>LKMJ01000785.1_pt1 | contig 26034 bp, 37 predicted proteins | sample 643391 | NCBI WGS metagenome assembly LKMJ01 (sample SAMN04112250, study PRJNA286221) | soda lake metagenome | biome: soda lake; feature: Kulunda Steppe; material: water; isolation source: sample PL-Br10 brine of Picturesque Lake | place: Russia: Kulunda steppe | collected 2010-07 | reverse complement strand
TGTGTGTGTGTGTGTGTGTGTGTGTGTGTGTGTGTGTGTGTGTGTGTGCGCATGAGTGTGTGAGCGCATGATGGCGCACGCCTTGAAGGGCACATTTGTTTGCCTGCGCTCTGATTCCTGAGTACCACTTGTTGGCGCCCTTGTGCTGCGTATGTGGCGGCTTTCATGCATGCAGGGTGCACCGCTTGCGCAGCGCATAGGAAGGACCCGCTGGCCCACTGGTCCACACGCGGGCTGACAGGTTAGCTCAGCAAGGTGTGCTCAGCAACTAGCCTTGCATGCCAACCAGGCGGGGCAAGCACGCCATTAGCGCAGTGTCAGGGGTGACAGCGTCGGGGGTGAAAGTGTCGGTGATGACGCTTGCCGTCCATGAGAAACCACAGCACCACGGGCGCCGTCCATGAGAAACCACAGCACCACAGGCGCCCTTTCCTCGCTTTGACCATCCATGCACTGCTCTTACATGCCAGCAAATGAGGGCAGAACGTGGCAAGTCCATGGCACACACTTTCTTTTCCAGCTATCCTACACGCGTTTCTGGCGTCTCATTGTTTGACGCCTGGCTGCAAGGCAGCTCCCATAGTTGCGTGTGTGTGTGTGTGTGTGTGTGTGTGTGTGTGTGTGTCAGGAGCCATGTGATTCCGCACAGCACTTGAGAGTTGCTCTGGCCCTCCCTGCCCAGAACCCAGGGCCTGAATAAAGCCTCCACATCCCGCCCTTTGGGGCTTCATATGCAGCAGCGTCCGCCACATTCAGCCCAGAGCCCATGCACTCCTGCACAACACAACAAGCTCCAGCCCTCCCTACCCAGAGCCCAGGGCCATGAAAGCCGCAGCATCCTGCCCTTGGAGACTTAAAAGCTCATTCTCTTTCGCAAAAAGAACACAAGAACTATAAATCCACGATGGTGTCAACCTTCATTTCCACCAGCGCCTGCCACATTCAGCCCGTAGAGCCCATGCAGGCGATCGCATTCAGCCCTTAGAGCCCATGCAGGTGAACGCAGCGCAAGCGGTCATCTGAGGTACCCACCCTCTGGGACTTGGGCCGCTCCAAGGCAGTGGTGTGCTTCACCCAAGCCACCTCCCCCTCCTCCTCCAACAGGCACTGCAGCGCCCCAGCATAACCCTGCAGGAAAACAGCATGCACTGCTCCGCTTGGCATGGTGAGATACAGAGCAGCATGGTGAGATACAGAGCAGCATGATGAGATACAGAGCAGCATGGTGAGATACAGAGCAGCATGGTGAGATACAGAGCAGCATGGTGAGATACAGAGCAGCATGTGCTTGCTTGCCGTACAAGGAAGGACTCATTTGGTTGGACTGTGGCAAGCAGAGGCTCAAGTGGTTGGGCTGTGGCAAGCAGGGGCTCATGCGGTTGGACTGTGGCAAGCAGGCACTCATTCGGTGGGGCTGTGGCAAGCAGAGGCTCATGCTGTTGGACTGTGGAAAGCAGAGGCTCATGCGGTTGGACTGAAGAAAGCAGAGGCTCATGTGGTGGGGCTGTGGCAAAGCAGGCACTCATTCGGTGGAGCAGTGGCAAGCAAGGGCTCATGGCTCATGTGATGGTGGTGCAGGCCAGAGGATCCAGGGCATGCAACAAATGCCCTCTGGTGCGCATAGAGAGGCGCAGACATGCTAACACACCCTCATTCTACTCAGGCAACAAGCACACACAACGTGCAAGCCTGCGTTTCCTGCGCACCCTTGCATGACGAGAGCAATGCGCGTGCTACTGGTAGCTTGACAGTTATTGGGCATCCACACGTCAAACGTCCATCATGCACCCACTTTTTGCACGACAAACCTCCATCTTGCACCCACTTTGCAAGTCAAGCTTCGCCCCCACAAAGGTGTACCTTGCACTTGCACGCAGACTCGACTGTAGAGTTGTGGCAGCGTGCCTCACTTCGCATACCTGAAACACCTTCTTGCACCAACATTTTGAGACTGACTCATGACCCTCTTAGTAAGGTTGCATCAACCGCGTGTGGTGCATCACTCACGATAACCCCCGTCTTTGATGCTGCTGGCCAACGCACTGGCCACAGCTTTCGAGGAACACCTCGCCCCAAACCAAATGACACAGCGCCTTCCATGCAATCTTCTCCCCCTCTCGGCCAGCTTTGCGCGTGACCCTGCTTGGTGCCTCTCTGCCTCGCCTCACAGAAATTTCCTCGTCTCACTCAGCCCTCAAAAGTACCCACAAACGCAGGCATCCTACACAAAGGCACACTCACCTCGAAAGGGTCGTTCTTATCGCACTCCCCCTTGCAGTGGCTACACAGACCCTGGTACTTCTCACCCCCCACGCGCGGTCCCTCGAAGGTTGTGCTGCAGACACAGCACACATATAGGCAGGGTCACAGCACACACACACACACATATACAAATAACAGGAGCAAACCACACATGTAGGCAGGCGTCACAGCAAACAAGTGGGCGGGGCCACGGACATTTGCCACCCAGGCCCACCCTGGACCAAAGCACTGTGCTGTGAAGTGCAGAGAGCGCAACGGCCCTGGGTGGTTGTGCTGCACGGGCATTCAACACACAGGCCCACCATGCATCAAAGCTCTGTGCTTTGGAATGCAAAGTGTGCAGGGACCCTTGGTGGTTGTGCTACAGGCAGGCAGGCACTCCCAGGCAGGCAGGCAGGCATGCGGGCTGGGTCTTGTGTATGCGGTGCTGCGCTCAGAGTAGCATGTTCACATCAATTCATCAAGGCTTGCACCTCAGGTGCTCCCAGTTCCATCGCGCGCATCCATGGCAAGCCGATGAGTTCAGCATACTTTTTGCACCAATCCAAAGCTGCTGGATGCGACCTGGCCCTCAGAGACAGAGACCCACACAGAAGAGTATGGGGAGTGGACAGGCAGCAGCGGCTTCGAGCATGTAATGCACACCCAGTATTTGCCAAACCTGTCAAGCCGCGCGAAGGCAAAAAAGGCGTGCACGCGCGCAAGTGCTCAGAACAGCTGCTGATCAACTCGCATCCGGCGGGGACGCACCCCCACCTTCCCCCCAGTGCGTGCTAAAAAAAGCGGCATGCTACGCGCGCTCACCCTGGGGCGCACACGCTGCTGAAGAAGTTCTCCACCGATGCAGCATCGACACGGACCTCAGAAACCTGCGCCTTTTCCATTATGCCCAAGTCGAGAAGAGTGCCCCTGCGCGTGCATATGTCAAGAGTGTGTGGACCCACAGTGGGTAGGTGTACACGCATGTGCACGGGCACCCCTGTGCAGATGCACCTGTCACGACGCCCATTTGCACAAAAGTGGCCCCATGTCATCAACAAGGGCGCCCTTACCATGTGAGATCAAGGAGCGAGTGCGTGCATGTGTATTTGCGTTTACGTTTCTTAAATGTACATACCATGGTGTTGGTTTGCATGCCCAAGCCATGAAAAAGAGGGCAACTCCTGATCAGCACAGGCAAAAACCGGCCCACCACAGTGCTCCACTGTGGCAAACAAGGGTATACGACAGGAGAGGCACAGAGAGGCCCACCCAGTACCAAAATGCAGCACACGCATGACAGCAACTTAAGATGGGTACATAGGGTGGCCCCGTCTTCCAAAGAGACTCGTCAAGACTTGGAAAGACATTAAAGATTGGTAGGGCCTACATGGGAGGTCATCGTCTGCAGACTGCTTGTACAGGCACCTCCCTTCGACCGAACAGTTTCCAGGCTATTTGCACATCCACATTGAAACATTCAATCGGCACATTTCTTTCAAATCAAAATAACACAGCTGGACTGGGCCTACTGTCCACTTTTCCTGTTTCCATCATTTATTGCTCCTGAAGACAACATCAGCAGGGGCGCTAGCTCCCTGGAAGGATGGCTGGTGTCTTCTATCCCCCCCTCACTCGTTTCCGGGCTCATCACCGCCATCCGCGTTACCTTGTTCCTCTCATTCCAGAGTTGCATCAGAGTCCATAAGTCACATGAACAAGGAGTTTGGGGGGTGTCGGCTCATCATTTTTGCAGATGTCCGGGCATGCCCTTTTTCCCAAGGGCAACGCTTACACCCGAGGAGGGTCCCCCACCATGACTCTCAGAGAGATGCGCCAAGCTTGGCAAGTGAGTCTTGTCGTCAGCAAAGTCCCGGCAAGACCCCTGCCCACCCTCATACATACATGTGGCCTGTCTCGGCAACCGCGCCCCATGTAACCCTCATGCTGTGTGTCTATGATGCGCAGTTACTGCCAGTGGGGGGAGCGTGGGGGTTTGGGGTATGACGCGACAGCACTCACAGCAGGTCACGTGTGACAACTCCGACCCATTACTTTGATGCAGCACGCACAAGGGACAACACTCACACAGGCAGCACCCAGCCAGCAGTTTTCCGGTAGCCGGTGTGGCAGCTCTTCTTGCCGCGCAGGCCCGAGAAGGGGTGCGCGTTGGAGCCCAGGTTGCTGGCCAGGTTCTCGCAGTCCCCCTTGCGCATCACCGCAACAGCCTGCGCGTCACACAGTGCGCGCAAGCGGCTTTTGAGCGAGGGTGAGTCACACCTCAACATCAATGCCATGCGCAAGACTGAAGATCAGGTATGCATGGACCATCCAATCAAATCCTAGGTGCGTGACAGACCTGGAATCACGGCGGATTAGAAATGCATAGCGTGTCAGGTGTGCCTGGCAAATCATACACTCGGGAGGTCGTATGCGCAAGGAAGACCAGCACACTCAGTAAGCTGGCCTACATTCTAAGCAAAACGTCCGTGCCTCAATGACCCTTCAGGGCACTCACTGCAACAGTGTCCTTATAACCCCCTAAATATGCGCATGCACCCCAGCTTGCTGCACTGATAATGCCTGACTTGTTGCCACCTCAATACCCCACCTGCATCTGGAAGACGCCTTGTCGCCCCTTTCCCCCTCCCACCTTGCAGAACATCATCTCGCTGCCCTCATGCTTCCTCATCTGCCCACATGCAAAAGAAATGCGCATAGATTGCTTCATTGCAGTTTGCCACCTTGGTCTCTGGCATGCTTCACCTTGTAAGATGCAGTGTCGGTGCCTTCGTACACCTCAGCAATGACAGGCTCCAACTGGAACTCCTCGTGGGCAGTGAACAGCTGGTCGCCTGCATGCCAATCGGGACGGAGGGCACTTAGCTTAGAGCAATGACCAGCAGCAGTATTTTGGCCGCAGGATACACACGTGGAACACGGGAGAACTTTCAATTAGGTGAACAGCTGGTCGCCTGCGTGCCAGGGAATTGGGCAGTGTGCACTTTGAGCGAGAACTAGTAGAGGCACCTTTGACAAAAGGTGAACCTGCATGTCAGGGAAATAGGAAAGGGGGCATTTTGACGCAAGGCAGCGGCGGCAGGGGCAGCGCAAAATGTGCAGAAGCCTGCACCGCACACAGCAAGAGGGCCACAGCAAGGGCACTGGCACTCGGAGCAGGGCGAGCGCAGAGCCTTGCTTTGCTAGCAGGTGGAGCAACAAGGCCGGCTGGCTCTGCTGCCGCATCACCAGTTCGTGCTGCACGGCAGTACGCACGAATGCATTCAGCCCAGCTGCGCGGAAGTACGCACGGATGCAATCAGCTCTGCTGCCTGCCTGGAACACCTGCCTTGACGTCTAGCTTGAGGCTGGAGCTGCGGTGCGTATGGAATGGCGCCTCTTAGTCAGGCCCAAGCCGACACAGGAAGCCCCTTCCAGCCGTGGTTCCAAACAGATGCATGGATACATGTGCGTGTGTGTGTGTGTGTGTGTGCTTATGCAGGACCTTGGATGGACGATTGCGCATATGCTTGTACTCCCCCTAGCAGCAGTCTCAAGCTTACACGCTGCATTGTGCAGGCCAGGGCATTTGGTTGGCCTTGTGTGTGCACCCCTTGGCTGGCCTCACGAGTGCAGCCCTGCAAGACTCTCACTCCTTGGCACCCATGTATGGCAGAGGCCCTGGCACCCATACATGGCAGAGGCCCTGGCACCCATACATGGCAGAGGCCCTGGCACCCATGTATGGCAGAGGCCCTGGCAACCGTATATGGCAGAGGCCCTGGCACCCGTATATGGCAGAGGCCCTGGCACCCATATATGGCAGAGGCCCTGGCACCCATATATGGCAGAGGCCCTGGCACCCATATATGGCAGAGGCCCTGGCACCCATATATGGCAGAGGCCCTGCAAAGTGCTTAAGCAGCGGGGCTTCCCAGCAACAGACGGCCAGCGTGCCCAACATCTGGTAAGGACGTTGCCGGCCAGTCTGCCTGGTGCGGCAGGCCCTCCCAAATTGCCAGCCGACCCAGCCTGCGGCAGCGGCCCCTCCTGCGGCAGGGCCTCCCAGCTGGCCAGCCCACCTCGTGATGCAAGCACTCAGCAGGGCTGCCCGTCATCCACCCCGCACCTGCGAAGCATCTAACCTGCATCACCCCTGCGTCTGCGCAGCATCTCATCTGCATCCACCCCGCACCTGCAAAGCATCTAACCTGCATCGCCCCTGCGTCTGCGCTGCAGCTCATCTGCATCCACCCCGCGCCTGAGCAGCACCCAACCCAGATCTGCCCTGCCCCTGCGCAGCATCTCACCTGAAAATACCCCACACCTGCGCAGCATCTGACCTCCCAGCATTTGCCCTGCACCCACCTCCAAACTTGGTGAGCTCTGCATCGCCGTCCCGCACCATCTGCATGCAAGTCCTGGCATCACCGCCCACCACGCACTTCCACTCCACGTTGTCGCGGTTGTAGTTGGCCAGGAACTCATTGCACCTGCGCACACAGGACGCGCACATGGCAGGGCAGCATCAATGTGGCAGCCATGCGAACATACACAGCCACTCCACACCTGCCCTCATCCACGGACTGCATCTCACTTGGCCTGCCTGCCTGAACAAACGGCAGCCAAGCCGACCTGACCCTGAACTGGAGCCAAGCCTCTCCCTTGACTTGCTTGCCCAACCCCGACACTCACCTAGAAATGAAGCGGGTTCTGCCTCTCCCTTAACTTGCTTGCCCAACCCCGACACTCACCTAGAAATGAAGCGGGTCCTGCCTCTCCCTTAACTTGCTTGCCCAACCCCAACACTCACCTAGAAATGAAGCGGGTCCTGTCGCTGACCTGGAAGGGCGCGCAGAAGCGCACAGTCTCCTGCATGCACATGCCGCACGCCTGCCGTTTGCTTGTTATTTCCTTTGAGGGATGCACTGGAGCTCCACATATGTTGAAGTACACATGTTGAACTTCACATGTTCAAGTACACATGTTGAACTACATATGTTGAACTACACATGTTGAACTACACACGTTAGACTTCACATGTTAGACTACACATGTTGAACTACAAATGTTGAGCTACATGTGTTGAGCTGCACATGTTAAAGTGCACGTGTTAAACTACACATGTTAAACTACACGTTTTGAACTACACACGTTGAACTTCACATGTTGAATAACGCATGCTGCTCAGGCTCACACAAGGCCCCCTCGCTTGGCAACTGCATGATCAGCGCCAAGGAGCCCCCCTGCCTTGATAACATGCGCCAAGGATACCATGCGCCAAGGAGCCCCCCTGCCTTGATAACATGCGCCAAGGATAACATGCGCCAAGGAGCCCCCCTGCCTCGATAACAAAATGCATTGATGTAGGGGCCATTAGCTCATTTCATTCTCTTTGCCCTTCCCTCTGTCCCCCTCTATTCCCCTTTGTTCCCCCCCCCTCCACCTCCTTCCCTGTACATCACCCATGCAGTTGCAACAGTACAACCAAGACTGGTGTGCGCCGGCAGGAGGGGCACAAGGTGAGGTACGACGTGGTGCGCAAAGATCACAGCACACCGCGCACACAGCATGCTCATTCCTAGTGTGCGCACACGCGCATGGACACATGCAAACATACAAATCCTCACATGCTTGCACACGCATAAACGCATACAAACCAATTCAAAGACGCGCGCACACACAGAGGTGACGGTGAGTGGCATTGCATTCCCTGCAGGCCAAAGCCTGCCGGTGCTGGTGCACAGCATGCGCATGGATCTGGTATGCACCTGGCCGAGCGTGCGGATTTTGTCAAATTGGGCATAGCTCTGGAAGAATGCGTCCGCAGTGCCCTCAAAGCTGCCGGTGATTTCCTCTAGAGATACTGTCTCCGACTGCCACAAGAAATCGTTGCGCCCATTGATGTTCTTGGCTGCAGGAGATGCATGCGCGCACAGGGTGTTGTTTCAGCAGTCAGCACAAAAGGACACCAGCTGCACGCAGCTGCAACCAGCTTGGCTGCAGGAAACACATGCACGCGCAAGGGGTCGTTTCAGCGGCCAGCACAGATGGACACCAGCTGCAACCAGCTTGGCTGCAGGAGACACATGCCCGCAGAGGGGGTCGTTCCAGCGGTGAGCACAGAAGGACACCAGCTGCACCCAGCTGCAACCAGCTTGGCTGCAGGAGACGCATGCACGCGCAAGGGGTCATTTCAGCGGCCAGCACAGAAGGACACCAGCTGCAACCAGCTTGGCTGCAGGAGACACATGCCCGCAGAGGGGGTCGTTCCAGTGGTGAGCACAGAAGGACACCAGCTGCACCCAGCTGCAACCAGCTTGGCTACAGGACTGCCACCCAGGTTGCTGGGGGCTGCGTAAGCGGACGGATCGTCAGCGATATGCGAGCAGGGCAGTGCGCAAGCAGGGTAGCGTGAGAGAGCAGAGCGGCATATGAGCGAGTCTGCCGTCCGTCTTGCCAGAGCCCCTCCCATAACTCATGCTTGTGGGTGTGGGTAAAGCAAGCTGCGCAGCACACTGTTGAGGCGGGGAAAACATGGTGCGCCTGACCCAGCCCATCCTGCGGAAGCCCAGCAGCATGCCTATTATTTCATCATCATCGTCATCGTCATCCTTGTCAATGACTTTTTGCCATCCAGGACCTCCACCCTGCCTGTTCCTGCCACATCTGCTAGCTGAGCCACGCTGCGTTTGCAAGCACCGCAGAGCGTGAATCACGGGCGGCCTGATCCTCATGCCTGCACCACGCATACCTTAGCACGAACCAATTCTGCCGGGATTGCCCCGGCAGCATGTGTGCTGTGCTTGCACAGAGCTGCACTCTAAAGAGCACCAGCCCAAGCAGTCCCACAGCAGGGCTTGTGCTGCCCTTGCTTCTACATGGCAAGCTGCTGTTACACAGCCATACCAGCGCGCACAGTGCTGGCTGGCCATCTTTCGGGTGGAACAGCCCAAGCAGCAGGGCGGCAAGTGCAGGGCTTACGTCGAGCTTTTCGGAAAGCTCCTGGTGAGGCTCTGTGATGGGCCCTTGGAGGGACCTTCACAGCAGCGCTTCCTGGTTGGCTCCCAGGCCTGCTTCCGGTCGTGCTCCCTGGCAAGCTTCTGAGATAGTGCACCTCCAGGAGCACTCACTGCCTGGTGCGCATCCTGGTGAGCCTCACCCCCCCACCATGCACACAGTGCAAGCAGCTCACATCAACCCTTGCGTCTCCTCTGCCAGGAATGCCTTGCTGCCGGTCTGGGCCCATCACGCCTTCCCTATCGAATGCCCACCACTCCCTTGCGCCAACCCGTGCCCACTCACTATCTGACAAAAACGGTGCCATCCTCTCATCCCCAGTGACCTCCCTGGTCAGAACCTTGCCCAGCTCAGAGTTGCCAAACTGCTCGTTGGACATTGCCGCATGTGCCGGTGCCTCGCCCAAGTTGCATCGCTCGAACTCATCTAAAGGCTGGCACCCAGAGTCGCAAAGGATGCGGTAGTCGCTCTGCATGCGCACGGCAAGAAGGGCGGGAAGCACACACCCTAATGCCACCCACAGATGCAGAGGATGCAGGAGTCGCAAAGGATACACTAGTCGGTCTGTGTGCAATTTCAGCCAATCTGAGCCAAGAAGGTTGCTGTGGCCAGCGCGCACATTCATGCAGCCTCTCAACGTAAAAGAGCTGTGAACATTGTTGTGGCCAGTGTGCGCCTGCAGCCTCCTGAGGTTCTGGAAACGTGGCCAGGATGACTACAGTGAGCTCAGGATAGAGCAGCACATGCTCTACTTAGCAGCAATCAGCACAAGCATGGAACACATACACAGTTGTTGCACGCAGTACAGCCTGCAGTTCAGCCCACCCTTGTATCCATATGGTGATCAATTGCCTGCCTGCAGTTCAGCCTACCCTTGTGTCCATGATGGTGAACAATTGCCTGCCTGCCTGCCTGCAGTGAAGCCCACCCTTGTATCCATATGGTGATCAATTGCCTGCCTGCAGTTCAGCCTAGCCTTGTATCCATATGGTGAACAATTGCCTGCCTGCCTGCCTGCCTGCAGTGAAGCCCACCCTTGTATCCATTATGGTGAACAATTGCCTGCCTGCCTGCCTCCCTGTCTGGTGAGTGGGGCACCACCACCGCATCCAGCCATGCTTACATAAGCTGCGGTATGGCAGCATGCTTTTTTCTGTCCCTCTGCTGCGGCATGGCATCACAACTCTGTTGCACTATGATTGCAAACCTTTCCCGCGGCATGGCAACACACCTTTGGTGCAGTATGGCAACTGGGCACCAGCAAACACTTCCAGCCCGCGCGCACACCTTTGCACCCCAGCCAGCATCATCCTTGTGGTCGTTGTAAGTGGTGTGCTTCACAAACGCGACGGCCGTCTCCCCTCCAGCCTCCTTGTCCACCATACACTGGAATGCTCCCCGGTAGCCTGAGTAACGGTTGTCTGAGGTGCCCTTGCAGCGATCGCCTTCAGGGATGGGCGTCTGCGTGTGCAAGAGCATGCAGGCAGTGCTGTTGCCGACCGGGGGTCAAAGCGCGGGTCATGAGACCAGGTTGGACTGGGGCGCACAGAGTCCATCCAGGGCATCCAGGTCCTCTGCCTCAGACCCAAGCGAAGACCTGCATGGCCCAATGAGGGATTTGGGGGAAAGTGGGGATTCAGAGGGCGGGGGCACGTGCCCTTTGCATGATGTGGGCTCCTTTGCCCTCAGTCAGGCCAGAGGCATGTGTTTTGTATGCTCTCATCAGAGTTAAATGGGCGCTCATGCACACCTGGCCGGGGCAGGGCTTCCAGGTGGCAGCAAGCGCAGTTGCCAGATGCCTGCCTCCCTTTGTCTTGCGAGTAGAGGCTCATACCCCCCTTGAGAAAAGAAAAGAAGAAAAGAAAAAACTACGCAAGCAGCAAAAAGCTCCTCACATCAATTAAGGAAAAGGGGCCACTTGGGAAGAAAAGCCCCTTCACCAGAAAAGAAAAGGGGGGGTCACTGAGGATCAGGAGGGTTGCGAGCAGATAAACTAGCAGACCTCTCCTGATTGGTTTGAAGGTGGGGAGAACGCTGCCCTTGAGAAACATGCAGCACACATTGCAACGCTTTGGAGGATTGTGCATCGGCACACCACCGTTCATCACATGCGCACACGGGCGTAGAGGCAATTTTTCATCGTTTAGTGCAGGTTCCTTGCTCAAGCAAGTGCCGCACAGATAAAGCCATTAGGGTGATACAGGTGGGCAGCTGCAACTTTGCAGTCGCACTAGAGTGAAGGGGTCTTGCAGAGGGGCCAGGGACCCAGCATAGCAAACGCACTGCGCGGCATCCGAAATGCATCCAAAACGCGTCCACTGTTCGGCATCCAACGCACTGTGCGGCATCCTACGCACTGTGTGGCATCCTACGCACTGTGTGGCATCCTACGAACTGTGTGGCATTCTGCGCACTGTGTGGCATCCTGCGCACTGTGCGGCATCCTGAGCACTGTGTGGCATCCTGCGCACTGTGTGGCATCCTGCCCACTGTGCGGCATCCTACGCACTGTGTGGCATCCTGCGCACTGTGCGGCATCCTGCGTACTGTGTGGCATCCTGCGCACTGTGCGGTATCCAACGCACAGTGACGCAGCCAACTCAAACGTGTGAGAGACATTTCGACTTCAACCAGGAAGTGCTACTTAAGCACCAAGCGAGGCTGCCTCACACCTCGTTGGAGTTGCAACCGTTGCACAGCGGCCGGAAAGGCTCTCCACCTTCAGCAGGGCCGTCTGCAGTCGTCCTGCAGGAATAGAACGTGTGGCGCGGACACTCGCTTCCTCGACTTTTTGTCTTGGCAGCTTTAAGAGCTAAGCTCTCGACGCAAATCAGGCTGGTGATATCCTGCCTTGAGCAGGGGATCAATGCAATGATTAGACAGGGAGTCTACACATTGACATTTGGACAGGATTTAACGCATCGGGCTTTTTGCAAATAGTGAGGAATACAAGGTGCCAGCCCAAATCTAGTGCCCCTGTCCCTGGTGCCTGTGAATATTTTGTAAGGATGCCTGGTATCGCAAACACATGCAGACAACAGACAAATGCTCCATTCACTGCACACCAGTGATTCTTTTTAGGTTTTTGGAACACCTTGGCTTCACGTCTCACACCACAATCCCATTTTCGGAAGTCTGCGTTCCGTCTTTAACCTTTTCAGGCCCAGCTCGCCTCCCGACATTGGAAATTGTGGATATTTTTACGACATCATGCATGAAGTTCTCTGTAGTTTTGCACATGTACCATGCGGCCCCAGCACTGTCGTTCATCCACTCAAAAATGTCCAACGAATTCCAAGCACGTCTCTAACCTCAGGAACTCTATAATCAATCTACCCCTTCACCCAAGGCGCTTCTTACACTCAGCCATTCTCTAACAGCAGCTGGGTATGGGAACGACTCCACACTTTGCTCAGATTTGAGCCCCTGAGCGTCAGGTGCTCCTGCTGCAGCCAGTCGCGCTGGGGGCTCCGGAGGTGCTTCATAGCACTGAACCTGCGCTTGTCCTCCACTGAGCCTGGCACCATAATCATCACCAACTCTGCCAGGTTAAAGGATTCCCCGAACAGCTGGCGCCCCCCTTAGAGCTTTTGCTCACGCCAGAATTCCTTAGCAGTGGGGAAAGGGGCTGAAGCGCTTTCTGGCTCGCTGTCAGATTCATCACTGCTGCAAGGTGAAAGAGGGCTTGCGTCGATGCTACTGCTGCTTTGGCAAAAGCTGCAGGTCACCATGTACAGCTCATCAGCTGCTTCTCCCTCATCACCCAGCTAGTGCCTGCGCTCAGGGTGCCCCTCTGGAGGGGTCTGCTGCAACCACATAGCTTGAAACTTGTTGGTCACACCAAGGTCCCTCCCACCCAAGTATGCTCCATCACTCTGTCCCTTTATTCACCCTTGGCTTTTTGCTGGGCTTCTTATCGCCACTCATCTATAAACACTTCCATATCGAAAAATTGTGGAACTTTGGAAATTCGAAGGTGTTCTGAGGGTATCTGAGGGCCCAAGAAGGCCAAGTGACCCTTTCACAGAGGGGCTTCCGGACGCCCCCCAAAAGTCGACTTCATCACATCGTTTGCCAAAGTCGGATTTCCACGGTTTCACGACGAATGGCGTCATACGTCGCCTTAAAAGCATCACTGCTGCACACACCCTGTGCATCCTATGACCAACATGCATTCCTGCATCCTATCACCAATACATGCGGACAAGACGTGCTCCAAGCACTTCTTCACTCACTCTGCAGCGCGCGTCTGGTCCCGCTCAAAGAAGTCCTTGCAGACATCAGGCGTGCTCCATACACCGTTTTTCACTCACCCGGCGGCACATATCTGATTCTGCTTAAAGAAGTCCACGACTGAGGCCGCATCGACAGAGATGTCCTGCTCCAGGGCATCCTCCTTGCGCACGTCCATGATCCCCTCGTCAATCAACCGTCCCCTGGGAGTGGTACAGGCAGGACAGCCGTTGTGCATTCAGCAGGCCAGCAGAGGCACGGGCCATGCTTGCAGAAGGTTGATGGAAGCCCGATGACACAAGAGGGCCTACAGCTGTAGCGCTGGTCTTTTGAAACAAATTTACCTGCCTGCATCCTCACTCTGGGCACAAGAGTGCAACGCAAGGTTATCCGACAGTGCACAAGCCACTTGGACGGGCTGCATGGATGCAGCACCTGCCAAAAGATTTGGGATTGGCACCCTGACAGGGTGCAGGCAATTTTTCCAACTGACTTTCAAGGCACGGGCTTGCTTACACATGGTTCCAACAGCTGGCACAGCACAGCGAGCAGTGGTGCCAGTGTCCTGCTTTACACAGGAGTGGCCTCAGCAGTTTTTGCATAGAGTGCTGCTGAAATACACCACACAAACACAGGACACCACGGGCTGACGCGAGCACTTCAGTTAAGATGTTCCACTTTTGTGGTCATTTCCCTACTTTGTTCCAAAGCAAGGAGTAAGGACGAGGATGACACCTGTCCGACAAACAAGCATGAAATTTAGTGTTGGATGCAGCAGATACACAAAACTGCTTACATGGGCAGCACCCAGCCAGCAGTCTTGCGGTAGCCGGTGTGGCAGGAAGCTACACCCTGCAGGCATGCGCACAAACTGCCACATTTAGGGTGAGCGTATCCGCGTCAAGGCTGCAATGAGCATGGTGCAGCATCTGAGCCCACATCTGGAGCCAAGGGGGGTGTGACACCCCGCAGACAGAAAGCGCGCATGGCTTGACCAGCCAGCATGCCAAGCCCCCGGATGGACTCCACTATACAGGCACATATGCACACATTCACAAAGACACAAACACAGGCCGCGCGTCCCATGGTCCCGAGCTTGTGAGCACAGACATGGTCGGGCGCTTTGTGGGCATAGGCATGGTTGTGAGCAGCATGCTATTGGGCTCCACCGCATGCACAGCAGGTAGCGGCCCTTCATCACCCCTCAGTTCCATCTGGCTAGAGTGCCAGCGGCAGCACTTACCCGCAAGTCCTCAAGACTAGAGAAGGGCTCGCCATTGGACGCGCACTTGTTGGCTCGCACAACCGCCACAGAGAAATAAGAGTTGATGGGGTCCCCGCTCTCTTGGGAGTACTTCTCAGCAATGAAAGCTTTCAAACCGTAGAACTTGTGCGCGGTGTACAACTGGTCCCCTGCGCAGCATTTGTGCAGAGTGTGCAACTGCTCCTCTGCACAGCACTTGCACGTAGTGCGCAAGTGTTCCCCTACACAACACGCAGGCGAGGGCACACGCCCCATAAGCGCACGCGCCAAAGTTGCAGAAGGTGTGCGCGTGCCAAGGTTGCAGAAGGTGTGCACGCGCCTCCTGCATAAGCTTACCTGCATAGGCAAGTGTACGCTACGTGCGTACATCCCTCCCACACCATCTGTGCCAGGTACGCTGGGTCCCTTTAAAAACGCACCAGAAGCCCACAGCAACACAAGGATCCCCCCCGTGGCTTGGCTGTGCACAGAAATACTGCATACCTCAAAAAGGCACGGCAGTGCATGGCCATGAAGCTTCTGGGGAGCCATGGCTGTGCGCTGCCAAGCAGCTACATGACAGCAACAATGAGGGTAGGCAACTGACTCTTTGCCAAGTGAACCCAAGCTTTGGAAACCCTCTTTATTTCTATTTTAATGTTTATTTAAACCCTCTTTATTTCTATTTTAATTTTTATTTACATAGTTCATTAAAATAGTCATTTTGACTTCAAGCACGCCCAAACATGTTCATCCAGATGAAGGTGGATGGGAATACAGTGGGGACAGGTGCCTTGGCTCACAGGACTGCCTTGCAAGCAAGTGCTAGCACATGCAGTCTCTGAAACAGAAGGGTCCCTGAGTGAGGGAAAGTTGTTGTAGCAGTGCATTGTGTGGTGCTTGTCAGATACAGACCTATCCCATGAAAGCTTCGCAAGCTGCGGTGCAAGCTGTGCAAGCAGCCAAACAGCCTAATCTCATGCAACCTTAGAGGTGCTTAAAGGAGTGAATCTGAAAACCACGCATGTGCGAAAGGGTTGGCTTGATGAGAGAAGGAGGACTTTTATCCAGAGAGCAGCAGCAGTGGGTAGACAGCAGGCAGCAGCAGCATCAGCCTCAAACACTAGGCGACATTGCAGCCGGGTCAGTTGGGTATGGTCGTGTTCTGGCTCTGGCAGTGGAAGCAGAAGCAGTATGCTTGCCGTACATGCACATCCACGCCCTGTGCCAGCGAGTGCGACTGTTTGCTTGGGAGCTGATGTAAAGCAAACCTTGATTCAGGCCTACTTTCCAGAGCATGCAATGCAGTTGATGTGTACGCAAGAGCAGGCAGGGCAGCATGAGTGCAGAGGCTGACCTGCAGCGCTGTTTGATGAGGATCTGTCAGGAAATCGAGGCCAACAGCAAATTGGAGCGGAGCGGCTTTGGGGATGCGCTTACTGATCCGCTGCTTGGGCATCTCCTGGCCCAGTCTGGCCCCAAAACAGCCGATCCAGCCAAAAACGTGTCTTTCTACTATCGAACAGAATCAAACAAAATCAGAGGGCCTAAGGGTGTTCTGTGTCAGCAAGTGCGTCTGCGACAAAGCCAAGTTTTAACAACAATGCACCACCAAGGCCCTCTCCATGTAGGCCAAGGCTCTGAAGAGGCTTGACGAGCCTCTTAAGGATTTTGAGACACCCTTTGCACCCACCTTGAAGTACAAACTACGTAAAGGAACAGTGCGTGAGGTTTCTTGTAAAACACAACCAAACATGTTGACCCCATAGGAAGGCATTTGCTTCACCTCACCTCCTAAGACAACAAAATCGTCGCCGCCGCGCGCCGGCCCCTGCTTCACTGCACGCATGCAGTGCTCTGGGTCGCCACGTGCGGTACACTCAAAATCCATGGGCAGGTTAGTGTCCAAGAAGTCTGGAGCGCCAAGCGCTGGTGCAAACTCGTTTAGCTTCTCCTCACAGGCTCCCTTGGTATTGCCATCTGGGTCCTCAAACGGCATGCAAACCTTGATCTGCAGGTAGCGTGTATGAACAATGCTTGTTCTCAAGGCTGACCAGCGCAGAATCACGCATGTGGCAGCATGCAAGCAGGAGCCGTCAGGAGTACACAATCATCTCGTCCATAAATACTCTGGAGGCGCACAGACAGCACAGACAGCCAAGTAGGGGTCAGGCGCTGCCGGCTGGACCAGGCAGCGCCACAGTCTGCATTACAGACTGCAGGGTCAGACTGCAGGGTCAGACTGCATTACAGACTGCAAGGTCAGACTGCAGGGTCAGACTGTGCTACAACTGTGAGTGAGCAGGGCGCCTTCTCGGATCAGCAGTCAGCGGGCTCAGTCTCAGGCAAGCAGGGCTTAAGCGCTGCAGGCTTGAAAGCGCAGGGGCACCCAAGTTTGCAACTGGCGCGCAAGCTCACCCTGTGAAGCAGGGCCAGCTGGGACCTAAGGTGGTCTACCTGGCTATCTGAAATACCAACAAGCTTGATGTCAGAGTATGCTCAAGCACAAACGTGCAGGGAGCTCAAACTTGCAACTGCCAGAGGGATTGCAACTGCCTGTTCTGCAGGGCAACTTGTTTGAGCCTCTGCTCTAAATGGACCTCCTATGGGCTCTGCACACACACCAGGCACAGCAACAACATAAACTTGTGCCAAAAACGAGTAGGGATAATCCTTATTTTGTTAACTTGTAGGAGGAGCCCTTGAACAAGCTCAACCACACACATGCTGGTACAAGAAAGTGCCTTACCGTAAGGGCACGCCATGAACCATATGCTCTCCCTGTTCTGCGGCAGCATGCCACTATCCCAGCAAAAAGTCCAGGCTGTTGCTGGGCTTTCCACATTCAAATCGCGTCAAGCTCACCCTGTTCAGAGAGCTGATGGCCTCAAATTGGTTGTAGGACTTGAAGAACGAGTTGGACGAGCCCTTGAAGCTTACAGAGTTGTCAATGCTGGCCAGCGACTTTGCCGACCTTGAAAATAGGAAGTTCTGCTTGCCGCCCAGCTCCTTGGCTGCACAGCAACAGCAGCAGGGCATGGATGCGGCGCTGCAGTGACCAACAGCACCCAGACACTGGCTTCAAGATCTGACGTTTTGCTTGCCGCCCAGCTCCTTGGCAGCTGCAGCAGTCGCATCAGTAGTTGCAGGAGCAGTAGCAGTGGCAGCAGACCAGTGGCAGCAGCAGCAGTGTATGCACAGTGTGCTGCAGGATATCCAGGAAAATATCACACAAGGAGCTATCCTAAGCTGCCCTCTAAGCTTTTGTCATGGCCAAGCGAGATGAATTTGTTTAATGAATTAATCACACGTCAAAACAGTTGGAAAAACACGTTGAAACTGACAAACTTTTACGACTGCCCAGAAAGGCCAGCGGCCCTCTCCCAATTTTCTTGCAAACTCAAGAATGGCCCCCAGCATAGCACCAGCTCTGAATAAAGCCTAATGATCTAATTCACAAGTTACAGGCCATGCAGAATAGAAGAATACAACAGGGCAGAGGATTCTCAGTCTCAGCGCAGTATTCGTACTTCGAGATTGATGCCCCGGCCTGGTTATAAAAAGTGATAAAAAGTGAGCTATAAAATTTCTAATCTTGATTAAACTGTTCAAGAACCGCGGAACTGGAGGAGGTTTTGGGGTAAATTGCCTGTGGTCGAACTGCTCTGGTACCGCAACCGCTCCAAAAAGCATTTTGGAGCTTTTGGTCAGTTAACCCTTTCAGCAAAATTCCAGGCCCTGGAGCCTGGCATCCCTGAGTCAGGGAACATCAACGGCGCATGGCCTCATCAACACACCGTTTCCTTGATCTTGCCACTGGCATTTCCACCTCAGCGCGGGCGCATACAACTCAGTATCATGGCTGTGCAGGCAGCGCATGCCCTGCCCATGGCTTGGCCACGGCAGCAGAGGGTCACCCCCTATGTCCAAGTTTTGGCCTCACCAATCCATCTGTCTCCTTCGCAACCTCTTCATCACTCATGCCTTGCCCATATGCCTTGGCATAAAAGCAGAGCGTCATTCCCTGGCCTGGCTCTCCCTTTTGTCACCCCACACTCAAAAAAGGCAGTGCACCAGCAGGCCAAGTGTTTCCCCAGCTGAGCCCATCTGGCATTGCCATGCTTGGCCGCGAGGACTACTGCCAGCAAGTCCTTTAACTCGTCTGGCCAACAAAAAGATGCTCCCTTGATTCAGCAGGCCACTGCAGGGTTTGCTCCCAAGCCCTGGACTCACTACGCTCCAGCAGATCATCGTTGCCATTGAACATGCTCATGATGCTCCTGCCCTGGTTTGTTCTCTTGTAGGACTCCCTTCCCACCAGGGCCTTCGCAGGGGCCTCGCCAAGGTTGCATTTCTTGTATGCATCAAGGGGCTCACAGCCCCTCATGCACAGCAGGCGGTAGTCATCCTGCACAGATATAAAGCGCGCCAACAAGTTTCAGGCTCACAAGAGGGCACAGCAATTATGCAGGTAAACGACCTTGGAGGAGCTTGTAGCTCCTTACGTGCACAGCAGGCGGTAGTCATTCTGCGCAGAAACAAGTGCGCAGGTGCGCTTCTGCCTTGAGTGCGCAGAGCAACATCGATCATGCAGGAAGGCAAGCTTGCAGGGGCTTTTATGTGCACATGCAGGTGACATATATCTTGCACAAATACAGGCACTCAGTTGAGTTTAATCTTTCGGCAACAACAATCATGTCGGAAGGCAAGCGAGCAGGGGCTCGCAGCTGTTCACATGCACAATAGGTGGTAGTCGTCCTGCACAGACAGGCATGCAGGTGAATTGCCAATGCAACACATGATACACAGTGGAGACCACCGCAGATGCAAGCATGCAGAGAGGAGAGGTAGCAGCCAAAGCACAGACAAGAAAGACCTTCCTGCAGCCATGCAGGAAACAGCAGTTTCCTGGTGCACAGCAAAGCGCAAATCACAAAGCAGTTGTTAGTCAGCGGAGCGCAAGTCATGTTGCAGCTTCTGTTACACAGCTGAGCGCATGTCATGTATGATCAGTCAACCATTAATCAGAGGCAAACACATAGACAAGTTGCTGCCCCCAGGCCCGTGAGCACCCCTGGGGCACGCAGTGGAGCACACAAGGCAGCAGCTTCCCTGCAAGATAGTATGCGTGCATGCGCAAGGCCCTCACTCACTCACGCAGCATGCAGTAAGCATTTTGGGCATAGTGTCAGCGAGCAAGCAATCCATTTGGTTGCGGCACTTCAGCTGGATGTACTTCAAGGCACAAACAATAAAGGGACAACACGGTCAGCCACGCACTTCCTGGACGTACCCTGTTGTTGTTGCCCCCATTGTCGCTGTTCCAGTCATCGAAGGTGGTATGCTTCACAAAGGCCACGTCGCCTCCATCCACCATACACTGAAAGGCGCCTGGACACGGGTGTGGTATCAAAGCAGCAACTCATGTTATAGTATACATATATCATATATAACATGTTAAGCCTGCTCCACCCATCTTTTTCAAATGATGGATTTCAATGCTCTTGGGGATGCACTGAGGTATAAACCTTGAAGCAGTTTATAACGGCATATTGTGTATTTGCCAACCCTGACGCGCTTGTCAAGGCATTGATCGGTCGATAGTGACAAGACCTGAGCTTGCTCTCAGCTGAAAGCAAAAGTTAGGTCAACAAATCTCTGCGGCTTCAGCAATGGCAAGCATTGCACACTGTCCTGCTGGACACTAAGCCACCTTGAGCCTAGCAGCTGAGTACCAAAGTAGAATTGGGCTCCAGAAAAGGAGCATTTGCTCCCTTGTGTGATCATGTCTAAAAAATCTCGTAGAACGATCATTGCTTATCAAATTGAGTGGACAGGCAAGAATGACAGAACATATAACTTGTTATCTTGCAGGACCATTTCATGCAGAAGTGTTCTCATCTGTTGTATCAACTCACGACTGCATACTGCGCACCCACCAGTATAGTCAGCGTACGCATTTTCAGACTGGTCCCTACTGCAAGACTGACCCTGCATGCAAGAAGTATATCAGCTCTTCCTGGCTGTGAAAAAATTATATCAAGACTCCTTAATATTAAGCTGAAGTACTTCACTGCACAGGAACCAGCAGGATAGGAGAACAGAAAATAAATAATGGAATTACGCAAAGAGTGTTGCAGCAAATCATAGGATGTACGTGATGACAGAAGGATGCTCTCTGATGCACTGGTTACACATTGTGACTCAGACTCACATCACAGCCTGCGCAGAGGTCCTCGTCTTGGACGGCCTCTCCTTCGTCATTGAATCTGGGGCCCTCAGGCGTTGTCCTTCATGGGTTGGGGGCAATGAAAGGGCATGGAGCAGGTGCAGATGGTGCTAAGAAAGCACAGAAGGCACAATGGAAATGACTGCTGATTGCAGGATTAAATCAACACAGCCGCAATATGACTGTCTTACCCAGCAGCACAGTACTCGCGAAAGAATCCCTTCACAGATACTGCATCCACAGCCATGTCCTGGTTGATGGCATCATCACGCTTTGCATCCATGATACCCCTGTTCATCATGTAGCCCCTGGGCGCAATAAGAAGGCAGCACATAAACAAGTCTTGAATTTTTTAGGCCGCGGTCACACGCAAAAATCTTGGTTTTGGGGGGGATTTCGAATTCCAAAAACTTTTGGGAGATCAAATTTCCAAAAATTTCAGCCGTCACACATGATTTTTCATTTTTCATGTGAAGTCCTTGAAAACGCCCATGTATGTGCAACCAATAAGAGGAACACTGTCTATGTTGGCCTCATGACCTACAGTGTTTATATCTATCATTCATGCCCACATTCTTGCCAGCAAATTCTCATGAAACTGTGTCCTCGACAAGTGGAAATTTAGGGGGTTTCACCTGCACAGGGCTGCTTGCAGCCTCACAGTATGGCATACAGCCTGCCATAAAATGAGCTACATGGTGCAGCTGCTTGAGGCTGTAAGTATGTAGCAAGTAGGGGAAAGGTGCACATGCATGAGCATGAGCAACAACTCACCAACGCTCGTACAAGACACAACATGTGTACACTACCCAGCAATTCATCTATGCACTCACACATGCGCCGGTTTGCACGCAGACCCACTCCCGTCTATCTGTCAAGCAAGTTGTCTCTTTTAAGTCATCCTCAATTTCTTTGGCTAGGCTTCCCTTGGGTGCCTTAGTTGCTGGGCTTAACACATTTGTTTTTCATTATCTGCATAAATTGAATACCGCAGTGTTTTGCAGCTGTTATTGTACTTGTGTGCACTGCTTCTACCCATGCCCACGCCCATAGCTAATTGCTGCTTCAGAATAAGGGTTGTGGCATGGTTTAGCTATCTCTTTGCAATACTTCAACATTGGGAAAAGCAGACTGGGTTGGGCTCTTAGGCAGGCTGGGAAGCCTGGCTGAAGGCTTGTATACACTCTTGGCAGCACCTTGGTTTGGGCTGGGGCATCTTGGCCTGGCCCTATCTGCCCTTTTTCAGTGAGGTTTCCCCGTCAATGCCTCCCCGTTTTGAGATATTGTTAATGTATAAGATTTGCAGGTCTCAAGCACAAAAAAAACAACGTATAAAAATATGTCAGGGGCACATCATTCAAGGGGAGGTTGCGTGGTGCAGTTCCCATGGTGAACCTCGAACTTTTGGATTTCCCCCAAAAGGAGACAATTATGCACCTTCATGATCCTCTCTCTGTTCATAATTCAAAAAGTTTGTGATCCAAAAAAAGTGTGACTGCAGAATTTTTGCCTGTATCCCAGAAGGTTTTGCCTAAATTAAGAAAGTTTCGCGCGTGACCGCAGCCTTAGCACTGGACATGATGGTCCTGTTTGTAATGGAGACAAGGGCAAAGGTACAGATCATGAGGCTTGTGCTTATGGGTGTTTGCTTGTATGGATACGTTAATGCCTAGGTGCAGCTGTGAGGGGGGTTCACTCAAAAGCCAGGTGCAGGTGTGAGGGGGGGTCAAAAACCACCAGCATGCCCTTGCCAGTCAAGCATGTGGCGCAATCCAAGCGCCAAAAGCAACAGCACTGCCTGAGCAACATATCAAAACATGAAGACAAGCAAAGCACGGATTCAGGCATGCTTGATAACGGCACCTTAGCATGGGACTCAGTGAGCACCAGGTAGCAAATGGTGCTGCATATAGCGAAAATGCACTTGAGCAGTCAGCTGCTTTGCATGCAACCCACAGCTCTTTGCGGTTAGGTGAGCTAATTTTGGGTTTCCTGATTGGGCAGGATAGCGTCCTTCAACGCCAAGACCTCTCAATTGAGGTTTCAAGGATGATGTAGCGCTCACCCCAAATCTATCCCTGTTGCTTAGTAAGAGCAGACTTCCTTCCTCAACCTGTCCCGTTCAGTTTCTTGGGACAACTAGTGAAACTTACTTCAATGGAGTACTTGGATGAGTAGTGAACTTACTAGATCAATGAAACTTATTCAAATGGAGTACTCAGGCAGGTAGCAACCAAGTCCAGCATGGACGATCATCTTAAAAAGAGGACTTGGGAAGGTAGAAGAACAAGCCTACTAGAATGCTTGGATCACTCACACAGGCAGCACCCAGCCAGCAGTCTTGCGGTAGCCGGTGTGGCAGCTTTTCTTGTCCTGCAGGATGTTAATAAGTAAAACAAACGGGTCTGTGGTTTAGCAGGAGAGTCAGCCTGCACCCTATTAGATCCAGACAATAAACTGTGTGTGTCTGCCTCCAACCACGGCTACAGAGTATTCTCAGGTCCCGCGCAACTTGCCGCAGAGCATTTATGCGCCAACCAGCTGCAAGCTCTCTTGCAAAGGAGCAGCACACTTGCAAATGGCCTCATTTGCTCTTGGAGTAGGCCAGCAGGGCATTCCCTGCCTGTGTAGGCACAAGGCCATGTTCCAGCACCATGAAGGCACACATCCCCATGCATCACCCAACGCAATGCAAGTGCATCATTCCTGCACATCAGGAGCAACCCAGGCAAGGCAAGGCCTGTAACCCACCCTCAGGTCCCTCAGAGTAGAGAGAGGGCCTCCCCGCTCTTTGCACTGGCTGGCTTTGACCACAGCCACCGCATAATACGAGTTGATGGGCCCATCATCTGAGGTATACTTCTCTGCAACATAGGCGATGAGCCCATGGTCGCGATGGGAGCGGAAGAGCTGATCACCTGGACACATGGACGCAGACGTGTGCCGGAGTCACTCAGACAATGAGGGTGCAAACAAGCTTGATGCATGGGAATGAGGTGTGGCGGGCATCACATTCAATGATACATAGGCAGTGGCACCTGGATGCAAACACAGGGCCCCCGAGTACAGTCACCTGGGGCACCCGACAGGCAGCTGGAGGTGAGCATTGCTAGCAAAATATTGTGTGATCAAATGTTGTGCTCATAATGGTGGTTTAGGCTTTAAGCTTTATGATGCAGCAACGCCCAACTCTGTGATTTGCATATGCGTAGGGGCGTTAGGGGTTGTGGGGGCTGTGATGACTCGTGGGCGCGCACGGTTAATGGATGAAGGGAGGTTTATGAAGCCGCCGCAGTCACTCCCTTGTCCAGAGTCACGTAGGGTGGGCGAGTGCTCGCCGTCCTCAGCTCTGCGGGACCCAGTGGTTGAGGATGAGCTGGAGCCCCCACGGCCTGCGGTGCCGCTGCGTTCCACTGAGCTGACCTAGCGGAGGAGGCAGCTAGGTGGGGGGGGAATGTGCCGCACCAACACCTTCGGGGACGCCTGATGGTAACGGTGGTCATGTGCCTATCCCTTGGCGCTCACTAGCAGATGACATCAAAGACGCATACCACGCAGACCCTATGTTTTCAAAACGAGCTCATACTAAGGACCTGAGGCGCCAGCATTGCTAGTGGTATGTGCAGAATCAGGTGGTGGTGCCCAACAGCCCTCTGTTGAAACGGCGCATATTGGAATTTTGCCACATTGACCAATGATTGCCAATGATGCCACATTGAGTGGGCATGTGGGTATTGCTAGAACCCTAAGTCTGGTGTCACGCGATTTCTACTGGCTGACTTTGCGGCGCGATGTTGAGGATTATGTGAGGCACTGTGACGCCTGCCAAAGGCATCAGGTCAGCAACTAGCTGTACGCTGGCAAGCTTCAGCCTCTTTCTGTGCCCGGTAGGCGAAAGGAAAGTGCCTCCATGGATCTTATTGTGAAGCTGCCGACCATGGCTGCAGGCTATGACTCAATTCTGGTGTTTGTTGACAGACTCAGCAAAATGGTGCACTTTGTGCCTACTACTGAGACGCTGAATGCGCAAGGCTTTGATGTGCTTTTTGTCAACAATGTCGTGAGGCTTCATGGTCTGCCAAGAACCCTGATCTCTGATCGTGGTCCGCAGTTCAACAATATTTTCTGGGAGGAGGTCTGTGAAATTCTGGGCAAGTGCTTATCACCCGCACACTGATGGTCAGACTGAGCGCACAAACGGAATTTTGGAGGAAATGCTCAGATCTCACGCGGGCTATGAGCAGAACGATTGGGACTCACAACTAGCTTGTGCTGAATTTGCAATCAACAACTCTTGCCAAGAATCTGTGAAGAACACCTTTTACTTAAATTAGGGTCAGCACCCTCTGACCCCCGCAAGTGTGCAGCTGCCAAGGGATGTCCCCGCTGCTTCTAATTATGCTGTAGGCATCGTGGAAAATGTGAGGCGAGCAAGGGCATGCATGGAGGCAGCGCAACGGCGCATGAAGGCGCGTGAGGATCAGAGGCGTAGGGAAGTGTCTTATAAGCCAGGAGATATGGTATTGCTCAGCACCAAGAATATTTCACAGCCGGGTCCTGGCGTCAAGAAGCTCAAACAACTGTGTATGGGTCCATTTGAAGTCATTGACATGGTGGGCAAGGCAGCAGCAAAGCTGTGCCTCCCCTCTCAGTGGAAAAGGATTCATAATGTGTTCCACGTGAGTTTGGTTAAGCCTTACATCGGGGATGCTAGCTCCAGTCGTGTGACTCCGCCACCTCCGGTGCAGTGGTTAGATGGAGAGCCATTGTATACTGTTGAGAGCCTACCTGATCATGTTGTGGTCCGCAAGGGACGTGGCAAGATTTACATGTCTCTGATTAAGTGAGAAGGTTATGGCGAGGAGCACAACACTTGGGAGCCAGAGAGCAACCTGATTGGCTGTGGCGATATGGTCCGTGAGTACAAGGCCATTAAGGACCTGCCAACCAGACCCCCAGATAGCATGGGTGTATCCCATGGGAAACCAAATTCAGGAAGTGCTTTTGCTGACGAGTAAAAGTAAAAGACCTAGGCAGTGGTTTACAGATGTTGGCGTGTTGGAGCCTC
>LKMJ01000784.1_pt1 | contig 26051 bp, 30 predicted proteins | sample 643391 | NCBI WGS metagenome assembly LKMJ01 (sample SAMN04112250, study PRJNA286221) | soda lake metagenome | biome: soda lake; feature: Kulunda Steppe; material: water; isolation source: sample PL-Br10 brine of Picturesque Lake | place: Russia: Kulunda steppe | collected 2010-07 | reverse complement strand
CGGGTGGTTTCACGCCTCAAATTCGCCAAACGTCGATTGGTACCCGCGGACTGTTCGTCCGGCGTCACCAGGGACATCCTCTCCCGTGAGATGTCGCCGAACCCTGTCGGCGACTGCCTCCGCAAGCAACGGCGGTACGGCGTTCCCCACTTGCTTCAACTGCTGCGATTTCGACCCTTCGAACACGAAGTCATCTGGGAAGCTCTGGAGTTTCGCACATTCGCGGACGGTGCCGACACGTGGTTCGTGTGGGTGGACAAACGGGGCACCGTGGTTTTCCTTAATCGTCGGGGCGGGTTTGTCAGGATGTAATCGCCGCCAACTGTCGGAATACCCTTCGTAGCGACTCTCTCCGTATTCCAGCTTTTCAAGTTCGGCGACCGTCTCTTCACCGTGATCGGTCATCGTCTCCTGGTGGTTCGGGGCGTCGGAGGGGATTTCTGCCAGTGCTTCACCCACGGTTCGGTGTTCGTCGACAGTGGGAGACGGATATGCAAAGGTGTGGTCGGGTTGGTGAGCGACGACGATGACGCGCTTGCGCGCTTGTGCGACGCCGTAGTCCGCAGCGTTGAGTTGCTTCTCGTGGTGAACGTATCCAGCCTTTCCGACACGACGGCGGACGAGTTCGATGTAGCGTTCGCCACCAGGGGTACGCTTGGAGCGGATACCGGGGACGTTCTCCATAATGGCGTACTCGGGTTCGACGTACTCCACGTAGTCGAGGAATATCGACACCAAGGTGTCACGTTCATCGCCCTCGTTCCGTTCGCCGGCAATAGAGAAGCCTTTGCACGGCGGCCCGCCGATGATGATGTCAATCTCGTCGGCATCGGGAGTGTCAGGGCGGGCGAAGAACTCCTCAGGTGGCGTTTCGTGCAAGTCGGTTCGGACAGCTGTCGATCCATCGTGATTGCGCTCGAACGTTCTGAGGGCGTCCTCCTCGAAGTCGACGCCTGTCACGATGTCGAACCCTGCCCGTTCGAACCCGTGGGAAAACCCGCCGGCTCCGCAGAACATATCCAGCACTCTACCCGTGGCCTCTTCCATTGAACGTGCGGGAGGGCGTTGGCTTCAGGCGGGAAAAGGGGTTTTGTTTGGACGGGTAGGGCGGTTCAGGCGATCAGTTCCGCCTCTTCTGTCACGACTACGATTATCGCTTCAGGGTCGCGGTTGGCGCGTCCGTTTCGAGTGGCGTAGTACACATCGTACCCTTCATCTTGGAGGACGCATCTCGCTGTCTGAGCCGCAATGCATCCGTTCGTGTTTTCGTCGGTGAAGCGGATCTCGAACTTGGGTCGGTCAGGAGGTAGGTACGCCTCCTGGAGTTCAACCCCCTTGGAAGTCCGATCCGTGACGGTGGCCCCCTTCCACCGTTCATCGGCTGCCGCCATATGCCTCTCAACCCCGGTAGAACTACTCATCGGACTAACATTCGTTGCCAATCGAACTTATGAGTAACGGGAGTCCGAATCGGCAGCCGACAACTAGATCCAATCTATCAGACGTCAGCCAATCGCCCCGGGTCAACACTCCGAACGGTTAACTTGTCCCGATTCTAATGAGCAGTTGTTCGAATGTCGAAAGAGGACAGTACGGCCAGCACCAGCGACGAATACCCAGCAAGCCGCGTGTTGGAATCGATACCCGCAGACATCTCTGTGATGCCCGCTCCACATACCGCGAGCGGTCTGACGGTCTATCCCCTGGAAGGCCAATCGATTCAGGGGAAAGTGGAAATCAGCCCGCGCACTGTTGGCGTCGTCGTGGGTGGGTTGGACGACTATCTTGAGAGCCGGCGAATCGACACACACGAAATCCCTTCTACGTACTCCAATTGGGATGCTGAGTTCGCTACCGATTCTCACGGACGGGAGGAGTCACCGGTCTTTGAAGGGCCTGTTGGCGAAGCGCGCGACGGTGACGAAGCTCGTCAATTCTGCTTCAAAAGTGAATACGTCCGCGCTGGCGTCCGCATCCTCACTGGTGGTGGACGATTCAAACAGGACGAGTTCACTTTCCACGAGGCTATCCCGTTCGCCATCCTTGAGCACCCAACGGCCTCAATCGTCATTGCGCCGCTTGACAAGGTGTTGGAGGAAGCTAGTGAACCTGATTTTACCTACACGGCGGAAGAAGCGAGCGATAACTTCAAGCTGGTTGAGTGATTCTTCGACCTGATCAGGAGCGTTCACAGGGCTATCCGCGTGAGTGGATGGATTCACTGGGGAACGTTTAACGTGACGGGCGGGAAACTCACGGCGTATGAAGGTCGAAGGTAAGGCGGACACGTTCGAACTCGTCTGCACCAGTTGCCAGCGCACGGACTTGACCCGCGGAGACGCAGACACGCCCTTCGCGGATTTCGCCGTTGAGTGTCCAGAGTGTGGGGGACGGGCAGTTGTGGAAGACGACGCGGGAATTGTCAAGGCCTACCCGCTCGATTCGGCCTCCATCGAATGCCGTATTGATTAGTCGACCACCATCTTCGGAACTAGTCCTCGAGGTCGCTTCGGAGATTGGTTGATATTGAAAGAAATCAGCACCGGATGGTATCATTCACGACCTCGATATTCCGCGGCGTATCGAACACGATCTCCGAATACCGGTTGCCGTGAACATCGCTTTGCGGGTCAGTGAACATCAAAAGTCCTGCCGCATCCCCCTCGATTCGATTAGCCAGTAGCTGCAAATGGCGGCAATCATCGCCGTGGGTGTATACCGTCCACAGACGCGTATCTCCTTCGTGAATCTCCAATGATTCTACGTTGGCGATTTGCATAATTGGCTCCCGAGAAAGAGTACATACTACTCGATTATAAAGATCTGCTGACGTGTGAAATGGGTTTGGTGAGAGATTATTCTGGAACGCGAAAGGAGAGAAGGAAGGATAAGGAACCGCGATCTACGACCGCTTAATTCAAATGCCGTTCATCGCCGAACTCGACGGTGAAGACCTGGTCACCCCCGTGACTGTCACCGGTGACGACGCGCTCACCTGCCCGGCCTGCGACGCCGAGATGACCGTTCGGGATTCTCATTACCGGAGTGAGGATGTGTTCGTTGCACGCCACTTTGTCCACGATGACGAGGGTGCCGACTGTCCTGGTGAATCCGACGCTCACCTTCGGATGAAGGCCATCGCAGCCGCTAAACTCGCCGAAGAATATCCCGACGCAACCGTCTCCCTCGAAGAGTGGGTCGGCGATCGTCAGGCCGATATCCTCGTCGAGTTCCCCGACGCGAGACACCCACTTGGAGAAGGCATCGCAGTCGAAGTCCAACACCGGAATAGGTCAAAGGATCGGGATGCGACTACCGGGTACTACTTGGCCAAAGCGTACAGCGTTCTCTGGTTGCACGGACACCATTACCGTGGACGTGACGTGAAGATTGAACACGTCATTCCGGTCTGGCCGGCCGCTGTCAAGCACGCAGATTACACCGAAAACTACCCCGACGTGATCGCGAACGCCACTAGAGAACCGGTGATGCAACGGGTACCGCTTCCCGACCGCGCCGCTCGCATTACCGCGGAGGAACGGCGCGACCTCCGGTGGCACTGGCTTCTCGGCCGGATCAACGCCGCGCGCAACCGGACTGAACCGCCTCGGGACGACGGTGAGTGGAACGAGGCCGTGACCGAACGCATCGGAAAGCACGGCGAACTCGCTTTGTTGGACACACCGGACGGTGCTCATGTCCTCCAGTTTCGGAAGGTGGATGCACCCTACGAGGACGCCGACCTAGGGATCCGTCTCGATGAGCGGGCGGATCTCGCTCGCCTCGTTGACTTCGCTCTCACCGTTGACGTTCGCTTCCACGAGGTTGAGCGCGCTTCCGGGGTCGGTGACTGGAGGGAACTCATCTCACGGTCGCTTGGCGGTGGAACCCATCGTACGCGATCTATCGCCCTCTCGCTTGACCCTGACGGCGTACCAGCGGTGAAGCTCCGTAAGAAGGATCCGACCGTGCCAGATGTCCCAATCCGCATCGAAAGGGAAGACGTAGAAACCTTCTTCGAGTTCATCGCCGCCCTCGCGGCGAGGAGCGACCCAACGGCCGTGAGGCGAGCAGCCCAGACAGGGGGACGGCGAGACCGATAAGAAACCGTACTGCGTACGGTTGCGTATGAACATCTACGTCGGACATGCGACCGCACTCGATTACCAACGTAGTCTTTACCGGCCGTTGAAGAACAGTGAGTTGGTAGACGAACACACGGTGGTTCTGCCCCACGAAGATGGCGACACTCCCTTCGACTCCAAGGAGTTCCTGCGAGACGAGTGTGATCTGTTCGTGGCCGATGTTTCCTGTCCGTCGACGGGGTTGGGAATCGAACTTGGATGGGCCGATGTGTATGATGTGTCCGTCCTGTGCGTTCACCAGATGGAGACTACCCCGTCCAGGTCGCTTTCGGCCGTGACCGACGACATCCTAGAGTACAAAGATGAGAAGGAGTTCATCGAACTGGTGTGCGACGAGATTCGGAACGGAGACCGTCTGTGACCGAGCCGCTGAGAGTCGGTTACTCGAGTTCGTCGGTAATTTCGTGAGGGTTAGACTCGTCCCAATCCCCACGCTTCTCGAAGTGGAGGTGTTCCCCGTTTGAGTCGACCAACTCCCATCCGTTTTCTACCAGTACCTCCAGGCGGCGGGCATGGTCACGCATCGATTCGGCGTACGGCTCGACGGACATCGGCGGTCGCGTGGGCCAATTGTCAGAGTCCGGGTCGGTGTCTTCGATCGGCGTGAGAGCCCGGCGATCCAGCGTCGGAAGTCCGACCTCCCTCGAACTCTTGAGCGCATCAAGGATGATGTTCGGGTCTTGCGGAGCATCGTCTTTGAGGCGATCGCTATCGATCATCATTCTGGAAGCCGACGGACGAACGGGGAAACCTTGGTCGGATCCGACGATGGATGCGAGAAGCTTGCCGTACTGGTCAAAGTACAACTCCCATTCGATTTCGCTCGTGTCACCGTCGACCATCGCATCGAGTTGCTCGTAGAGGTCTTCGGCGCCGAGGCGTTCCTGCAACCAACAGGTCATTTTGCTGAAGAAGGTGTAGCGGTGGGCGTAGTTTCGGTCGGTTCGTTTGTTGCACCTAGAGCAACTCGGTCGGGGAAGATCGGAGGCGGACTGCCAGATGTTTCCACAGTGTTCGCATTCAATCCACCGTTCGACGGTGTATTGGTACTCATCGCCCGTTTCGGGATCGGTTAGTTCGATGGTTTCCGTGTCCATATTACTACTACAATTGGTACTGGTAGTAGTAACACTTGAAGGTTTCGTTCTGGAACAGTGCAAACCCTCCTCAAGTTTGCAACATCAAACCGTGAAAATCGTGACTGCGACTGGTCTGTCCAGTCAGAACAGTTACAAGCACAACCGATCAACCCGACCCAAAGGATGGCGGCAGAGGAAGAAGTACTCCTTGAGGAGATTGACGAGGGAACAACGGCAGCAGAAGAAGTCGTCGACGAAGTACTCGAGTACCGAACCGTGGGAGAGTACATCGAGGCTGCGATCACGGAGATTGAATCTCAGGGTGAAAACGAGATACGCCTCTACATCGATGTCCCCTACGGCAAGGACTACTGGACGTATGAGAAACCCTACGAATGGGACACGTCGAACTCTTTCGTCAAGTTGGCTGAAAACCTCGGATACAGCCGAAGTAATTTCCACGAGATGATCGGCGAAGATGTGCTAATCCAAAGCACTGGTGACGGAAAGCACTGGAGTCTCAAATCGACTCCTCCTCGAGACTACGAGCGGAAGATTCAACGTCGAAAGAAAATATTTGCTACACTTCAAGACCGCCGCGTTCACCTCACGCTTGGCGTGGTCATCCCACTCCTCATCCTAACTACACTCCTCCTACTGTGAATCGTCTCCTGTCGGTTTGAGTTATCCTCTTGAATCAGGTGACAGGCCGTTATTCCCTGTTCCACGCCCCTATGGTGAGTAACTGCATCTAGTCCATCTACAACCTGCTGACGGCTACCGGCCGTTGATTCGTTCGGCTTCTAGCAGATTGTCAACTGTGGGGACTATGTACAGATCAATTAGCGCAGGGAGAACGGCAACCAGAGGGAAGAGTAGGATGAACATAGGGAACCCCGTCACAACCGTCAAAACGGAAGTTAGCATTAGCAAAGTCAAGAACATCCCTGTGAGCCATTTTCCGCCTTTCTTTGTCGGACGCATCCGCGCTCGACTGCCGGTGCTTCGAATCGTATCGATGCACCCACTGGCGATCAGAACACGGTGCCATCGATACGTGAGCGGTGTGCCGAAGACACTCGTACCGGGCGGAATATGAAGACGCCAATCGCGGCCGGTGTATACGGCAGGCAGTTCCCGCCGCATCAGTTCACTCGGTTGGTCTCGTGGCACCCCTGCATAGTCAAGTAACCGGAAGAACGTTGAGTTCTGCTCAACCGGGAAGGGAACCGTTGCTCGCCATTTGCTCCCGTCAGGTGCCTGGTAAAGAATGGCGACTTCCTCTGGAATTTCACCGGGGTCGCCGTGAACATCGAGTCCACGAATTCGCTCAGAAGATATGCGTTCGCCCGTCGCTTCGATACCGCAGACCTCAACCACCCCACCACCTGCGTATCTCCGTTGGTTTTTGAGTCGTCGGTCAGTCTCCCGAATCTTTTCTTCAACCTCCAGTGCCCGGTCTATGCGGGTTTCTTGTTCCTCGGCGGTCAATTCGAATTCCTGTTCCACGACTGATAGTTGAGCGTAGCCGGTGGAGCCTCAAAAACTTGTCACGGAACCACATACCATCGCTTCACTCCGACTCTTTTGCGTCTTCACTGACTTCGATTTCATCATCCGAGTCGGCGTCTTCACCGGCAGAGTTTGAATCGTCGTTAGAACTCGCGAATATTCCCGCTATACCAACTTTCCCGATTAGGAGTTTGAACTGCTTCTTCTTCCTAAGTACCTTTGGAATATCGACAACGGCGTGCATACTCTTCTGGATGTTGCCAATCTGACCGATTACGCGACCGAGTCGGGAACTTCCGACGGCGCGTTGCAACCCGGCCAACTCAACTGCTTGAAGCGCAGGCACGCCCCGTGCAATACCTTGAACTCCTTCGAGTGCGGTCACGCTCCTTGCCAAGATGGCAACGCGACCGGCAGCACGGAACACTGCAAAGATTGGTAGGATGAGAAGGATGTGGAACCACTTATCGGTGAAGAACTTCCGCTTACTGTCGTAGAGGACGAACGCCACCGCCAGTTCGAGTACGAAGTATCCGAGGACAAACCGCTCCAACCAGCTCAATGCTGGATGGTAAAAGTCGGTGAAAAACACCACGACGAGGTAGCCGATTAGCAAGACCAGTACGACGGGGAGCAGGCTGTGGAGTGTGTGGTCGAACTTGAGCAACCACTTTGAGGAGTCATCAGAGTACTTTTCGTTCGACCCGCCCATACCCAATCTAAGTATTTCTGACACATACGATTGACGACATTCCGGGGCGGGCGAACAAATATAGTGGTTCAATGACAATCACTGCGGATATGAGATGCCGACTTCTCCTCGTTGTGTGCATCGTCGCTCTCGCCGGACTCGCAGGGTGCCTCACCGACAACGGCGGGACATCCGACGCGGAAGTCGAAGCGGACGATGACGAACTCGAAGACGCTGACGGAACTGCGGACGACGAAGACGACGAAGGCGATGATAGCGACGGAGACATCGCAGACAATGAAGGAAGCGACGGGAGTGACCCTGGAGGGAGTGGCGAGGGCGAGGGAGACGAATACAATGAAAGCGACTCGGAGGGCGACGGCGAAGACGACGAACAAACCGATGTCGATTCCGACGAAACACTCGAGGTTCACGCCATCAACGTTGGTCAGGCCGATGCCACTCTTATCGTGACGCCGGAGGGTGAGACCGTCCTCATCGACACCGGCCACTGGCAGGATGATGGTGAAACCGTGATCAACTACTTGGACGAACACGACATCGACCGAATCGACCATCTCGTCGCAACGCACGCCCATGCGGATCACATCGGCGGCCACGCCGAAGTCATTGAGGAGTACGAGACAAGCGGAGCCGGCATCGGCACGGCCTGGGATTCTGGCGTTCCCCACACGTCGCAGACGTACGAGGACTACCTCGATGCGATTGACGAATATGACGTAACGCTCTACGAAACCCACGAAGGAGATGACGTTCCTCTCGAGGGAGCAACCGAAGCGACCATCCTTAACCCCTACGAGGATCCTGCCGATTCGACCGACCTTCACTACAACAGCGTGACCGTCCTCATCGAATACGGCGACACTACGGCTCTCTTCACCGGTGACGCAGAAGAAGACGCCGAAGATCGAATGGTGGACGAACACGCGAGCGATCTCGACGCCGACATCTATCACGCAGGGCATCACGGCTCGTACACCAGTTCGACACCGGCATTCCTTGACGAAGTTGACCCCGAAGCGACGATCATCTCCGCGGGGTACGATAACCAATACGACCACCCGCACAACGTGACGCTATACGAGTTTGCAGACCGCAACATCGAAGCTTATTGGACGGCAGTCCACGGCACGACCGAGTTCGTCACCGACGGTGACGGTTGGGAGGTACACGTCCAAACTGACGCGACTACGGATCCCGAAGATATACGCGAGGAACCGGAAACAGACGCCACTGCCGCAGACGATCGGCAATCTGCCGAGGTCTTCGACCGACTTGCCACCCAACCGTCTCCGAAAGGGGTGACGACCCCATGACGGTCAACGACGGAACCTATACGGCGACCGTCGATCGCATCGTCGATGGCGTCGCCGTCGTCCTGATCGAGGAAGACGGGGCGGTAATTGACGAGTTGCACCCAGAAGAATCCGAACTCCCCGCCGGTTCCAGCGAAGGGAGTGTGGTCAACGTGACGGTTCTGAACGGAGAAGTGAGCGAGATTGAAGAGAGAACGGACGAAACGACATCCCGGCGCGAACGTTTGCGCGAGAAGTTCGATCGGCTCTCCGAACGACCGCCAGATGGCGACGACGAGTGACCGTCGGGAGCCGTTCAGGATTGACATATGGCCAGCATATGTATTGAAAGGTCTGTCACCGCGGCATCGGCATTCGTTTCGCTGACCGCTTGCTCGAGGGCGGACATCTCCTCGCCGGTTAGCTCGGAGGTGACGGCTCGAATCCCCTCGTCGTGAAAGGGCGACGCCAACCCTTCCAACCCGACGACTTCCACCACCTCGAGTCCGGCGTCCGACAGCAATCTTTCGAACTCCTCGCGCCGGAAGAAGTGCGTCGGGGCGAAGTCCATCTCGTAGCCGTGTTTGGCCAACAATTCGGCGGTGTAGTCACCGTGTTCCGCGAGTTCCGGCAGTGCCTTCACATAATTCCCGGAGAGCAGGTAAAGCTGCACGGCACCGAGACGCCCCATCACCGAGGCGAAGACCGGCCCGTCGGGAGCTGTGACGCGGCGCAGTTCTGAAGCAGCCCGACTTCGCTCTTGCTCGTCGAGAACGTGTGATAACGGCCCGCCGAGACAGCAAGTGGCATCGAACGCATTTGACTTCGCGCTGATGTCGGTGATCGACCCTCTGACGACATCGATGTTCGATTCGACGCCATATCCGCGTGCCATCTCCACTGCAATTTCGACCTGCCGTGAGCTGATATCGAGAAGTACCACCTCGTACCCATGTTCGGCCAACCAAACCGAATACCTCCCCGAACCACCACCGGCGTCCAGAACTCGGCCCGAATCGGGAAGGTGTGCTTCGAGAGCCTTGACCGTCTCGTTGAACTCGAGAGCACCATCGATTCCCGTTTCGAGGCGTTCCCACTCTTGCCGTCCGTACGAATCGTAGAACTTGTTCGGTTCTTCGACCATCGAGAGACTCGCTTCCGTCTTCTCTCCGCTCCACATTAACCATCAGGGGTGCGAATTGGGGAGCAATGACCCGTGATAGAGTGGGGTGAAATGGCGTCGGTTGCTTGCTGAACCCTTCCTTAGGGAGAATCGAGCAGAAAGTCCCGTCCTGCAGGTCAGGAGGATGTCAAAATATGAGTCGGCGAACGCTACCCCCGCAGTCGCAATCGGTGTAGGGAACACCGCAGTCGCTGCACACCTCGTGGCGTCCGTCGTACTCCTCGTGCGCCCAGTAATCGTCGCTCTCGAAGACGACATCGAAGTCGAACTTCGTCAGCAAAGGGCGCATATCCAGCGTTTGGGGACGGTGCCACGCTTCGACGAACACGCGATCGACATCTCCGCGACGTTCGAGTTGACGCACCGTTTGAGTCAGCATCTTCGTCCCGTATCCTTTGCCCATGTGTTCTTTCCGTAAGTAGCCGTAGCGGATGGCGGCGAACGGCTTGTTAACCGAATGCGGAACAGATCGCGTGAAGATGTCCCCCAAGTCCGTCTGCTCATCGTGAACGGTGTAGATCATACATCCGAGGACGCGACTATCTGCGACCACGACGCCCGATGCGGTGGAGTCCGTGGGATCCGCGGCACGTTCGATCACGTTACGCCGACCCTCGGCGCGGTGGTCGAGGACGTGTTCGCTGATGACATCGACAGATCCGTCCACGTCACCCGGTTCGATACGACGAACGGGTGTTGAAGTTGGAGATGACATTCTTGCTACTGGGACAGTATGCGCCCGGTGAGTGATGAATTTTCGTGCGGGCGGCGCGGCACTTGTCGGTAACGAAAGCGCAAGGCAACGCGGTGGGATATCACCACTCTTCGTCAAGTTCCGGGATGTCGGCATCGAGAACGGGGAGGGAAATGAGATTTCCGTCGGCGTCGAAAGCGCGCCACGAGTTGAGATCGTACGGTGCTCCAACGATGATGTGGACGTTTCCTGGTTCAAAGTGGTGGACATCCGCTTCGCTGGGTTCGAGTATCCCGTTCGGGTGAGAGTGAGCTGAACCGTCCGCTCGTCCGCCGACTGGAACGGTGTAATCCGGTGTTTCGGCGGAAAACGACGTCGCTTCCGTGGCAGTCATCAGAAGGGCCTCGGTGAGGACTTTGCCCTCTTTGTCGTCGAGACCGACTTCCTCAGCAGGCCGGGCACGGAGGTAGGAAAAGAACTCGTCCGGGTGATTCGATTGCGAGGCCTCGATGACGAATTCAAGCAGTTCCTCGTCGATGCCGATGATGTCGGAAACTCCCATCGAAAGGAGCTTGTGGCCCGGATAACGTGTACCCTTTGGTGGATGTTCGACGGACGGCGGCAAGCGTTCCCGACGCCCTGGCAACACGACGCGTATTCGAAGCGCGTAGCGGTCGTGGGCGTCGAACTCGTCTCGGTTGCGACCTGAATCCGGGACATTGGTCATATGGGGTGGTTTCGGAGCGAAGTTCGTCTCACCTCGTCGAAGGCGGTACCGATGAGGGATCCGATCAAGCACCGCTTGGCTTGATTGCACGTACGTGTATACCTCCCCCGTTCTACACCGAGAGTATGTCCACAACCGTGGTGCTTAATTACCGTGGGTGGCAACGGTCTAACGTGGCCGAAAGGGCCATTATGTGCGCAGGGCACGTCAATTGGGATGTCGTGCTCCACACGACCGCAGTACCGGATCCAGACTATTCTTCAGAGGTCATCCGCGATCATTCGAGCAGTGGCGGTAGCTCGACCAACACAGCACTCGCGCTCGCATCCCTCGGGCGGGACGTGACTATGTTCGGGAGCGTGGGAGACGACGAATACGGCGAACGAGCCGTGGAGACCCTACGCGAGAACGGGGTCGAACCGGCAACGGTCGAAACCGAGGTGCCGACGACCCTCGTCTACGCAATCATCACCGAGGACGCCGATCCTCGCTATCTAGCCAGGGATGAAGCCGTTGGGTCGTTCGGCGTCGAAGACGTACCAGAGGAGACATGGGAACGCGTTGACCACGTTCACGTCACAACGTTCGACCGAGAAATCGCCGGCGAGTTGGCGCAGGCAGCGAACGAGGCGGGAAAGACGGTGAGTTTCAATCCGACGCAAAGGTACGCCAACGAACGATTCGATGAGGTCGTCGACGCCGCGGACGTGATCTTCCTGAACGAACGGGAGGCCAATATCTTCCGCAACCGCCGCGACCTCGACGCCGCTATCGAGGAGGCGTGCATTGTGATGACTCACGGAGCCGCAGGAAGCACGGCGTACACGCCACACGGAGTTGTCAATCATTCAGGGTTCGACTCCGGGGAACTGGTCGACACTATCGGCGCGGGGGACGCCTTCGTCGCCGGGTTCCTTGACGAGTGGTTGTGCGAGGACGATGAGTACCCCGACATCGAACGGGCGTTAAGTCAAGCGAACGCCTGCGGATCGTACTCCGTGACTCGGCCAGGGGCACCCGACGGTGTTGACCCGGATGTTATCCGTCGGTTTATCGAGGGCGAGTAACGGTCGGAACAACGCGAAGCGGGATCCTTCCCGTACTCTTGCAGTGTGTTGAACTGAACGAACTGTCGTCATCATATCCGGTTCTAGGTGCGGTATGTGGGAACAACCGGGTTCGCTTGCTGGCACCAGTACTGATTTTATTGATCGGTTGAATTTCACCTACAAGTGCAATGCTTGCAACGTTGGATGAGATTGAGCGAGGACTGCGAGACATCCTCGACGACGGCGACATCGTGTGGATTCGTATCGATGACGAAATCCACTACAACCTGACCAGGGACGGAGTTTCACCACGGGAACTGGCCACTGCTTTCGACTTCCTGGGCAGATACGCCAAGGAGGTACAGTTACAACCGGATGGTGACGGCACCGCTATCGTCGTCACCGAACTTCACGAAGATGTAGAACTAACCGAAGAAAGTGCCTTCGAGGGGAGTCTCGCAACGGTTGATCGCACCGTACAGAACGTGCAGACGATGGAATGATCGAACGAGACGCGTGGCGTGTGTTCACGGTTAATTGACGAACCCGTTACTAAGGGTGGGCGATTCAATTCTTGTTCAACCAAAGTTGAATAGCCCCTCGCGTATTCACGGATCGGCAGACAAACCATTAATAGTGAACAGGGACAAATCAGGGTAAATGGATCCCAACTCATTCGAGGATTCGGCACCGGGCGGTTTCGTGGAAACAGAGGCCGGTGGCCGAACAATCACCGCCTTTGACCCACACCCCCTCCCGCCGAAGGATATCGACTGGGAGGAGGTGTCCTCACCCCTTGGTGATGCTGCCTATGCAGTCGGGCGATTGGAAGGGGTCACTTCGAAGATGGACACACCCGGCAAGTTCGCCCCGTTATTTGTCGGATACGAGTCAGTGAAATCCTCGATGATTGAGAGGGTCAACACCACACTTTCCGACGCCTTCGCCGCTCACGCTGGTCGAGGGGGAGTGGTTGACGGTGATCGGCGAGCTGCGTCGAAGGCGTCAGATTACATCGATGCCGTAATCGATGCTACGACGAGGATTGATGCAGACGAGCAAATCACTCCCGCTCTGATCCGCGATATCCACGGGCGATTACTCCGCTCGGAACCGGATATGAACCCTGGAGAGTACCGCAATTGTCAGAACTGGATTGGTGGTTTGTCCCCACAAGGCGCGAGGTACGTTCCACCGCCGGCGGAACGGATTGAAGAACACGTTGGGAAGTTAACGGAGTACGCGAACGAAGGCCGTCATCATCCACTGGTCAGGGCCGCTTTGGCGCACTACCTGTTCGAGGCAGTTCACCCGTTCCTTGACGGTAATGGGCGAACCGGGCGAGCGGTCTTCCAACTACAACTCTACCGCGACTGCGCTCTTCGAGGGCCGTGGATATGTGTGAGTGAGGAGTGGCTCCGTCACCGGAGGAATTATATGGATCTCTTGCTGGCGGTGAGTCGTACCGGCGCCTGGGAGGAGTGGCTCTCGTTCATCTTGCGGAGCGTTGAACGGCAAGCCGAACGCACAGTCAAGCGACTGCACCGTCTTCAAGACCTCCGCAATCGGTACCGAGAACGGTATCACGATCCACGATCTGAGGGACGGGTTGAGTTGGTGGAGAGCCTCTTCTCACGCCCGTGTCTCGATGTGAAGGACGCTGCTGAACGCGCTGACACCACTTACAACACTGCCAACAGAATCGTTGATCGGCTTGAACAGGATGGTGTACTCGTCGAATTGACCGGTAACGACCGAAACCGAGTCTACCTTGCTTCGGAGGTCGTTGCGTGCTTCGAGAACCACCAATCGTCGCTGTGATGTCGCATCGCACCGCCGGTCGAACGCCGCTATCCGTGTGAACCAGGTAGTCAAATAGTCGGTATGGATACGTTGTCCGGTGAGCCAAACGGTGGGTACTAATGCGGCTCTCACAAATTCTCGTGTGTCCATCTGATGGGAACCGGAGAACGCTTTGTTCCGGCTGACGCTGCTCTGCCTTCCGAAGACGGAAATCCAACCTGGCTCGATGTCGTCCGACAACCGTTCGTCGCCGCAATCCTCGGCGGTAAGGGATCCGGCAAGTCGGTCATCGGCCATCGTCTCCTCGAAGTGTTCAGCGACGAGGGGTACGACCCGCACGTCGTTGGGTTGGCCGAGTCAAGGGAGGACAGGTTGCCCGACGACTACTCGCAGTTCTCCATCGTCGAAATGATTGAAGAACACGACGGCAATTACTACGAAATCTTGCGGAACTGGCCCGAGGGGAGCATTGTTCTGTTTGATGTTCCAATCATCCTCGCCAGGGCTGGTGACGCTGAGGAGGAAGTGCTCGAATGCTTCGATCACTTGTCTCGCAACATCAGAAACGTAGATACTTGCCTCGTGTTCGAAACCGGGAAGACCAGTCTTCTTAACCGGGCGACGGCGTCCGAAGTGGACACGTACCTCGTCCGCTATCCTGGGATGAACCAGGAACAAGAAGAGTACGACTTCGCGCGTCCGATTGTTGAACGGGCACGGGACGAATTGGAGGAGTACTCCGTAACATCGGACGACAGAACAGGGGTCAAACGGCACACGGACGATTATCGCCGCTACGTCTACGTCGAAACGGAGGCCTTCGTCGGAAAGTATCCGCACGAAGTGTCAACCCCCGACTATTGGGACGACCCCATTTCCCGCCAACACATCGATATCGATGAGGAGAACACGATGATGGTCGATGAGGAAGACATCCTTGCAGCCATCAACCAAGCCAGGAGTACGGACATCGACCTGGTGGAGACCACTGCTATCCTTGACATCCTGAAAGAGCAGTACGGTGACTTCTACCCGGAAATCGTCCTCGACGAACTGGACACGTTGGTCGAGGACGGGTACTGTGAGCGCGCTTGCAGGGCCGACGGAGAACACTACTATTTAACGCAACGGGGTCGTCGGCGATTGCGCACTCCAGTCGGCGACTCTCCAACTGGCGGGAACGGACTTCATCGAAACCTCATCTACACGGTCACTGATCGACTCAGTCGTGCTGGGTTCGACGCCGACTCAACCAGGCAGATAGAGGGGAAGGTACTCCCTGACGCTCGAGCGCGAGTGCCGATTGATATGACCGCAAGTTCGGTAAGTGAGATGGAAGAAAAGTGGGAGCAGTTGCGAGAGCAGTACCCGGAAGTCGCCGCGATAACCGATGGAAGGGACATCCACATCGAAGTCGAAACGGATCCGGGGAGTGGTCACCGGCAGATGCTCGCTAACCTGAGCGACGCTATCGAACAGAACAAGAAGTGTATGTTCTGTGTTAAAAGAGGTGAGGGAGACGAGGATGAAGCACATCACGCTCGAAAACTTGCCAAGAAGTTGCTCAACCCCTCGTGTAAGGTGAAGGCTTCAGAAGACGGCAGGGAACGCCTTTACTCCAGCAAACAGACCCTCACGCTAGCGGAGGGGGAGACCGTACTTCGACCGAAAGACCCGTCGAAGACACAATGGTGGAAGACTCCCGGTGGAGCAGTGGAACTCCGCACGGCCAACGCAAGTGACCCGCTCATTCGATTCGACTCCGTTGAGGACATCGAAGAGCCACAACCGGAGGATGTCCCCGCGTTCAGTCGGTACGACCGGAAGACGGGGAGATACGTCATCCAACGGCGCAGTGAAAACAAGTACGAGACGCTGGGCGAGTACGAAAAGGGTGACATTGGCGAGGAATGGCGAGAGGTGAAGGAACCGTTCGTCCCCGAACTGTACGTCGACGGCGACGAGATTGATGACTGGTGGACGATTGTGGTCGTCCCCGAGGACGGTGATGGCCCACTCCTACAATACCACCCTGAAGTAACCGATGACGGTTGTGTTAAGGGAGAACTCCGACCACTGTTCGACACTCGGACAGAAGAATATCGGACTGCGGACGGAATCGAACACACCGAACTATTCGAAAAGAACACGGCCACTCACTGGTTGCTGTACCTACTTGCAGCGTGGGAAGATGACGAAACGACCCTTCACGACCATCCCACAAGCAAGGAACTGTATGGATACGCAACCGGCCCTGAGTGTATAGCGTTAGAAACCCCACCGGCGACGCACCCCTTCCCTGCACTGGATGATGTGTCCACGCGGTTGTCCGAACTCGCACGCTCGGACGATGAACTCATCTCCCGGCGAGGAGTTGATTTCTCCGAACGAGATCGGTGCCGGCACGCTTACAGCCTCACAGACCGAGGGTGGCGGGCGATTGTCGACGCCGGAATACCATCGGAGTTACCAGATCGGAATCGGTATTCCGAAGATGCGGAGTTGGATGTCGCAGTCAGGTACGACCCTCGAACAACAAAGCTCGTCGAGGCCACTTGCGACATCTGCGGAGAGAAAACCGGGAGTCTCATCGATCACGCTCGGATGCACGCCTTGTCATCGACTGTCGACTTCTCACGTCCAATCACCGAGAACACGATGGGTCACTGGGTGATGTTCGCCCTCTGCCATCACCACCGACGCACTGGACGACCGATGACCGCCGCAGATCTCTCGGAGCGAATCGGGGAGTGTGATGCCGTGGGGAGCGAGACAGCACTTTCAACCAACCTCGGCGAACTCGCTGAAGCGGGGCTCGCAACCCGTCGCCGAGAAGCGGGTACCAATGCCTTCGAGTACGAACCTACGGAAACGGGCCGGTTCTATTTGGACACTCTCGGTCGTCCGAAAGAGAAACCGGAGCGAACCGCTCCAGGGTACGATCGTTCGCTTGATGTCGATCCGAAGGAGCTGATCGAGTGAACGACCATTCGTTTCTGCGGTCGGACGAACTCGAAACGCGCGCTTAAACCGGGCGGGTGAGTACTATTCTACGAAGCGAAGTTGAGGAGGGCGGAACTGCCGGCCTAACGGACGAGATGAACAATGGCTACTCAAAACCGACCGACAATGACGGAACAGACAGTGAATATACCCCGCGTTGGAGATTACGTCGTCGATGTCGGCGCGAAGGTCGACTTTCGGCGTGTGTTAGTGCATCTGCCGCCGAAAACGATCGCTGATTGGAACGCGGCATCGAATGCGCCCGTCTCCGCGTTCAACCCCGAACACGATCCGCGCGAACCTGTTGCGATTACCGCTCTGGAAGCGGAACTCGAGGAGACGCCAGGGTGGCGAAACCTGCAACCGGGCGAACTGTGGAGGCACGTCTGCGAGAACGATATTCAGTACTACTCTTGCCCGCTTTCGCGTTTGAAATCGACGGGTGTCGCAGTTGCGAGCGTCGATGTCAGTTTCGACGGGTCAGGGCGACGGGAGTTCCGTGATTGGGGGACGTATGGATACGTGGTGTTCCATCAGGGACAACTCGTGGAAGCAGAATCAGGGGTCGTCGAACGCGATCGCGACAACGTGTCTACGTATATGGCCGAATACGCCGGGATGGTCAACGGAATCGAGGCGGCGGCCGCGAAATTCCCTGATAAACGGATTTTGATCCGAGGCGACTGCAAGAAGGCGATTGATGAAGTGGAGCGCGACGTCGTTCCCGATGAACCTGCGTTACAGGAGTGGTGGCAGCGTGCCCGGCGGCGGTTGGACGATCTGACCGCGTCGGTCGTTTACGTTCCCAGGGAGCGTAACGAGCGGGCGCACACACTTGCGTACTCGGAGTTTCTTCGGCAGATGGCCCAGAGGTGAGCGGTGTCGGTCGAGAAGAAACGCGAGGGAGTGCGACGGGTAGGATTCGAACCTACGGACTCCTTCGAGAGAGGATCTTGAGTCCCCCGCCGTTGGCCAGACTTGGCTACCGTCGCTCGTGTCTCTTGTTTTTCCCGGTTGGATTTGAATTTACGGACTGCGACCGTCGGTCGCGCAGCCGGAGTGGGACGGCCCGGATTCGAACCGAGGATGTGGCTTGCGCCATTGGGCCTACACCCAGCGGATCTTAAATCCGCCGCCGTTGGCCAAGCTTGGCTACCGTCCCGAAAGCACCAGACGGGAATCGAACCCGCGTGACCGGAGAAGCGTGACCGCCCCACCGGCACCGTTTCCGTGTCGGTCTCCGGCGCAAACACGGACTCACTCGTCGGGATCCGAATCGACGGTTCCCATCTTCACGTAAGCGTCTTTGCGGCGTTCGATGTGTTCTTTCACTTTCTGGTCGATGCTTTTCTCTTCTTCACCGTCGTCATTGTCTTCGTCAGCATCGGTATCGTTTGCAGTCATTTGAGTGCGCCGGGGCGGATTCGAACCGCCGAGGCCCCTACGGGCACGGATTCTGAATCCGTCGGGGTTGACCTGGCTTCCCTACCGACGCGCGGGGGAGTGCGGCGGGTCAGATTCGAACTGACGTGTTATCCCCTGCGGGACAGGGCCCTCGACCCTGCGCCTTCAACCGGGCTCGGCCACCGCCGCTCTCTGTGTCTTTGCGTGCTTTCCCCGTTCGGGGTGGAACGCCGATTCGTCTGTTCGGCGTCCCTAATAGAGGGTGCCGGATTCGAACCGGCGAAGCTCTACGCAACCGGGTTTGAGCCGGTTCCCTTCGACCGCTCGGGCAACCCTCCGCGATAGTGTGCGCTCGTTTGCCATCACCCTCCTGCGACGCCTTCGTCGATCCAGTTCCTCATCCAGACCGTCTGGCAGACCGCGAAGCAATCCGGGCAGATGACCTCCTTGCGGGTCGGCCCGAACTCCGTGACGTGGGTGTACGCGCAGATGCCCTCGCACTCGGGACAGACTTCAGCCGTGATGTCTCCTTCATTGACATCGACGTATTCGGCAGCCTGTTTCGGGGCATTTCGCTTGACGGCCTGTTCGATCTTCCGTCGAATCTCTTCTTTCTGCATCTGTAGTCACCTCTTGGGTGAGTGCGGCGGGCAGGAATCGAACCTGCACAGCGACTTACGCAGAGGCTCTCAACCTCCTCCCGTTTCCAATTGGGTACCGCCGCTTGCGTTTGCGTTGAGTGGAGGGTACAGGATTCGAACCTGTGCCATCCCCCTCTCGGGGTTAACGGACTATACCACTGGATCCTGAGTCCAGTCCCTTCAGCCAGACTCGGGCAACCCTCCTTGCGGATTGCGGTGGCTATGAAGTGCAAACAGTGGGGTGTGAGGGAGCGTGTCCGCCGCCGAACTCAAGCCTGCGACCCTTGAAGTCGCGCTTTACGCCCTCGCCGGCGACGGGACTATCACACCAGAAACGGAGGAGGCGAGGGAGCGTCGAAACGGAAGGGGTGCGGGTCTTACCCCGCGTGACGTTCCGACACTATCGACTCCCGCCGCTAAGAAGCAAGCGTAGGCGTAATGGGGAGTCGATGGTGTCGGTCATCGTTCGTACCACAACGTATCACCTGGTGGAACTTAAAGGTTCCCCTTCACGACATTCTCCAAGAGGTCAGCGCGCCTGTTCCGTCTCCACCCCGTCGTCAGCCCAAATGCCACTGAAAGACAAACCCACTCCAAACATCATAAGCGCGACGATGAAAGGCCATCCCAGCCAACTACTGATCAGACCAGACTCCACAAACATCATCGGGAAGATCGACAACAGCAATACCACGAGACCGCCGATGACCATCCGCCCCTCTTTCACCGCCCCGCGATCAGTGTTCACCAACCCCGACTTGATGGATGCCCAGGTCAGTTTAAACGCGACTCTCTCAAAGAGTGAGTCCATCGTCGGTTGGCTCCAACTGACCGACTTCGCGTCGGACAGGTTCATCTCCACTCGCCTCCGCTTGGATGCCGGGGGAAGAACCAGGTGAGGTGTTTCGTCATCAACTAGAACGGGAAGTGGATCGATGTCGCTCACCTCGTGGACAGCTACTCCAGCCCAGTCAGCAAGGCGAACCAACGGTTCGGTCGAGTTAGTCGGGTCTGACGGCCACTTCACTGCAAATTCTTCGACTTCACCCTCAACGAGTGCTTTGAAAACGAACTGATCACCCGTACGTTCGCCACCGACGACCGGTACAAGTCTCGTTGGCGTCTCGCTCGAAAAGGGATTGAGGTGGATTTCCGTCGTTGCGTCACACGTGTCACCGCCCGACTGATGGAGTGTCTCGCGCAATTCCTCTTCGGCTTCGACGATCCGTTCAGCCTCCTCCTCGGGGTCAATTTCGCGTTCCAGTTGGACTTCGGCTCCCATTCTTCAGTTTCACTCGCAGGTATCGGAACGTGGCCAATAAGCCCGCCGTTGGAACGTATCGCAGCACCGATCTGACTGAAAAGGGCAGGATTTAACCTGGTGGTCGTGGTTGGATTATCCAAATGTCTTTACTCTTCGACGCCGCCATCCCCCGGTTCTCCCTCCCCGAGGCCAACCTCGTTTCGCCTTCCGAAGCAGATCTCGACACCACCCGAGACGACCCGCTCCCGACGGAAGGAATCACGATGCACGCGGCCAACCGATCCAATCTTTCCCATCCTGAGGAGGATTGGATCTGCATCCCGCTTCACGAACCTGACTCACCCCGCCTCACCGGAGAGTACGTCGGGTTCCACGAACACCTCATCGGTGAACTGTTCAGGTTCCGCGAACCGGGATCTGACGAAGTTGACCACCTGAAACGCGAGGAGTTCGAACGTACCAGACTCGCCGATCAGATTCGGTTCTGGCACGCCGACAATGTGCCGGAAGAGTACCCCGACTATTTCGACTCCCCAATCGACGCGAAGGAGCAACCTACCGCCAACATCGACGCCGCTGACGCGTTCTTTGATGAACTGTCGTCTGTCGCTGATGCCGTGCAAGCTAATGCCCGTCGCGTCAACGCTGACCGAGCTGACGAGCAGTCCCCGAGGTCGATTTTCGCTGACGGCGGCGACGCAATCCCTCGACTCGCTCACGTCAAGCGCGGCGGTTCCGGCCACGTGTTCCGCGTCCCGACTGGAACACTCCGAGAAGCCGGGGAACAAGCCGGCGTTGAACCGGAAGAGTACCCACTCGACGCGATACGGTACGGGTGCGGAATCCACGAGGGGAACGATGTCCTCTTACACTCGAGTGCCGACGATGCTCCCGCCTGCTTCCCTGTTCCAGCGACCGTCACTCGACTTCAGGCGGGGAAACTCGTTCTCACCCCACGAGTCGATGATCAGGTTGAGGGAACCGTCGACAGTCACCTTCTCAACGATGAAAAGAAGGAGTTCGGCGTGTCGTTATTAGTGAACTCGCTACCACACGACCGGAGACGAGAGGCCGTTGAAGCCGTCCGTGGCGATTCCCGATGGCGGGAACTTCTCACTGGAAACGCACCGGCGTCGTTCACCAGGGACGATGTTTCACAGAGCCACGAAATGGATGAAGAGTTGAATCAAGCCCAGCAAGAGGCCGTGAAAGCGGCACTAGCCGCCAACGACTTCTTGTGCATCCACGGCCCCCCTGGGACGGGGAAAACGCGCACGCTCATCGAGATCGTCCGCCGGAGTGTTGAGGCGGGTAACTGCGTCCTGGTCTGTACCCCGTCGAACCAAGCAGTGGACAATATCGTCGCAGGATCGAGTTCGAACGGAAGTGCGGACGAACGCTCCCTGCACGCTCACGCGCAGAACGGCACAGGTGAGTTCGTGCTTTCACGCGAACAAGCACGCCGGTCGGATCACCCGGTCGTCGCTGATACGTATGCCGATGTTTCACCGATGTCATCAGATGTCGTTGCGGCGACGACGAACCGGGCAGCCGCACTCGATCGCGAATTCGATGTGGCAGTCATAGACGAAGCAACTCAGGCCTCCACGCCGGACGCCCTAATCCCGCTCACGAAAGCGAGGAAGGTGATACTCGCCGGCGATCATAAGCAACTGCCCCCGTTCGCCGCACAACTGAGTGAGGTTCGTGATGGGGACGCTCCAATCTCACTCCTCGAACATCTGTACGCCGACGGCGGTGTCTTCGAAGGAGTAGGTGTTCAGTTGAAAACGCAATATCGAATGCACCGTCACATCGTCGAGTTTCCCAACCGCCGGTTCTACAGCAAGGCGTTACGGAGCGGTCGGAATATCGAACGAGTCGGCGGTCTTGACCCAATGATGGCCTACGATATTGGAGGGAGGGAATGTCGGGATGAGAACGCCTCCTACTACAATGAGCTAGAGGCAGAATTAGTGGCGTGGATTGTCGCCGAGCGGTTGATTCCTGAGGGGATTGACGCAGAGGAGATTGGCGTCATCACGGCCTATCGGGGACAAGTGCCCGTATTGCGCGAGGCCCTGTCAGCGGCTGTGGGCGAAGTGGCCTCGGAGGTCGTCATCGACACGGTTGACTCCTTCCAAGGCGGTGAGAAACGGGCAATCATCCTCTCGTTCGTGCGGAGTAACCAGAAGGGGAGTGTAGGGTTCCTGGGCGAGCCCCACGTCGGGCCGCGTCGATTGAACGTGGCGGTGACACGCGCGAAGCAGTATTGCGGATTGGTCGGTGACTGGGGGACTCTACGCCAGGAGCAAGATGGAAAGAACCACGAAATGTACGCAGAGTTGTATTCGCAGTTGCGAGACAAGGGACAGTTGAAGGATCCGATGGCATCGTTCATCCCGTCGTATCTCTGACCTCACGCCGACTCACGCCCCTCACGCAATCAATGTAGTTGTACTGACGGGCAGTCCGACACCAAGATTACCGACGCGGATCAATTTTTGACGACGACCGATCAACGGAGAGTGGTTTTTCAACACCAACCGTGAAACTCCTAGTATGCGTTACATAGTGTCAATCGATGGCTCCTCTGTGAGTCAGCAAGCGGTCAATGAAGCGGTTGTCTACGCCCAGGAGATGGGTGCGGAACTAGAGATTGTCCATTCGGTTCAACGCCGGGCCGAAGCATCGAACGGCGAACGCGTGCTAGAGGCACACGACTCCGCCGAAGAACGTGGCCGGAAGGTACTCTCCCGTGGTAAACGATGGGTGGGCGATTGTGTTGAAGTTGAGACTACCCTACTGTGGGGTGATCCCGGCGAGGAGGTGTCTGCCTACGCGAACGACACCGGCGCAGATGTTGTATTCGTCGGTCATCGAGGGTTGGCAGAAAAGCATGAGGAACTGGTCGGTAGCGTCGCAAAGTCCTTGATAGGAAATACTGAAATGCCCGTGATGGTCGTTGGAGGTCGGGAATGAGCAACCCTCACACGTTCCTCTGTGAAGACACCCCGCCTTGACGGGTGACATATTAGGGTGTGGGTGTTATTGACTAGTATGATACTTCGGTTCACCCTGAAGTTCGCCAAGTACTCCGCCGTGTTCGCTGCCGGAGTCTACATCGGGGCGTATGCGATGAACCGCCTGAAATCCGCCGGCGATGATGTCACACAGCATCCCGACCCGACGCTTCTTCGACGGGAGGTGCTTGAAACCACCCACCAAGGCGGTGAGGAATGACTCCTACCGTCGCTCGTTTTCAACCATCGAACAACGTTTTCACCGCTGATGCGCAGATAGAAAAGAGCGGCCGTCTCACCGACCACGAAGCACGTCACGGACACCACGCGTACGCCCACGCCGGTATCGGTCACGACTTCGCGGAACTGGGTTGTGCCCACCAAGAGGCGGGAGTTCAGGGTCTTGACTCCGGTTGCTCCCGCGCGTTCGGTTGCGATGGCGCCGGGCAGTGTGCGAACGTCGACGGCGTTTACGCGGTGACTCGCCGCCGAACTTCCTAAAAGGGTTGAACCAGTCGTCCAGCGAGGTAAGGATGGACGCAACGATGAGAACAACCGAAATAAAGGCCTCGACGGCTACAGCCATACCGAACAACATCATAAGAATCGTCCCCACTGCGAGTAACGGCGCACCGACGACTGGAAGAACGGTTCCAGCCGCGAAGAGTCCGCCCCCAATCAGAACGCCCAATGGAGGAGCGACTGCGTACCCGACCTTAGTCAGTACCGGTGTTCGACCGGAATCGATCTGCACGAGCCCGAGTTTAGCGGCTGCGGAAGTGATGCCGTGGATGAATCGTTGCCCCTTCCCCCGAGTTGGAACGACGAGGCGGTACCCGCCTGCGGTGTCCGGGAACACTGGTATCTCCTCGCCGAGCAAGTCGGCGAGATTCGAGGGATGGATGCGTTTCAACTTGAGTAAGCGGATGAGGGGATTACCCCTGGAATACTGCTTCGGTGACGAAGGCCAGTTCGTCTCGAAAGTTTGCACTTCGTCGGTTCCCTTGATACGGGCCTCAATGACTGCTTTGGTGCCAATTGACGTTTCTTCTTTTTCAATGCTCGTGACGGTGGCAGTCGTTGACCGGTTGTCGGGGAGCAGTCCGCTGAGGATTCCCTCATCGTCGGTTGTCTCGTATTCGCTGGCTCTGCGGTGGATGGCGGCTAGTTCCTCCTCCAACTCGAGGAGCTTCTCAATCTCCTCTTCGTCCACGTCGCAGTCAAGTGATGGCTCATCCATCACGTCGGCGTCGGGGACAGTGGCCTCTTGTTCATCTTCAACGGTGGTCGTTCGTTCGACACCCATCTATCAATTGTAGATAATTCCCGCCCTATTATATGTTTGCGGCGTTTCAACCGGTCGTCGTTCTCGCTCAAGTTTCGTGTTCCAGTAGGAGTGTTGCCCCGTCAGGCGATGGGCGGGGAAATTCGGCGCTGCAAGCGCCGGAGCGCCTTTCTGGTTGCTGCCCAGGGGTCGCAATCTATGCTTTCAAGTATTGTTGGGCGCTACACAGGAGTAGCACGATGGACTGCCGAGTGACGGTAGAAGCAGCGGTCAGCGTATACGACGTTGAGACGGTCGACGAGGCTGTCAGCATTGCCATATCGAAGACCGGGGAGATGCTTAACCCCGACCTCAGCTACGTCGACATCAGCAAGGTCGACAACGACGGGCGTGAGCCTGGATTCGTTGCCGCCGACGAAGGACTCGTCGGCCTCGAGTTGGAAATGACGGTGTACGAGGTCGAAGACCGAGAACACGCTTCCCGCGTCGCAAGCAAAGAGATCGGCCAGCAGCTCGTCGACATCCCGCTCACGGTCAAGAGCATCGACATTCTCGAAGATGAGGATGCAGACGAAGAAGATGTCGCCGAACCTGAGGCCGAAGTCGAAATCGAAGCTGACGGCGGCGATGCCGCCGAAATCGAGACAGGTGGCGACGACCTGCCTGACTTCGACGACATTATGGATTAGCAGACCGCCGCTACCACGACACGTGACGCACCTCCTTTGCGCACGGGTCAGTAATACGTCTTAACGGCCCTCTATGGCGGTTTCGGCGTCCGTTTTGGCGGCGAGGTTAACTGAACAGGACTGTTAGTGCAACCCGTCGATGAGTTACATTCGAGCCCTCGAAGAGCTCCGGTACACAGATGGCCCCAACGGACTCTACGCGTATCCGTCTGGAGAACACGTGGTCATTATGCCTGGTAACGCTGTTCTGAAGTGCGACTGGCTAGAGGTTACGATGCGAATGTTGGAGCGTCAGGATGTGGACGAGGAGGTGTTGGACGATGTTCAGGAAGCATTGGAAGCGGAACTGGGCGACGATGTCGATCACGATTCCGAATCGCGTCGATGGGGGAATCTTCCCGATGGCGAGTGTCCGACCTGCCTTCGTGACGCCGACACCGAACGCGTCACCGAACGGTGGGATGAACGTCTGCAGGCGAACATCGAACGTCTGACCGACTCGGCGGACGACTGATGGAATGCCTTTGATTCGTTCACCCCTGT
>LKMJ01000783.1_pt1 | contig 26069 bp, 21 predicted proteins | sample 643391 | NCBI WGS metagenome assembly LKMJ01 (sample SAMN04112250, study PRJNA286221) | soda lake metagenome | biome: soda lake; feature: Kulunda Steppe; material: water; isolation source: sample PL-Br10 brine of Picturesque Lake | place: Russia: Kulunda steppe | collected 2010-07 | reverse complement strand
GGAGCAGTGAAACAGAGAGATTGAGCAGCACTCGCCAGACAGCCATATCGAGTCTATCGAACGCTTTGCACAGTGTTGATGGGGCTGGCAGTTCAGTGAGATTGATCGCGTTCCGGATACGGGGCATCTCGATGAGTTCGTCGAGGAGTGTACGATAGGTCGTGTTCTTCCGAACCTTGAGACAGAGGAGAACGATGTGCTGATGGAGCGTGTAGCGTTGTTTCGAGAACTTCGAGGAGTATCGAGCTACGGCACGTTTCGCTAACTGAAATGCTTCCTCGACAAATCGGAGCAACCGAGACTTTGGGAGGGTCTGCATCCATTCAAGCTACCGACTGAACCTGTAATTCACTAAGGATTTCAACAAAGCCGAATTTTTAGATTTGCGTCCAACATTGTTGAACAGCACGCTACTAATCAGCGACGACCGCTAGTAGTGTTCCCAGCCGTCGGTCTGCAACGGTTTGAAAGAGATATTGGCCACCGATAAACACTACGTACAAATGCTATTATTGTGGATCAAAAGATACAGTGCACGAGACTCGCACGGGACGGGCCCTACATTTACGGGCTCCTACACAGAGTCCGTTGGTCTACAGAGAGCCCGTAACAAGTATATGATGTGCTGTGAGAGTTTAATATCCACCGGATCTAGCAAAGTCGGGAAGATCGTGGCCCCAATCGATAATTTCTTGAACTGGTCGCGCTATATGTTAATCTATGACTGAGTATAGGGTCGCGGTTAGCGACCACGAATTTGAAGACCTCTCGATTGAGCGGGACGAGCTGTCCGATATCGCCGAAGTGCACGACGCAGGTGGCCATCTCGAAAGTGATCCCAGCATCGACGACCAACTGATTTCTGCCGATGCAATTCTCAACCTCCGATACGAAATTGAAGAAGAGTTGATCCGCCGACTCGATGGCTGTCAGGTCATCGCTCGCTATGGTATCGGTGTCGACAATATCGCCACTGACGTAGCCGCCGAACAGGGAATCTACGTGACCAACGCTCCGGAGTACTGCAAAGAGGAGGTCGCGACGCATACGATTGCCCTTCTGCTGTCGCTGTACCGCGGTATTACACGCTACGATACCTCTATGGTCGCAGGTGCGTGGGACCACACCGCCGGAGCACCCGTCCACCGACTCTCGACACAGACTCTTGGAATCGTCGGATTCGGATCAACCGGCCGTGCTGTCGCGGCGCGGGCACGGGCACTCGGGTTCGATATCGTGACGGCCGACCCGTTCATCGACAAGGAGACTGCAGTTGAGAACGGTGCAGAGTTGGTAGAGTTTGCGGAGCTGTTAGAGCGTTCTGATGCCGTTACGATTCATTCGCCGTTGACTGACGGTACGCGTGGAATGTTCGACGACACGACGTTCGAGTCTATGAAAGACTCCGCCTTCCTCGTCAACGTCGCACGCGGCCCTATCGTCGATGGCGATGCCCTTCGAACCGCGCTCAAAGACGGCAAAATCGCAGGTGCCGGACTCGACGTGTTCCCTGATGAACCGCCAGCAGCTGACGACCTGCTCCGGAGGCACGAGCGGGTCGTCGCAACACCACATGTTGCCTGGTACTCCGAAGAAGCGGACCCGGAAAGGCGGCGGACAGCGGCCCAAAACGTCCGAAAGGTGCTCGAAGGCGAAAAGCCGAGAGATATTGTAAACGATATGTAAGGTTTTGCGAGAGGCCGTGTTGTTTGGTGGCGAAAAAGAGGACGCTTTACTGGCCTTCCCAAGGTCCGTAATCGGACGTCATTGCAGTGGACATACTATTTGGACAGGACGCGTCGTGTGGCCATCACAAAGCGGCGTGTTCTGACTTTGATCTCCCACATCAATGAGATGGCTTGATCGGCTTCGGTACCCAGATATCGAATAGCCGCTCTCATCTTCGCCGCCTGGTTGATAATAAAAGTAGCCCTGTTCTATTTGGTTGGCACTGCTCATATCGGGTTTCTACTCATACGATACTGTCGCCATATCACGACCCCGCGCCGTCTGCGATTGGTATCCCACCGGTACGGAGTTGATTCCAGTCAGGATCCAGATTCCGAGCCACCATCTAAATATACCTTTTTCTATAATATATTAATTTATTATATGATTCGGCAACCCCGCGAGTCCCCACCTCACGGTGACCACGTACAAGGTGATCGCCAGACTGCCTCGTACTGGACCAATAATGCAGTTTTCGGGCTTAAACCCTCTTTTTGGCGGTTGCCTCTGTCTGACCTTCGGTCGACAGCAATAACGTACGTTTCCCTCCTCAACATCACCGTAGCAGCACTCTGCTTGCTTTCTGTCGATTTACGATATTATCCCTGTGATCTTCCCGTCCGGGTCAGATCAACTTATATTGTGTCTGAGAATTGTTCAATCGAATACCTATCGTGAGATGAGGATTTGGTAGCCAGCATGCGTACTTGGTACTGGACTGGGTGGGGCTTGCAGCCTATTGTTGGCTGGTTTTCAGTTCGTGTGGACTGACTTCGATTGTCGTTCCGTCCGAAAACGAAACTGTTCTGTCTTCCTGGCCCGCGTTGTACGCGACGTACGTGCGCTCATCGTCCTCGCTGAAGACCGCTGCCAGGGGAGTGTCAGCGGTGACCGTCGGATCGGGTGATCCTATCTCTCCCAGCGTAGCGATCCAGTGGTAGGTCTGGGCCCGTGTGGTGCCGAATTCGGGATCGTACTCGTCCTCATTGGCGTCGAACTGTGCGATTGCATCGTCCGGATCGGAGAGCGCCCGATACTTCCACATCAGGTCTTCCCAGTAGGAAAAACTACCATCGACGGCGTCCTCGACAGTCCGGTAGTTGGCATCAGCGTACGTCGTATTGAGTCCGAGATAGAGTGAGTGACCGCCGATCGGTAACCAGTTGATGCCGTGAATCGGTTCGGGATGATCGGTCCACCACGTCGTGTATGCGACCCCTCGGTCCCAGACTATCGTCGCCTGGTCGAACTGCCAGTCGTCCAGCTCCGGTAAGGAGTCACCGTCCTCGTCGAACCAGTACTCACGAACGCCGGTTACCTCACGAGTATACAGGAAGACACCGAGGTCGCGAAGCTCCTCGTTGTCCGTGTACTCGCCCCACTGAATGATCGCCGCGTATGCATTGATTGCCTCGGAACTCGACTCCTGATTGTTTCCGAAGGCATCGCCGGATGGGCCGCCGGCCCAAGAATGGCCACTGTAGGGATCGAACGTTCGCAAGAACGGGAAAGTATCGTCGTCCCGGTCGGGATTTGCGAAGTCCCGGATCAGGAGGTCGACCATCCCACCCCACTCGGACTCACGAGCCCAGTCAGGGTCATTTCGCGCTATCTCGGCCGCTCCACGGACGTAGTAGCCGTAATGAAAGTGGTGGTCGTTCAATAGTTCTGGCGCTCCGTGGAGGGCCGGATACGCGATCATCGTCCCCCATGTCTCGTTGTAGTAGAAAACGCGAGTGTCGGCAAGCGATCCGTCCTCGTCAGTTGCTTTGAACCAGTCCTCGATATGCTCCCGCATCGCGTCCAGAAGCTGCTGAGACCCCTCCTCGTCGTCGAGGTGCTGTGCGATACCGACTAGATCACTTGTGCGGTTGTAGTTCTTCCCCGCCCAGTAGGCCCCCTGCCCGTCGCCTTCTTGACCGGGTCTGATGATCTCTTTGCTGGTTTCTTCGTCGAGATACGAGGCGAGACGCTCGCTGTCGTGCCCGCCGACATCCGGCAAATGCGGAAGGATCCCATGATACGTATGCGTGACGCGGTACGAGCTGGTTTCGATCGTCTGCATCGTCCCACGTGGCGATTCGTATGTAAAGCCAAGCGACGGTTCGTCGGTGTACTTGTACTGGTGCGGGAACGTGCCCGTGATCGTCCCCGAGACGTCCCCTTCCATCGCTTCTGTTTCGAACTGGTAGGTCGTGTGAACCTCGCTCGCGTCTTCGTCGTACTCCCACTTTAGCTGTGTATCGACGACGTGTGCGTGGGCGTACTCACCAAACGTTTCGAGCGTGTCCTCATTCCCCTCGGGCAGCAACGCGATCGTCAGGTAATCGCCGCCGCCGAGCGAGGAGGTAAACGTTTCGTCCCCGTCGAACGTCCAGTCCGCATCGGAGGGAGCGTACAGCCCGTAGTGGGCGTTGTCGACGCTGATGCCGACTGTTGAATCAGTGTCTGCCCAGACGACCGGCTCGGAATCCGCCTCGTCGAATTCGATCGTGAGATCGTCCCCGTTTGCGCGCAGGTACACGTACGGCGACCCGCGGACTAGGGTGATGTCGATCCGACCCTTCGGACTTTCCATCGCGAACGAGACTGACCAGTCCGTCCAGTCGGTCACGACGGATTCTTCGAACTCCGCGCCCTCGAAGCCGACAGTCCCTGCGAGTTCGATCTGACGCGTCGCGAAGTTCGGACCGGCCGGGCCGTCCCCGACGTGCCAGTCACCCTGACTGCCGAAGACGAACCCCTGCTGGCCCGTTGAGCTCACTAGTGGGTGGCTCCAGAGAAACGCGTCAGTATCGAGCAAATGTCCCTCCCACATGAGCGATCCCCACCAGTTGTTCGTCGGTAGCGGATCCCCTTCGCGGTCCGCACTGACGTACACGTCCGTCGGCGGTTGGTTCCTGTTCTCGGGCTTTGTCGTCCGGTAGCTGGCGTTACCGACCGAGACGATCTCTTCATCAGCTGTATGGGGCTCTTCGTCCGTTTCACCTTCGGACTCCTGCTCATCTGGTTCACTGTCGTCGGTCTCGATGCTCGAACAACCGGCAATCGTACTTATTAGCCCAATAGAACTGGCTCCCAAGAGGTAACGGCGACTAATGGCTCTAAACATCTAATAATATGTTCTAAACAAAACATAATAAAACATTCGGATACTTGACTTTGCAAGGACGAGCGACAGTGAGATGGACCGACAGTATGTGCAGTGCCAGACCGTGGGGGATATTTTATTTACACTCACTCAGTGTAACACAGCGGCCGGTCAGTCACAGTCTGGGCGAAGCGATAAAACGAAATGCCGCTACTCCTAATGCGGTGGTAATGGATACAGCCGACTCATTCGGCGAGCGTTTCTGGAAACACGTCTGTGCCTACAAACCGATCTGGTTTGGGCTCCTCGGGGTAAACGTGATTCTTCTCGCTCTGGCTGCGTTCTCGTTGGTGTTTGGATCCTACGATGAATATACGCGAGGGATTATGATACTCAATCTACTCATTATCGGACCAACAACCGTCCTCTGTTTGTACGTCGTGTATCGGTGCAGTACTCGCGACGTATAGATGTCGTGTAGTATCGGCGGTGAGACTGTGTCTGGATAGTAAACAATCGCCGACCTGAGAGTCATGCGAGAGCGTTTGTATGAAAAAATGCAATAAAACTTTCCCCCACGGAGACAACAGCACGATATGGACCGTGAACGCGTCAGGCAAGCGCTGAAGTATGCCGGACTGACCGAGTATCAGGCGGATGCGTACCTGACACTTCTTGATCTGGGTACGGCACCGGCGGTCGAAATCGCCCGGAAGTGTTCTGTCCCGTCATCTCAAATATACACTGTCCTGCGTGAGCTTGAAGATCGTGAGTATATCGAGACGATGGACCAAGAGAAGCTGTACGCCCAGCCGGAGCCGCCGGAAACGGTGTTTGAGGATCTTACCGCCCGTGGAGAACTGTTGGCTGACGCAGCCGAAGAGATCGAGGAACGATACCGAGAGCCGGATACGGTCGATTATCGAATCAGTGTCACAAAACATCCCAAAAGCGCAGTTGAACAGGCACTCGCCGGAGTCAAAGATGCGGATACAGTCGTCGAGATCGCTGCGACACCGTCCCAACTCCGGAAGTTGTTCCCGGAGCTCAGGGACGCCCGGGATAGAGGTGTCATCGTCAGAACGACACTGTATCTTGAGGATCACAGCGACGTACCGATCGACGACCGGATGCTGGACGGGGCCGTCTCAGAACTGCGCCTGTGTTCGATCCCCGGACCCTTCCTGGTAATTCTCGATCGACACCGGGTCTGTTTCGCACCTAACAGTCGGTCCGACGAGACCTACGGAGTATTGATTCACGATCGCATCCTCCCGTTCATTTTCCACTGGTACTTCTTGACCTGTCTCTGGAACCTGTACCCAACCGTGTATCGAGATGATCCGACGACGATCGCCTACGTGAGCCTCAAGGAGTTCTTGCGCGATTTCTACTCGGTAGTACAGGCCGACGGTTTCGACTTGATAATTCAGGTCAGTGGATCAGAGATTCGCACCAACTCCGAGATCACGATCACTGGACGGGTGGAGTCAATGACGTATCCACAGCAACGGCTCCACGACCCCCAGCCGTCACTCACCGAACTGGCGACCTATGCAACAATGGTCCTCGATACCGGTGACGAGATGGTTAGTGTCGGTGGTTGGGCTGCGGTCTATGAGGATATCAACGCGCGGCGGGTCGATGTCCTCAACATCGAATATACCGGTTGAGAACGATGGGCTCCGTCCGGATCGCTCCACGAAAAACACGAAAACGCCCGTACAAACCGCTATTCGATTTCGAGAGTACGGGCCATCTCACCGCACGTCAGTTCGACACGACCCGGTTCGAGCACTGACGTCCCATCCGGTCTGACCACCGAGAACTGTTCTGCATCTACTTCAAGCGAGGTCGTTCGCTCTTCGCCGGATTCCAGTTCGACACGATCGAACCCGACCAGTTGTTTGGCTGGGGTGACGACCGAACTCACGGGGCGGCTAGCGAAGACGTGGACTGCCGTCGCGCCAGCCCTATCACCGGTGTTGGCGATCGTAACGTTGACCGTAATGGTGCTATCGTTGCTGACGGTCGGGCTGTCAGTCTCAAGCGAGCGGTACTCGAACTCGGTGTACGAGAGACCGTGTCCGAACGGCCACAGCGGGTCGTAAGACGACTCGTGTTCGTCAGCTCCGATTGGTGTTGGACCGGGAAGGTAGTTATGCCGCACTGGAAGATGGCCGGTTGATCGGGGAACCGAAACAGGCAACGAACCGCTCGGGTTGACCTCCCCGAAGACCGTCTCCGCCACTGCACGGCCACCCGCACTACCGGGGTAGTACGCCTGAATGATCGCTGGAACGTTTTCTGCCGCCCACGGGATCGAAAGCGGGCGACCGGCGATAATCACGAGGGCAACTGGCGTTCCCGTCTCGACGACTGTTTCGAGTAGCTCCCGCTGAGCGGACGGTAACGAGAGCGTACTCCGTTTGGGAAACGCATCGGTGGGGCCAGTCACGTCCTGTGGCCCAAACTCGTGCAGATACCAGTTCTCTCCGAGGACGACGACCGCGGCGTCGGCGTCGGACGCAGCGGCCGCGGCCGCCTCGATGTCATCTTCCGCTCGAATCCCGGTGCCGCGCTCGTACGTGACCGTCGTGTCATCGGAGACGATGGATTCGACGCCGTCAAGCACTGTCTCTCCCTCCAGTCCCTCATCTGGCTTGAGACTCCACCCACCGACCTGATGTGCAAGCTCGTCGGCGTTCGGACCGGTTACCAGCACCTCGTCGAGATCCAGCGAGAAGGGTAGTACCTCGTCTTCGTTTCGCAGTAGCGTCATCGACTGTCGGGCGGCTTCGAGGCTGATCTCCTGATGTTCTTCGCATCCGAGCGTGGTCGCAACCTGATCGACATCGACGTACGGGTCCTCGAAGAGGCCAAGATCGTCCTTGAGGGTAAGGATCCGGCGGACGGCCTCGTCGACAAGCGATTCGTCGAGTTCGCCCGATTCGACGAGCTCGACGACCTGTTCAACATGGTCGTCTTCGCCGAGCGAATGGACGTCGACGCCTGCTTCGATCGACTGTCTGATCGATCCGCGAAGATCACTGGAAACGCCATGATGCTCGTGCAGCATGTTCACTCCGTTCCAGTCTGAGGCCACGTAACCGTCGAAATCAAGCTCATCGCGAAGGACGTCACGGAGGAAATGCGAGGATGCGTGGGAGGGGACACCGTTGATCGAGTTGTAACTCGGCATCACCGCATCGATCTCGGCGTCGAGCACGGGCTCGAACGCCCGAAGGAAGTCCCGCCGGATCGAAGACACTGACCTATCGACCGGCGCTGCGTCCTCTCCCCGACTGGGGTCGCCGTATGCCGGGAAGTGTTTTGCCATGGCCGCGACCGGTTCACTTGCTGTGGACACGCCACGAGCTTTTGCCGCGGCAAACTCACCACACAGATATGCCGACTCGCCGAAACTCTCGAACGTTCGGCCCCAGCGTGGATCCAGTGCGACATCACAGGTCGGCCCGTACGTGACTTTTCCACCAGTCGCTGCTACTTCAGTTGCTGTCAGCTCTCCAACCTCACTGGCAAGTTCTACATTTCGTGTCGCGGCCAACCCGGCATTGTGGGGGAGGATCGTCGCCTGCTGGAGATAGGCGTTTCCGTGAATCGCGTCGACCGGTATAGCAAGCGGAATCCCGTGGGAGGTCTCCTCTACAGCGATCCGCTGAAGCCTATTTACGGTTTCGGCTGCCTCGATCGGGTCTCTGATCGGCGAGGCTCCGTAGCCAAATGGTGTTGCGAATCCGAGTCCGTACTCTCTCACCAGCTCGGCGACGTCCTCTACGGTTCGCGTTTCACTCATCGTTCCGACGTACGTTCCCGCAAGCTGTCCGGCCTTTTCTCGGAGGCTGAGCTGATCGAGCTCTTCCTCGATATCGATACTGGTTCGATTCTGTCTGGTCTGGGTATTGGTATTCATTGTGTTTTACCGTATGTAGTGTTCGGAAGGCTGTACGTCGCCTCGGGGGCCACGGATTGTATCCGGCATCCGTCCGACATCCGAAGCGCCGTGATTATCGGTCAAGGCTGGCACCCTCCAGCGGTTCCGCATTCCAGTACTCGCTGTGGTCGTCGACGCGATAGCACGCAGTGCGATGATCCGGAACGTCGGTCGAACGGCTCTCCGGTGTGGAGTCACGGCAGTGTGCGGTCGCGTGCGGACAGCGCGTGTGAAACCGGCAGCCAGAGGGAGGATCTACGGGATCCGGGATGTCGATCGTCCGAACCGGTGGCTCCGTCGCATCCGTGATCTCGAGAGACGGCGTCGCCCACCGCAACACCTTGGTGTAGGGATGCTGTGGGTTCTGCAGCACCTCCTCCGCGGGTCCGAACTCGACGAGTTCGCCGAGATACATTACGCCGAGATACCCGTCCGCGTGCTCGGCCACGTAGCGCGCGTTCGAGAGGTCGTGGCTGATGAACAGGTACGACGTATCGAACGAGTCCTGCAGATCCAGCATGAGATCCATCATCTCTACACGCAAGGACACGTCGAGCGCCGACACTGCCTCGTCGGCCAGGATGAGATCGGGGTTCATCAGCAGGGCCCGGATGAGAGCGACGCGCTGGGTTTCGCCGCCCGACAGCTGGTGTGGGTATCGCTCCGCATAATCGTGTGCGGGCGACATGCCGACCTTTTCGAGCATGGCCAGAATCCGGGCTTCCCTGTCTTCCGGTCCGAGATGCGTTTGCCACTTCTTCAGGGGCTGTTCGAGCGACGATCGAACCGATTTGTGGGGGTTCAACGACGACTCCGGATCCTGATGGATGATCTGGAGCGACCGACGGATCTCGGAAAACGGAATGTCCGGATTCGAGAACCGTTTCTTCGCCTGCCAGATGTCCTGTCCCCGGTAGCTGATCGTTCCGTTCGTCGGTTTCTGGAGCCCGACGGCGGCCTTCCCGAGCGTCGTCTTGCCGCTGCCGGATTCCCCGACGATGGCGATGACGTCGTTTTCGGCGATTTCGAGATCGACGTCGTCGACGGCCCGGACCGTCTGTGAATCTGTGAATGGGTTGAGGCTGCCGCTTTCGGACTCGAAGTGGACGTCCACGCCGGACAGCGAGACTACCGTCTCATCCGAGCTCATTGGTCGACCTCCGTGGTCAGCGGGATCTCGTCGACGTCTTCCCAGTGGTGGCAGGCGACCTCCTGAGTCTCGTTAATCCGCTCGAACGACGGTGGATCGCGTTCACACTTGGAAGTGGCCAGCGGGCACCGCTCGTGGTAGGAACAGCCCGCCGGGACGTTCACCGGATCGGGTGCGGAGCCCTCGATCGGCCGCATCTCTTCGAGCGGCGCATCGAGGTTCGGCGTGGCGTTCAACAGCGCTCGCGTGTACGGATGTGCTGGGTCCCGGAGGATCGATTCCGTATCCGCGAGCTCCACGAGCTCGAAGGCGTACAGGACGCCGATCCGGTCCGCGAGCTTCGTGACCAGCGGCAGATCGTGGGTGATAAACACCATCGTCAGATCGTACTTGTCACGGATCTCCGATAGCAGGCTCACGATCGAGCGTTGCATGAGCAGATCCAGCGCCGCCGTGGGCTCGTCCATCACGAGTACCTCCGGCTCCAGCACGAGCGCCAGCGCGATCAGTGCCCGCTGTTTCATCCCGCCGGACAGCTCGTGTGGATACGAGTCCAGCACTCTGTCCGGATCGAGATACAGATCGCTCAGCACGTCGGCCGCACGCTCCATCCCCGAGTCGACGGCGTACCCGTGCGCTTCGAGGGTCTCCTCGAAGTGCTCGCGCATCGCCATCGTGGGATTGAACGAGGAGAGGGCTCCCTGGAACACCATCGAGATCTGTTCCCAGCGGAACTCCCGGAGCTCCTCCTCGGAGAGGTCGAGCACGTCGACTTCATCACCGTCCGTCGTACGATAGGTCACTTCGCCGGTCGTGACGCCGGGCTCGACGACCGCATCGAGCATCGACGAGGCAAGCATGGACTTCCCGGACCCGGATTCACCGACGATCCCGATGATCTCACCGCGACGGATATCGAGGTCGATATCGTCGATGACCCGCGATGTCCCGCGGTCCATCTCGAACGTTACGTTCAGATTGCGGATCTCCAGAATCGGGTCTGCACCACCAGTCGTCGGATCGAGTTCTTCCTGTGAGCTCATTTGTGATCACCTGCGGGTGCGGACGGCGCACCATCTTCGTCAGCGGTTGTCGTTGAGTGGCGTGCACGGACGCGAGGATTGAACATCCGATCGGTCCCCTGTGAGAACATGATCAACCCGAACGAAAGCAGGGTAATCGTGATCAGCGGGGCGAACAGCCAGTGTGCTGCCGCCATCGACTGTAGCCCGCCGCCCTGATAGGCCAGATCGATCATCACGCCCCAGTTGACGACATCGTCGTATGGGAGCACACCGATGAAGTACAGACCAACGGAGGCGAAGATGACGTTCCGGGCCGCCGTGACGAAGTTGATCAGCACGTACGGCATGATGTTTGGCAGGATGTCACGTCGAGTGATCGACGCCGTCGACATCCCCATCGCTTTCGATGCCTCGACGTACGAGGTTCTACGGATCGTCAGCACCTGTGACCGAATGGCTCGTGCCAGTCCCGCCCACGCATTGATCGTCAGGATCACACCGATGACGATCGGGTTTGTCGGTGTCAGCACCGCTGCCAGAATGACGACTAGAGGTAGTCCCGGTATCGTCATCGCGATGTCGGTAACCGCCATAATGGCTCGATCCGTGCTTCCGCCAAGATAGCCCGAGACCGTCCCGATTACGGTCGCCATCACCGTGACGAACAGTCCACCTGAGAGGATCATCAACAACATGTTAGGTGTGGCGTGGACGATCTGTCCAAGGATATCACGCCCCACTGCGTCAGTTCCCAGCGGATGTGCGAGACTCTGAAACGCTGGTTCGAGACGCTCTCCCTGATTGGTTCGTGGTTGGTCGACGATACGCGGGCCGATCACACCCATCGCGACGAACAGGGAGATGATCAGGATGCCAACGCGAGCCCGGAGATCTGCCCAGACGATCCGAGCAGGGGCCAGAACTCCCCGTTCAATGGTGAGTACCCACCGTTCGCGCCTGTCCAACGTTTCGTCGGCGACCGTTTCGATCGCCTCGGTGCTCTCCAATAGGTCGACTGAGTCAGTCCGATTGCTCACTCTGAATCACCTACACTTGCACGCGGATCGATCAATCCGTACGTGAGGTCCGCCACGTACACGCCGAGCGCGACGGTTATCGTAATGATCAGGAACACGCCCATCATCAACGGGTAATCGCGTAGCTCCAATGCTTCGATCATGTAGTAGCCCATTCCCGGATACGAGAACACCTGCTCGATGATGATCGAGCCGCCGAGCAGAAACCCGATCGTGATCAGCATCGACGTGTACATCGGGAGGATGGCGTTTCGGCCAACGTATCGTAACGCGATCCGTCGCCGTGGGAGCCCACGGAGGCGAGCGACCCGGAGATAGTCTTCACCGAGAACCTGAATACTGTTCCCACGCATCCCGAGAGCCCAGCCGCCCCAGGCGACGAATACGATCGCGGTTATCGGCAACGCCGCGTGGTAGAGTGCATCACCGAAGAACGTCAGCGTTTCCACCGGCGCCAACGGACTGACCGTCGGCTCGGTCGCACTAGAGAACCGCCCACCGGTCGGGAAGATGCTCAGTTGGTAGGAGAGTCCCCAGAGGAAGATCAGCCCGTAGATGTAGTCCGGGATGGAGTTCATCAGGATCGCAAGGACGGTCGAGTTGGTGTCGAACCTCGTCCCTTCGCGATAGGCCATGATGGCACCGGCCGAGATCCCGATTACGAACGCGATCAGGACTGCGGTCCCGATCATGAAGATCGTCCAGGGAGCGGCGTTCGCAATTATTTCAGTAACCGGTGTTCCCTGTGAAATCGACTGCCCCATGTCTCCACGGAGCAATGCAGCAACATACGAGATGTACTGCTCGTGGAGCGGCTCGTCGGGCATAACGTTCAGTTGTGCCTCGACTCGTCTGTTGATCTGATCGGTACTCATCTCCGGGTTGTTCTGAATGAGATCGGCCCGTATCGCATCCGCAGGTCCACCCGGGAGTCCCCGAATCAAGAAGAACGTCAGAGACATCACTGCAAAGATGGTGATCACCAGTTGACCGGTGCGTTCCACGAGATATCGTTTCATACGTTACTTGGAGTAGGCTGGATTTTCATTCTTCTCTGGCAACGAGTTTTCCTTGCCGAACGAGGTACGTCGTCGGGAAGTCCACGTGTGCGTCCGGATCATCCGTCGAGGCAGCCATGAACTCATCCGTCGAGATGAACGACTGGTCCTGCTTTTCCATGACCGGTAACATCACGAGGTCCTGGTTGACAACCCAGGCCAGCCGCTGGACGTACTCGCGTTCTGCTTCCTGATCCTCCGCTACGGCGAGGTTCTGTAGATCTTCTTCCGGGACGAACGTTTCAGACCCGCTGTCCTCGCCGACAGGCGGCAGTTCGATCTCGCTGGCATCGTAGTTCCGCACGTTCTCGGTATCCCAGCTATCCAGTAGCCATTCGAGACTGAAGTATGGGTGGCGCTGCACGTTTGCCCACTCGTGGAGTGCGACGTCGAAGCCCTCGTCCCCGTAGATATCCTGCCCCCAGTACGCGGCTTCGTCCCGGGAGATGAACTCCGCCTCGATCCCGAAGTCGTTGAGAGCGTCGTTGAACGTCTGAATCGCGTCGACCCAGTCGCTGTAGCCGGACGGCGCTTTCACGGGGAACTCGAGGACGTCTCCGTCCTCATCGACCCACGTGCCATCCTCTTGCTCGAACCCGGCACTTTCGAGCAGTTCCGCTGCACGGTCGGTGTCCACTTCGTACTGGTTGAACTCATCAGCGTGATCACCGAGCCACTCGTCGGCCGTCCCGTCGTGATTACCCAGAATCCCCGATGGCGTTGTTACCGGCGCTTCCGTGTTGGGGCCGGCGTTCGACGCCACCGTCTCTCGGTCGATGACGTGAGCAATCGCCTGCCGAACCTCCTGCTGGCCGAAGTGTTTATGATCGTGGTCGAACAGGATCCCCATGCCGAAGTTCGCATCGAGCAGGTATTCACGGACGTGGCCCGGGAATCCCTCCACGATATGGGGCGGCGTAAACACCGTATGGAGGCCGTGGATCTCGCCCGCCTCAATTTCTTGCCAGCGTCCCTCGTTCGTATCGAGGAACCGGAAGTGGTAGCCGGAGAAATTGATGTTGTCGGCATCGGGATGGTCCTCGAACCGTTCAAGGTGGAGCTCCTGTTCGACTGTCTGTTCGAAGGCGAACGGCCCGCTTCCGATCGGATCTTCGATCGTGAATTCGCCGAGTGTTTCACCATCGGCGTTCTCCCCCTCGCCGCCGTCCTCAAAGTCCTCCAGGAAGTCCTGGTAGTACTCGGCGGGTGTATCCAGGGTAATCTCCATCAGGAAGTTGAGGAACATCTCCTCGCCGAGCGGTTGCTCAAACTCCATTTCGACCGTGTGATCGTCCACGGCTGCGATCGTCTCCAGGTCGACGAAGTTCCCGAGATTACTGCCGTCGTACAGTTCCAGTTTGAGCTTGCGGACCACGTCCTCGGCTGTGATGTCGGTGCCGTCGTGCCAGGCCATCCCCTCGCGAATCTCCAGCGTGGCGTCGTTCTGGGTTACGGTCCAGTCCGTGACGACGCCCGGCTGGAACGTGTTGTCGAGTTTTTCCTGGTAGACGAAGTCGTCGAACAGCACCAGGCCCGGGCGCCATGGGTAGTTACTGTCGTTGTACGGGTTGAACTGCATGTTCTCCGGCGGGACGACAACGGGTGTCACGAACGCCGTGTCGACGAACTCGGTCTCCGACGGGTCCGGGAGCTCCTCTCCCTCAGTGGATTCGTCGTCACCGTTTCCGAAGCATCCAGCAAGGCTGGAAACGCCCACAAGTCCAGCAGCTTGGAGAATCCTTCTGCGTTTTTTCGATGTAACTGGTCTATCGACTGGCGTACTATGGTCTGACATTGCATGTATACGTACTTATTCATACTATATAATTATTTTTCTCCTCTAAGGCGAGGATTCCGCCAATACATTGGTGCATAAGAATAATACTATTGTCATACTGAATCGTGGCTTGACGGAGTTTTTGAGCGTTTAAACACAGTTGTTGGCAGGAGCAATAAGCAAATCGGTATTTTACTATAGATGTCTAATAACGGCCAACACATATTTTTTTGGACAGTTTACTCGGAGCCATGTCTTGTCTTTTTTGATCAGATTAGGAATGATCTCAAAATCTAGGAACTCATATATAATAATTATCGATAGTGGTTTGGACCAGGGACAGGGTGTACCACTCAACTACCGTCCGAATCATTCGCCTGTTATCCCAACGTATTGGTGCCTACCGCACCAACAGTCCGGGGCAAGGTTTCGACCACACTCCAGATCCTACTATTTCACACGTGCGGCCGTCCATCGAACTGACAAAGACGGGAGACAACGCGACAGATCTGCTGGCCGCAAAGACAGGGCCTTTACAAACATATGCGTGTAAACACAGGCCGCGCCCGGTGGTCCGTTCGCCGAGCCACTATTTTACATATGTACATATGTCTTCTCTTCCCGTTACGGTGAGTTTGATACCATCGATCGAGCTCCGGAGGACTCGTGATTCGGCGCAATGATCGGCAAGCTGACGCGCGCTAACACGGAAGGATCACCGGTAGTAAAACGTCAATATAAGTATTAGTCTTTGGAATTCACAATTCTCTATTATGTGGCATGGGCAGGAGCTGAAAGCACAGACAGTTGTATGATTATTGCAATAGTACCAATAGCTACGAGGGTCAAGCTCATACCGAGACGGTTAATCCCCCTCTGAGATAGCGTTGAGACGACACTGGACTCCGAGAGTCACATCGCTAAACAACCCCAATGGTTCGTACCTGAGCGACGAGACAGGTTATTCTTTCCCGTTACTTCGGTGACGATACTATCGCCACACCGCCATACATCTCTGTCCAGAGGCTTATGCCACGACATAGCGAAAGACCCACCATGTGTTGTACGAATACAACAATATAACACCACATTCTCGGTTCGGCCCAGGGTGGCGCACACGAGATCGACCAACCAGCGACCGGATATGTTCGGCACGATTATATTTCGTATTATCGGTTTGAACCACCAGTACAACCCGAGGTACGGATGTCGCTGTACTCGACAACCGTCGTTGTGTCTTTTTTAGTTAATTTCTGTATGCTCACACTTCTTCTACAGGGAGCACACCTACCCTCGACTGGAAAATATAAAAATACAACAATAAAAATAATTCTTATTAATTTGATTCAGAATTGCTCACAGGTACCACTGCTGACTGGGACACAATCAGGGTGTTGGTAGTCTTACTTATGGCCGACGATCGGTTGCGGTTCGTATGGCTCCTCCAGATACTGGACATCGGAGTCCGAGAGGTCGATCTTGAGTGCTTCGACTGCCTGTTCGAGATGTTCGATCGAGGTCGTTCCGACGATGGGGGCGTCCACGTACTCGTTCTGAAACTGCCAGGCAAGACCGATCTGTGCCATCGTTACACCGTATTCGGCGGCGAGCTCCTCGACACGTTCGTTTATCTCTCGGCCGCCACCACGGACGTAGTCTGGCGTCGGGTTGTGGTAGTTGTCGGGATCACCACGGTCGGTCCGTTCGAGCGCCTCGAACGGGCGAGTGAGGAATCCCTGACCGAGAGGTCCCCATGGGATCACCCCGATATCTTCACGGTCGCACAGCGGTAACATCTCCCGTTCCTCCTCGCGGTACGCGAGGTGATAGTGGTTCTGCATCGTCTCAAACTGGACGAGGTCCTCACGCTCGCTGATCCGCAAACGACGTGCGAGCTGGTGTGTCCACATCGATGAGGTACCGACGTGACGGACATCGCCACGTTCTACCGCGTCATCGAGGGCTCGGAGCGTCGTTTTCGGTGGGGTGTTCGGGTCCACACGGTGGGTCTGATAGAGGTCGATCGTCTCCATACCCAGTCGATCGAGACTGGCGTCGAGTTCCTGCTCGATGGTCTTCCGGGACAGCCCGGTGGCGTTCGGGTGCTCATCCCCCGCCGGGAACCTGACCTTCGTCGCGACGACCTGTCGGTCCCGATCATACTCCGCAAGAACATCGCCAAGAAGCTCCTCGGATTCCCCATCGGAGTAGGCGTTGGCGGTATCGAAGAAGTTCACCCCGAGGTCGATCGCCCGTTCGATCAACTCGCGGCTTTCCTCCCGGTCGAGCATCCACGATTCTTCACTGCCGAAGCTCATGCAGCCGAGGCAGATCTTCGAGACTTCCATACCCGTGGAGCCGAGCGTAGTGTACTCCATGAATATCCATTCGTGACCGAAGTACAAAGAATAGAACCAAAGCATGAGCCATATTGAAATGAATGATTATACACATAGAGTACAATAGTCAGGTATGACGGAGACCATCGTTGTTACGGGCGCACTCGGAGGGGCAGGGAAATGGATCGTCGATCGACTCAGAGCCGACTACGAGGTCCTCGCGCTTGATCAGCGACTTCCGACGACCACGGGGATCGAAGACGTGAGTTTTCAGAAAGTGGATCTAACCCAGCAGGGGCCCGTCTGGGAGATGATACTCGACGCCGATCCCTCGACTGTCGTCCACTTTGGAAATATTCCTCATCAGGAGAACCACGCAGGCGGCGAGGTTTACGAGAACAACGCCGTAAGTACGTTCCACGTACTGGAAGCGGCCGGGCGTGCCGGGGCGGATATCGTCTGGGCGTCGAGCGAGACCGTCTATGGAACTCACTGGCCGGAACCGAAACTACCGGAGTATCTCCCCGTAGACGAGGAGCATCCCGTCGCTCCCTGGAACGGCTACGAGACCTCGAAGCTCGCTGGCGAAGCCGCTGCAAAGCGAGTTGCGAACGCGTTCGACGTGTCGGTCACGACGATGCGCCCGACATGGATCCAGTATCCGGGTCACTATCAGATCACGCCGATCAGGAAGTCGTTCGACTTCGAGAGTGCGGGCAGATTCGGTAACCTCTGGTCCTATGTCGACATCCGGGACGTCGTTTCCTTTGTCGAGGCGGCGATCGACGAGGCACCAGCAGGACACGAGGTGTACAACGTATTTGGTCCCGATAACTTCCTCGGGGTCGATACGGCCGATGCGATCGAGGCGGGATACGACTCGCTTCCTGAAGAGTGCTGGCTGGAGGACGACGAGCCCGCGTATACGAACGCGAAGGCGACGGCGACGCTGGGCTGGGAACCAGAACAGTCCTGGAAGACTGCCGAAGACGAGGATATTTCAGCTCCGTCGTTCGACGTCTGAGGGACCGACCCGGATTCCGGTGCACTGGCACCGCGTTTCGTCCCCTGAAACTATACACGGTGAACACCAACCGTAGCTCAAACTCATATGCACTCGGAGACAGACCGGGCTGACCGGTCCGAAGCCGTCTTCCTGGATCGAGCACGGGCGTATGCTCAGGACATCCCGATCGACGTCGACCTCCACGCAGTCCAGTGGACGGTATCTCATCGCGCCAGACGCCGCGCCGGTTCCTGTCGGTACGATAGCGATAGCGGAGCGGTCACGGTCAGGCTCGCGTGGGACGCCTACCGAGAGCACGGCTGGGATGAGATGGCGGCCGTGATCCGCCACGAACTCGTCCACGCCTGGGAGTTCCAGCAGTTCGGCGAGTCCGGTCACGGCGCGCGGTTTCGGGACAAAGCAGACGAAATCGATGCACCGCGACACTGCAGCCCGTTCAGCGAGCCCCGACTGCGACTCGTCTGTACCGCCGAGGACTGTGACTGGTCGGCAGATCGGTTTCGCGCGTCGGTGACGGTAACCGAACCGAACACGCGACGCTGTGGGGTGTGTGGCGCGCGCTATCGCGTCGAACACGTCGCTACCGGTCGGTCGTGGCGGACGAACGAGGGGTACGAACAGGCACGAAAACAGATCGGTGACGAGTGGTAACCCGGTGCGCTATTCGACCGTCGGTACGGGGACGGCGTCGAGCACGTCATCGATGAGTGCACCCTTCGAGACGCCGTCGACTTTCGCCTCGGGCGTCAAGACGAGGCGGTGAGCCAGTACCGGTTTCGCGATTTCGGCCACATCGTCGGGCGTAACGTAGTCACGGCCAACCATCGCGGCGCGAGCGCGTGAGGCCTCGAGCAGGCTCTGTGTCCCGCGTGGCGAAACGCCGACCGAGACTTGCCGTAGTGCACGGGTCCGTCCGATGATTTCCACGAGGTAGGAGACGACATCATCGGTTACCTTGACGGTTTCGGGCACCTCTCGGAGTTCCGATACCGCCTCCTCGGAGATCGCACGTTCGACACTCGGAACCTGTTCGACACGCCCGAGGCGGCGGTGCAAGAGCTCTTCTTCGCCAGCTTCGTCGGGATAGCCGATCGAGCTCTTGACGAGGAAGCGATCGACCTGCGCCTCGGGGAGCGGGAACGTCCCCTCCTGATCGACGGGGTTCTGGGTAGCGATGACGAAGAACGGATCCGGCAGCTCGTGGGTGTCGCCGTCGACGGTGACCTGTCCTTCGCCCATCGCTTCGAGCAGTGCGGCCTGCGTTTTCGGCGGCGCGCGGTTGATCTCGTCGGCCAGCACCACGTTGGCGAAGATCGGCCCCTTGCTGAACTCGAAGCTTCCATCCTGCTCGTTGAAAATGTGTGTCCCGGTCACGTCGGTCGGCAGCAGATCCGGCGTGAACTGTACACGGGAAAACGATAGGTCGAGGGCGGACGCGAAACTGTTCGCAGTAAGCGTCTTTCCGGTCCCCGGAACGTCTTCTAACAGCACGTGTCCGCGGGAAACGACGCCCAACAGTACGGTTTCGAGAAATTCACGATCAGCGATAACGGCCTCGGAGATGGAGTCGAGGACGGCTTCACACTCCTCGCTCGCTTCAGCTACGTCCATGGTTTGGTAGGGACAGTCGTCCCACATATGTGTACCGATGCCATTCGACGCCCGAACCGAAACCGATAAACTGTCCCGCCGGGAAAGGATGGATGAGCCGAGGTAGCCTAGCCTGGCCAAGGCGGTTGCTTCGAGAGCAACTGTCCATCCGGACACAGGAGTTCAAATCTCCTCCTCGGCGCTTCTATCGACGCAACGTCTGGTGAGAGACCTCTGTGTCTCTCACCCCGTGTCGATAGAACGTCACTGTGGAGTTTGAACGAGAGAAGACGCAGCACGACCGACGGAAGCGACCGTCTTCGCGTTGTTCAAATCTCCTCCTCGGCGTTTTCACGAAGCAAGACGGCGAGAGACCTTCGTGTCGCTCGCACTCGTGAACGTGAACTCAATAGCTGCTGATACGTAACTTGCTGGCAAGCAAACGCCCGTAAATGACCTTATAGGCGCTCTAGCCCAGTTTTAGGAAAAATGTTTTATCTATGTGTCACCTCATTTGCGCATGGCTGGTGAACCAGATCCGAACGAGAAGACGCGGTTCGTTACGTCCACATCGCCTGATGGCCGATCACTGCCGTCTGACGTCCTAGAAATCGACCCCGCGTACGAGGCACTGGGCCATCCCCGACGTCGGTATCTCTGCTACACGCTGCTCGAAGATACCGAATGGTCACTGACTGAGCTGGCGACGAAGATCGCGGCGTGGGAGAACGACATCCCCGAAAACGAGGTAAGCGACCGCAAGCGTGAGGCGGTGAGCGTGTCGCTGTACCACGCACACATCCCGAAGCTGGTTGACGAGGGCGTAGTTGCGTTCGACGATGCCAGGGAAACGATCAGACCCGCTGAGCACGCCGAGCAGGTCCTGACCGCGCTCGAAGGGATCGGTGCCAGCCTCGACGCAAATCAGGAAGCGCACGCACGGAGTGAAATGCATGACCAAAGAAATTAGCGGCGGGACGATGAGCGACGACGACCCAGCCACTGAGGGAGCCACTCACTGGTCACAGGTATCACAGCACAACTACAGGCCCGATGGAAACAAAGAACTCACTACCGTAATTATCTACGCGCTCGCGGAAGCCGAAGACCGCCCGCCAGTCGAAATTAAATCGCCTCCGCTGTACGACTTCGTGGACGTACCAGCGATCGAAGCGGCGTTCTTTGGCCCGGACGTGACCGATGATTCGCGTCAGGGTGTCGGCACCGTCGAATTTCAGTATGACGGATATATGATAAAGATACGAAGCGATGGCTGGGTTCAGGTGTACGAACCGGCAGAAGCCGATCTCTCGTAGATGAGTATCTCAATCGTCACCGAGTGGGGTGTCCTCCGCCTCGAACCGGCGTCCCCGGAAGGGAAGCACCCGCTGTAGTCGCTGTACTGTCGGGTGATCCTCGATCCGAATAGCGAACGCGGGAAGCGCAATCGTCATCGCGGTCAACAGGCTGTATCCGACGATTTCGAGACCGACGACGAGCGGACTGAACGCCACATTCGGAGCGGAGAGGCCAAGCAGCTCGGGCAGTAAGCGCAGGAACAGGATGCCGATGAGGGCGAGGGCCCCCACTGTTAGCACTGCCGCACCCGTATCAGTGGTCGGTCTGTCACGCACGTAGTACCAGCCGATGGTGCCGCCAAAGGACGCACCGAGCGTGAGCGAGACGAACTGTCGCGAGCCGAGCAACAGCGCTCCAACCGCAATGCCGGTTGCAAGCACGAACGTGGGCCCGGGGTCGAACACGCCCTCCTGTGCCAACCAGACGCCGACAGCAACGAGCGCGAGACCGAGTGCGACGCCGACGGCGACGTCACCGACGTAGTGGACGCCAATGACGACTCGCGAGAGGGCGATAAGGCCGATGAGGATGCCCGCCAAGACGTACCGGACGCGGCGGCGACCCCACTCCATCGTCGCCGCGAGCGCGCCGTAAAACGCTGCTGCACCCATTGCGTGGGCGCTCGGGAAGGTGTAGCCGGGATAGGCTTCCGGGGAGAACGCCAACTCGGGGCGGGGGATCTGAAAGATGCCCTTGAGTCCGGCCGACAGCGCGAGTGCGGCGATACCGACCGCGATCACGAACGCCCGATCCCGGCGATTGTCCGGCGCGCCAAACCAGTAGATGAGAACGCCGAGGACGACAAGCAACGCACCGTCGCCGAGATGCGTGATTAGGTCGAACGCAGACGCTGTTGGCTCGACGGCCTCCCGTGCAATCTCATTCATCGAGTCGTCCCAGAGAGGACTATAGGGTGACATACCGATATGTACTCAAACAACAACGGCTGCGTGAATATAGAACTGGTGGCCTGACCCGGCCAGTCATGGCGGAGCAATCCGCACGAACGCTTTCATTACGGATCGTCGTAGTACAGTATAGTGCAGAGCACAGCCCACGCGATTCGGCGGTACGAGTCACGGGATCTGGTTCCCTTCCTTGACCTGTACGAAACTGTCTTCGATGACGACCGTGACGAGGAGTGGTTTGACTGGAAATACCGACAGAACCCGTACGTCGATCACGTTCCGATGCTAGTTGCGACCGACGACTCGGGGCGGATTATCGGTGCTCGGCCCTTCCTTGCGCTTCCCCTGGCGATCGAGGGACGCCGTGAGCTCGCGTTACAGCCCTGCGATACGATGGTCCATCCGGATCACCGCCGACAGGGGCTGTTCACTCGAATGACCGAACGTGCTATTGAACGATATGCCGACCACGAGGCTGCGCTGTTTTTCAACTTCCCCAACGAGCACTCGCGGGCTGGCTACGAGAAGGTAGGGTGGGAACCGATCGGACAGGTCAGGACACGGTATCGCCTCCACCAACCCTCGGACGAGCTATCAGGGGGATCGACGACTCAGAATATCGCGGGGTCGGTCGCAAACGTCGTACAGCGAGGCTACCTGGGCATTCTCGATAGACTGGCACAGACGCCGAGGGCCATGACAGTCTCGAAGCACGAGAGTTCCCCTCTCGACGAGTTATTGACACTGTACCGAAGCGCCACTCCGTCAGGTGTACACGTACTCAGGGACGACCCGTTCTTTCGATGGCGGTTCGAGAATCCGGACTGGACGTACAGGTACTACCTCGTCCACGAGCGCGGCGAACCGATCGCCGGGGCGATCGTCGGACAGAACGTCAGGGAGGCGGGACATATACGGATCACCGACGTAATTCCGCTCACACCGACAAACGATGCAACAGCGGCCCTGCTCGCTGCGATAATCGACGACAATCAAGATGCCAATGCGATCCTCGCGCCGTCGACGCTTCCGTGGAACGTCTGTACCAGATTCGGATTTCTGTCGGACACGCGGCTCCCGCTGTCCGTGGTCAGTTCACCGACGACGCTCGTCGCTCGCCCCGCTACGCGTGACGGTGATGTCTGGCCACCCGGTCTCCAACCCGCACGAACACGTTCTAACTGGTCGATCACGTTCGCGGAACGGGATACGAGCTAGGGTTGCTCCGACCCCGGATTCCCCATTGGTGCGGTCGTCGAGACCAGCCCATGTCGGTCCCGCACCCGCTCGTTGAGCGTCGCCATCGGAGCGACGTCGAGTAGGCCCCTGTCAACGAGGTCGCCGAGTCGGCGGAGATAGGCGGCGATGACCTCGAACTGGGCGTCGTTGGCGAGGTCGTACAGGTGACACCACAGATGAAGATGGCCGTCCTCGCGAATCGCACGACCGGTCGCCTGATCGAGCGCGCGAGCGTGAAGGCGCTGGCGCAGGCGGACGGGAAGCGGTCGAAACACCGGATGAGTGGATCGCTGGCCGGACGGGAGCGCCGGAGCCGTCAGCGTCGCTGGCGTCGAACAGTATGTTCTGACGATGCCGTCCTCGATTGTCGGTTCGATCGTCGGCGGTGGCGCAAAGAGCAGTTCCGTCGCTCGCCGGATACCGGTAGTCCCAGTGGGGGCGCTCTCACGGACGATTTCGATCCCAGCCTCCTGCATCACGGTTGCCGAAGGGACGTAATGACGCGGCGGGACGAGTGAGGGCGTTCGCTCGCCGAGGTGCTCCTCGTGCTGGTGCTGTGCGAGCACGAGATCACGGAGGAACTCCGCGTCCGTTGCTTTCGCGGCCGGAAGGTGTGAGAAGGTGTGTGTACAGAGTTCGTGATCGACAGATCGAGACCGGATCGCCTCGATCATGTCGGGGGCGTAAAACAGCGGATCGGCCGCGACGTCGGTCCCGGGATCGGCGTCGAACCAGCCCTCCGGCGCTGGGCCGCCGTGCTCGCCGTTACACGAAGTAGAGAACAGGTGCCCGACCACGTCGAAGGTGATCGGTACGTCGACCTCATCACAGAGGTCGAGCAGTCTGTGGAGATACATGCGTTCCGCTCGGCCGCGATCGCTGAGGTGGTCCCACTCGTCGATATCGTGAACTCCCCAGCCGAGTTCGAGTTCGATGCTGATGGTGAGAGTTGCAGCCATCGTCTCAACAGACGGCTACCCCGATAATAGTAGTCGGCCCCTACGCCGAGGATCGGCCGATCTGATGGACTTCAGTGCCCTGACAATCGAAGAAATCGGAGGTCGGTGCCCGTACTTAGTCGTCGGCCAGTACTTCCGGCTCCTCGCCAGGCACAGTCAGGAGCCGATCCATCGCATCGACCATCGCACTGACCGAGGCGGAAGTGATGTCAGTATCGCTTTTCGCGACAGTTACCGAGTGATCACCACGGCTCATCTCGACTTCGACCGTGACGACGGCGTCGGTACCGCCGGTGATCGCATCGACTTCGTACGAGTCCAGTGAGACGTTTGCGACCTGACCGATCGCCTCGCGAACCGCCGTCACTGCGGCATCGACCGGCCCGCTGCCGGTGCCCGAGGCGACGCGTTCCTCGTCGTCCACGCGCAGGCGAACGCTCGCGGTCGGGATGCCACCCCCACTCGCGGCAGTGAGATCGAGCACCTCGACACGGCGTTCCCGGTCGGTCCCTTTGACATCCTCCGCGATGGCGAGCAGGTCAGCGTCAGTGACTCGCTTACCGCGATCACCGATCTCCTTGATACGCTTGACGACCCGGGTGAGCTCCTCGTTGTCGACCTCGACGCCGTGTTCTTCGAGCGCGGCGCGGGCCCCGGCGCGACCGGTGTGTTTGCCGAGCACGATCCGGCGCTCTCGGCCGACTTTCTCCGGCGGGTACGGCTCGTACATACGGTCGTCCTTGAGCGTCCCGTCGGTGTGGATCCCACTTTCGTGAGTGAACGCGTTCTCACCAGTTACCGCCTTGTTCGGCGGGAGCTGGACGCCCGTTGCCTGTGCGACTTCCTGCCCCAGGCTGTACAGCTGGGTCGTGTCGACCGTCTCGATGCCGTAGCTGTGATCGAGCGCGATCGCGACCTCCTCGAGTGCCACGTTGCCCGCCCGTTCGCCCAGCCCGTTAACAGTGCCGTGAACCAGATCCGCGCCTGCCGCGACGCTCGCCAGCGCGTTCGTCAGGCCCATCCCGAGGTCGTCGTGGGTGTGGGCGCTGACGGGGCCGTACTCGGCCAGCGTGGAAACGATCTCGTAAGATCTCTCCGGCCCGGCGTGACCCACGGTGTCCGCGTAGCAAACGCGGGTCGCCCCGGCGTCGAAGGCCGTCGCCATGAGCTCTTCGAGGAATTCGAGATCGGCGCGACTGCCGTCCTCTCCGATCACCTCGGTCCAGAGGCCGTGATCGCGGGCGTACTCGACCAGTTCGGCCGTGTCGGCGATCACTTCCTCGCGGGTCGTGTTCACCTTCGTCTCGATGTGACGATCGCTTCCCGGCACCACGATCGTGACACCGTCGACATCACAGTCGAGCGCGAGGTCGATGTCGTTTTGCACGCCGCGAGCGAAGCTCGTGATCGTCGCGTCCAGATCGAGGTCGGTTACCTGTTTGATCGTTCGACGCTCGCCCTCGCCGGTACAGGCGCTTCCCGCCTCGATCACGTCGACCCGGGCTCGATCCAGCGCCCGGGCGATATCGGCTTTCTCGTCGGGCGTTAGCGAGATTCCTGGCGCTTGCTCGCCGTCGCGTAGCGTCGTATCAAGGAGCGATACATCTGTTTCGTCGTCGTACAGCGGATTCGTGGCGGGGTCGCCGCCGAAGAAGCCGCGCGAATCTCCAGAGTTCACGTGTTGGTCACTCGTCCCCGAGAATTTCGCGCCCAGCCGGGTTGCCCCGACTTCCTCTATCCTCGGAATCCGACTGAGAGGAGTCCTCTCGTGTCATATCCATCGTGGTAATAGCGCACACGGCTGATAAACCTCACGGTTCCACAGTT
>LKMJ01000782.1_pt1 | contig 26087 bp, 34 predicted proteins | sample 643391 | NCBI WGS metagenome assembly LKMJ01 (sample SAMN04112250, study PRJNA286221) | soda lake metagenome | biome: soda lake; feature: Kulunda Steppe; material: water; isolation source: sample PL-Br10 brine of Picturesque Lake | place: Russia: Kulunda steppe | collected 2010-07 | reverse complement strand
TTGAACTACTAGTGCTCCATGAGCAAGAACGGTCTTCCTCCAGCTCCGTGCACTGAGTCTTTGCGCGCAACAGATCTTAGGCGCAATTGTGAGTCATGATTCAAAAACACAAATAATGCATTTACACTGGCTACTCATAGAGATGTGGTACATCAATTCCCCAACACCTGAATTCAAAACGCCATGTAGCTGTGCCTGCCAGACGTTTAGTACTGCTGAAGAAGCACTGATGCCCTATGGGACAACCACCTGAGACGCCACCGCCTACCACGCTCAGATGCCAGCAAAAAGGTGACAGAAATGCGTGCAGATCAGAAGATCGTCAGTACATGCATGCGTGTGTCGTTAAGGAGTAAGATTACAAGATTACAAGATAAGAAGTAAGGCTACCGAAGCTGGACGCGCCACTTTTCTTGCGCATTGGGCGGTGGTCGCGGCATGCTGAACGGTGCACCCAAGGTGTGCTGGCACTCTGCAGGGCATGCCCCCCCTAGCACCGCCCCTGCAGCTCCCTACTGCGCTGTGCCTCTGAGAATCTTTTCAGTTTACGCCTACAATTCAGGGTTACCCGCCTCTGAGAATGTTTCCAGTTTACAAGTTAGGGTTAATCTGTCATGCCAGATCACTGTTATTGACTGATCACCAATTTGGTATACACACACACACTTTGGGCGAGCTGGGGAACTTCCTTTGAAGGTAAGCCCCACGCACAACCCCGCTTCTCAATAACTTATTGGTTGAACTGGCCCTCCAATACTCCGGGCAACAACTGTCTGATCTCAAACACACAGTCTCAGACACCAATTCGGCAAAGACACAATATGGCGTGACAAATCGCTTCTGAGATTATCTAAACAGTGATCCTTCTTCAAGGTGCCTCATGCTTTGTTGCCTGTGAGGTGCACAGAAGGCAGCAGGCGCGCGCAGCAGCCGAGGCGTGCTAGCATAGCACATCCATCCGGCTCTGTCTGACGGCGCTGCGCAGTCTGAATCCTGCGTTGCATGCATCGATGCCCAGGAATGTCTACGGTGCGCGGGGGTGGGCCAGGGGGGTAGGGGCAAAGTAGGCGTTTGAAGACGTGATCATCTGGGTGATGATGTTGGTCCAAATGAGGTCGGCAGTTGGGGTATCAGAACTGTTTCTATTTACCTTGAAACTTGTAAGTCTTTAAATAAAAGACTAAAGTTAGCAAAAGGCAGGTTACACGCACCCCGTATTACACCTCGGTTCTCAACAACTCAGTGCTCTGAGAGATAATTACACGCACCCCGTATTACACCTCGGTTCTCAAAAACTCAGTGCTCTGAGAGATAATTAAGGTGGTACCCAGAAACAGCAAGAATGCACCTCAGGCTGAGAACTTCTAAAAGCAGCTGAAGATTCAAAATGGTTTTGAGTGGATGACATCATCTCAGCTCGTCTATAGATGATCTTGCCCTTGCGCGCTCGTGAACTGCCTTCAAACATCTTCCGGTTTTCAGTCTTGCTATTCACCAAAACATTGGGCTTCCAGACACTACCTTTCTTCTGATTTGAGCGCTTTTAGTTTTGGTTTAGGGTTGCAGGCCTTTTAGGCTTCAGCTAAGCTGCCCTCGTTCGGCGGATACAGCTATGTAACCTAACCTATAGATGATCATGATGAAGATGGTATTTGCAAAGCTCAGTGTGATAGATGTAATACATAACAGGCCAGGTTATGGCTCCAGCCAGACCAGATCATAGCCTATCTGAGACTATTGGTGTTAGCACTACTAGTAGTACTTGTGACTGGTTATGACCAGCCACAAGGCTGGGGGTTAAAAACTTACAACTAATAAATATATACTAAATTGATGGTGGAGGTTTGCCTGCCAGTGGTGCTTGCACCAGATGTGAACTTCTTCCTAAAATCATGCAAACAGGGGTTACCTTGTTGGCGTAGTCTTTCTTTCTTTCTAAATTGCCCTTTTTCGCCAATTACAATTAATCCCTCAACCTCACCTATCAGGAGCTGATGGTTTGACATGCCAAGCTTACAAGGATAACAAGCTTACCCTCATGAGCTCGTTGTTAAGACTGCCCATGTTGATTTCTCCTCTTTCCTGTCATATTACAAACTTTGTAGTCTGCGCACCAAGCTTATAAACAACAGGTGCCACTAGTGCTTTTGGAGAAACAAGGAGATCAGCGGCAAGCTTAAGCTGCAAACCAGCCCGATTCCTTCACGGCAACTGAACTGTTGGCAAGCAGCAGCTTTCCTGCACTCATGGCGAGCCGCTTGTACAATGGAAAAAAAAAGTACATGGACATGCGCAGGTGCATTGCTATGCACCTTTTCAAAAGTATGAGCCATCTGCTGCCTCGCGCATGAAGCGCAGCTCCTGACAAGAGTATGGGCAGAGGCGTCACCCTGGGGGCCTGGTGGTTGGGGGATCAACACAGCGCAGCTGATCAACACAGCGCAGCTCCAAGCTCTGCAGCGGGCTCACCGCCGGAGCCTTGATGCCACTCCACGCCTCACATCCCCCTTCTGCAGGCGCATATTCAGTGCAAGAGGCATGTCATACTCAGAGCTTGCTGCTCATCAATCAGGCTCATGGCATGACAAGCAAGAAGACTCGGTCGGCACTTGATGGCAGTGAGTTGAACAGTACCTTTTTTCAGCTTTCGCACAGAGATGATACTCAATTAATTTTCAGTCTCAGTGCCGTATTTATTTGGCACAAAACTAATCTGGCGCGATGGTGAGTCAGATTGGATGCCATGCCTCTATGGCAGCATAGCTCTACAAGATACTCTGAATGAGCCAGTCAGAGCCAGGGAAGATGGCCTAAACTGCCCTCATTCCCCATTTATGCGAGCAGCTTGGCAAAGACTAAATGTGCTCTGGGATGATGCGCAGCAAGGTACCCACCTTGAATGCATAGTCTACCACCACATTTTGTGTCAGTAGCTCAGCGCCATTCATGGCGTCGATGGCTGCTTGAGCCTCTCGCTTTGTCTTGTACTCTATCAAGGCGTAGCCCTTGACAAATCCGGTCTGTCGGTCCAGGTTCATGTAGATATTCTTGATCTCTCCAAACTCACTGAAGGCCTCGTGCAAGTCCTCCTCCTGAATAGAGCAATTGACTTTACATTTTAACCCAATGCGCAAATAATAAGCAGGCCCATCACACCACCAATGCCTTTCACCTGCGAGCATAGGACTATCACCAGCACAGGCCCAGTTGCTAAAGCCTCACAGCAAAGCCAAAGGAGCATCTGCTCTCTCTTTCTCCAATTGATGAAGTGCTAGCCAGTACTTACGGGCATGCTGAGTGAGCATGCAATGTACTTTATTCAAGAGCACCTTAATATAGCTGCAAACAATGCAACAGTGCAACAGATTAGACCTTGTGCAGCCACTTGCTCCTGAAATCCCTTCCCGGTGCACTCCCCATGCTACAATAGTGTGCTTAATGCACAGCGCTTGAAAGCCTTAGTGACAAACATGAAACAAATAGTAAGCACATGCAAAAACAACAAACCAGGACATGCATCCCTGTACAACATGCCATGCATGCTCTGGACGCAGATGTTGCACTGCAGGTTTCCGAAACTCTGCTGCTTGCACATGGCCACAAATGCTACTACAGCGATCAAGAAGAACTTTTGGCTACAACTGCCTGCTTGCCCTGCTCATGCTAGCTCTGGCTAGAAAAACCTACAAGCATAAGGGCTTGTCGCTGTGATGCATGCTTATGTGCATGCAACTTCCTTCTTGGAGGACTGGGCTCCACCCCAGACCGCTCCCCCTTCCATTCACCTGAGCCTCCTCATGTACGTTGGTGACAAAGATGACCCAGCCCTCCACTGAGGGCGTGGGGCCCATGCTGGACCCAGGGTCTAGCTCCTGGAACTTGGCCCCCCCGTATCGCTCCGCCATGTTCGTGCTAGTTCTGTGCCCCCTCCCCTTCTTGCGTCCGCCTGCTTCTTCCCGCTGCGCGTCGTCCTGAGCGGCATGGGGATCCTCCATGAGTGCATCATCCAAATCGGCCATCTTGCCCGAATGAGGCTTAATAAGGTTGCTGACTGAACAAGGGAAACAATAATATTACACAGATTCAATTTGAGCTCCGCTTGATTAGTGGAGACGCTTTAAAATTTAATCTTCACCACCCAGGACAGGGTGTGTGCCACAGCATTTCTTGGTGTAATTTAAGGTCTGCCTAGGCAAGTAGGGCATCATGGCTGATGAGATGGATGGACAGGCAGAGGTGGAGGAACGCCTGGTGAATGATGAGTACAAGATTTGGAAGAAGAACACACCCTTTTTGTATGGTGGGTCTGGGCAGCTGGTGCTGCTGAAAGCATGGACGCACTGGGCTGCAGCAGCTGTGCACCCATTGTGCCTGACAAATTGCAACGCCATGCAATCCGCGGTGCCGCAGACCTCGTCATCACGCATGCCCTGGAGTGGCCCAGCCTGACTATCCAATGGCTACCGGTGAGTGGGGGGAAGAAGGGGTGGGCATGTAAGAGGAGGAGACCCACAGCACTGCAGTGGCAGTGTGCACCTCTGGCGCACTTCCAAACTGTTGCACACATGGCCCTCATTTTGGTACATGCAATTTGAGCAATAACAATGGCTTATGGTGCGCATCTCTTTGCGTGTATGCTAGCAGAGGAGCAGAACAGCGTCCTCCTCCAACCTCAGCTGTCGCTGTCCTGCCTGGGCATTTGCAGCATGCCTGGGCTTGCGCACGGATGCTCGTACACCTGATCTAAAACCAATCCTTGATTGTTGTGTGCAGAACAAGGATGTGCAAGAAGGCAAGGACTTTTCGAAGCAGAAGCTGCTGCTAGGCACGCATACGTCCGACAACGAGCAGAACTACCTCATGATCGCGGAGGTGCAGTTGCCGCTGGAAGAGTCGGAACTGGATGTGCGGCAATACGAGGATGAACGCGGCGAGAGCGGGGGCTTTGGTAGCGCGCACGGCAAGGTGCACATCACCCAGCAGATCAACCATGAGGGCGAGGTCAACCGTGCGCGTTATATGCCTCAGGAGCCCTTCTTGATTGCCACCAAGACCGTGAGCGCAGATGTGTACGTATTTGACTACAGCAAGCACCCCAGCAAGCCCCCAGCGGACGGCAAGTGCAAGCCCAACATTGTGCTGAAGGGCCACCAGACTGAGGGCTACGGCCTGGCCTGGTCGCCGCACCGGAGTGGTCACCTGCTCAGTGGATCCGATGATGCCCAGATATGTCTGTGGGACGTGACAGGCAACCCTTTGAACGGAAATGTGAGTGGCAGCTGCCAGCCAGCAGTCGCTGTGCATCAGATGCGCGCAAAGTTGATTCAAGCGGTTGAACCAACACGGGGGGGGCCACCAGATCCATCTTTCAAGCGGCGCGGCCATTACTTGTACTGCTCGCAACTTTTGCCCGTTGCCACATACACTAAAACACTGAAGCTTGAGCGCCTCTTTTTGTGTGATCACTTGCAGAGCCTACAGGCCAAGAGCATCTACAGGCAACACCAAGGCGTTGTGGAGGTGGGTCTTGATGTTTGGTCTTCCGTCTACGTGAGTGTTTGTTTGTAAGATGTACGCCACTCAAGCTCAACTGTTTGGGTAAGATGATGTGTCAAGTCTTGCTCATCCCAAGTCTGAAGCCGCTCCATGGGATTGGTCTGCAAGATGTTGAGCAGTCGCTGCATTAAGTTGAGATGCGAGACCAAGCATAAGCAAACAAACGCTGCTCTGTGGTTCTCTGGCCTTCTACAGGATGTCGCATGGCACTGCCACCACCCAGACATCTTTGGTTCTGTGGGCGATGACAAGCACCTCATCCTTTGGGACACCCGCTCGCCCCCATCCTCAGGTGATGCTCGATGCGCATGTGTGTGTGTGATTTATTTGGGCAGCATGTCGAAGCACCCTGACAAGCAGAAGCGCAGCAGCACCCTCTCTTAGGTGCATCACCTCAGCACTGAACCTCTGTCGCTCCTTTGATCCAAGGTGATCACAGCTGCGTGAACAGCATGTTGTTTGCGAGTTGGCACAGAGGTTTTGTTTGTTCCCTCGTTCAAGATCTCAATTGCGTGCCAATGCCTGCGCAGGTGCCATGGTGTCCTCAGAAGCTCATGTGGCTGAGGTCAACTGCTTAGCATTCAACCCCTTGAATCCCAACATCCTAGCAACAGGTTCTGCAGATAAGACGGTGAGTATTCAAGTGTATAAGCCAGAGCTTTGTATAATTTTCTTTAGCACTTGCCCAGAAAGGCGAGCATGGAAAAGGAAACAATTCCACTCAGCTAACATGTTGGGAGCACATGCAATTGCAGTGTGCTTAACCTTACTGCTCCCCCAATCCCTTGTCCCGCTGGCTCCTTACCGCCGCACAGGCTAAATACAACAGCCCCTTGTATCTCCTGCCTCACACGTGGCGCTTCACCACTGCATAACTTGAGCCAGAGGCTGCATGTGTTGGTGCACCTCCTGCCGCACAGGTGGCGCTGCACGACTCCCGTAATTTAAGCCAGAGGCTGCATGTGTTTGAGAGCCACACCGACGAGGTTTTCCAGGTATGCAGTCCACAAAAAAAATGGTGTGGCAGACGCATGCCCTCGCCAGTAATGCTTCTGTGCACAGCCGTGTGTGGCAGTCATGGTGTCTATGCCTGGTCATAGTCGTGCCCATTGCTGGCGGGGCCCAAGCAGTACCGAGTGTATTGAGTTGCAAGTAAGGGATGTGCGTCGGGGTGGTGTACTGGCTACCCGATGGATGAAGCAGCCTGAGGCGGAACTTGGGCGTGATCAGCCATCATGGACGGGCCCATCCTCTACCTGCCTCATGAGACAGGCATGGTGGAAGGTGCCATGGAGCGGTGTGTGGCTGTTCAAGAGCTGGTGCACAACAGTGGTTACGTATCACAGGCATCTATCACCACGCAGTGGTGTGCATCACAGCCGTCTTATGCGGCACACGTGCGTCCTCCGCAGATTGGCTGGAGCCCCAAGAATGAGACCATCCTGGCCTCCTGCGGTGCTGACCGGCGTGTGATGGTGTGGGACCTGTCTCGGATTGGGGATGAGCAGGTGAGGCTACAGCAGGCCGAAAGTGGAAAAAAGGGGCAGCTGCCTGGTGCTGCGCTTGGCGGGCATGCTGCACAGCCATGCTGCTGGATGGCACCGGGGTACATGGTGCGGTGGCATTAGGTCGGCACACACACTGCGTGGTAGCACTCGGAAGGTATGCCTTCCGCAGTGGCGCTTGTTGGGCATACATACTGTATGGTAGCACTTGCACTAGGTGGGTATGCTGCGCCGTGGCGCTCGTTTGGCATACTGCGTGGTAGCACTAGGTGGGTATGCTGTGCCGTGGCGCCCGTTGGGCACACCGCGCAGGGTGGCCCTAAGTGGACATCAGAGAAATTCAGGGGCACTTATAAAGATGCTGAAAGCAGTCTTCATGCGCACCGCATGAAGACTGCATTCAGCATTTTTACACTGTATCAGCCGTATCTTCTGCTGATGTACCAGATCTCTCAGGTAAGTTCATTGTTACTGCCGCGTGCTTAGGGTTAGGGTTAGGGTTTATGGAGAACACTAACAAAAGCATCACCCCTCCTTCTCTGCCCACCCTGCCCCTCCCCAGGCCTAAGATTCAGCAAGGGTGTGTTTTCATTGATACTCTATAATTTGAATCAGGGAAGTTCAGGGGGGTCTGTGACATGTTCGGTTTGCCCGGAACTACTTTTTGAAAACTTCCGGTTCCCAGGAAGCCTGTTCCAAAGGTTTTCCGGTTTGACCCTTGAAAAAAGCCCGGCCGGGGGCGCAGCCCGGCCGGGTGAGTCACTGCAAATACAATTTATAAAGATAACAAGTGCTTGTAGCCTTGCCTGAAGTTTTTCCCATGACAGGGGGCTTCCTTGGTCATATGAATGTTTTTACTCTCAATACCAAGCTTTTACTTTCCAATGAGCTTGAGTTAGGTGCATGACTGCTGCAGCTGGGTGCGGTGTGGTGTGCAATATTCATGAAGCCATTGCTCAATTTGCAATGGATTTAACTGTTTTAACTTGCACTGTACGACCACCTTTATTTCAGGTTAAGCACAGTTATTAGCTGGATGATTGCTGAAGGGGATGGCTGAAATTCACTTTACAATTTCACCTCACAGATTGTCCAATTCCTCTGCCATGCATGTCTCATCCAATTTCCCTTCCTCCACACCAGCACCTCCAGCAGTGACTGGTGCAGGAGCAGGAGCAGGAGTGGGAGCAGGAGCAGGAGTGAAAGCGGGACCTGAGGAGGGAATGGCAAACCCCATGGACACCCCATCTGCCAGAGGCACTGTATTGGGCCCCGCCCCATGGGGCCAATCGCGAATGGGATGGGCTGGCTCATCTTGTAGAATGCCTCAAATCTCCTCAAAGTTATAGTCATCGAATTAAGTCCTCCAGTAATTACCTGGTGGGGTGGGAAAGTGGGGTTTGGATGCTGCAGCATCCGCTCTGGAGTCCAGGGCTCAGGGCAATACTAAGGCTCTGTGGGATGGTTGGGAGGAGAAGGGCTTGAGGGCTGGGAGCTGGGAGGATAAGGCTGTGGCCCCTGTGAGGAGGAGGTCCCTACACCAAATGGAAAGAAGATTGTCAAGCCTGACCATGCAGCAGCATTCCCTGCCCTCCTTTTCGGGTTAATACCTAGGCGAGGGAGGTCAAAGCTCGAGGAGGCAGGTTGGGCAGGCCCTCTTCCTCTCCCACTCCCTCGCCCTTTCCTCGTGAATATTTACCCCTTACTTTACCTGCCCGGAAGTCAATTTATTATATATCCGGACGCCCGGAAGGGCAGCAAATGAAATTGCCGGCTACCCAGACCAGCTTTGGCCCGCACCTCCAGCGCGGGCCAAAGTTAAGTCGATACCTCCGGGGCCCGGCCGGGTTGAACTTCCCTGGTGGACATGCTGGCTGGTGAGCCACAGCCAGCATGCCCAATGGCAGCAGCAACAGCAGCAGCAGCTGCGTGCCCTTCGTTCCTTGATGCACTTCACATGCCCACATGGGAAGGACCCAGGCTGTAGAGCTTAAGGACCATCCATAAGCCGGGTAGCGAGGCTGCCAGGTCTGCAGCAGATGAGGTTACAGAGGGTGGAGAGGGTGTGGTGCGCTCCCCTTGCTTGAGCCGCCCATGTGCCCATGATATGCTCTTGCCCATACCCTCTTGACAGCGTGCTTGCTAAGTCCCAACGTCTGAACGCGTGCCCCCCCTTGTCGGTGTTTATTTCAGCCTGCCTTGGGTCCAACGATTGAGGCCAGCTTACTTGGTCAGTGGCAACTGACCTTGCATAGCGAGCACCCAGCTAGCATGCATTGTGCAACTGGCGCGAGCGCAGGCTGCGAACAGGGATTTGCACGTAGCCCAGGCAGTCCGTGCGCCCGAGCCAAATCTCAGAAGCAGTTGCCATTAGCGCCCGTTTTCTTGTCATGCATGCAGGGGGACAAACAGTGCGGCCTATCCCAGTGTTCCAATCCTGTGAGCTTTCCTGCTGTGATGCCCCCAGCTTTGAGCTCTGCTCTGCGCCTGCGTGCCCATGTTTGCACGCGCAGACGCCCGAGGATCAAGAGGATGGCCCCCCTGAGCTGCTCTTTGTGCACGGAGGGCACACGTCAAAGATCAGTGACTTCACCTGGAACCCCAATGATGACTGGGTGGTGGCCAGTGTGGCTGAGGATAATATACTGCAGGTGTGTTGTTGATCTGCATGGGCCAACAAGTCCAGGTGGAAGCGGGGCAAGGGCTGCAAGATTGGTGCAGGTGCAGGTGCACATGCTGCTTGCCTTGTTGCATGTGATAAGACCACGAGGCACATGGTGCCGTCTTGCGGCCAAGTTTTTTTTAACAAATCCATGTAGTAGCCATGGGCGCCAGGAAGTTGATGACCCAACTTCTGCCAAAACTGCAGTGCGCTTGCGGTCAGTATGCATCGCATGTTTGGCACTGCATTGAGACTGATCAGATTGTTTGATTTCCTAGCAGGGCAGTCTGCTTGGCATGTGTTCCAAGGACCAACTGGCTGGTTGTGGATTGTTTTGCCAGGAGTTGACGCTCAAAGCCCAACATCTGCAGCGCCTGTTCAGATGTTATTTGGATACATCTTCGGTGTGGCAGCATGCTTGACCAGTAGCTCAGAATCTGTCTCATCGCTCTGACCTTAACCCTTCTTTGCTGCCTGCATGCGCCGTGCAGATATGGCAAATGGCATCCAACACTGTAGAGCGTGAGCCTTAATCTCGCACGATTAGATGCGCTTTCCAGGCACATGCCCAAGCAAGTTTGGTGTCTGGAGGCTATCTAACCACCTTGCCCAGCCTTTGTGTTTCTGCCAGCCTTTGGGCTGTTACGCGTCCTCCTGTCCAAGGAGCCTTAGCCACATGTCAGCTAACTTTATTGTACACTGATCTATTTACTTCCGGAAAGATCGGGGAACATCATGCTTTAAGCAGGTCGGACGCAGCTTTCACTTGACCATCAATGCATTAATTTGTTTTGGAAGGCATTGGGTTGCTGGGCTTCGTAAGAAATGCTCAGAACACCACCTTAATATGTATGGCACTTCAAGTTTAAGATCATAAGTTATGATCTTAAATGATTTGCAGGATGGCTGTTTCATGGAGCTTTGTGTGGCATCTTTTCTGGCCTGTGATGCATGTTTAATTCAATGAATAGCAGTGAAAGCAATAGCTGCCCAACAAGGCAACTTGCCTTGACGAGACAACTTGGTCAGGTGAAGTGCCAGCTTCTCCATTAAGCTACTTGGATATCTAATAGGAATTTCCTGTGGGCATGCCCGAACTTTGAAAGTGTCATAGTCATTTAGAGTTTTCGACTGCAAGAGGTCGCCTTGCCAAAATGCTAAGCCCAGTAGGCACTGCGCAGGGTGCCAGCCCTCCCCTGGATGCCTTCAAAGCCTCCTCTGCTGGAGCCGGGAGCTGTTTACGGTAAGAGTTTCTAACTAGCAGTACTTCCATTGCATTTGATTTCTTCTATCCACCAGGCTTATTTTGCAGGTGTAGTCCAAAAATGGAAGGTTGAAGTGTAAAGGATGTTAAAGAAATTGTCGGCTGTGTAAGGAATACAACTTATGGGAGCTGCGCACCCCGTGCATGCTCAGCGTGCTGTGTTCAAGTAAGATCAGTTTGGGTTACAAAGCTGTAACTGCCGAACAAGGGCAGCTTAGCTCAAGCCAAACAGGCCTGCAACCAAAACTCCGCGTTCTGCACAAGTATGGACCAGTAGCTTGCTGTCACGCCAGACAAGTGCTACAGCCAAAAGTGTTCTTGTTGTGTTCATGTCTAGAGGCTGCTCTGCATGCAGCACTTTCTTAGCCTGACATTGCTCTCAGTCGTGTCATGGAGTTGGATCATCGGCCAAAAATGGATTGCTTAAGGGCAAGTCCAACCGTCCCCACAGGGCATTAATTAAATGTCAGATCCCAGCTACGTAGCCCTTTTCCCTTCTAATGTCAGATCCCCTGGTGGCATGAATTAAATAATCAATGAGGAAACACCATTTCAGGGGAGGAATGTGCGCTTGCCGCTCCAGAAGTCTTGAGCCAGCTCAAAAATGTGCGTTTTCTCTTATCTCTTTCTACAGATGTGACAAGAGTCTGCATGACATGGCTGTCAGGGTCTAATAATCAGAGATACAACTCAACTTCCATCACAAAATGGTCAAGAGTACAACTAATTGCCAGTGGTACGCAGCAGTGTCAATGAAGTATTGCTATGGTAGTTCTTCCGTGTTTTTTGAATCCCAGAACCAAATCCCGGTCAGCAGACAAAACTCAGTCATGCGAACCACAAGACCACAAGACCATGTTTGCATAACAGCATCACTATAAAAGATCTGAGGTTCTTGCTCCTTGTTCCTAGCGCCAAGCACGTCAAACCTTCGTAGCACCATCACTGCTGGGGGAGGGGGGCCGGAGCCCATGGCAGGCACATAGCTACGACAAAGCCGAGGACAGCGCCGCATAGGACTTGCCGGGGTGTATGGCCTAACACTTCCTTCAGCTTGATGTCACCTATGGCAGGGTTCTTGTGAAATATCTCCGTTACAACCTGCACCGCAGGGAGAAATGGGCATGCTGACTGACAAAGCAGGAGCTATCCATAGCCAGGGCAGGGTAAGCAAGCTGCACAACCCAAACTAAGCATGGGGTATCCTCGGACACCTGGAGGGAGGAGCACAACAACACACTGATGTGAAGGGCCATGCAAGCCACCTTGGGCAGTTTTTCACAAATGCAAGGAGCACAGGGCCATCCACCCATGGGCACACCAGCACGCAGGCAATCGGATCCACGCAGGGCAAACGGCCATCGATCCTTACGCCTCTAGGCTTCATTTGCGTTCACAGGGCTGGCATAAGCAGTACCAGATCCAAACCGTGATAATTGAGCGCACAGGCAAGCCCCTGCATGCGCCTTCAGGCATAAGTCAAGCGTGTGTAGCTCTTGCAGAAAACATGTGCGCGTCACTCATGCAGTTGGCTCGCTAGCGCACAGGGCCTCGAGTGCTTGGTCCCTCATGCACAAGCGCGTGCCCATCAGTGCTACTTGCACGCCTCCCAGCCCCTGAGGGGCGCAGTCATCCGCCCCATCAACAACCTTCCCACAGACCCTGAGGGCAGCAAGGGATCCACAGGGGGCAGCAGCCACCCCACCCAACTTGTATCTCACGCAACGCAGCGTCAGGGTCATCCCACAGAGCATCAGCACTTCCCATTAAGCCTTGGCGCAGTCTGTCCTACAAAAGGCTGAAGTGTGGCTGTTCGCCAGCGCTGGGCACCCTGCCCCGCAGCCACATGCGCCCACCGCCCATGCGCCCACCTGGTTCAGCACGGCTGCCTGCTTGCCGGCGTGCTGCCTGACACCCATGGCGTCGTACATGACGATCACGCTGAACGCCACGGACACTGCGAAGATGGGACTGCTGAGGCCCTCCTGCAGGGCCAGGGCAGTTGTCACACCCTGCAGAGCCAGCACAGGCAAGCCTTGCTGAGACCAAGCAAGCCTTGCTGAGACCTGTCAGGCAGACCATGAGCACTTTGAGCCCCCACATGAGTGCTAATGGCGTCTTTCGCTTTCAAAATCGTTGGAGGGGGGGCCTTACGTGTCCGGGCAGGCCTTTGGGTGCGGTGCAGGCCATATTGGCAGCCAGGCAATTCTGTAGCTGGCAGGTGTTCAACAGCCATGGTAGGCAGAGACTGCGCCATGCAGCACGGCTAGGCTCGCTCACCGCACACAAAGACGAATGGGAGGAGGGCATGCCCCCTGGTTGGACGATGGCTCTCAAGTCCCAGACTCCCTTTTTGAAGCGCCAGGTGAAGACCTGCAGGAATGTGCACGGCAAGCATGGCCAGGCAGCACATGCAGAGGCCTTGTACCAGAGCATGCAGGTAGGAGGGATATGGCTGAGCCCTATGCGCTCGCGCTTACACCTGGCATCTGGTACCCCATGACAAAAAACGAGCGTGTGTGCCAAGTGCGGCTGGTTTCGTGGCAAACCTGAGTTCATTCAGTGCTACGCAGGGCTTGAGAGCGCTGCTCTGCTGACGCACCTTGCCGAACTGAGCGGCAAACCAGGCAATGAAGCCGGTGATCAGCACCCTGTTGGACAGGATGTCTTGGAAGCCACCACCAGGAAGCACTGGGCACACCAGGCCCATTGCCATAGGGCTGGCCCACTCTTGAGCGCTGGCACCCCAAAGATTTCGCTGCGGCTGTCTTATCCTGCGGGTGGATGGCGATCCAAATCAGGTTTTGCAGAGGGCTGGAAGCAATGCTTTGCCTTGCACATGCCATCCCCGTGATGGCTGAGGAGCTCCACTCCACTTCATCATTTTGCAGTGTGAAGTGATACCATGGTGGGCGCACTTGCCTTGTGTGCGAGCCTTGCATCAGCAGCTGCAGCATCTTCCGCACCACCTTCCGCAACCTGGCATTTGATGACACTGTCGATGATACTGGGGAGGCAGCTGTCACCAGGTGGTGGGTGCCAGGAGCTGCAGCCTGGATTTCAGGCTGCGTACACTGGCCTTGTGAGTTAGATGGTGGGTGGATAGGATGACTGCCAGCCACGCTGCCGCCACGTGGGTGCAGATGACGCGTCCTGCTGCTCACGCTGTTGCTGTGGAATCTGCTTGGACCTGCCTGGAGGGGCGCCGACGAAGCTGCAAGCATGGTGCTTTCAATCCGCCGGATACGCCCACTCTAGGCTTAAAATTATATGAGAAATTTTTCTTTGCTAGAATTCGTAACTGTTTGAGCACATGGTCATTTGGCCGCTGCTGATCGTCAGTTGGGCTTCGGTGTAACGTATCAAAGTTTATGGGTAAGTTTAGATTCTCTCTATATCTATGAGTTGATTGATTCAGACCCCGTTGATTGATTCAGATCTCTCATGTGTCAAGACAGGAGGCCACGCAGTCAGGACAGGGCTGGCATGCGTCAATGTGGGCACTACAATGCGCATTAGCCCACCCTTCGAACTCCCGCACGTCAACCTAGCCTGGTCACATGGATCCAATGCGGCAGCTGAACGGCTCGCAAGACATGTCTGGGATAGCACGGCCTTATTTACCATAAAAATAAGGCCATACCAGTATAATAAAGACACTGCTGATTAAGGTAAAGGCCAAATGTGGCACGTCTGTTCCCGACGTGTCTCTGCAGGTCGCTCGCCGTGCACAGCATCCTTGGCATCACAGCTCGTGCACAGGCAAAGCACTAAATGTCCGCAAGGGCATACTCCTCCAGCGCAGTGTTCAGCATATCCACCGTGAAGCTGTCATCAGGCCTGATGGCCAGCGCCGAGTGGTATGCCTGCAAGGACGGGCATGCATTCAAACAAACACACTTGACCACGCAGCAGGCAGCTGGTGCTTCGGCTCACAGGCCGCACTAATGAAGCAGGAACTGTGAGCATGCAACATTCCCAAGCCTTGTCATGCAGGCGCGCTGGAGGTCACGCACAGGGGCGCGCGCACAGTGCTCACCTGTATGGCTTCAGGCAGATTGCCCATAAGCTGGTGTGTGTACCCTAAGGCTGCAAAGGTGCCGGGCTGGCCGGGGCAGAGCGCGAGGGCCAGCTTGTACAGCTGCACGTACAGGCCGGTTCACAGGAGGGAATTGATGCATGGATTGGGGCCCAGCACGCCAAGGCAAGGGCCAGCACGGAAGGGTGAGCGGTGGCATGCCAGCTCTGGCATGCCAGGGCCAGCACATGCCAGGGCATGCTCTGGCATGCCAGGGCCACAGCACGAGAGGGCCTGCAGCCAGACGAGGGGGCCCAAGGGAGCTGAGGCTGTCATGGGCACGTAGCACAGCATGAGTGGCAAGCAGTGCTAGCGGGCACCAACTTGAAAAACCCTGTTGAGCTGGTGGGTTGGTCGGTTGAGCTGAGCAGCGCCAGAGTCTAGGCACCTGCTTGCAGGTGCTTGCACGAAACGCAGAAGCCCAGCCAAGCAGCGGCGCTTGCACGCGCACCCGCCTCTATTCGCACTGTCTGACAGGGCATCACAAGTGGGTGTCCACCTGCGCCTGTGGCCAGCTGCATGTCTTGCTGCCGTACACGTGGGCAAGTGCACCGCGGCGCAGCAGGCCTGCATGGCCTTGGCCATCCACTGGCCATGCAGCAAGCAGCCTGCTCAATATATGCTGACCGCTTAGGGTAAGCATTCTGGAAGCATGGGCTGCCAAGGCAGTGCGGTGCGCAAGGCATGTCAGGTGGCTGCGCATCCAGGCCTACAAGGCTTTTGCCTCCATCTCCCACCTGTGCTTGTGCAGGCAGCAGCCCCTGACCTGTCTCTGACCTGCCAGGCCTTTCCCACGTGCCACTTTGCACGTACACACGCTGCAGCTGCGCGTACCTGCAGGGCCTCCGCCCACCGCCACTGCTTGCGCAGGCAGTGGCCCAGCGCCAGCAGCGTGGGCTCCCACGCGCTACTCAGCAGGCCGCCGTGCTTGACTATCTCGGGCACCGTCCCGAACAGGGGCGCGCCGTGGGGGCCCTGCTGCTTGCTCAGCTCCGTGGGCACCAGGTTGAGCGCTGCATGAAGCCAAGAGGCAGCCGCCTCGTGCTGTCCATTGCGGTAGTTGAGCACCCCCAGCTCGTGGCATGTCGCGGCGTCGGCTGGGCACAGCTGGTGCGCGGCCAGAAGCATGCGCTCAGCCAACTGCACAAAGGGGCCCCGGAAGAGGGGTGATTCGGGGCAGGAAAGGGAGCGATGAGGCAAGCCGCTTGCAATGGGCAGGGCACTCAAACCGCATGTACTAACACGCACACACACATGCACACAGGCGGCTATTGGGGCTATAGGGTCCAGAGCGAATCTTCGCATGCAAGCCAGCCACGGCATGTCCTGTGGCGGCATCATCACCTTGTGTGGTGCGCAGGACCTCTCGTCACACAGGACAGCACCTCCGCGTGCGCCGCCCTGGTGCACCACCAATGCATGGCGGCACACGCTTATGCCCCTGTGTGAAGCACAAAAGCACATTTGAAGCGCAGCTGCAAGCTCCCACCTGCGGCACGCCCCGCAGCGCAGCCGCACGTCTCACCTGCAGGTTGCCCATTTGGCTGTACTCCATGCCCATGCCGAGCGCAGCCAGGTGGAGGCCAGGGAACAGCCGGGATGCTGTCCGGTAGGCAGTCATGGCCTACGCAGCATACAGCAGGTGGCAGTTGCTGATTAGGGATTTGGTCATTGGAGCAGCTCTCCCTGGCGCTGATGTGCAAATCAGACCAGCTGCCAGATAGCCAGCAACAACAGCAGCAGCAGCAGCAGCGAAATTATGCGACACAGGTGCTGGCGCAGGGCAGGCTGTATACAACTGTTGGCAGCCTTTTTGAAGTGCCGAGGGTGTAGAACAGGAGCTGCTTGGCAGGTCTCCTTTTTGAGCAAGCTGCGCACCTGATCTCTTTCATCCTGAGCCGAGAACGCGTGGCCAAATGCGATCCACGCTGCTGCGCAGTTGGGCTCCAAGCCGGTCGCCTTGCCAAAGTACCTGCGCGCCTGCTCGTACTGCTTGGTGCACATGTAGTAGCAGCCCACCTGCAAGTAGGCCCACACAAAGCGCACACAGGCTGGAGGCGGCCCTTGCGTGCCCGGCCCGCACTGCTTGGTGCACTCGTACCAGCAGCCTACCTGCATGCAGGCCTGCACATGACAAGCGCACGATCAGCTTTTGTGTCCCTGGCTACACTCTGGTGGCTGTGCCTTGCCTCAGCGCTCTCTGCGGGTGTGCCGCCAAAAAAGTGCCGCCTGATGCGGGCCCCAGCCACGCATCTGCACACACGCACGCACGCACACACACAAACACACGCACGCATGCACACACACACAGCCTCACTCGAGACAACAGAAGCTGCACACACTCCTCTACAACCCAAACGAGTCCTTTGTGGCGTGCAGTGTTGGGATTGACAAAGGTGGCACCTGCATGCGGCGGCAATGCAGGCTGGAGTCACAGCAAAAGCAGATGTAGCCACTGCAGGGGAGGCAGGCCGGAGCCCTAGCAAGCAGCGCCTCCAGCTGCTAAAAGAAAGAACCCCATCCCTCTTGGGCTGCTTGTACATTCCACTCATGTCTGCTGTGGGTTCTGGGGATATCCCAGTTCTTACCCTGACACTCCTGTAAAGAGTGGACACAAAAAGGAGTGCACACTTTTGGCTAGTAGCCACCCCAGCGCAGCACGTCTGTCAGCAAGACGACATACCTGAGAGCTGACCCTAGAATTGCTCCGCCAGTGGCTCGCCCCCAGCCCCACCCCCAGCCCTAGAGGCTCTCCGGCCCTGGATCTACACCCCTATTCTCTGAGCTCACAGCACCTCCAGCGCAGCTACCAGCACCAAGAGCAACGCACCGCAAACCACGCAACCGCCTTGTCGGGGTACTCCTCCACCAGCTTGTGCCCGCGCATGTACAGCTCTGCCTTGCGCCTCAGCGCCACGCATGCCGCCAGGTGGGTGGGCAGGCACTGCAGCGCGTAGGGGTCGCGGTCCAGGATACTGCCGGTCAGGCCCACGCAGGCCTCGTATGCACGCCTACACGCACGCCGCCCATGGGGTTAAGTCAGGGGTCACAAGTACTAGGCTGGGCCTGCAACCCAGGGCGGCCTGACTGAAAGCAGAGCAAGAGGCTGCAAGGCCACGTAGCGCCCTCAAGCATTGGCACTGGCAAAAGTTCAAGCACCGGCCCATTACCCCGCCCGGATGTTGCGCGTGCTTCTGGGTCCTGTGCACACATCTGGGTTCAGCGTCTACTCCCCCTGTAGGCAGCTGGGGGGCACAATGCTGTGGGCGCGCAGCTGGGCACTGTGATTGGGGGCACTGCGCAGAGAATGTGCACCCAAGGGGGTGCCTGGCGTCTCCTCGGGAGGCTGCAGCCTAGCTCTCATGCCTGCTGGCAGGCAGCATGCTGCATGAGGACACACCGCGTGCTGCATGCCCGCCATGGCGAGGAATGGTCAAGGATGCCGGACCTCGTTTGCAAGCAACAAGGCACCCCATCTTGGGTCTGTGCCTCGTTTGCAAGCAACAAGGCACCCCATCTTGGGTCTGTGCCGGGTTGCGCAGGCCCAATACTGAGGCCTGGGGTTGAGCAGCAACGTGCTGCAATGCACGTGCGTGCGCGCACTGTTGATGGTCCAGGAGGAGGGAGAGGATGGGACGTGACGCATTTGCAACAGCTGTGTTGCTTGTGCCGGCTGCACAGACGCGCTCTGCCAGCATTCTCATGTTTGGATGGCTCATGCCATGAGGGTGTGTGCGTGTGTGTGTGTGTGTCTGAGAAGGCAAGCTGAGCGAGTGTAAGCCAAGGTTGCAGCATGACCCCAAAAGGTGGAAGAAGGCCTCTCTCCGCTTTCTAGGCAACCCCTCCTCCCCGTCCAATCTCTGGCATGCCCTCCTTCCTGCCCTCCTGCCTCACCCACCTGTGGTACAGCCAGTCAGCTCTGCACGCAAGCACGTCCAGGTTTCCCCGCAGCCCACACCCCTCCCCCCGCCCGCTGCTCCCCGCGCCTGGCTGCTGCTGCCGCTGTGGCTGCTCCAAGGACTGCCCTGGCGCACACGGCACCTGCCCCAGCGGCGCCATGCCAGACGGAGCACCTGTGTGCGCCATGGCAGCCGACCCAGGCACTGCGCCCACCCTGGTGCGCACAGGTGTGGGGTGTACAGGCCCCCCAGGCGTGTCCGCCTCCATATCTGACCCGCCCCCATCCGCTGCCCTGCTGGGGAGACCCTGCGGTGTGGTGCACTGCACCCGCTCGCCGGACGACACATCCCGCCCAGGCCCAGCCGCCATGCCTGCCCCCCTGCCCCCCATCCCTGCCGCGCTGTAGTTGGGCGTGGACGCCTGGGCGCCGCTGGTGTGCTGATCCGTGCTCATTGGCGTGGCCGGTGTCCGCGCCAGCCGCAGCGCCTCGTCCGTGCCCTCTGCGGGGCCGTGCAAGCCACTGGTGGACTGCAGGCGGCGCGCAGGTGGGCCCTCGAGGCCTGCAGGACCCCCGGCATGCCCAAGCGCCCCTGGGCCCAGCGCTGCGTTTGGCGCAGGCGTGGTGGTGGCAGAGGGGGCCGGGGCGCCGGCGGACTCGGGGGGCATGCGCTGGCCGGTGGGCGCGCTTGCAGGGGTCATGGCGTCGTCGAGGTGCATGCCGATGGGGGATACGGGCCCCACGGGCCGCGCTGCTGTGTACTCGGGCGAAAACAGGGGGCGGTGCCGCTGCGCTTGCGGCGGCTGGGGTGGCTCGGGGGCGGGCGCCGGGGGTCATGCGGTATGAGCGGGCCGAAGTGCGTGGTTGCCGTGGGTGTGGACTAGCAGCGGGCTGTCCGCGCGGGGCGCCTCCAGCTCCTGCAGTATGCCCTCCATCTGGTCGTGCAGGTTGTACTGCGTGCAAGCAAGGGTGGGGCCAGGCCGCGCAAAGCAAGGGTGGGGGCAGGTTGCAGCGGCAGATGAGGGGCGTGCTTTTGCCCCAGGGGCGCGCTGCGCTGCGCTGCTTGAGCGTGGAGTGTGGAGGGCACAGCACACGCAAGTCAGGGGGCCTTTAGTGCACAGGCCAGGCCAGGCCAGGCCAGGACCGCCATCTCAGGCGCCAGCTGCTCCGCAAGTACACGTGCTGCTGCACCGCACGCGCCGGCAGAGGCAACACCCTAGTTCGAGCCAAAACACCAAGAAAGCCGTCGTGCAAAGTGGGGAGCCATCAAACCCAGCAGCGGGATTGCTCCCGTGGCTCCAGTACTGCCCCCCTCATCCCAACACGCACACATACACGCACGCATGCATACACACCTTCTTGCACTTGGCTTGCAGGAGGAGGTGCAGCCACCGGTCGTCACTGTGTAGGCTGAGCCGGCCCACCAGCTCCAGCTCTTCCTCAGCACTCAGCATGTGGCCCTGCGCGCAACACGCAGGGTGCGGCGCACAGTGGGCCCCGCGCACCAGGCACACCCTTGTTGCTGCTGTGCCCATTGCCGCGTCTGCAGTGTTCACCCCTGCACCTGCTGAGCACACCCCTGCACCTGCTGAGCACACCCCTGCACCTGCTGAGCTCACCACCCTACTTGCCGAGGGCACAGCTGCGCCCACTGTGGGCGCCTACTGTGGGCGTCTCCAGCTCGGCAGCTCCAAAGACAGGGGGTGGACCGCTGGCATGACTGTGCACCTGGCTGCGCGTGCGCGTGCGCCTGTGCCAGTGCCAGTACCAGCCCACGCACCTCAATCAGTGCGCTGAAGGCCTCAAAGCAGTAAGCATCCTTCAGCAGCGCCTGCTTGTACCTGCGTGCGCAAGCCCAGGCACACCTGGCCATCCTGATGATGGTGATGGGAAAGAGAGCAGGATGGCAGGGCGGGTGTGTATGCACCATGGCTTGTTGGCAGCCCCATGGCCTCTTAGCAGCGCTGTGGAGCAGAGGTGGTCAGGAGTCATGAGCGGCTGACAGGAAAGGTTCATGGTCGTGCTGCTCCTACTGGCCACGACACCATTGGATTCCCCATGTATGCTGTGGTGCTGAGCCGAGGGGGGTCCACTTGCTAACCCTGTTCATGCCCACCAGTAAATCGCCTGAGCTCGATTGTCCAGCATCTCGTACGCACGAGCGCGGAGCAAGTAAATGGCAGCGTGCAGAGACACGGCTTGGCCCAGCTCTCCCTCCCCCTGTCAAACACATGAATTGCAGGTAAAACTCCAGAGGTCAACACGTGCAAACCATGGACAGGGCGCTGCCCAAGGCTCCTTGTCTTATCCTTGTCTAAACATGCCGCTCCCTCACGACTCACGATTGAAGGGTGCATGCCCCTGATCGGTTGCACTCACCCTGCTGTCAGAAAAGAGTGAGCTGTTGAGGCAGTCCACATTGTTGCCATCTCCCAGCATGGATAGGCACTCCTCCCAGTCCTTGCACTCTGCTAGGCAGCGCGCAGCCAGGTACTTGCAGCGCAGCTCGCGTTCATGCATATCACCTCGCTTCAGCACCATCAAAGCACGTCTGTACTGCTTGCTGGAAAAGTAGGCCTGCACAGTGATCAAAATGAAAACAGAAGGCACTGTTAGGCCTTTGGTACATGGTAAATTTTGGGAGCACCTATGCTCCAACTGCTGATCTCAGGCGGGCAACTTTGACTGATCCTCTTGTGCCAGGACATAGGCCATGCTGCCATTTCATGTCACAAAGCTCACCTGTGCCAAAAGATGCACATCTTGAGGTGCACTCTTTGACAAGGTCACCAGCTTGTCGGCATAGAAACATGCTGAGGAGTGCAAGCCCAGGGGCGTGTTCAGGCAATGGACCACCAATGCACGTAGCCTATCTTGGGTTGATTCTATGCTCATTAAGCCTTGCAGTGGATCATAGTGCACGGAGCAGCGCCAGGTTTAGCATTGGGCTTTGGACCGCAACCGCTCGAGAGAAAAGTTAATTTAAAAATCCTTTTTAAACCAGGCTTTTATCATTCCCAATAGTAAAGTAAGCTGATTATACCCTACATACAGCCTAGGCACGCCCTAAACTTGATAAAAATTCGGCACTTTCTAGCGTTATGACTCAGGCTGACTGCCAGGCGGTAGGGATCCCGGGTTGCATGTTGCCTCAGCCAGCTTGGGCAAATCCTGAGGCAACATACCCAACCTGATGAAAAGCGGCTGCAATGCCCTTGTTCAAGGGGTTGGGTAGTTTGTGTGCCTGGCAACGGGTGAACGGGCGCCAGGGGTTGGAACCATGGTATCACCTTTAGGCACCACCTTCTTGTGGCCACCTTGAGAAGCTGATTCAGTGCTAGACGAGCAAGCCACAATAAGGGCGCAGCAGTCATGTTCTTTCATCTATGATTAATGCAGCACTAAGATATGAATGAATGAAACAAGCACACAGCAAGAATGGAATAAAGTAAGAAAGGAAACAGAATAAAGCAGAATATCCTGCTGTTTATGTAGACATGGTGTCTACGGCAGAATTCCTTGAAGCAAAAGCCAGTCTCTAACCAGACAAACAAAGCATCAAAGACAAACACTGATGAATCTGGTAGCATGTACATATGCTGATGAATCTGATGAGTGATGACCTATTATTTGATCTGCAGCTTTACAAAGGCGACATACTACTTTGCTGGAGCTCAAAATTAAGAATGTAAGCATGCCCAGCTACATCTGATGTTTGCGCCTCCGCAACCTGCGCATAGAAGAGCAGCAAGGCAATTTAGGTAGGACATGCACAACAGGATGTTGGCGCTGCTTCGCCTAGACCTTGGACTTGTTCACAGTGATATAGTAGTCTGCTTGTTCATTCCTTAACACTGCCAACTTGACTATCTTACGCTGCGTACACACAACTCTCTGTGCTGAGATGGCCAACCTACCTGCCCGGCTAACTTGGCTGCATCCTCTTGATAATCTGTTTGCGCCTTATCAACTCGATCCAAGCGGGGCAAAACCTTCGACACAGCTTTTAGCAAGCGGTGAAGCTGGCACTGCAAAAAGCATGGCATGAGTCACGCATGCTTGAAAGCTGTGTTAAGAATTAAAAATGGAGGGAACCAGCATATTCCTTCTTGATTATGTGGGCTGAGGAGCTTGCAGTGTAATGCAGTCTTGATTTACAATCGTATTGGCAATCCTCTTGATTAAGACCACTCAAAGATGAGGTTGATCCTCACAGCCGCTGCATTTCTTCCCAGATCCAAGCCCATAACGTTTCCTTATGAGTACAAAGGTCGCATTGCAATTTTGTGGCTCTGCGGCTGTGGCTATCTCCAGGATTAGCCTGTTGCTATGAAATTCTAGAGCCACATAACTGCAATGCAACGTACTCCTATGAAAAAGGTGTTGGCCTTATGTCTGGGAAGAAATGAAATCCACGTTTATGAAATCAACCATAGCATCATGCAAAGGCCACGCACAGCATGGAGGTGATGGAGCTCTTGTAAGCACTTGCTTGCGCTCTGGACATGGGTCACCTTACACAGAGCTCTGTCGCGCACCAAGCCCTTGTCCGCCCAGCACACTGCCAATTTTGGCCTTGCACAACACAGCACTCACCATTGTGCGCAGGCTGCCACGGGCCATCAAATGAGCAGAGGCGACCATGCTGTCAGCAGCAGCTGTGTCCCCCATATGGAGCTGCGTGTGGATGGGGGGGCAAAGTGGGGCATCCCTGAACCCTGGATAAGTCAGGAACATGCGTGCTGCAAGAGTGCTCAAGAGCCCATCACCTGTGAATGATTGGTCTTTAACCTGAAGGGTAAAGAGCTGGTTTTTTCAGGCTCAACCCTTTTGCTATGCCACTTCCATGTGTGTGTGTGTGGGGGGGGGATATGTGTGCGTATGCATGCGCATGTGTGTTTGGTGTGCAGGGAGTCGGGCATCAGTATGCAGAAACAGGCAAAGGCTGCTTGAACATCTCAATCTTGCCGTACTTGTTCGTCAGTGCAAGCACAGAACTTTTGACATGCCCACAGTTAAGGGTAATCGTGCTATTTCAAGTTACTGCACACAGGCATGATAGGACAAACAAGCAGCGCTGGGTGTGTTGGGCACGGCGCGGCAGCGGATTGCAAGGGCATGAGCGCCTTTCCCATGGAGTGGCACTGGGGAAGTCAGCGCACGGAGGACAGAGGAACTGTACCAGAAACTCACAGCGGCAAGCGGGAAGACGCGTACGCACATCTCACACACAGCAGCACAGGCAATGCCTTGCATGGGCACCGAAGACAGACACATGGGCAGTGCCAGGCACTTCTCATGGCCACAAGAGGAAAACAAAGTGTGGCAGCACCTCAAACCGTGCGTGGAACGAGGTGGGCAATGCACGTGGCAACCAGGGAAAAACAAGGTGTGGCAGCACGTCTCACCAGGCGAAGCACAGCCACCAGAGCAAAACAGAGTGGCAGCATGTCTCACCCGGCGTGGCACGGCCATTGGAGGAAAACAAGTGCGGGACCACGTCTCAAGAGGCGCGGCACGGCCACCAGAGGAAAGCATGGTGTGGGAGCCCATCTTACCAGGAGTGGCACAAGGTAGGCCATGCATGTGGACACCAGGGAGTAGTGCATGAGGTGGCCGTGGGAGGCGCGGAGAGCCAGGCTGAGGCGCTGGTGTGCGTCCTGCGCAAGGCAGAGGGATTTTTACAAAGCAGGGAGGGAAGGTTTGGGCTGAGAGTGCACGCAAGCTGCGCGCGAGGGAACAGGGGTGGAGCGGGAACACTGGTTGGGGGCTGGTGATGCGGAGGCGGGGCGCTGGGTTTGACCTGGACACTCGGAGGGCACACAGCGTGCGTGAATGTGTGCTGTGCAGTCATCAGCAGAGCGGGGCAGTTGCACTTGTACCTCTGCTCGTGTCGCGCTGTTGGGATGTAAAAAGAAGGCGACAGTCCTTGAAAGCCCCCTCTTCCCAATCCATAGGCTGCTGAGGTGGTGTACGACAGCGCACATGGTGTACGACCCCGCACCTCATGTCGCGCTGTTGGGATGTAAAAAGAAGGTGACAGTCCTAAAAAGCCCCCTCTTCCCGATCCATAGGCTGCTGAGGTGGTGTACGACAGCGCACATGGTATGCGACCCCGCACATGGTATGCGACCCCGCACCTGGTGCTGGCACATGGTATGCGACCCCGCACCTGGTATGCGACCCCGCACATGGTATGCGACCCCGCACCTGGTGCTGCCCCATTCGGAACTTGATGAGGCCAGCAGCTAGCTGGGCCAGGACGAGCTGCAGAGGCTCGCTGCCTTTCGTCCCCATTGAGCCCACGGGCGCAGAGGTGAGCTCCACGTACGCATCACCTGCAGTGCATCCGGATTGACTTGTAGTGCGGATGCGCGCGGCAAGCGTCAGCCGCAGAGCCACGTGCATTGCATCCTGACTGTTTTTTGGTGCTGTGCCGCGCATGCCGCGCGCCACATGATGTAAAATTAAAGGGAACACCTGAAAGGAAGGCTTAGCGCGTGACGGTCGTGGTCAAGGCGCCAATCAGTGGGGACTTGAGACTGAGTGCTGGCGAGCTCCTACAGGCCCCTTGGTGCGATAAGGATCTGCTGCAAGGCCTTCTGTGTGACATACGCTTTGTACCATTCCAGGCTGCAATGTGTGCGCCTCTGCTGTGCGTCTCTGCTGCGCCAGGTAGTTTGGGCGGCGCTCTTTCACTACACGTAAAGACCACGGAAGGCTGGTGTGCTCTTTCACTACACGCTGAGACCGCGAAAGGCTGGTGCGCTCTTCCACTACACGTTGGGACCACAAGAGCCTGGTGCGCCCCCCAAGCCCGTGAACAGCAGGGGCGCGCCTCTTTTCTCCTTTCAGAGGCAGCAGGGCACTCACCCAAGGCGTCCACGGCTGCCTGCGCACCCTCCATGTCTTCAGGGGACTTGCCAGGGGCGCAGCACAGGGTCAGGGCCTGCGCAGATGGAAATCAGGGGGCACTGGGGTGCATGGGTGGAGGTGAGGGGGGCACTGGGGTGCATGGAGTGCATGGAGTGCATGGAGTGCATGGTTGGAGGTGAGGGAGGCACTGGGGTGCATGGGGTGCATGGAGTGCATGGAGTGCATGGTTGGAGGTGAGGGGGGCACTG
>LKMJ01000780.1_pt1 | contig 26112 bp, 26 predicted proteins | sample 643391 | NCBI WGS metagenome assembly LKMJ01 (sample SAMN04112250, study PRJNA286221) | soda lake metagenome | biome: soda lake; feature: Kulunda Steppe; material: water; isolation source: sample PL-Br10 brine of Picturesque Lake | place: Russia: Kulunda steppe | collected 2010-07 | reverse complement strand
TCACGCTGTGGCGTGATGATCAGCGTATCGTCGCGGGAGTATATTTCGACGGTAGCGCCGCTCGCGATCTCGTTTTCCGTCGCCCACGTCTTCGGAAGCGAAACGGTGTACGTCGATCCCCCGGTCACCTGGACCTTGCGCGTCTCCATGGATCGGTGTTTCGATGCGTGGTCTATAAATCTATGCTACTCTATAGAGTTATACTGGAATCGCCACTATGAACCGCTTTACTCGGGTACAGAACCGGACGTATGACTTCCAAACGGACGTAGCAGTACGGACAAACAAGTAGATATTCATACTACTATATAGAAATACAGCTCACGAAACACGACGTTCGATCGACCGGGTTCCTCGTCGACTGACTCGTCGATCGATCAGTGCGCGGCAACCGACAGCCGAAATCACTGAGCAGAAGAGGTCGTCGATAGACGGCGTTAGCGAGTGCTTGTACGTGTTTTAGCTCCGCTGTGGCTGGTGAGATGGCACTCGAACCGATCGGCTATTGTCCGGTACGTAGTCGAATGGTGCCGACTATTGCACTATAAGAAAAACTATATAGATATTAGCATCGTATTTATGTGATCTTCAGTATCGTTCAGGTGATGACGGACAACACGTCCGAAAACGGGGGCCGCAGGCTCGCATCGAGACGCAACTTCATTGCCGGCGCAGGGGGCGCGGGTATTATTGCAATCGCTGGCTGTATGGGCAGTAGCGGTGATGGCCCATCCGGAACGATCGACGCATCCGGCTCGAATACGGTCGCACCGATCACGGCATGGGCTGGCGAGCAGTTCACGAACGATTTTCCGGACGTCCTCGTCGACGTCTCACCGGAGGGAACCGGAGCCGGCTTTCAGGAGTTTTGCCAGGCCAACTCCGCCGTCCAGAGTGCGAGCCGAGAGATTACGGACGACGAGGTCGATCTCTGTGAGGAAAACGACGTCGACTACGGCTTCCTCGAAGTCGGTCTCGACGGCCTGTCTATCGTGAAAAATTCGGAGAACAACTGGGTTGACACGATCACGCTCGAAGAACTCCAGTTGATCTGGGAGTTCGACGCGACCGGCGAGATCATGCAGTGGAGCGACGTCCGCGACGAGTGGCCCGATGAAGATATGCAGCTTCACGCGCGTGACAGTGCATCCGGTACCTTCGATTACTTCACCGAAGCAATCAACGGCGAGCGCGGCGACATTCGCGACGACTACTCCGCAACCAGCCAGACCAACGAGATTATGGGTGCCGTCGCGGACAATCTCCACGGCTTTGGCTGGGGTGGCCTTGGCTACCTGCGCGAAATCGAGGACGATCAGCCGATCGAAGCTGTTCCCGTCGAGAGCGACCAGGATGGTGAGTTCTACCTTCCAGATCAGGAGAACATCGAGGAGGGACTGTACTCACCGCTGGCCCGTCCCCTGTTTGCGTTCTTCAACATGGCGAGTTTGGAGGACGAACCCGACCTCATCGGCTCGTTCGCCCGGTTCTACGCCACCAACGCACAGGAGTTTGCACGCGAGGAAGGCTTCTACGCCGCTCCAGACGCGGTCACCGAGGAGAACCGCGACAAGATCGACGACTGGCTGGACCAGGTCGGCTCTTCGCCTGACGATCTCACTGTCGGCCGCGAGTGACGACTGGGCAATTACGTACTTTAGTATAATGAGTACTGATACAACTCCAGAGCCAGGGATCTCCGGTGGAAGCGCACAGCGCGATCTGGACGCGAACAAGCGCGCCCGCCGCGTGCTCTTTGGCTGTGCGACGATCACAGTCGTCACGACGCTCGCGATTTTTTTCGTGCTGATCGACAACGCCGCGAGCTACTTCTTCGGTGCCAGGTTCACCGAGATGCTCATGGGCGCGAGCCTCGAACAAAGCGTTACGTTCACCGAGTTCTTCACCGGAACACGGTGGGCACCGGACCACGCGACGCCGGGCCACGGCATCCTCCCGGTCGTCTTCGGAACGCTTGCGATCACCGTCGGTGCCGCGTTCGTCTCGATCCCGATCGGAACTGCCACGGCGATCTACCTCTCGGAGTACGCCTCCGACGGCGTCCGCTCGAAACTCAAACCCACCCTCGAGATCCTCGCCGGGATCCCGACGATCGTCTACGGCTACTTCGCGATCGCCTTCATCAATCCGGTCTTACTGGCCCCGATCGCCAGTACGCTGTTTGGCATCAATATCGGGCGCTACAGTATGTTGTCCGGGATGCTCGTCGTCGGTATCATGACGATCCCGATGGTGTCCTCGATCAGCGAGGACGCGATGTCGGCGGTGCCAGACGACCTGCGCAACGGCGCGTACGCACTCGGTGCCACGAAATACGACGTCTCGACGAGAATCGTCGTGCCGGCATCGATTTCGGGAATCTTCGCCTCGTACATTCTCGCCGTCTCACGGGCGATCGGCGAAACGATGGCCGTCACACTCGCAGCAGGCTTCAGTGCGAACATCACCACGAACCCGTTCTCGGAGATCATGACGATGACGGCATACATGGTTCAGATGGCTCGTGGCACCTCGGCGGTCGGCACCGTCGAGTATCAGAGCCTGTTCGCCGTTGGCTTCCTGCTGTTCGTCATGACACTCACGATGAATCTACTCAATGACTGGTTCAAACGCCGCTTTCAGGAGGAGTACCGATGAGTACTGACACTACCCCAGCGACCGAGACCGACGACGGCCTGTTTGCCGACATCGATCTCGGCTGGGAACACCGCAAGAACCAGCTCTTCCTCGGGATCATCTTTGCCGCGTCGATGTTCGGCGTCGTCATGCTGGTGTTGCTCTTGCTCGACATCGCCACTGACCTCTACGTCGGGCTCACCGAGTTCAACATCAGCATCGTCGACTTCCTTACCCGAGATGGGTCCCGCCGTGAGAAGCTATCCGGATTCAGGGGCGCGATCGTCGCTTCGGTCATGCTGATGGCCCTGACGGCGTTTCTCTCGTTTTTCGTCGGTGTCGGGTCGGCGATCTACCTGGAGGAGTACGCACCCGACACCCGTATCACGCGGCTGATCGAGGCGAACCTGGCGAATCTCGCCGGCGTCCCGTCGATCGTCTACGGGCTGCTCGCTCTGGCCGCGTTCGTCAACGGGATCGGGATGGGACCAATCTTGCTCGGCGGGGCGATCGCCCTCGCCTTGCTGGTGATGCCGATCATCATCGTCTCGACACAGGAGGCACTGCGGGCGGTTCCCGACGGCGTCAGGAACGGCTCCTATGCCACCGGTGCGACGGAGTGGCAGACGATCCGAAACGTCGTGTTGCCGGCCGCGATGCCGGGAATCCTAACGGGAACCATTCTCGCACTCGCGCGTGCGATCGGGGAAACGGCCCCGTTGATCATGGTTGGGGCGCTGTTTACGAATCGGATGCCGTTCGGCCCGTTCGATCGGTTCAGCGCGATGCCGACCCAGATCTACAACTGGGCGGCCGAACCGAGCCAGCACTTCATCCACCTCGCAGCGACGGGGATCGTGGTCCTGCTCGCGTTCATGTTCGTCATGAACGGGATCGCGATTTACCTGCGAAACAAGTACGAGACGGAGGTCTAAGATGGCAACACAAAAGACACAGGAGACCGACGATTCGCTGATCACTACAGACGTACAGACCGGAAGCGAAGACCGTGCCGATCGCTCCCACAACACCGTCGTCAGGGCACGACACCTCGACGTGTACTACGGCGAGGATCAGGCGCTTTCGGACGTTTCCATCGAGATCCCAGAACACGAGGTGACGGCCATCATCGGCCCCTCGGGCTGTGGGAAATCGACGTTCCTGCGATCGATCAACCGGATGAACGACCAGATCGATGTCTGTCGTGTCGACGGTGAACTGTCGTTCCACGGGAAAAACGTCTACGACGAGGACGTCGACCCCGTTGCCCTGCGCCGGAAAGTCGGACAGGTGTTCCAGAAGCCAAACCCGTTCCCCAAATCGATCTACGACAACGTCGCCTACGGCCTGCGCGTCCAGGGGAAAGCCGACGACGTCGATTGTGACGCAGCCGTCGAGAAGGCACTCCGGGGTGCAGCCCTGTGGGGAGAAGTCAACAACAAACTCGACAGCTCCGGTCTCGATCTCTCGGGCGGTCAACAGCAGCGCCTCTGTATCGCTCGGGCGATCGCAACGGACCCCGAGGTCATCCTGATGGACGAACCGACGTCGGCGCTCGATCCCGTCGCGGCCTCGAAGATCGAGGATCTGATCGCCGAACTCGTCGAGGAGTATACGGTCATCATCGTCACCCACAACATGCAGCAAGCAGCACGGATTTCAGACAGGACAGCGGTCTTTCTCACCGGCGGGGAACTCGTCGAATTCGACGACACCGCGACGATCTTCGAGGATCCTGCCGACGATCGCGTCGAGGACTACATCACCGGCAAGTTCGGATAAGTATGGCACGAAACGAATACCAACACCAGCTAGCGGGATTGCGCGAGGACGTTCTCGAAATGAGCGACATCGTCTGCGATCGCCTCCAGTGTGCGATCGAGGCCTACGAGACCAAAGACGAAATGGTAGCCGAGGAGGTCATCACCGGCGATCACGAGATCAACCAACTGTATCTCGACCTCGAACAGGACTGCATCGGACTGCTTGCGTTACAACAGCCTGTGGCCGGCGACCTCCGATTTATCGCCTCGTCGTTCAAGATCATCACTGATCTAGAACGGATCGGCGATCTCGCCGTCAACCTTGGGGAGTACGCCACACAGGCCGAACGCGATCGCTACCCCGACGTCGACATCGCGCACATCGGTACCGAAACGATCGCGATGGTCGAAACGGCGATGCGTGCCTACGAATCCGACGACGCCCCGGCGACGTACGACGTTGCCGCGATGGACGACGAGATCGATGCTCGCTGTGAGCAGACGACACGGATCGTCGTTCGTGATCTCGTCGAAACCGACGACGACGACGTCGACGCTGTTCTCGAAGACGTCTCCCGGCTACTCCTGACGATTCGCGATCTCGAACGGGTCGGCGATCACGCGGTCAACATCGCCGCTCGGACGCTGTACATGGTCGCAAACGACGACGAACTGATCTACTGATGACGATAGTCGACAACGACGACGAACTGATCTGCTGATGACGACACCGAGCTGTCGGATGGGACGGTCTGTCTCGTCGATCGAACGGGACAACTCGACGGCGAGTCTCTCCTCTCCGAGGAGAGGGAGTGGCTGGAATCGGCTTGCGAAACGGATCGTGACGACGCTTCTGAGAAGAAACGGATCGTGACGACGCTTCTGAGAACGCACACGAGCCGTGGGCTGTCTCGATCGACGGACTCGGACCGGTCGAACCGCCCACAGCGGCGTCGAATCAGCTGTCGGCGGCCGACAGTTCGTCGACGTACTCGTCGAAGAGGGCGGCCACACGCCCCTGGATATCGTCACGAATCGCCCGAACGTCATCGATCGACTGCCCGTGTGGATCGTCCAGTGCCCAGTCACGGACCGTCACGTCGGCGTCGAGGTCGAGCGTCGAACACCCCATCGTTGCAACGACGGTGCAGTTGTTGAGTTCCTCGTCCGAAACGGTCTGTGGCGTCCGATCGGAGAGGTCGATACCGAGTTCGTTCATCGCCTCGACGACCTCCGGATGTACCTCATCGGCAGGATCCGTTCCGCCAGTGAGAATCTCCACCTCGCCGTCGAGTCCACGTTGCGATCGTTCGTGCCGGGCGAACGCCGCGGACATCTGACTTCGACCGGCGTTCTGTACGCAGACGAATCCGAGTGTCAGCGTCTCTCCACTCATACCAGAGAAACGCGAACCGGCAGGCATAACAGTTCCTAAGAGCGGTATTGAGGGCTATATATGTCACATCGTGGCAACGGCTGATACGGATCGTTGTAACTATTTACCGCCGATCGCCAGGGCGGGTCGGCGATCGGCGGTAATTGACTACAACTGTCCGTATGAAGCGGTCTCCCGTCTCCACGCCCGGTCCGATCGAGGGGGAGGAACTGCCGGTTCGGATCCGAAGAGACACGCCAGTAGAAGTGGTACGTCCGTCGAATTCGCACGAACTGTTTTTTGAATCGGTCTCCTACGGAAGCGTACTATGTGGACACGCCGGACGGTTATCGCGACGACCAGCGCTGGGATGCTCCTTGCAGGCTGTCTCGGAAACGATGATGGTTCGGGTGACGAGGGCGACGAGGACAACGAAGCCGACGATGGGGGCTACGACACTCGACTCGACGAGATCGATGACTACGATCCGATCGATCGGACCGGTGAGGAGGACGTCGAGATCGAGGTCTCTCCGGATGACGAGCCGCCGTTCGATCCCGACGCGGTGATGGTCGACACATTGGCGACGATCAGGTGGACGTGGAGTGACAGCGACGGCGAAATCTCTCCCGTCGAGATTCCGGGCCCATGCCAGTGGTCCGGCAGCGACGGCGGGACGAGTCACTCCTGGGAGTTCGCCTTCGAGGGCAAATACGAGATCGGCTACAGCGCGCCGGAGAGTGAGGAGGTCGTTGGAGTCGTCTTCGTCGTCGATTCGGACGAGTAATAGACGAGTCCCGACGCATCGGCGAGTCGCGATCGATCGCCACCGGCTCCGCCATCGCCACCGGTCGGCAAGCGCGCGGTGTGAGTGCAAGCATAGCTCGCAACCTTTATCAGTCGCACGGGGGAAGCTACTGCTAAGATTACTCCCGTCTTATGGTAAGAAATGGACAACCGGAGGTGAACATCGGGCTCGTCGGTCACGTCGACCACGGCAAGACGACACTGGTGCAAGCGCTCAGTGGCTCGTGGACAGATCAACACAGCGAGGAAATGAAACGCGGTATCTCGATCAGACTCGGCTACGCCGACGCGACGTTCCGTCAGTGTCCCGGCGTGGACGAACCCAACTGTTATACCGTCAAAGAGGAGTGTCCGGACGGCTCGGAAAGCGAGCCGATGCGGACCGTCTCGTTCGTCGACGCCCCGGGTCACGAGACCCTGATGGCGACGATGCTCTCGGGGGCGTCGCTCATGGACGGTGCCGTGCTGGTCATCAGCGCGAACGAACCCGTCCCCCAGCCCCAGACCGAAGAGCACCTGATGGCACTGGATATCATCGGGATCGAGAACATCGTCATCGCCCAGAACAAGGTCGACCTCGTCAGCACCGAACAGGCCCAACAGAACTACGAGGAGATCCAGGCGTTCGTCGAGGGAACCGTCGCGGAAGACGCCCCCGTCGTCCCGGTCTCTGCAGGCCAGGAGGTCAACATCGACCTGCTGATCGGTGCGATCGAAGCGGAGATCCCGACGCCCGAACGAGATCCCGACGCCGACGCCCGGATGCACGTCGCTCGCAGTTTCGACATCAACAAACCGGGGACGACCGCCGAGAACCTTTCCGGTGGCGTCCTCGGTGGCAGCCTCGTCCAGGGCGAACTCGCCGTCGACGACGAGATCGAGATCAAACCTGGTCGCGAAGTCGAGGAGGGTGGCCAGACCGAATACGTTCCGATCGAGACGACGATCCGATCGCTCCAGGCCGGCGGCGAGAGCGCCGAGACCGTCACGCCGGGCGGACTCCTCGGCGTCGGAACCGGACTCGATCCCGCGCTGACGAAAGGGGACGCACTGGCTGGTCGACTCGCCGGTCCGCCGGGCTCACTGCCCAAGACCTGGAACGAGTTCACGATGACCGTCGACCTGCTCGATCGAATCGTCGGCACCGACGGTGGCGAGATCGACGAGATCAACACCGGCGAACCGCTGATGATGACTGTCGGGACGTCGACGACGGTCGGCGCCGTTACCAGCGCTCGCAGTGGCGAGTGTGAGGTCAGTCTCAAACGACCGGTCTGTGCCGAACCCGGTGCGAAGATTGCGATCAACCGCCGTATCGGTGCGCGCTGGCGACTGATCGGCCTTGGAACGTTACAGGATTAATACACGAGTATGCGTCCGCAGGTCGCCCTCGATACGAGCGCGTTGATGATGCCGGTCGAACTCGATGTCCGGCTGTTCGACGAACTCGATCGGCTGGTTGGAACCTACGAACCGACGACACCCCAGCCGGTCATCGAGGAGTTGCGACGGCTGTCCGAAAAAGGTGGCACGGAGGGGACCGCTGCCTCGGTCGGCCACGATCTGGCGACCGAACGCTGTCTCGTCGTCGATACGGAGGCATCGTACGCCGACGACGCCCTGGTCGAACTGGCCCGCGAAGGGACAGTCGACTACGTCGTCACGAACGACCGTCCGCTACGCGACCGGGTGCTCGAAGCGACCATACCGGTACTTGCATTACGCGGGAGAAACAAGTTGGCAATCACTCAACCATAGATGTACAAACGGGTTACACTAACAGACACAGTAGAAGTACCACCCGAGGAGCTCGGCGACGTCTCGCCGACCCTCGTCAAGCGACTGCTACAGGACAAACTGGAGGGCCGAATGGACGAAGAGGTCGGCAGCGTCGTCTCCGTCACCGACGTCCACGACATCGGCGAGGGGGCCGTCCTCCCGAACCGGCCGGGCGTCTACTACGAAGCCGAGTTCGACGCCGTTACGTTCGATCCACAGATGCAGGAGGTCGTCGACGGGACGATCGTCGAAGTCGTCGAGTTCGGAGCCTTCGTCGGGATCGGTCCCGTCGACGGGCTGCTCCACGTCTCCCAGATCAGCGACGAGTATCTGGCCTTCGACGCCGAGAACCAGCAACTCGCCTCCAACGAGTCGAACCGGACACTCGGCGTCGAGGACGCCGTCAGGGCACGAATCGTCACCAAGAGTATCGACGAGCGCAACCCTCGGGATTCGAAGATCGGGCTCACCGCGAAACAGCCCGGCCTCGGCAAACACGGCTGGCTCGAGGACGAGCACGAAAAACGCGAAGCAGCTGCAGGTGAATAACGATGGCATCCGATCGTCTCGTCTGCCGGGAGTGTCACCTGGTCAACGACGCCGACGCCGATACCTGTACGAGCTGTAACTCCTCGTCGCTGACCGAAGACTGGGCTGGCTACGTCGTCATCGCCCACCCTGAAGAGAGCGAGATTGCCACGGAGATGCAGGTTACCGAACCTGGCGCGTACGCGCTGAAAGTTCGGTAACCGTGTCCCCCGACGACGCCACCGAGGAGTCAGCGACGGCCGACCAGTTGCTGGTGTTGCCCGACGAGCTTCGCCACGAACTCAAAACGCCACTGGGTCCGATCGAGACCGACGCCGACGTACTCCTCGAGGCGATCGACGGCCCGCTGCTCACCGTCGGCGATGTCGTCACCTATCATTTCTTGCAGGCCGGGCGACAGCCCGACGTCGCCGTCGTCGATGAGCGGACCAAACGGGGTGCCGTCGACGAGGCGGTACGTGATGTCGTTACCAAAGAGACACACATCGAGGCACGAAACCCGCCGGCAGAACTCACTGCAGACGTCGTCCGCGCGCTTCGGCGCGCGATCGATCGCGAGGAGCCGACGACGGTTCTGGTCGACGGGGAGGAGGATCTGGTCGTTCTGCCGGCGATCGTCGCCGCGCCCGAGGGGGCCCACGTCGTCTACGGCCAGCCCGACGAGGGGATGGTCCACGTCGACGTGACCGACGACCACCGCGCGGAGATGCGCGCGCTGCTCGATCGGTTCGAGGGAGACACCGATCGGTTCTGGGCGCTGCTCGATCGAGAATAGCTCGTCGTGACAGCGGCTCCGTCTGTCGCTCTCAGCCGTCGTGTTTTCCGAGTGCGGTCTCGAAGACCCGCTGGGCCCGTTCGTAGGCCGCGTCCCGATCGACGATCGGCTCCGGGTAGTCGGGTGCGAGGTCGTCACGAACGGGAGCCGAGAGCGTGGGCCACTCGACGATCCGCTCGGCGGGGATCGACGGGTCGGTGAGTTCGGGGACGTATTCCCGGACGAACGTCGCGTCCCGATCGTACTTCCCGGCCTGTGCAACGGGGTCGAAGATCCGGACGTCGACCGAGTCCGTTCCCGTCGAGGCGATCCACTGCCAGCTTCCCGCGTTGGTCGCCGGATCGTGATCGACGAGCCGATCGCGAAAGTGGGACGCGCCGTGTCGCCAGTCGATCAGGAGGTGTTTCGTGAGGAAGCTGGCAACGACCTGTCGCGGTCGGTTGTGAATATACCCTTCCGCTTCGAGCTGGCGCATGCCGGCGTCGACTAACGGGTAGCCCGTCTCGCCGCGTTTCCAGGCCGCAAATTCGCCCTCGTCGTTTCGCCAGGCAATTTCGTTGGGGAACGTTTTGTAGGGCTCGCTCGCGAGGTCGGGGTTGTAGGACAGCAGGTGATAGTTTGCCTCCCGCCAGGAGAGTTCGTAGGCGTACTTCTCGACGGTTTTGCGCTCGCGTCCCTCGAGTCCCTCCAGAACGTCACTGACAGCAGCCCAGACCTCGCGGATCCCGATCGCGCCGGCGGCGAGAAACGGCGAGAGTCGCGAGACGGCGTCGGTTGGCTCCTCGACCGCCCGTCTGAGATCGTCACGGGTGTCGTTGTAGCTGTAGATGCCGGACGCACAGAAGGCGTCGAGTCGATCGCGGGCGGCGTCGTACCCGGACTCCGGAAGCTCGATGTCGGTGTCGGTGATCGGGATCGGCTCGTCGTCGGTGACGGCGGCGAGGTCGTCGGCTGTGGCTGGGTCGGCGGGAGCCGGTTTGGGCTCGGTCTGCCAGTCGTTGTAGAACTGGCTGTGGGTGGGGTATTCGGGGGCGAGCGCCCCGGGATCGACCAGCACTGTATCGACGTATACGTCGAGTGGGACGTCGATCGCCACCTCGACTGCGGCCGTCTGCGATCGCCGGGTCGGCTCGTAACACTCGGTCGTGACGACCCGATCGACGTCGTACTCGGCACACAGTTGGGGCACCACGTCGGCTGCGGACCCAGACCGAACGATGAGATCACTCCCGAGGTCGCGGTAGCGTTCGCGAAGCCTGCGCCAGGTTCGATCGACGAACGCACGCTTGCGGTCGCCGAGCGTCGCGGTCACCGCGGGATCCGAGACGACCACTGGGAGGATCGGACCGTCTGTGGCGTCGATCGCGCCAGCCAGCCCGCGGTTGTCGGTGAGTCGGCGATCGCGGCGGTGCCAGTACAGGAGCATATCGGCTCTAGCGACGCGGTGGTGTAAGCCTCCCGGACTCCGGAACTTCTGGCCCGTAGTCTCTCGGGGCTATCGTCGCCACAGCTCGCGTTGTGTGGTCGACGGCAAACCCAGGGTTGCGAGACGCGCCGAGTGCGAGACGGTATCACCACGGATCGAACCGCTCCGCAGTGTATTTATTCGGTGGGAGAAAGTGTTCGGCTATGTACGATTTCGTCGTCGTCGGCGTCGGTCCAGCCGGCGCACGGTTCTCTCGTCGGGCCGCAGAGAGCGGATACGACGTCCTCGCCCTGGAGAAGGGGACTGTCGGGACACCGCTTGCCTGCTCCGGACACGTCAGTACTGATATCTGGGCGTTCACCGGCGACGGTGCCCGGGAGGAGCTGTTTCAAAACGAGATCTACGGGGCCCGGTTCCACGTCGGCGGCCCCCACAGCGACGCCTACCCCTTCTACAAGCGCGAGGTCGCCTCGAACGTCATCGATCGGGTCGGCCTCGATCGTCACCTCGCCGATCTCGCCCGTGAGGCGGGGGCCGACGTGCGCGAAGAACACACCGTTACGGCGGTGACCGAACACCACGATCGGGTCGACGTCGTCGCAAGCGGTCCCGACGGCACCGTCGAGTTCGAGGCGAAGATGGTCGCCGGCTGTGACGGCCCCCGATCGCGGGTCCGGGACGCGCTCGAATTGCCCGAACCCGACGAACTCTTGCATGGGGTGCTCGCCTTCTCCGACGAGGACGACGGCGAGGACTTCGTCGACGTCCACCTCACTGCCCCGACGTTTTTCGCCTGGCGCATTCCACGCGGCGAGGCGGGCGTCGAGTACGGGCTGGCCGCGCCGCCCGGCGTCGCGGTAACCAAACACTTCGAGGAGTTGATCGACGGCTACGATATCGACGTCTCACACCGGTGTTCGGGTGCGATCCCGATCGGGCCCCCAGAGCGGGTGACCACACGACGGGGCTTTTTGATCGGTGATGCGGCCGCCCAGACCAAGCCGTTTACCGGCGGTGGCATCCTCTATGGGATGACCAGCGCCGACCACGCCGCCGACGCGATCGATCCCGATCGGCCGACGACACTCGAGGCCTACGAAGACGCCTGGCGCGAGGACCTCGAACGGGACCAGGAACTCGGCCACTGGCTGCGGCGAGCGTACTCGCTACCGGAACCGGTCCAGCGCGTCGGCCTGGGTGCGCTCTCGGGAGAGATCGGCGTCCACATGGACCGACCGAGCTCGCTGGTGTCGATGGCGCACCTGAAAGCGGTGCTCTCAGGGCGGTGAGGACTGGGCTGGCCGGGGTGTAGCGTCGAACCACCAACAGAGGCCGGGGTGTAGCGTCGAACCACCAACAGAGGCCGGGGTGTAGCGTCGAACCACCAACAGAGACTTATCGACGAATCGAGTACAGACGGTATCGATCATGTGTGAACGCTCTCCAGACTGTACGAGCGACGAGCACTGCCAACTCGTCCTCAAGAACCTCGAAACCGGTAACCGAACGGTCGAGCACTACTGCAAGGCCCATCTCGTCTTGCGCGTCTGGGAGGTCGAACAGAGCGACGGGCTTGCGGCGATCGAGGCGACCCGGCTCTGATCGGCGGCCGTCGCACCTGAGTTACAACGCAATCTTTGTCGAGGCGATCGAGTGCCTACTGGTAGTCGGGGAGTCGATCGGACCGATCGGAGCCCTCGACGAACGGCAGTTCGGTCACCGTTGTGTGGATTTCCTCGCCGTCGACGCGAACCGTTAGCTCGTCGCTTTCGAGCCCGTACTCGACAATTGCGAGCGCGATCGGGGTCTCGAGGAGCGGGCTGACGTTCGCACGAGTCACCTCGCCGACCGAGGAATCGCCGTCGAAGACGGCTGCGCCGGCGTCGGGGACGAGCAGGTCGTCACCGTCGGTGTCAGTCTCGCCGTCGATCGTCAGCCCGACGAGCTGTCGACTCGGCTGGCCGACGTTCTCGACCCGGGAGACGACCTCCTGGCCGACGTAACAGCCTTTCTCGAAGTCGAGGGCGGTGCGGAGCCCGAGCACGTTTGGGATCGTCCCCGCGAGTTCGGTGTGGAACAGCGGGGAGCCGGCTTCGAGACAGAGTGTGTCCCACGTCCGGTAGCCAAACGGCGCGGCGTTGAGTCCGTGGTTGAGCAGGGTGTCGTAGACGGCTTCGGCGTCGTTGGCCCCACAGATCACCTCGAAACTCTCCTCCCCTGTGAGCGCGTCGGTTCGGATGACAGTGACGCCCTCGTCACCCATCGTTCCGCGAACGAAAGAGTAGTGCCGATCGGGTGAGCCGGCTTTGTTGAGGACGCTCGCGACTTTCTCGGTTGCTTTCGGCCCGTGGATGCCGAAGATGGCGTACTCGTCGGTGGCGACCCGGATGTCGACGTCCTGGATGAACACCTTCTCCGACCAGTCCGCTGCCAGTGGCTCGGCTTTGGCGGGCGGCGTAAAGAGGAGCAGCCGCTCGCCGGCGTTGTAGATGTAGAGTTCGATCTCGATTCGGCCTTGTGCACCGAGGATGAGGGCATAACAGCCCTGGCCATCCTCGTCTGGAACCCGGTTCGAGACGACGTTGTCGACGTACTCGATGCGATCGTCACCCTCGACGACGATCACGCCGTAGGCCGCCTCTATCAGTCCGACACCGTTGCGGACGGCACGATGTGTTCGCTCGGGCCGGCCGTAGTGCTCGACGATCGTTCGGCCATCGCGGTCACCGAACGTGCCACCGAGATCCGTATGGAGAGACTCGATACTGCTCATGCGTCTACAGAGGGGCCTGTGCCACACAGGCGTTTCGATTCAAAACGGAAACCGCTCGCGAAGCCAGTCGCCGATCGACTGGGTTGGTTCCTCCTCGCTTGGTGCCTCCGGAATCACCCGATCATGTGGTTTGATCACCGTCTCGTTGGCGGTCGACTCGACGAGAATGAGATTATCCGTTTTCAGCGTTTCGAGAGCCGTTTCGAGCTCGTCGATATCCGCCTCGACGGCTGCACGAAGCTCGAAGACGGACATGCCATCCTCGGACCGATCGACGAGCGCATCGAGCACTGCGACCTCCGTCTGCGCCCGATTCCGGTACTCCCGCTTTGCTTTCATCCACTTCTCTATTCGACGGGCTGGGATTTGACGTTTGTCGTTCACCCGAGGTCGGCACGGACGCGGACGGTGACGGTCGATCGATGTCCCGACCCCGGTCACGGGGACGATCGTGTTCTCATCCCATCATTTTTCTCGGCATGCGTATGCAGTACGTTTTTTATGCCATGCCTGGGTACGGTGTGACAATGGTCCTGCGATGTTCGCTGCTCGGACACGACTACGGCGAAACCGAAGTCGAACGCGAGCGCGAAGAACGAGGGAGTGAGGTCGTCGTAACCGTCCGGGAGTACGAAGCGTGTACACGCTGTGGGAACGAGACCGTCATCAGCGAGAACACAGAGGTGACGAGCCTCACCACCGAGACGGACGACACACCCCCCACCGACCCCAACGCCGAGTCCGAGCCAGACGCCGAGACGACCGAAACCGAGTTCATCGACGCCGATGGAGACGAGGATACCCCCACAGACGAAGCCGAGGTCCAGCCGGCGGCGCCGACCGACGCCGGTGAGGCGTCGGCGGCCGCCAGCGACACGGAGTTTTCGGTCCCGACGGACGAAAACGGCGAGCCGGTCACGGACGACGGCGAGATTCTCGACGACGAGACGGAGCCGGAACCCCCACGGGACGATCGTGGCCACGGCGAGTGGCCCGACTCCGACGACGTTGGCCCACCGGTGGGTGCCGAGAACGAACCGAAACGGTGGTCCGACGACGACACCGAGCAAACGGCTGGCGACGGTGCCACCGAGTCGACTGCGGACGACGCCGACAGCGAACCAACGGCAGGCGACGACGATGCCGTGGTTCTCGAATCGGGGACGGACGACGGCGACTCGATCGGTCTCGACGCCTCGCCACCGGACGCCGATGCAATCGACGCCGATCCCGACTCCGAAGCCGAACCCGATCCGGGAACCGGTATCAAACGAGCCAGATCGGCACCGGCACCGACGGATGCACGGACAGATCCAGGCAAGGACGAAGGGACCGAACTCTACTGTCCCAGCTGTGAGTCGGTTTCGGGAAGCGATCGCAGTTCGCTCCGCCCGGGAGACATCTGCCCCGAGTGTCGGAAAGGGTATCTCAGCGAACGATCGCGCTAAGCCGACCCGAGCCGTCGGACGCGCTCCCATCCATCCAGAGACGCAACCTGTCTCCCCGGTATCGAACTGACCGGCGTGTCGTCGTCACCCACCGACGCCGTATCGATCGCCGAGACACGTCACCGATCGGTGACGTATCGACTGCCGGTAACGTCGGCTATGAAAAGAGGTAAACACTCCGCCGTGTATCTCCAAGCCATGAAGGAGTACAAGATGCGCCGCGGAGAGTATCTCGAAGAGCGAATCCCCGATATGGAAGCGAGCATCGAGGAGTACTTCGGCCCGATCACGGGAACGGAAGAGTACAAGGGGAACGATCTGTACGTCATTGGGGAGCCCGACAACCCTGTCTTCGAGAAAGTCGTCGTCGGAACTGTCGAGTACTCCGGCAAGAAGGACAAACTCGGCGTCGAATTCTACGAACGCGATCCAACGGAACTCGGCCCGGACGAACTCGAGGCCGCCGGCGAGGCCGTCGACGCGAAAAATGACTTCCTGCTCGAAGCGACAGGTCGTGATGCCAAGTCCCGCCGCGAATCGATGAAGCGGACGGTCGAAGACGACCCCGACCACGACTTCTAGAGACTGTCTGAACCGGCAGATTCCTTTGTTCCCGTCATCGCGATCGCGGTGACCCACGAGTTCGCCATCGGCCGCAGTTCGAAACGGAGCGCGCCACGATCGGCTTCGAAACCGCTATTATGCCGACGTGACACCACACGGACGATGGATATCGGCGCGTTTCTGCTCGCGACGGCGATTGCCCACATCGGATTCGCTCTCTTCGTCGCCGGCCACGCCCGCCTGACGGACGAGGAGGCCGGCAACTGGCCGTACATCACGCTCGCGATCGGCCTCGCCGGCGTCGCCGGCTACTTTTTTTACGACGGGGACGGACGCTCCCGCTAGTGGCTTCCCAAGCCTACCCTGACGAGTCGAACCAGTTGGCGGGTATCGGTTCGACTCCACAGTCAACGGGTGACGGAGTACTAATGGCCAAGCGCCCAGGGGTAGCCACTCGTGCCCTCGACCATGTCGCCGTGGCCGTGGCCGTGGCTGTGATCGTGATCGTGATCATAGCCGTGGTCACCATCCTCGCGGGTCACCGAGACGACTTCGTCGACGCGGACGAGCAGGGTCGCCGCCTCGGCTGCGCTGTCGATCGACCGTTCGGTAACGGCACGCGGCTGGAGGACTCCACCCTCGACGACGTCGCCGATCCGAGCCGACTCCCCCTCGAGTCGTACTCCCGTCGTCCGATCGCCGGCATGGTGGCGCGATCGTAACTCGACGATGGCGTCGATCGGATCGAGCCCGCCGGATGCAGCGAGTGTTCTGGGGATCACCTCCAGAGCGTCGGCGAACGATTCGATCGCTAGCTGTTCTCTGCCGGAGACAGCAGTCGCGTACTCGCGGAGATCCTTCGCGAGGGCAATCTCCGCCGCCCCGCCACCCGGCACGACGCTGCCGTCCTCGATCGCGCGTGAGAGCACCTGAATACAGCAGTTGACGACCCGCTTCGTCTCGTCGGCGACCCGTTGTGTGCCACCCCGGAGAATCAGGGACACCTGATCGACGCCGGGTCCGCCGTCGACGATCGCCACCTCGGTCGATCCGAGCTCGCGTCGCTCGACCAGCCGTGCCGTCCCGGTATCCACGCTGGTCAGGTCGTCGACCGTCCCGACGGGTGTCGCACCCGTCGCGCGACCGAGTTTCTCGAGTTCGTCCTGTCGCGTCCGTTCGACAGCGAGTATCCCGGCGGTTACAAGCAGGGTGTGAGCCGCATCGTCGATCGATTGCTGGCAGAAAACGACGTCCGTACCCGCATCGCTGAGCCGATCGACGTACCGGTCGTAGACCTCGCGTTCGTACGCCTGGAACTCGTGTCGATCCTCCGGCGACTCGAGGCTGACCGTCCCCTGACCGGTCGACGTCTCGATCGTCAACTGGTCGTCGATCAGTGCGACGGTGGCGTCTTCGAACGTGTCCGGACTGTTGGGGTCGGGCGAAACTGGCGTCGTCGACGACGAGTCGATATCGATGACGAGACCATCGACGACCGTCGACTCGTCGTAGGAGCTGCCAGAGATCGCGGTGCGCGTGATCCGGTTCGGATCGACAGTACCGTCCCGTTCGATAGCACGGACGGCCTCAACCGTCCGTTCGGCGAGAAACTCGTTTGCCGTCTGATTCCACTTGCCCGTGATGGCTGTCCGTGCGACGGTTTGGAGCTGACCGTCGTCGACGGGGTCGACAGTAGTTGTCAGGCCGGCAAGCGTCTCTCGCGTGCGATCGGCAGCGAGCGTATAGCCCCGAGCGATGGTCGTCTGATGAACGCCCGTCTCGAGAAGCGACTCGGCCTCGGCGAGCAACGCCCCCGCGAGCACGATCGCCGACGTCGTTCCGTCACCGACTCGCGAATCCTGCTGGGCTGCGACGTCAACGATCGAGTTCGCGGCGGGGTGGACGATTGCCATCCGATCGACGATGCTCGCACCGTCGTTCGTCACGACGACCGTTCCATCCGAACTGACGAGGAGTTTGTCGAGCCCCTTTGGCCCGAGCGTCGTCTTGACCGTCTCCGAAAGCGCCCTGGCGGCCGCGATGTTGTCCGCCTGTGCGTCGTCGCCGTCCAGTCTCTCCATCCCGTCTCCCCCCGAAAGAACCCGATACGGGCTGATACTGTCTGTCATGGATCTCCGGGTAGTGCTCTCATCGACTGCGATCAAAAAGCCACTGTGGCGGCTCACCCGAACACCGAGTCGAGACGAGACGACCACAGTGATACCATCCCGAACACTTACAGCCGTGTCGCTGGTGGGAGGGGCATGGACGACGACGAAATCGCGTCCGCTGCGACCCGGTTCCACGAAGACGTCCCACACCAGTTTCAGGTCTCGTTGACGATGTCGGTACAGACCCGCGACCGGCTTCGGGCGATTCAGGATGCACTCAACGATCGCGTCGGCGAACGACTGTTCACGACCGACGATGTGATGCGGATTGCGCTTTTCGGTGCGAGCCAGTATCACGTGCTCGCGACGGAAGCGACAGCGGATCTCGAAGACGTCGACGAGGCGCACCTGCAGGCGCTAACCGCCGTCGTTCGATCGGCGCTCGATGACGAGGAGTTGCTTGACCCGAGCGACGATGACTCGACATAAATTGGAGAGCGGACGATCAGCCCAGCGGATCGTCGGTGATTGGAATCTGGTCGCGGCTCTCGGTCTCGTCGAGCGCGTCGGGACTAACGTCGAACTCGAAGACGTCCTTTGGCACGGCGATCGTCGAACAGGCGTTGGGAATGTCGACGATGCCGCTCTGTCTGCCCTCGATCGGCACCGTGCCGAGGATCATATAGGCCTGTTCTCGCGTGTAGCCGAACTTGGTCAGGTACTCGATCGCGTCGAGTGCAGCGCGCCGGTACGCGACGTGGGGATCCATGTACCGCTGCTCACCGTCCTCCGTCACGGAGTAGCCCTCGAAGACGACGTATTCGGTAAAGTTCGGACCCCGGTGGCCCGGTTCGAAGATGGGGTGGTCGATACCGTACTTATTCATCCCGTTTTTGACGAGTTCGAACTTCACGTCCACGTAGCCGGCCATCTCGATCGCGCCACAGAAGGTGATCTCGCCGTCTCCCTGTGAGGCGTGGATGTCGCCGATGCCGAACTTCGCCCCGTCGACGAACACTGGGAAGTAGATCGTCGAACCCAGCGAGAGCTCCTTGATGTCGCAGTTGCCGCCGTGTTCTCGCGGCGGAACCGTCCGGGCGCCTTCTTCGGCGATTTTCTCCGCAGTGTCGCCGGTCGCTTCGCCGGGAAGGGCCCCGTCGGCGGTCGGCGGTGACGCGACGGGTGGTTCCGACTCACCGGTCGGATGGTTCTGGATTGAGTCGGGATCGTCGGCGTGTTTGTCGATCAGCTTCTGTTCGCGCTCGTTCCACTCTTCGAGCAGTTCCTGGGAGGGTGCAGTGCCGATCAATCCCGGGTGGATCATCCCTTCGTAGTAGAGGTCCGGAATGTGTCTCGAGGAGACGTAGGTTCCATCGAGATCCCAGATCGCCTTCGCGGCGTCGGGGAAGTGGTCCGTGAGGAATCCACCACCGTTTTGCTGAGAAAAGATTCCCGTGAAGCCAAACTCCGACCGCTCGTTTAGCGGCCCAATATCAAGCAGCGTCGTCTTCAACAGATCACCCGGTTGTGCACCGGTTACTTCTACGGGGCCGCTCAGGTAATGAACCTGATTGAGATCGACGTCTCGGACCTCGTTTGCGTTGTTGTTATCCTGTATCTGCCCACCAGTCCAGTCGAGACATTCGAGTCGAATTGCCTCGCCGGGTTCAACTGTGACAACGGACTCGATGTCCGGATGCCAGCGATTGAACGGATTCGCTCCTGGCTGTTGGTCGGGTGGCGCATCGACGTCTACCTCGAATCGTACTTCTGGCATGAGTTGCTCCGGGCCGGGCGGCCCGTTTCATAGGGCCATGAACACAGTCATAATGCTTTTCTATGGGTGGACTTCGGTGTACTATCTCTGGAGAAGAAGATACCTACCGTATCAAATAGTAGTCCGTGATCTGATAGCTGGCCGGTAGTAGGTGTCCACCGACGAACGATCGACACGTTGCCACGAGAGTCGACAGACGGACACAACGGGACGAACGAGCGGCCAGCGAAAGCGATCGGTCCGCGTCAGGCCAGGAAGACGTGGCGTGGCCGATCGGTAAGGATGTCACGACCGAACTCGACGGTTTCGGAAAACTCGTCGCTTCGGAAGAACTGCATGGCGTCTTCGCGTGAGTCCCAGCGGCTGGCGATGAACATGTCGTTTTCGTTCTCGCGGTTTGCCAGCAGATCCGTCTTGCGGTGGCCGTCCATGTCGGTAAGGACACCGGCGACATCCCCGAAGGTGTCGACGAAGTCGGTGCGGTGCTCGGGCTTGACCGTGTAAAACATCCCCATCGTCCCCCAGGAATCGTCGTCATCGTCGCCGGCCTGGCGGACGATCTCCGGAAGGTCGGCGAGGAAGCCAGCCGCCGTGTTCGCGGCGCGATCGGTCTCCCAGAGGCTGACGATCGCCGTCTCGCCGTCCTCGTCTTGGCTCTCGTAGACGGCCGTCTTTACGTGTGTATCGTAGTGATCGAAGTTCGTTCGGAGTCCGTCGACGTCCTCGAAGAGTGCGTCGGGATCGGCCGCGGAGTAGAGCACGACGGCGTGGACGTCCTCACCGTGTGGCTTGCCCGCATAGACGCCAATGTCGTCGAGTTCGCTCCGGATGTTGTCGTCGGTGGTGCCACCGTGTGATTGACTGCTGGAACCGCCGTGAGCGTGGTCCGAGTCGCCGTGAGCGTGGTCCGAGTCGCCGTGTGAGTGGCCATCAGCGCTGCCGTCCGCATCCTGGCCGTGGGCCCGCTCTGTCTGTGGAACGGGCTCGCCGGCGAGGTAGGCATCGAGCTGTTCGGGCGGGAATCGTCGGGCCGAGAGGAACCGATCGAACTCCGCAAAGCGGGAACTCGAAGGGTCAAAACGCATCTCGTAGAGCAGCTCTTTGACGTCTGTCGGATCGTCGCCAAACAGCGTGATCCCCCACTCGAAGTCGTCGAGGCCGATACTGCCGGAGATAATCTGCGTCACGCGACCGGCGTACCCCTTGCCGATCTCGCCGTGGGCCGAGAGATACTCCGCACGCTCGTCGAACGGAAGCTCGTACCAGTTGTGGTCGGGCCCCCGGCGTTTGCTCATGGGGTAGAAACTCAGGAACTCGGTGTCCGGAATCTCGGGTTTGAGTCGCGACTCGATGTATCGCTCCATCCCGGTGTCGTCCATCTCCGCGTCGTCGTCGAAAAAGTCCTGAGACATGTACCCCGAGACCTCCGTCACGGAGAGATAGGAGTCGGCTCGCTCGGTAAACTCGGCCAGCGCCGTCCCCTCGAACTGCCGTTCGAGGGTGTCGATCGCCCCGAGCGTCGGCCGCAGGTGAACTACCAGTAGGTCGGCCTTGTGGCCGAGCACCGAGAACGTCGCCGACTGGCCCTCTTCTGTGTCCGTTACGGCCTCACAGGACGTGAGGTAGTCGACTCCCTCCTCGATCGCGCGCGTCCGCTCCCGATCGGGGGCCGCTCGCCAGGCGTCCCAGTCGATCGACCGGAAGTCGTGGAGAACATACCAGCCCTCTTCGGTCTGTGGCGGTTGCCGTCGGTCCATGATCGCCGCTTAGTGCGGCGGCGTCAAGAAGCACCGGGTTTCGAACACGGACCGAACCGACGCGGGGTCACCAGAGACGAACGACCGTCTAGCCCGCGAGCAGACCCGGCGCAAACAGCATCGCGAAGAAGCTCATGAGCATCGTGAGCCCGACGGAGGTCGTCACGACCCGAACCATTCCCCGGGTCGGATCGATCGCTGGAATCCGGGAGATGACAGCCTCCGTGCTGGTTCGAAGAATGTGGCCACCGTCGAGTGGGAACGCCGGAATGCAGTTGAAAAAGCCGAGCTGGACGTTGATCCAGCCGGTCCAAAACAGCAGGTTCGCGACGATGAAGACGGTGCTATCCCCGAACGCGGCAAGTGCACCCTGGGCTTCATAGAAGTTCTCGACCCCGCCAGTAAAGCCCGCGAAATTAAACGGCAGCCCGCCAGCGATCGCGATGATCGGCAACAGGATTGCTAATCCGATCTTCCCGAGGAAGCTGTCGGCGACCGCACCGAACTGGCTGTCTCCCCCGCCGCCGAGGACGGCCAGGTACTCTTCGGCCGGGTAGAGCTGGACGCCGAGATCGTTCACCGTCAGCCCGGAGACGCCGGGGTTCGGCGAGATCCCGAGGAAGCCGCTGTCGGAGCCCTGGTGCTCGCCGAGCGTGACGGAGACCTCCTCGCGGTCGCCGTCGTGGTAGCCGGCAACGGTGACCTCCTCGTCCGGCTCAGTTTCGTCGAGTGCCGACTGGAGTTCGTCGTACGTGTGGGTTCGCTCACCGTCCAACGCGGTGATAACGAACGTCTCATCGGCCAACCCGGTCGCCTCCCCGAGCGGTTCGTCCTCGATCACCGTCACTGCAGCCCCGATCGGCACCTCCCGTTCGTGCTGTTCGCCGTCGTCGGCCCGTTCGATCGTCAGGGTCGCTGTCTCGTCGTCGCCGACAGCATCGTAGAAGCTGCTCTCGGTCGCGACCGGTTCACCGTCGACCGCGAGGATCGCATCGCCGATCTCCAGCCCGGTCGGCCCGTCGTCCATCGCCGCCGTCACGAGCAGCGATCGATCGACCGTGATCGTCTCGTCCCCGTTAACTTCGACTGTAAGCTGGTCGCCCTCGGCAGCTGCGATTTGCTCTTCGAGGTCGTCGTTCGTTTCGACAGCCTCGCCGTCGATCGCCGTAATCCGATCGTTCGGTTCGATCCCGGCGTCGGCTGCCGGCGAGTCGGGTGCGACACCGCCGACTGCAGCACCGGGTGCGACGGCGATCGAGCCGGCGACGGGGCCAAACAGCAGGGCAAAGGCGACGATCGTGATCGCGAAGTTGTTCGTGACGCCGGCGGCGAACATCCGCGTCTGCCCGCCACGGGAGGCGTTCTTGCTACTTTTCTGGTCTGGCTCGACGAACGCGCCGATCGGCAAGATTGCGAGCATCGCGACGCCCATCGATTCGATGTCGATGTCTTCGACGCGACAGAGCAGGCCGTGGCCCCCCTCGTGGACGACCAGCCCGACGAGCAAGCCAAAGACGATCCCGGGCGTCGCAGAGAGCGGCAGAAAGTCGTTGACGCCGGGGATGACGAGGACGTTGCGTGGCTGCTGGACGCTCGTTGAAACCTGTGGGGAGGTGAGTGCGGTGATCGCAGCGGAAAGTAAAAAGACGAACATCGCGACCATCACCACGACCGCGATGCCGATCCCGAGGTTCGCCCACGCCCGCCAGAACCGTTTTGGCCCCGCGAGCCACGTCAGAAACTCCCGGCCGCGTTTCGTGTGGATCGTCAGGATCGGCCCCTGGGTCGCGACGAAACTCGGGAGCAGCCCCCACTGGCGAAGCAGGATAATTCCGAGCCAGTAGCCACCGAGTCCGATGACGGTCCACGCAAGGAGTTCGGACCCGAATAGCTCGGGCGACGAGAGTAGCGCAGGGACGGCGTATTCCATCGGTAGTAACTCCGGGAGGCGTTCTCAAATGGCTTTTGTCTAGTGAACCTGACCGAAGCCGATCGGGACGGCGTCGAAACGGACTGCTGACGTCGTATTCACGCCCGCTGCCCCGGGAAGCTGATTGCCGGGACCAGGGGACGACGGATCCGCCCGAGACTACCGTTCGCGGCGGAGCCGATCGACGACGAACGCTCGATCGACCTTCGCAAGGAACGTGCCGAGTTTCGGCCCCTGTGTCTCGTCGAAAAAGAGCCGGTAGCCGGCGGCGAAGAAGTCGCCGACGTCGACGTCGTGGCGACGGGCAGTTTCGTAGATCTCGCCTTGAATTTCCTCGGGATCGTGGCCCGCCTCGATGAACTCAGCGAGGTCGTCGAGTGCGTCTTCGGTCGCGGAATCGAACTCGTGGTCGGGAATCTCACTGCGTTTGAGTTCGTAGTCGAACTCGTTTTCGGTTCGGCGGGCCCAGTTTCGGGCCTGCTCGACGCGATCGAGTGCGCCCTCGATCGCCCACTCGGGAGCATCCTCGGGAATGTGCCCCTCTCGGCGGGCGATCTCTTCGCGGAGGTCGGAATCGTCGGTCATCCCGAGTACGGCGGCGAAGGTGTAGGGGAGCCGAATGCGGTCCTCGCGGGGCTCCTCGACGACGAGCGGATAGACCCGATCGGCGAAGGCCTGTTCGTCGTCGTCGACCTCGATCTCGCCGAAGTAGATGGCTTCGAGCCGATCGAACTCGTCGACCAACTGGTCGAGCCGTTCGATACTGAAATCGCGCGCCTTCGCGGGGTCTTTCGCGAAGAAGTATCGCAGAACCGCAGGTTCGAGCAGTTCGAGTACGTCCGAGACGAGGATGACGTTCCCGTCCGAGGAGGAAAACGGCTCGTCGTCGAGTGTAAACCACTCGTAGACCATCGGGACGGGTGGCTCGATTTCGAGGACGTTGCGGGCGACGTCCTGTCCGCTCGGCCAGGAGCCTTCGGCGTGGTCCTTGCCGAAGGGTTCGAAGTCGACGCCGAGTACCTGCCACTGGGCGGGCCACTCGAAGCGCCAGGGCAGTTTCCCCTCGCACAACGTGGCCGTCCCCTCGTGGCCACAGCCCTCGATCGTGCGATCGCCGGCGTCCATATCGGTACAGCGGTAGTCGACGGTTCCGGCGTCACCGGAATCGAGGTCGACGCTGGTCACTGTCTCCGTGAGCTTCCCACACTCCCCACAGATCGGGTTGAACGGGACGTAGTCCCCGTCTGCATCCACCGTGTCCTGATACGCCGAGAGTACCTCACGGGCGCGATCGCGGTTGGCGAGGACGTCCCGCGTAACCGTCTCGAACTCGCCGCGTTCGTACAGCGCCGTGTTCGAGAGCAGGTCGATCGGCACGTCAAGGGCATCGGCGCTGTCCTGGATAATCGTCGCGAAGTGCTCGCCATAGGAGTCACAGCAGCCGAACGGATCGGGAATGTCCGTGTAGGGAACGCCGAGGTTGCGTCCGAGCGCGCCCGCATCGACGTCGCCGAGGTCGACGAGGTTGCCGTCGAGATCACAGAGGGTGCGAGGTAGCTTGCGGAGCGGGTCCCGATCGTCCGCTGTAAAGACCTGGCGGACCTCGTGACCGCGCTCGCGGAGCACTTTGGCGACGTAGTACCCCCGCATGATCTCGTTGACGTTTCCGAGGTGTGGAACGCCGGAGGGGGAGATCCCACCTTTGACGACGATCGGCTCCTCGGACTCGCTGCTCGGAGCGTGGTCCGCTCTGCCCGTCGATTCCGTGGCTTCTCGTCGGTCGGCCACGCGCGCTTCGACGCGATCTGCGACCGTATCCGCCCAGAAAGCGTGGCGGGCGTCGTCGCCGCCCTCGCGCTGGAGGGTATAGGGACTCTCCGTCTCAGGGGTCGACGCCGCATCCGTCTTTTCGTCGGCAGTCATTGCTCGTTCTGGGCCCAGTAGGTCGGTTCTTCGCCCACGCCGTCGGGGACGACGTCGGTTCCTTCGTGGTCGCCGTACCGAACGGCACGGGCGATCCGATCTGGATCGGTCCCATCGAGGACGATCGTTCGCATCCCCGATCGTTCGATGATCTTGGCGGCGAGCAGGTCGACCGGGGCCGACGCGCCGGCGTTCATCTCGAGACCGGCGATGACGTCGACGAGTTCTGCGGCGGTGAGCTCGTCGTACTTCGTCGCATCGGCGTCCTCGTTGGGATCGTCACTGTAGACGCCGGGGACGCTGGTCGCGTAGACGAGCAGGTCCGCGTCGACGTACTCCGCGAGCGCAGCCCCGACGGCGTCGGTCGTTTGGGCCGGTGCGACACCGCCCATCACACAGACGTCGCCTCTGCGGAGTGCCTCGCCTGCCTCGTCGTAATCCTTGGCCGGCTTGGTCACCGAATCCTCACCGAGTGCAGTAATGAGCAGCCGGGCGTTGAGTCGGGTGACGTCGATGCCCAGCTGATCGAGTTCGATCTCGTTGGCCCCCAGATCGCGAGCGGCGCCAATGTAGTCTCGGGCGACGCCGCCGCCACCGACGACGGCACCGACGCGACAACCGTCCGAAACGAGGTCTTCAACGACGGCGGCGTGCTCGGCAACCCGATCGGCCCCCGGCTCGGGGACGAGCACGCTTCCGCCGATAGAGACGACTACTT
>LKMJ01000779.1_pt1 | contig 26127 bp, 39 predicted proteins | sample 643391 | NCBI WGS metagenome assembly LKMJ01 (sample SAMN04112250, study PRJNA286221) | soda lake metagenome | biome: soda lake; feature: Kulunda Steppe; material: water; isolation source: sample PL-Br10 brine of Picturesque Lake | place: Russia: Kulunda steppe | collected 2010-07 | reverse complement strand
GGGGGGGGGGGGCGTCTTGCCACAATGAGGTGCGGATGGCAAGCGCATTTCATGCAGGGGGAAGGCCCCCTTGTGCATGGGAGGGTGTGGATGGCAAGAAAGCACAGCAGGCAGGGGAGCAGCCCCCACAGAGAGGAAGCCCTGCGATAAGTGGGTTGTCAGCTGGCAAAGGGCAAAGGGCCCACCAAGGGCTCAGTCAGCTGGCGTACCAAGCCTTACCCCACTAGGCATACCAAGCCTTACCCCACTGGCCATACCAAGCCTTACCCCACTGGGCATACCAAGCCTTACCCCACTAGGCATACCAAGCCTTACCCCACTAGGCATACCAAGCCTTACCCCACTAGGCATACCAAGCCTTACCCCACTGGGCATACCAAGCCTTACCCCACTGGGCATACCAAGCAGCAGACACCTGGATGCCCGACTCATCTGGCATGACAAGAGCTGAAGATGAGCCCGGCTCAAAAGAAGGGCCTCTGGCGTGGCACGAGCTGATCGGGAGCCTGGCCATACCACACACAGACACAGCAGCTTTTGACAGCATAGGCAGCCAGCCACGCCTGCGGAAGGGCAAAGCCACACACCACCACATGCACACGACTGTGCCATGGCATGCACGCATGCACACATGCGCACATGTACAACGACACACCCACCCACATACCACAGATCCACACACATAGAAATGCACACATGCACACACACACCAGCAGAAGTGGAGCCGAGGGGTGAGCGCGGGGAGGTGGCGGGCAGGTGGGGCGTGCGACTAGGGCTGTGTGTATCCACGCCCCAGTCCAAGCCCTCCTCCAGCGCGCTCCCTGCGCACACGGCAGGCCGCGAGGGCGCAGCACAGGTGGCAGTGGCGCAGCACAGGTGGCAACAGCGCAGCACAGGTTGCAGCAGCACGGGTTGCAGCAGCATAGGCAGGCTGGAAGGGTGCAGCACAGGTTGCAGGAGCGCGCAGGCAGTGCGGAGGGAGGGCTGCATCCAGAAGCAGGCAGGCAGCGCCAAAAGGGTTGCCAAGACCATACTGGAGCCATGCACAGCAGTGCCTGGATGAGTAGTCCTACTATCCGTCTACGCTTTCGTTATGCATTGCCAAGACTGTACTGGAGCCATGCACAGCAGCGCCTGGATGAGTAGTCCTACTATCCGTCTACGCTTTTGTCATGCATTGCCAAGACTGTGCTGGAGCTGTGCACAGCAGCGCCTGGATGAGTAGTCCTACTATCCGTCTATGCTTTCGTTATGCATTGCCAAGACTGTATGGAGCCTTGCACAGCAGAGCCTGGATGAGTCCTACTATCCGTCCACGCTTTTGTCATGTATTGCCAAGATCAAACTAGAGCCGCGCACAGCAGCGCCTGGATGAGTAGTCCTACTATCCGTCCACGCTTTTGTCATGTATTGCCAAGATCATACTAGAGCCATGTACAGCAGCGCCTAGGAGGCACCTGATTCTCCCCCCTCCCACGCTGATTTGTGTCAATGGTTTTGCAACTGCCAAGGCTCTTTGTGCTATGCACACAGCTCAGCTCGGCCAAGCTGCCTCCTTTCCTGCCAGCAGCATAATTCTAGCAGGGAAAAGTGCTCAGCGCAAATCAATGCCGGCAGAGAGGCGCCACTTGGTGCACGCTGGGAGAGTGCAGAGGTAGGAAGGGCGCGCATGGCCACCGGTCAGCATGTGCGCACCTACGCAGGGGACCCTGCAAGGAATTGCTTTCCGGTGGGGACCTGAGTACAGGGCCTTGGCTGCGCCTGCTAGCCTCGCCCCAATGCGCGCTGCCAGCTGTCTGGTTTGAATTCTACAGTATGACCAACAACCAAATTCTTTGCACACCTGTGCTGCTCACGCCGCACACAGCACGTGTCCACGTGCACTCACACTTGCATGCAGCGCAATCAGCACGAGTGGTGAGCAGTCGAAATACGCACAGTTATGCAGCACAAGCATTTGCGCCAGTGGCAACCAGAATCATCAACATTAGTACCTGTGATGAGCATCTGCCACAGGTGCGTGGCAATGGCAGGCGGCATGAAGAATGGTGACAAACACTGTTTGATACACATCCACATTTAAGCATACATACACACACACCAGGAAACAACATCATTATGGTCAGCATCGTCATCATCATCAGCAGCATGAGCATCACTGGCAGCAGCACCTGTGATGAGCATCTGCCGCAGGCGCTTAGTGATGGCAGGCCACGTGAAGGTGGTGAAGTCGATGCTGCGGGCAGGCACCTGCAGCCGCAAACACGCAACAAGGGAACGCCTCAGATACAACTGCAGCAAACAGAGGACGCAAGGAAGGCACCCACAGCTGAGAGAGTACGCCTGGAAGGCATCTGCAGAGAAGAGGGGACGCCTGGAAGGCACCTACATCAAAGAGGGTGTGCCTGAAAGGAGAGCACTTCTAGCTTGTGCAAATTACTTGCAAAAGCAGCACTTCTGCCATGTGGGGTGGTACGCATGCTGCAGGCAGGCACGGGGGTAGCGCTCCACGCGCCACACATGCACGCCGCTTCAGACACACGACAGGATTTCGTGCGCGCTGCAGGTGGCAGGAGCCTGCAGTGAGGGCCCTGAGAAGTGAGGTGTGCAGAAAGTGGTTGGTGGGCGACCCCGCCTGGGACACCGCCCCAAGGCTGAGCAAACGGAGCACAAGGCAGCAGCACAGTGACACACGTGCGTGAGGAGTTGGCGGGTTGTGTGACCCACCTGAGGCACCGCGCGCAGGCTCAGCATGCAGTACATGGGGTGGCAGCACAGTGGCACACGTGCGTGAGGAGTTGGCAGGTTGTGTGACCCACCTGAGGCACCGCACGCAGGCTCAGCATGCGGTACATGGGGTGGCAGCACAGGTGCGTCACCACATCCGACAGCAGCTGCACCGGCCGCGCGCCCGCACCGCAGCCACCCTCGAGGGCGCTCTGGCCTGGGAGGGCGCGAACACGCAAACACACATGGCACACGTGCGTGTGCATCCATTTGGAAGCCAAGAGAGTGCCAGGGGGCTGTGCCACACTCAACAGATGGCGCTCACAAGGTCAAGGCGGTTTCATTGCCTACCCAGTTTTTCTGCACCTCTCTTATGCCCTCCATCATTAGCCTGGGGGCCAACCCAAGGCCTGGCGGCTGCCCATGCTCATGATGTGATTGTGCATTGCAGGGGCGCACGGACCACAGAGTGCACCTTGCATGGCACCTCAGGCCAGCACACCACGCACGCCACCTCAGGCCAGCGCGCCATGCACAGCAACTCAGGCCAGCGCGCCATGCACGGCACCCGATCGTCTTCCAGCACTTATCGTGCACCGCAGCGCCTTGCCCACCTTGGTGCGAGGGCGGGAGGTGGTTTCGACTGTACACCATGCCACAGGGAGGGAGGCGGCCTGGCCTACACACCTTGGCGCGAGGAGGAGGGGGCCCGAGCCTTGCCCGTGAGCCCGCTCCCGGACTGCGTGCGTTGCGCTTGGCGGCCTGTGGGGAGGGCCGTGCCGTGCGTGGAGCCACCTTTGGCAGACGGCGCGCTGCCATAGGCAACGGCGGTGGCGCTGGGGTGGGCCGGGCTGGGGGGACGGGGCGTGGAGGGCAGCAGCGCGGCGGCCAGGGACTGCGCGGCCACGCCGTTCATATCCTGTGTGTCGCGGGGCCATATGTGGGTATGCGTGCACGCGTGCACTTGTGAGGGGGTGCGCGGAAAAGCATAAGCATACGCTGGTGCACAGGAGCTGCACGGCCACCATGCTATTTGTTGTGCCTTGTGCAAGCAACGGAAAGTGATGGAAAGTGTGTGAGAGGGCACTCATTTGTGTGAACACACATGTGTGTTCAATGAGGGCAGTGCCAGGGACGGCCTGCACGGCTGCACTGCGCTTTTGCCCAGTGGGAATGGAATGCGCATGCAGGCGCGAGAACGAGGGGGCGTGTATGCACATGCATGCATATGCAAGCCATCCTCAACACACATCAAAACCAGATTGGCTGCCCTTCCATCAGACCAATCACCATCGGCGCACCTGCTGGACCCCCGCTGGCTCGCTTCCTTGCAGCCACCCATGCAGCTTCAAGGCATATCCCTCTCCTCCCCCTCCTCCCACCTTCCCTCTACCCTTGGCAAGATATCAGATCCAAGGAGATCTTCTTTTGATCAGGGGTATGTATGTGTCGTGAAATGAACACGGCGTGCGCAGTGCAACCATGTGGGACAAAAACATGCGGCTGTGGGGATAGCGAACATGAGCATCACTGCACATGCGCACACCATATTTCCGACTGAACACAACAAATGGGCTCGGGGTCAAGGGTTTAGGCATTAGGGCTGTGCGCCAACCCATGCAGCGCAGGACGAGAGAGAGTCGCGAGGGACAGCCACAAATTGTGTTTGGGTGGGAGCAGGGGGCAGGGAGCGAGGGAGCAGGGAGTGGGAGGGCCATGGGCGGCGACTGATGAGCAGCCACGCCGGCCCACGGCACGGATGGCAGGGTAACAATCATATGGCGTTAAAGTGCGAGCTCCTGAAACACTGGGCGCGGCACTCAGGCCAAGGGGGGTAAAAGACTCCTGTCTGTGCGACCTCACCGCAAACGACGGCCGCGGGATGTTCATGAGGCGCGTGCAGCAGCGGTGCAGGGCGTCGTTCTCCAGCGTTATGATGCCGTCAGACACGCCGTGCAGGTGGCTGAGCGTGAGCAGCGTATTGTAGCTCTGCGGGGTCAACCAGCGTGTTGAAGCTCTGCAAGGGTGAGCAGCGTGCTGTAGCTCTGTGCGAGCTCTACGGGGGTGAGCAGCGTGCTGTAGCTCTTTGCAAGCTCTGTAAGGGTGAACAGCATACTGTAGCTCTTTGAAAGCTCTACAGGGGTGAGCAGCGTGCTGTAGCTCTGTGGGGGTGAGGAGCATGTTCAAGCTCTGCAGCAGGGCAGCTTTTAGAGCACGAGTGGGTCGTCGCCTGTGCCTGCACAGCATGCACGCGCATACACAGACATCTGGCCTTGTGCAACGTGTGCATGGACTAACATGGCTGCTTATGCGGGGCAGGTCAAAATGGGCTTGAACAACTTGTGCGTCCAGCACCACTTAGCTCTGCAAAAATGCAAATGTGCACGGGCATTCTTCACATGCACTCGTACATACGCATGTGCACGACTCCAGACCTACCAGCACGATTGAGAGGGCACAAAGGTGCGACCGAGTGTGCGTGCCACCTGTGCATTGATCTGACGTCCTTGGGAGGCTACAGGAACAAGCCACACTTGCACAACGCCCTGCCGCACTCACACAATGACCTGCCGCGCTAGCTAGCACAGCAAGCAGCCACACCCGCACATAGGCTCGCCACACCTGCACAATAACCTCGCCGCTCTCGTACGGCCACACACAGCAATTCAGCGTGTGTGTAGAAGGGAACTCGTCCCTCAATGCCGTGGCCACATACGTGCCCAGCCCCGCCCCCGTGCCGCCTGCCATGCTCTGCAGCAGCAAGAAGCCGTTTGGCACATCGCATGCCTCCACCTGCACAGCAGCAGCAGCAGCAGCAGGAGCAGTATCAATGCTCAGTGCTTGTCTGTGGACGTGCTCCGTCGAGCGCAGCGATCCCCTCTGATCACACGATGAGAGACAGCAAAGTTCTGGAGGCGAGGGCTGACTGTGGGGGACTGTGCTTTGACTGATCGCGAGGGCGCACCTACTCTCCTCCCTTGCGCAAGGGCATGCACTTCCTTCATGTGGGGGCTGCACCCTGTTTAAGCCGCGTGCGCACCACGCCATCAACATGAGGGCAGCTGCCATCAGGCAACGCCTACACAAAGTGAGCCACAAACAGCGAGAGCGCATCTCCCCATGCCCCCAACAACGATGCTTCTCTCCTTAGAACGTGAACGCACGCAAAATCATGGCGCACCCTCCCTCCCCCCACTTGCCCCTCCTTCCACTACAAACACACATCCTGGCACAGAAAGCAGAACCCAGAGGACCCAGTGGTGTGGCTTCCTCCCGACACAAACAAACTCCCTGACACAAACCCTGGCACAAGCATGAGCTCTGGCACAGACACCGAAGCCCTGAAGCGCACCTCCCTCCTGACCAGGTCCAGAGCTGCCTCGCGCACGCCCGGCCCGTAGCCATAGTACCCGTGCGCCCAGTTGTTGCCTGCGCCACTGTCCATGCACAGCGCGCTCCTTGGGGCGTAGCTCCACCACCCCCCTGTGGCGCGCGCAGTGTGCCGCACAGCCTGCACGACCTGCATGCGTGCAAATAGGGCAGCCGCGGCTGTGTGTGACGTGGGATGCAGGGAGGCGGGCGGCAATGGAGGGGGGAGCCTCGGTGCAGATGCCCCGCACGCAGCGAATGCCATGGTTGGCTCAGCACTAGCCACCCTTTCCTCACATAAGCACCTGGCAGGGCAGCACTGGCGGTGCGCTGACAAAGCACTGGCACAGCGCTGACACAGCTCTGACACAGCACTGACACAGCACTGGCACAGCGCTGACAAAGCACTGGCACAGCGCTGACACAGCTCTAACACAGCACTGACACAGCACTGACACAGCACTGACACAGCACTGACACAGCACTGGCACAGCGCTGACACAGCTCTAACACAGCACTGACACAGCACTGGCACAGCACTGACACAGTACTGACACAGCACTGACACAGCCCTGGCACAGCACTGACACAGCACTGGCGGTGCGCTGACAAAGCAGTGACAAGAGCACCGCTCCCCCAACCCTCAACCCTGCGAGGCCTGCTTGCACACAAAGCGCACGCAGCACAGCGCAACGCAGCAGGGGCTCTACTCGCCTTGGGCTCCATGTCAATGAGCACCGCCCTGGCAGCATGACTTGGCCCAGCTGCGCGCTGTAGCAAGTGGGGCACAGTATCCCTAGCCTCTGCCTCTGTCTGCGCATGGGTCTGAAGAGGCCTGAACCACTGCTCCAGCGTGGGGCGGCCATAGTCTTGGGCGGCAAACTCAGCAGCCATGCCCTGGAAAAAGCTGCATCCCAGCTGCATGCACACAAGGTTATGCCCTCAAAATGGCGCATGCACACATGTACTTGCACCGGTGGCTACGAGCCCTTTGAGCGTGCGTGCAGGTCGATGGCTGATGGAGGTAAGTGCCCTCTGCTTCCGAGCAGCACTTCAGCTCTTCTGTTATCACACATGTGTGGTACCTTAACATGCATAAGGATAGAAGCGTACAGTAATGCTGTACACAGATGTCAGGTCAGGTGTGCACGCCGACCTTGCAAGCCTGGTGAAGTTCAGACCAACAAATGTTACAAATGTTGGTGTGCAACTTCAATCATGATAGATATTACAACGCCGATATGGGGTGAGGGAAGTTTCAAATGGACGCAGTTGAACATGCTGGAGGTAGGGTTGCTCAGATCCGGCTGTCCGCACCTGCTGGCCGCATTGCCCCAGCTGCACTGTTATCATGTGCACAATCCATAGAGCATTGTGTCTCGTACTAACTGTGGGCCTGCAACCATCCTCATCAACGACAAACTCCAGCCCTGGTTCGGCTTTAACATTTTTTGATCGCAGACGCTCACGATTAATTCAACGGAATTCAAAATAACTCGATTTTTGATGAATCAGCACATTATGTCATGCATCTCATGGTCCATGCGTTGACCATGTGGCAAATTGGGGATTGAGCAGCAAGAAGGGAGCTAAATCGAGCTTAATAAGAGTTGTGAATCCTTATAAAATCTACATTCCTAACCTGGTGGTCAAGCACTTCTGTGATAAGGAAAATGCACGTGTCAGTGGGAGCCCATGAGCAAGCTTGGCCAAATATGGAGGGCAATACGTGAAATGGATTGAAAGGAGGTTTAGGATGGAGTTGCCCCGATTTGGAGAGCACGTATTTACCAGGAATGAAGGCTTCAACTTCATCAAGCATCTTCCAGGTGGGCGCTCAGTGAATGTATAAATACAAGGCCAATTTTTCCTGCTGCAGGACTGCTTTTATGCAAGCCCCAGCAAATGAGTTACAGAAATTTGTTGCAGATGCGAGATAGGTTTACCACGTTTGCGTTGTCTGGGATGTGGCTTGGATGCAGGAGCAGCTGCACAGAGGGAGAATGTGTCAATTGATAAAAAAAGTGTTATAATGTACTGACAAGTCGCAAGTGTATTTCACTTCCACTGCAGGAGAAGCTCAAGCTAACCTGCGCCACCATGAGACAGTTGGTGTCATGCATGACTTTGCACCCTTGGCGCCTCTGCATAAATATGGCATCCCTATCAGTGGGCGTGAGTTTTATCAAGTGGCCCTGACAGACTGGTGAGTAAGAGGGGAAAAAACGCCGAACGATTGCATGTGCAAGCATGCTCGCCTGTCGACATGTGGTACCTTACATGCATGCATGCACATGCAAATGCCTATGTAACGTTCACCTTTTATGGTTTACTATTTTATGTTTACATGCTCCATATGCTGCATTCTAAAATGGGTTTTGCTGCGGTAGGTGGAGCCTTGCCATTATGCAAGTTACAAGAGTAGAGACCTCCAGTCAAACCGACTGACTGCTAGCCTTTGCCACCATGCAAATGAAAGACAACGCATATCAGGGGAAAGTAAAATTGGTCACGCACCAGTTTGACGCGTTATGCTTGTGTTTGCACTTTGTGTTCCACATCAAACGGTTGCAGAATTGGGGACCCACAACTAGAGGAACGGGAAACGTGCCAAGGAAACCATTGTGTGAGCATGCTTGTGCCCCGGCCTACATGCAAACACAATCAAGCAACCACCAATTTAGCCATGTAACTACACATCATGAACAACTTTGCGCACAGCCCAGTACGCTTAACAGTCACCTCCCGACTTTGCGCACGCAGGAACCTGTACATCTTTGGACGCAAGGGCAAGCACGAGGGCCAAGTGGTGCTTGATCTGCCCCTGCTGTGCATCCGAGACCTGGTGTGTGTGCATGTGTGTGTGGATGTGTGTGTGTGTTGTGTTTGCTGTGTGTCCATGTGTAGAGAGCCACTACTGGTGACGTGTGCGAGCGCACGCAAATGTGTGCAGGTGCCTGTTCGGGCCTGCAAGAGAATTGTGGGTGAATGCAGCAATAAGGAGCCCTGTGGTTGGATATGTTGCTTAGTTTATGCAGGCTGATCCGGGCTAGTGCCAGGGATCGGGGACAGACCCTCTGTCCACTTTGCAGACTTGAGAACAGACTTGAGAGCTTGAGAAGAAACCACGCAGACTGGTAGCCTGCTTGCTGTCCATGGAGCCTCTCTGTGAGAAGTCGGGCTGCAGTGTGACCTGTGTCCGTGCGTGAGTGCGCGAGCATGTGGTGTATGTTGCTGTGTGTGCTTGTGTGTGTGTGTGTGTGTGTGCGCACGTGTGTGTGTGTCCGAACAAGTGCTTGCATCATACCAGGCGCAGCAGCAGCACTCCTCCTAATGTGGCAATTCCTAAGGAGGGGAGGACAGGATGTGGGCATGTGTACCTGCCTGCCTTTTTTGTTTTTTTGCCCACACACATGACACACTGCTGGCTGGGAAAGTCCTGATACGTGTACATTGTTAGGTGCTCATTGTATCATATCATATGATACAATATGATTCATATGCAGCATCCTGGATGCATCATTGTATCATATGCGGCATCATTGTATCATATGCGTGTTGTATCATATGCGGCATCATTGTATCATGTGTGGCATCCTGGGTGCATATGGCGAGGGCCGGGATGTGTCAGTCAAGCTTTCTGTTGCAAGGGCCCTACTCTCCCTCAAAGCCCGCAATGCAAGCAAAGTTCAGGGCTGTGGCAGTCTGCTGTGGTCTGGCCCCATCCGCCGCGTGCAAGCAAAACAGATTCCTATCCTCTCAGTGTGCTTAGCGGACCTGCCCTTGGTTGGTTGTTGAGAGCCTGGCAGCACGTGTAGCAAGTGGCGCTCTCACATCAGTCACGCACACACACACGCACGCATCTGCCTCCTTGGCCAGTCACCTTCATGCAAACCTGTGCGTGCCCCTCTTCTGCGTGCCTGGCCAGCAGGGCAGGCCACAGTACCTGGCATTGCATTGTTGCTTTGACAGAAGGACCTTCAGCATGCAGGCTTGCCTTGGTGATCCCGGCCTGCCGCCCGGGCCGGCCATCCGGCGGCTGCGCACGCCATGCAAGCATTGCAGTGCTCCTGAGTGTCAACCTGGAGCGAGTCCTAGATGAGTCGTGTGCTGGCAAGCCTGGTGCCCCTTACACCCTTGAGTGCGGCGCAGCCTCTGCTTGCCGTCAACAGGGCTGCTCGCTTGCGCCAAACCAACACAGCTATAGCGCCCCTGGTGCTTGCGCAGGTGAAAGAAGACCTGGATGGAGACGAGCTGCTGCTGGTTCCAGACACGCCGCACCAGCCCCTCAAGTCCAGCCTCATCTCCATCTTCCCCCAGGTCAGCTGCGTGCGGGATGGAGGGACGCCAGCGCCGCAGCTTTTGCAATGCAGGCCAGCCGTGCGTGGTGGCCGTGCACAGCCGCTTGAGGCAACCTGTGGGGTCTCAGCCACATTGTGCTGCCCCTTGACACCCGACCTCGACCCTCACCTCACACCAAATCATGGGTGTGCATCGAGGACCCTGGAAGCTCGTGGAATGCACACCCTCTTTTGGCATTGATCCCCAAACAAATGCGTGGGCGCATCTGTCATGGAGCCCCAGCAAGCGCGCACAATGCGCACGCCCTGTAGACACCTGTACCCCGCCCTCCTTGCATTGTGCGCCGCCTGGCTTTTGTCAACCGCGCACCTGCAATGTCGCTGCGCGTGGCACTGGTGTGGTAGCGCATGCGGCTGTGCAAGATGGTGATGTCCGGGCATGCAGCTGCTCAAGCACCCTTCCACATATTGTGCGGGCGGCGCAAGTGGCTGCATGCATATTGTGGTGCCGGGGCATGCAGCTCTGTGAACACGTGCGCGCGCACTGTGGTGGTGGCACAGGTGGACCATGACCGCATACCCAAGAGGCGCACGGCCACGCAGGAGGAGGGGGACGGCGCACAGCAGGGGGAGGAAGGGGTGAGGCTCGGACGCGAGGGCCTGCCTGCTCATGTCTGCTCATGTCTCGGAGCCTGCTCATGTCTGCTCATGTCTGCTCATGTCTCGAACGCGAGGGCCTGCCTGCTCATGTCTGGTGAAGTGAGGGCCTGTCTGCTCATGTCTGGTGTGGTGGACGCGAGGGCCTGCCTGCTCATGTCTGGTGAAGTGAAGGGAGAAGGAGGGGGGGGGAGGGGGGCCGTGGGCTGTGTGGGCCATGTGTGAGCACGCAGGGGTGTGTGCAGTGCAGGGCCTGCAGCAGATGCCCGAGAGAGAGCTCCGCGACATCTGCCCGGGAGCATGCACTGCAAAGGAATGTGCAGGCTGGGATGGGAGCACCCCATACACTCTCCACTGCCTGTGCCTTGTGGGCATCGTGTCGCGCCCTTAAGCCTCTGAGCCTCACGCAGCACATCATGCCCTTCACCCTCTGCGCCTCATGCGCGCTGCATTGCACGCCCTGCACTCCCATCCAGGCGGATCTGCGCAAGCCTCAGGGACTGGTGCAGTCACAACCGTGGTACAACCGTGCAGTCACAACCGTGCAGTCACAACCGTGCAGTCACAACCGTGGTACAACCGTGCAGTCACAACCGTGGTACAAGAGGCTGCTCCCGGGGGGGGCGCAGGCATCCCAGCAGGAGGCCCCAAGAAGGAGGCCACAAGGTACCCAGCAGGAGGGGCCAGGCGCTCAGGCCCAGCCCAGCAGCCTGAAGGGTACCGTCCCTGCCACCAAACAGGCGGCGTCGGCCTCCAGCGCTTCTTCTGCTGCTGCACGCAGTGGGGGCGCACTGCAGGAGCAGCAGGAGCGTCAGGAGGGCCTGGAGCTGCGCACGCTGCACTTCGTGCAACAGCAGCAGCAGCACCTGCAGCAGCAGCGACTGAGTGCGGAGGAGCGGGCGCTGCAGCTGTCGTACCAAAGCAAGGTATTCGTGCGCAAGCACGCGCACACGCCCTCGCACAGGCACACATGCATGAATGCACACCTTAGATGCATTTTCAGCGCGCACTATAACCATGTTTAGAGGCAATCCAGAATGTGTGGCCTCTGTGCTGCCTGCCTCACTTGCCCCTGCGCTGCAAGCACTGACCTGTCGCACACACGGGCAGCAGGCACTGCGCATGAAGGGGGCTGTGACGCTGCCCTGCCTGGCAAAATTAAAGGAAGCAGGTCAGGGCCCCGGCCAAGCTGCGCAAGCCCTTGGCAGCGTTGGACCTGCAGGTTTGCACCTATGGAAGTGTGGAGCTGCATGGTAGCGCATTTGGCATAGTACACCTGCAGGGAAGCACGTTTTCAGGGTAGATCATAGGGCACGTTTGGCAGGTTGGACCTACAGGGCAGCACGTTTTCAGGGTAGATCGCAGCTGCGCGTTTGGCAGGGTGGATCTGCAGGGCAGCACCTATGGCAGGGTGGACCTTCAGGGCTGCACGCTTGGCATGGTGTGTTGCAGGGCAGCATGTTTGGTAGGGTGGATCTGCAGGGTAGCAGTTTGGCAGGGTGGACCTTTAGGGCTGCAGGTTTGGCAGGGTGGATATTTAGGGCAGCACGTTTGGCAGGGTATGTTGCAGGGTAGCACATTTGGCAGGGTGGATCTGCAGGGCCATAGCAGACCTGCTCAGCTCAGAGCACTGGCCAGCCAGGGCAACACGCGGCCAGTGGTGCAGGGGTCCTCCCAATTGCGCAGCCGCGCTTTGCCCCTGTGACTGCAGTTTGTCCAGCAGCAGCATCTGCTGCTCCAGCAGAAGGCCGGCCACGGCGGCGGCAGGCAGGCGGGGCCAGTGGCAGAGGGGCTTCTTGTGGCGTCCTCCGCGCCCGGCCTGCCTTTCTCACCCACCCAGCAGCACCCGCTGCAACAGGAGCCGCACCTGGACTTGCACCACCCTCATCAGCAGTGGCAGCAGCAGGACCGCTCGCCCGGCTCACCGGCCTTTTCCCCATCCCCTGCCACGCCCCCGCACAGCGCACGCCCCCACCCTCATGTCGCCAGCACACCCGCACCCCTGTCGCATACCTCCCATGGTGTGCACTCTTTCTCAACAGCCCCCTCCCCACATGCGCGCTCCGCCACTTCCTTCCCAGAGGGCCCCATCCCATCATCCGATTCCCCTCGGCTCTCCCCGAAGCTCCCCCCGCCGCCCCTGTACTCCTACGCCGCCCACCTGTCTCCCCCCTTGCACACGCGCTTCGGCCTACGCGACGCGTCCCCGGCTCCCCCCTCTGGCACCTCCCCCGGCACGCATCTGTCATCCACGCCCATACCTGCCCCCGCTGGTGCGGCCACGTCCACGCCAGCCCCAGCCCGTTCTGAAGCAGCTCCGCGCCGGCCAAAGCTGACGGTGGTAGTCCCACCCCATGAGGAGGGGGACGTCAGGGGCAGCCGCCAGCCGGCCAGCCCACACGGCAGAGTGCCCCCGCCACAGGTGCAGGCGGGCAAGCGCTTGAGCGTGCGTTTGTGTGTATGTGTTGATCCGTGTCTGCTGTCAAAGCAGTCTAACTGGCAGCATACATGGCATGCAGCTCCTCACCCAGGTGGCGGTCTGTTGAGCATGTGTGTGCGTGCGTGGTGTTTGGGTGTGTGTTGGGGGCGGGGGGGAGGTGGGTGTATGCGTTGAACGCGTGTATGTAGTGGCGAACTGCTTTCAGCCTGCCTGCTGCTCCTGGCCTCTGTTAAACTTCAAGTCAGGCAAAACAAATCCTGATCCAGCAGTCCCTGCCAGCTTCCTCTCCCCCCCTGTGTGCAGCCTCTCTTCCATGCCCCGCTGGGCATCGCCGCGCCCTGTCTCCCCTGACACATGCTGCGCTCTGTGGCCCGGTGCTGCATCACGCGCAGCCCCTGGACCTGAAGTCCCCCGTGCTGCGCCCTGTGCCGCAGCCAGGCCCGCAGGATGAATGGATCCCAGAGGCAGACAAGCAGGGGGGCGCCGTCGCGGACTGCGGCACAGAGGTGGGCTTGGCAAGATCTGTGCGGCAGAATGTGGCATATGGGGGTGGGCTGGCGAAATCTGTGCTGCAGACCGCGGCATGGAGGTGGAATGGCTAGATCTGTGCTGCAGACCCTGGCACAGAGGTGTGTAAAGGCAGATTTGTGTTCCAGACTGCAGCATGGAGGTGGGCTGGTAAGATCTGTGCTCCACAGTGCAGCGCAGATGTGGTTCGGGAAGATCTATGCTGTGGGTTGCGGCACAAAGGTGGAATGGCAAGATTTTTGCTGCGGACTGCGGCTCTGGGGCGGGTGGGTCAGGCACGTCTGTCCTGTTGATCGTGCCCAGAATATGGATTACAAAGGGGCTCTGTTGGAGGTATGGAAGCTGCCGCTGGAGCAAGCGTGAGCTTTAAGTACCACCAGGCACGTGGCGAGCAGGCTGCTAGACCTGCACCGGTCTCAGCTGCATGTCCAAATTTTTGTATTGCAGAGGGGTGTAACTTGCTTACCTTGCAAATGGGATTGCAGACAGGTTCGACCTGCTGACCAATGGAGGGAGGTTGCAACAAATGCAGAGACTGCTGATGATTGCAGAGACTACTGATGATTGCAGAGACTGCTGACGATTTCAGAGACTGCTGACGGTTGCAGAGACTGCTGAGGGTTGCAGAGACTGCTGATGATTGCAGAGACTGCTGATGGTTGCCAAGGCGTGCAACCTGCTGACCATGCCTAGGGACCTTACCTCAGCACACGAGACCGTGCAGAAAGGGGGGGGCGGACCGGCGGGGCTTCAATATCAAATGCTAGCACGCGCGTCGGGGTCTGCGGAGCACCACGCTCCCCGCCCCTCCTGCGCTCGCCACTGCCACAAGAACGCCAACAAAAACACACCAGGCATTACAAATCACACTCGCGGGGCGCGGGAAGGGGCGCAGCGCGGCTCCTGGGGGCCGGGGACACTGTGCCTGAGTGCACCGTTCGCTGAGCCACGACCACCGGCGGAGTCCCCGCGAAATGCACTGTCCAACCAGCACTGCCTTATGCTTCAACGACGCGCTTTCACATCAAATTGTCCGCTCCAGAAACGGCAGAATTACGCGTACAAAATGCTACCCCAAAATGCCTCTGGCACAAGGCCTGAACAGGCCACACAGTACATAACGCATGCCACTGACCTGCCTCACATCAGTGCCTCAAGCGGGCGAACAACTTCAAAGCGTTGCAAGCCGCCAAGCTACCTTACCCCAGCACATGCTGCCCAGCTGCGTCAACGCACGCTGTCAAGCTACCTGGGCTGCCCAGGCTCTGCTTGTCTATACCCTGTGACACTAAGCTCGTGTGCATATGTGCGTGCAGGCGCGACGGCCGTACGCGCTGGTGCTGCTGACGCTGGAGTACAGGTCTAAGTTCTTCCAGAGCCTGCGCCAGACGTGGATCCAGGCCCACCTGCGTCTGAGCATCGCGCAGTCGCGCCTGCCTGGTGAGAATTGTCCAGGCACGCCTGCCGTGCACACCCGCTTGATGTGACTCGCACATGTACACATGGCACACACACATACACACACAAATTCAAAATTTGTGGTAAATTGAGGGTGTGCAGCACCTGCCGGGTGACATTTGTGCTGTGGACTTTGCCTGCTGCTGAGTCTGAAGAGCATGCATGCTTGCAGTTTGAGCGCCAGCATACGTGCAAACTTTGTAGAGCCCCTGCCTGGTGAGCATTGCACAGTCACGCTACCCAGACAGCGTCCCACAGTCCCTGCTGCCTGACAAGAGACTATCTCCTGACATATTCAACTCTGTTGCCATGAGAAATGGCTTAGAAACCCCATAATTATGGAATAGCCCATGCCCCTCCTTCCAGTCCCCCCCCCTCCCCAATGGAGCACTGCCCTCAGCTGCCACCCTGCGCCATCTCATGCACCTGCCACCCTGCGCCATCTCATGCACCTGCCACCCTGCGCCATCTCATGCACCTGCCACCCTCTGTGCACAGGCATGCCCGTGTGGTACACCCCGCCCCCCGCCATGGACGAGCTGCTACCCATCATCCTGCGCCTGAACCAGAAACGCCTGCCTGATGCGCAGCAGCAGCCACGACAGCAGCGGCAGCAGCAGCAGCAGCAGCAGCAGCGCCCAGGCCAAAAAGCTGCTGACAGCCGCAGTCCCCCCAACTTAACCTCCTCCTGGCAGCTGACTGATCATGGTCCACCTGTTGCAACTTCGGCTGCTGAGCAGAGCCTAGCTGAGGCCGGCATACAGCAGCTGCTCCAGTTCTTTGGCTACTCATGGTGCGTGCATGCAGGGATCTGCATGTGCGTGCATGTGGTCATTTGATTGCGTTTTTTGTGTGTGCGTGTGAGGTCGTTCATGTGTGCGCGTGTGTGTGCATGCAAGCGCTTGTCTACATGTATGTTCTTGCATGTTGCAAATTGTCTGTTGACCTCTTTCCTTGTGTGCTCATGTTAATCCCTGCTGTACGGGCACACTTGTTTCCTGCCATGCGTTCATGCCTTAATCCCTTGCTGTCCGCACATGCTGCGCCCAACAATGCACACACATGATGTGTAGCACACCATGGCCTGCTGTGCACCCACAACCCACCCGCACCCATAACATGCACACCCACATGCCCGTGTATGCGCATCGCCACCTTTGCTGGCACGCACACACACACACACACACATGCATGTGTATGCGCACACGGTCCCCTTTGCTGTGCAGCCTCCAGGATGCCCTGAAGTCCGCGCGCAGCCCCTCCACCTTCCTCAGCCTCTTCCCCGGGGACCTCGACCCCCTGGCCCCCCCGGCCTCTGGCACGCACGGCGTGGATGAGGCAACTTTACGGCAGGCGCTGCTGCTACGCGACCGAGTGGTGAAACACGGGCTGCAGGTGCAGGGGCGGGGGGCGGGGCCAGGTGCGCCGCCGGCAATCAAGCCCCTGGGGGCAGCGTTTGAGGCGGCTGAGGCAGCGCTGCAGCAGCGGCAGCAGCAGGAGGAGCGGGAGCTGGCGACGATGCATGGGCAGCAGCTGCAGCAGCTGCAGCAGCAGCAGGAGCTGGCCTACATCCAGCACCAGCACCTGTTGCAACAGCTGCAGGAGCTAGAGGCGCTGAGGCGGCGGCAGCAGCAGGAGTTGACGGTGCTGCAGCAGCACCACGAGCAACAGCTGGTGGCGCTGCGGCAGCAGCAGCTGGCGCGGGAGCAGCGAGCCTTGCTGCAGCGGCAGCAGCACGATACACAGCAAGCCCTGCAACCACAGCAGCCGAGTTATCAACACCAGCAGCAGCAGCAGCAGCAGCAGCAGCAGCAGGGGGATCTGTGGGCCACCGCCACGCATCCATTCAACCAAGCAGGGCCATTTGTGCCGGGCACCGCGCCACATCATGCGCAAGGCCAAGGGCTGCAGCAGCAACAGCAGCAGCATTGGAAACCCCTAGATGAGCAGTGGTGGTACGAGACACCGCTCCTGCAGCAGCAGCGACCGTGGGTAGCACGGGAAGCTGTATCTCCTCACCAATTACCCTCTCCCTTGCAGCAGCTATCTGGCCAGCAGCAGCAGCCGCAGTGGCAGCAGCCCCTTGGAGAGGCGGTTGAGCTGAATCAGTTTCACCCGCAGCAGCTGCTACAGTACGCGGCACAGCAGCAGGCGCAGATGGAGACGCAGATTCAGTGGCACACTGCTCAGGAGCTGCAAGAGCCCCAGCACCAGCAGCACCAGCACCAGCACCAGCATCAACAGCAACAGTGGTACGCCGCACAGCAGCAGCAACAGCAACAGTGGTACGCCGCACAGCAGCAGCAGCAACAGCAACAGTGGTACGCCGCACAGCAGCAGCAGCAGCAGCAGCAGCAGCAGCAGCAGCAGCAGCAGCGGCAGCAGCATCAACAGCAACAGTGGTATGCCGCACAGCAGCCGCAGCAGCAGCAGCAGCGGCAGCAGCCCCTTGGGGAAGCACTTGACCAGCCTCAGCCAGGCCTGTATGCCCAGCCCTCCAGCCACACCAACTCACGTAGCACCGCTCTCCTCACCTCCCCGTCCTTCACCTTTTCTCCCCCCCACGCACTGCCTGCTGCAAGCTACAGCAGGCCCCCGCCCCCGCACCATACTGGGTATGCAAACCTGCAGCTGCAGCTGCCGCTGCATGCGGCAAGGCCGCTGTCGGGCCAGAGCAGTGCAGGCAGCACGCCCCGGCTCCTTCCTGCGCGTGCAGGCCAGCAGGCAGAGGGCTCGAGATCTGCATCGCCGCCACCTCTGCTGCAGCACAGACGCGCTGGCTCTCTGACTGCTCCGCAGCATCACTGGCAACCTTACCAGCACCACCAACACCACCAGCAACCGTACCCACACCACCAGCGCCAGGAGCAACTGTACCAGCACCACCAGCATCACCAGCAGCATCCCCGGCACCTGCAGCTGCGCCAGCACCATCAACCCCAGCAGCAAGAGCAGCAGTCGGGAGCATGGCCCCCAGGTCAGGCTGCGGGTGCGATGAGTGAGGCTGTGGGTGCACTGAGTGAGGGTGCAGGTGCGCTGAGTAAGGCTGCGCGTGCTCTGATTGAGGCGGCAGGTGCGCTGAGTAAGGCTGCGCGTGCACTGACTGAGGCGGCAGGTGCGCTGAGTCAGGCTACAGGTGCACTAAGTGAGGCTGCGCGGACACTGAGTCAGGCTGCAAGTTTTTGGCATCCAAGTCTGGCTGCTGGTGCGCCCGGCTGATGGATATCAGTATGGCCCACCTGATTATATGGCATGGGCGCAGGCAAACTTGCCAATTGCTGCGCTATGTGCACATGCATGCCCTTGCTGGGCAAGAGCACAGACTAACTGCTAACGCCCTCGCTGCACACGAGCGCGTGCCATATGCCTTTGCCCTCGCTGCACTTGAGCATATGGTCTGCTGATTTTTGTCAAACCAGAATTGCTATCAGGTGACGGGGGTGGGAATGCATCATCATGCCCACAGTTTTGGATGGCAGCACAAAACTTGCAACAGCATCGGCAACCTCATCTCCAATGACGCCAGTTTGAGCTCTGACAACACTTTGCAACTGCGCAAGCGCACTACAACCGATGCAGCAGATGTTTATTTGCACTCTTGGCGTTTTGCGTGCGCATGTCACGGCCCTCCCCTGTGCTCATGCACGCAGCCCTCTGGCACGCGCCCGTCGCCCCTGAACCATTTCCTGTGGTGTTGCCTGCATGCAATAGGGTGCAGCAAGACACCCATTAGCCTTGGCCATGGATTGAGGCAACCATTGGCCATGGATTCCCTCATCCTTGCACACGCAATGCCATGGATTCACTCATCCTTGCACACGCAATGCCATGGATTCACTCATCCTTGCACACGCAATGCCATGGATTCCCTCATCCTTGCACACACAATGCCATGGATTCCCTCATCCTTGCACACGCAATGCCATGGATTCCCTCATCCTTGCACACGCAATGCCATGGATTCCCTCATCCTTGCACACGCAATGCCATGGATTCACTCATCCTTGCACACACAATGCCATGGATTCCCTCATCCTTGCACACGCAATGCCATGGATTCTCTCATCCTTGCACACACAATGCCATGGATTCCCTCATCCTTGCACACACAATGCTATGGATTCCCTCATCCTTGCACACGCAATGTCATGGATTCCCTCATCCTTGCACACACAATGCCTGGCTACGCTCCTGTACACTTGGCGTGCCGCCCGTCCCTCCTGCCCCCAGCATAGCACTAGCATGGATCCAGCATCACACCTGCATCGTGCCAGCATCACACCCACACCCTCCTCGTGCATGCCTCGCCTGGTGCCGCCCCTTGGCTGCAGCGCCAGGCCAAACACAAAGGCAGGCCCTCCTGCAGTTGCTTGCTGACATGGCCGCCGGCATCAACTACAAGCACGACCCCCACCAGGTAAGTCCTGAGCGGGTGCGAGCATCAACGATAAGCGTAGCCCACCCCAGACAATATCCGAGGGACTTTCCCCATCATGACGGGACACCAGCCTCCATGAAGTTGGAGCACAGCATGCTGCGTGATGGTACCGTAGCCCACCCAAGTCATGACAAGACAATTGGTACCCTTAATAAAGAGAGGCAATCGCTGCCTTCTGATGGGTGACGCCTCTCACTGGAAACAATAAGTGGGCTCTGTTCAAAACGTGGTGTGGCAGTGCGCATGGCTCTCACCCTATATGAGGCTCTCACCCTATATGAGGCCACCAGACTGCATGGCTTTTTAATGGGCCTCCGGACTGCATGAGCGCGCTTTGGCTGGCGTAGGTGTCTGCACATGGGCCTGCTGATGTCTGTCACATGCCCCTTTGTTGTTGATCCCACAGGTGGCGCACGTGTATGGGGCGGCTGAGGACGTCATGATGAGGGGCTGCAGCGTTTTTGACGATGATGACGTGGTGGTACTGAAGGTGTGCATTTGGTTGCGAGCGCTGACATAGGGAGGTAAGGGGAAAGAAAACACACGCATGCAGGCTGCATGTGTGTGTTCCGCCTGTAAAGATTGTCACGGGATACAGCAGCAGCATAGTGGAGATCTGTGGAGATCTGTGGAGATCTGTGGAGATTGTATGGTCTCCACATGGACTCTGCTGGAGACGCTTGGAGGTGAACAGTAAGGGACAGAATAGACTGTAAGTGAGGCTCCGGTTATGCATATCTTCCCGGCTGACTGCCCACAGGCACAATGCAAGAAATGTGCTGTGCAATGCTCATGGGCATGGTGCACCATTGCCGTGCCCTGGTCAGGAGTGCTCCGCTCGCCGTGCACTGCTCAGGAGAGCACCACCTACTGTGCACTGCTCAGGGGCACATGGTGCAAGTACGCAGCTTGTCGGCCTCCTCAACCTGCCACACTGGCGCACGCACGGCTCAATGCCTCAGTGGGATCCCATTTCCAGCACGCATGTGCGTGACAGCTAGCCTTCCCTGTGTGCAAATGGCGTTCCGCACGAGTGCGTCATGGCTGTGCCAATTTAATGCACCTTGGTGAGTGATGTGCGCAGGAGCCTGCGCAAATCAATTTGCATGCCTGTGGAGAGTGCTTTCTGCATTTTGAGACACGGCTTGCCTTTGTCTCACAGAGCTTGGATTGGTGGTGCCATGCGCGCAGGAGCTGGTGCTGGAGCATTCGCTAGCTGATACGCCCAAGGCGCGCGCGTACGCCAAAAAGTTCTTCGGCAGCAGCCCCACCATGGCCTTCATCATCGCCCGCCTGTACGCATGGTGGGTGTGTTAAGTGGACCTCAAGCAGCAGCAGCAGCAGCAGCAGCAGCAGCAGCAGCCCCACCAAGATTAATGGCATGATCGCCTTCCAGTATGCAAGGCAACTGCCACGGTCGTCAGAAGGCATGCTCATGGCCTTCACCATGTGTCTTTCGCCATACTTGTATCCATGGCCTCCACCACATGCACTGCCATGGCCTGCCTCCCCGCCTGCGTGTGCACATGCGCGCGTGCAAACATAAATGAGGCCCCCCACCCCACCCCCCAGCTCACGTCATGGGGTTTAGCCCAGGGGCAGCCTGACGCCGTGCTTGTGCATGGGAGCGGGAGCAGGGGCGGGGCTTGCTTGTGTGCAGGTTGAGCTGTTTGGCCTTTGCCCTCTGTGGGTCACTGGCTTGTGCACATATGCTGCGGGCCTCCTGGGATTCAGGGTAAACGCAGGCTTGCTGTGAGCTCAGTACGCTTTCCGGAGGCATCGGAGGCCTGTTGGGCTCAGTACGCTCCCTCTGCATGTGTCCGTGTCCTCCGGGGTCTGCCTGTTTGCAGGCAGTTGGCTGCCCCAGGGCAAAAGCTGCCGTTCCGTTGAGCACGAGTATGTATGCCTGCATACGCTGTGTGAATGCGGCGTGAATGCACTGCGTATCTTTGTGTGTGCACATGCGCCTGTGAGTGCGTGTGTGTTTGCGTAAGTGGGTGCATTTGGTGTACATCCTGGACTGGCTTAAGTATCAAGTGTGGCCCCGTGGTCCAAAAGACACAGTGTGGCCCCGTGGTCCAAAAGACACAGTGTGGCCCTGTGGTCCAAAAGACACAGTGTGGCCCTGTGGTCCAAAAGACAGTGTGGCCCTGTGGTCCAAAAGACACAGTGTGGCCCTGTGGTCCATAAGACACAGTGTGGCCCTGTGGTCCAAAAGACACAGTGTGGCCCTGTGGTCCAAAAGACACAGTGTGGCCCTGTGGTCCAAAAGACACAGTGTGGCCCCGTGGTCCAAAAGACACAGTGTGGCCCCTTGGTCCAAGACACTGCTGCGCGGAAGGCGCACACTGGCACACGCTTTGCTTGGTGAGCCACGGGCTTGGCCTTTGCTCCACTGTTCCAGCTGCTGCCAGATCAAGTACCAGCCCATGCCTGGGCAAGTCACCTTCACGCGAGCAGCACCTGAGCAGAGGGCCCCGGCCCGCTCTTTTGTCAGCAGCACCTCAGCTGTAGCCCCCGGTAAACAAGATTGTCAGCAGCACCCTGACTACAGCCCCAGCGTGCAAGATTCTCAGCAGCACATGAGCAAGGCCCCAGCGGTCTCCGCTGCCAGAAGCACTTAAGCAAACCCACAGGAATCCGCTAGTGCTGCACACCCTGTGCATCCCACCCCTAGGGCTGGCAGTATGTCCCACCCTAGGGCTGGCAGTATGTCCAACCCTAGGGCTGGCAGTATGTCCCACCCCTTGGGCTGCACACCCTCTGTGTGTCCCATCACCTGTGCTGGTCTTGCCGCATGCGACATGCCATGTGCCACATATCCTGTGTATCCCACCTTTTTTGGCGGGCAGGGGCGCGCTATGTGCGATGTATGGGCCAGAGGTCCAGCAGGAGGAGCTCAGCATGGAGCCGAGGACGCTGCAGGGGCGCAGCAGCATGCCCCCGACGACGGCCGGCATGTGCATGGGGGGGACACCCGGCGTGGGCCAGCTTGACAGCTGGCGACAGCTCGGGCAGGGTCCCGGCCCGGTGCGTGGCCGCCTGGCAGCGGTTTGCGGCGCGCGCGTGCGTGCGCGTGTGTGTGTGTGTGTGTGTTTGTGTTTGCATGCATGTTTGTGTTTGCACGCATGTGTGTGTGTGTTTGAACATGCACAAGCATGCGTGCGCGTGTGTGTGCTTGCAAGTTTGTGCTTTATGCATGCACGATGCGAGCGTACGTGTCTGTTGTGCCTGCAGTCTCCTGATTTGTGTGCCTGAGTGAGGTCAAACCTTAACAGCCTAGCTTTGCTGGGTTTCCAGAGTGTGTGAGTGGGATTCAAGGGTGTATGAGTGGATCTTGAGAGTGTGTGTGTGAGAAGATCACCAAGGTGGATGAGCAGATCTTGCAACCGTCTGTGTCTGTAAGTGAGCCTTAAGGGTGTGCAAGCAGGCCTTAAGGGGGTGTGGTTGAGCTAGTGGAGGTGCCCTTCAAAGGCGAATACGCGCGTGCAACACCCAGGCGGTAAGCTATGTGCCGCGCGTCATCCTTTTTGTGCCGGCCGCCTCCCCAGCATTTGTCACCAGCTGCACGTGCAGCACTCTAGTGTGTCATTGGCTGCAAGCGCAGCGCCCTTGCTCATCATCCAATGCAACTACAGATCAGCCCAAACGGCCAGCAAGGCAACCCGGGCGGCAGATGTGGCGACGGTGGGGATGGCGGCGGCGGTGGGCCCGGTACACCCAGCGCGTATGTAGCGTGGGTGCTGGGAAAAGCTCAGGGCTTGGGCGAGCGCCTGGACCAGCAGCCGCCCTTCTTGGACAGCACGCCAGCGTGAGTGCGCCGGCGTGCGTGTATGCGTGGTCATGGGCAAGGGGGGATAGGGTAGGAATGGAGATGGCATTGTGCGTGTGTGTGTGTTCATGTGTGAGTTTATGCGCACAACGCACGGCGAGAACGCCTGATGCAGTGCACATCCCATATGGCTCTGCCTGCTCACGCTATGTGGTGCGCACCGCACCCTGGACAGGCGCCAACTGCACCCTCACCCATCCCTGCTGCACTTGTCTCCCCACTTGCTTTGCACATGTGCTGCCCGTGCACCTTTTCCTTTCCAACGGGGGCGCGAGTTCCCAAGTCAAACATGCCTCCAACTTCTCATACGCCCCCATCCCCCACATTTGCTGTGGCGAATGCACATGCTGCGCCGCCCGCGCAGCTCCCCCTGGACCGGTGCCCACCGCACGCTCGCGCGGCGCCCCTCGCCTTGGGAACTTGAAAGCGCGGCCCCGCCACACGCCCAGCAGCAGCCCCAGCCGCCGCTTCCGCCGCGCACGTCGCTGCACACTCCAGCACATCTCACGGGCCAGCCGCCGCAACCGCGGCAGCAGCAGCAGCAGCAGCAGCAGCAGCAGCAGCGACAGCGGCGGCGCACCTCCCCTCAGGCCTCGCCGCAGCGGCCGGCCGCGCTGCCTGCCGCCGGTGAGCAGGATGTGTGCCTTTTGCACTGTGGGCGTGCCTTGCACTGTGGGCAGGATGTGTGCCTTTTGCACTGTGGGCGTGCCTTGCACTGTGGGCAGAGGATGTGTGCCTTTTGCACTGTGGGCGTGCCTTGCACTGTGGGCAGGATGTGCCTTCTGCACTGTGGGCAGGATGTGCCTTCTGCACTGTGGGCAGGATGTGCCTTCTGCACTGTGGGCGTGACGCCTGTGGGGCCGGTGCTTGGCGTGGTGGCTGTGCCTCCACGGATCCCTTACGCATGCACGGCGGGTTGTGCGCTGGATCATCAATGGATTGAATGCATTGCTTATCACTGGATGGTCATCATGCAGGTGTTTCATACATTTTTGGACTGCTGCTGCTGCTGCTGCTGCCTGCCCCCACAGCCACATGGGCCTGGAGCTCTCCCTGTGTTTCACCCACCACCATATGTGCACCTGCGTGCTGCGCGACCAGCATGCAGCTCATGATGTGCTGGCCTTGGCGTGCAGAGGGCGCTGCCTGTGAATGGTGCCCTGCAGCCCACGAGTGTGGTGCTGAACAATGATGGCTGCGCAACCGATGCACATACACACGGAGCAAAGCACACACAGCCCATCCCAGGAAACAGTGCTCATCCCTGGCCCGCGCATGTCTTCTCTCCCTGCGCCAGGCGGCGCCAACATCTGGTCCCAGCTGCGCCAGGCTATCCCACAGATGAAGGCACAGGAATGTGCCCTGAGGGACAGCTACCTGTTTGCTGGCAGGGGCCCGTCCGGGCCCAGAGGGGACGGGGACAGCGCAGCTGGCAGTGACGCGCACTCCGTGCGCACAGCAGGCTCGCAGCCGCTGTCACCCAAGGCCTTGAAGTCGGCGCCGTCCCGCCCTGTGGTGGATGCCGACAGCTACCTGCCAGACCGCGGTGTGTGTCGTGTGTGTGTGCGCGCGTGTGTGTGCGCGTGTGTGTGCGCGGGTTTGTATGTGTGTGCATGCGTGTGTGTGTGCGCGTTTGATCAGATTGCGTCGCCCAATGGCAGGTCCAGCAGCGGCTGCAGCAGCGTGGGGCAGTAACACATTCTGCATCACCCGCGTGCAGCTGCTTGCTGAGCGCTTAACGCTGGCCAGGTGCTGGCCCCACCTGCAATGAGGCACCTCCCCCTATGAACGCCCTACCTCTGTGGACGCCCTCCCTTCTGAAGTGCCTTTCCTTTGTGAATGCCTTCCCTTTGTAGGCACCCTCGTCTGTATGAGCATTCTCTGTAAACCACACGCACATGCTCGCCCACAAAATGTGGCTGTTCACGTGCCAACCCATGCCAGCGCTACCACCTGCCATGACGCCACTGGCTGCCAACCCCTCTCTCCCTTCTTTCCCTCCCTGCCTCCCGTTCAACTGCCCATGCAGCCATGACGCGGGACGAGGAGGACTATGCCTTTTTCCTGCAGCTGTACATTGGCCATACATGGCAGGCGCGCAAGATGGTACCAAAGGCACGACGGGTCCTGAGGTGTGTGCGTGTGTGCGTGTGCGTGTGCGTGTGCGTGTGTGGGCGCGCGTGTGCGTGTACGTGTGTGCTCGCCCTGTTTTAGAGTAGGGCCACTGCTTTGCCGCAGCCTCGTTCGGTGCCGCCAATGCGCCTGCGACTGCCACCACCATCCTGCCCTCCACCCTGCCCTTATTGCTGGGCCTCTGCTTCCTGATGCCCCTTTGCTGCCCCTTTGCTGTCCGTTGGCCCCCTGCCATTGCCCCCCC
>LKMJ01000778.1_pt1 | contig 26129 bp, 31 predicted proteins | sample 643391 | NCBI WGS metagenome assembly LKMJ01 (sample SAMN04112250, study PRJNA286221) | soda lake metagenome | biome: soda lake; feature: Kulunda Steppe; material: water; isolation source: sample PL-Br10 brine of Picturesque Lake | place: Russia: Kulunda steppe | collected 2010-07 | reverse complement strand
CACGCGCACATGCATGCACTCGCGCACATACGCATGCACTCACTCACACCTGGGGCTGCACAGCGCACACGCACACATGCATGCACTCGCGCACATACGCATGCACTCACTCACACCTGGGGCTGCACTGCGCAGCTGGGCATCCGCTACAGCGTGACGCGCGTCACCCCAGAGCCTGGATTCCGGCAGCTGGACGACTATGATTTCCAACAAAAGGTGCGCGCAGACGGTAGGGGTTGGACCTGGGTGGACAGGGGCTGGACCCAAAAACGCCTAAAACTCCCAGATGGACTGTGCTCGGCGCCCTTTGATGGCATACGCACGTCAGGCACCCTTTGATGGCATACGCACGTTAGGCGCCCTTTGATGGCATTTGCTCGTCAGGCACCCTTTGATGGCATTTGGAACACAAGCGAGGCCATGCGTTGTATGTGGTGAGGGCCTGGGCGGGTGTGGGATGAAACCTGCTTGGGGTGAAGCAAGAGCAGGGGAGGCAGTGAAACTGGTACGCAGGCAGCCTTGCCGCGGCTGCTGTACCTGCTGCTGGCGCTGCCGCATTCGGCTGTAAGACGGCCTCTTCCACTCTCCCCCCGATCAAATAATTCAACGGGAGACTGTCCCAAAGGTTGCGTCTTATAGGGATGTGTCTGAGGGATGTGTCTGAGGGATGTGTCTTAGGGATGTGTCTCAGGGATGTGTCTTAGGGATTTGTCTTAGGGATGTGTCTTAGGGATGTGTCTTAGGGATGTATCTTAGAGATGTGTCTAAGGGATGTCCCAAAGGTTGTGTCTTAGGGTTGTGTGGAGGTTTCGGTCGAAGAAGTGGACTCCTCCGAAATTAAACTCCAAAGAGTCAGGCCGCTTATTTTGGCACACCACACGCACACAGGCAGAGCAGCAGCTGCGTACCAACTGCTGGGCCTGCGACCCCGCCTGTCTGTGCAAAGCAGAACAAAAGCTGCCCAGCCAAGCGCACTTTCTTGCACAGAGAAGCACTCGCTTCCGAGAAAAGTAAACCATGTAAACCAGCATTCAAGAGTGCTAGGGTGCTGTATGACATGCCTCGTGCCCTGCATCCTCAAAGCGCGCGTGACATGCCATGTGCCCCGCGTCTTCTCACGCACGGAGCAGGTGAAGCAGCTGTTCCCTCGGGGAGGCAGTGAAATGACGGCGGTGCACTCGGGCGAGGAGTTCCTGTGGAAAGACTACGCGCCTATGGTGTTCAGGTTTGTGTGTGTGTGTCTGTGCGTGCACGTTTGTGCGTGCGTGGGTTTGTGCGTGGATTTGTGTGCATGAGTGCGTATGTGCGTGTACACGCATGTGGGTAGGTGGGTGTGCTGTAAACGTGTTTTTGCGCGCTATTCAGTGTGTAGTTGCTGCGAGCAACGTACGCACTAACGCGCAACTTTGTGCTTCAGGGACGGATCGCAATGCGCCCCACAGCTTTGCGCGCAGGGACCTTGGAATTCACAGACAGTCCAAGGCCCTGCATTTTGGGGCAAGATGGCTGGTAACAGCTAACACAGCATATCGCATCTCGGGAGTCCTATACTGTGGACTAGAGGGAGCAAGCTGCTTGCCAGCCGTCTTACTCGTGCGCATTCCCGGCTCATGTGCCCCGCATGCGCCTGCAGGAGGCTCCGAGAGCTGTTTGAGATTGATGCAGGCAGCTACATGCTGAGCCTTTGCAGCGACACAGCACTCCGGCTGCTAAATAGGTGACGCATGTGCTGGCGTGCTTGTGTTGATGCGCGCGTGTGTGCGTGTGTGTGCGTGCGTAATTGACCCTCTCGCGTGTGCCCATGCACACACATCACCACCTCTGCCCCTGTGCACGCCCATGTGCACGCTGTATGGATATGTGTGATGGTGGTGATGACGATGTGTGTGTGCCCACGTGCGTGTGAGTGCATTGTAAGGGGCGCACACCATGATGTGCATGCATAAAGGGGCAAGCTGGAGCACTGGTGTGTGCATTTCATGGACGATATGAGGGGACTTGCTTGCACAGCATAATGTGCACACACACACACACATGCAGATTCATACACACACACTTAGGGCAACGCAAGCACGTGGACACGCATGCACTCATATTCTACAGCTGGCACGCACTGTAACACTAAAAGTTGGCCTGTTGACCAACCACGGCCTACACAGCTTCACAGGGCGCGTTTTTTCGTGTGTGTGTGCCTTGACATGCACCTCACAGCACGCTAGTTGAAGGTATCTATTGGTCCTGAATCTACCACAGGTGCCTTCAGAGGACTGAACAAGGGCATGTGCACAGTGTTCCAGCTGTCCAGCAACGACCACTGCCTCTTTGCAGGGGCGGTGAAGAAGGGCATGCATGCTTGCGCTTGCACATATCATATGTGACATACGTGAATGTGCCTTGACATGCCGTGCAGCCCCGGCAAGAGTGGCGCAGTGTTCCTGCTGTCCAGTGACGACCAGTACTTTGTGAAGACGGTGAAGAAGAATGAGGCGCTGCTGCTGTGCCGCATGCTGCCGCGCTACTACAGCCACGTCAGCAACCACCCGCACACGCTGCTCACCAAGTTCTACGGCCTGCACCGCATCACCCTGAAGAGCGGGCGCAAGGTGAGGCGCAGGGTGAGGCGGGCGCAAGGAGAGGCGCAAGGAGAGGCGCAAGGAGAGGCGCAAGGTGAGGCGCAAGGTGAGGCGCAAGGAGAGGCGCAAGGTGAGGCGCAAGGAGAGGCGCAAGGTGAGGCGGGCCAGCTGCTCTCTTGAAGCGCCATACAGGTCCGAAAACGCCTGCCGCCTGCATAAAAAGAGCAGCACTTTTCACCTTGTGCTGATCTGCTTTGAGACTGGCCCAAGGTCAGCAGAAGTAGCAGTGCAGTCGTAGAAGGTCAGGAGTTGTAGAGTAGCTGCTGCGCAGAGGGGAGGCCTGGGCGACGCTGCACACCCACTGAAAACGAGGCACTGTGTGAGAAGGCTGCTCGATGACATTTTGTGCTTCAACCTGGGCTGTTTGCCCCCTTGCATGCGGGCCGCATTGCCGGTAGCAGCCGCTGCATTTTGGCAGGCTTGCTCATAATGGGAGAGTTGTAGCGCGGATACTTCTATGCAAGGCAGGCGAGGTCAGAGGTATCAGAGTGTGTGTGAGCGTGCATGAAGGGTTTGACCAAGGTTTGTTTTTCAGGGCTTCAGAGATTCAGCTGACACCTTTTGGTTGGGCAGCGGGCCACGGAGGTGCTGGGCAGTGGTCTGCAGCGCATGCTGCGTGTACGTGTGGTTTGCACAGAGATCCTACGTAAGGCCTGGCCTTCTTGGCCTCTGTTGTCCATGGAGCACATTGCAACCTTGAAACCCAGGAATGGGCTGCAGGCTGCTGCTGCTGCTGCTGCTGCTGCTGCGTGTGGATGATCTTAGGATTGCACAGCAGCAGCACTTTTGGAATCAATGGACGTGTTTGCCCTTTTGGAATCAATGGACGTGTTTGCCCTTTTGGAATCAATGGACGTGTTTGCCAGCACCATCACCAAATAGCCAAAAAGGCCCCCCCAACCTGTTGTGTGCACTCCCGACTTATGGCTGCTCCCGAGGGCTTTGCTGGATGCGCTGCTGCGCAGGTGCACCTGGTGGTCATGGCTATAGGTGGCTCATGGCTTTGCTGAGTGCGCTGCTGCGCAGGTGCACCTGGTGGTCATGGCTATAGGTGGCTCATGGCTTCGCTGGATGCGCTGCTGCGCAGGTGCACCTGGTGGTCATGGCTATAGGTGGCTCATGGCTTTGCTGGATGCGCTGCTGCGCAGGTGCACCTGGTGGTCATGGCCAACCTGTTCAACCGAATGCAGCTGCATCAGAGGTTTGACATCAAAGGCTCCAGGCTGGGCCGCAGCGCAGGCCCGGAGGCTAAGCAGCAGGTGTGTCACACTGACTCTGCGGCCACAGCTTTTTAGCCCATACACAGGGGTTGCAAAGAACCGCAAACGGTTTGGGGCAGGCCCTGGGGTCAAGCAGCGGTTGTGCCAATTCTGAGATGGTCCTTTGCCTCCAACTTCCTTAGTTCATATGTGAGTGTGCATTTTGAAGCCTTTACTGGCTCAGGTTGCAGCGCAGGCCTTGAGGCTCTGCAGCAGGTGCACACATCATTCCATAACAAGCCTCAAGGGTCCTGCTCACCGACCTTCTGGCATCAAGCCTACTGTAGCAAGCAAGCGTATGCTTTATCGGGTTGCCTTGCCTACACGCAGCTGCTTGCACCAAACTATCTATTTATGGTTGTGTGCCAACCTCTCCTTGCAGGCCCATGCCATCCTGAAGGATCTGGACCTGGATGCAACGTTCCGGTAAGTTGGCAAGCTATAACCACACCTTGCAACTCCAAGCACCCATGCCGCTTCTGCCTTTGAGTTTAGACGCACATGTGCACATGCGCACACGTACACGCACACACGCACACACACGCACACACTTTCAGACAGCACGCGGAGATTTGAGCACAGGAAATCCCCACTGCAAGCATCGTGCAGCTGACTATGCCTTTGATCATGCCACTCACCATTGCAATGCCACTCACCAACCACTGCAATGCTTCTGACCATGCCACTCACCATTGCAATGCCAAGCATACCCTGACCTGCTGTGGAGCCCAGCTAGCACCCAGTCCTTGCAAGTGTGGTGCCAAGCATATGTTGCTCATACCCAAGCACACGCTGACCTGCCAGGGCACCCCCTTGCACCCACTGGGCACCCACTTTCACCCAATGTATGTGTCCACCTGCAAAGCCAAGCATATGCCAACCTTCTGTGGAGCCTAGCTTGCATCCAGCGCCAGAGCTTGAATAGATCAATGTGAGAGCGTGGGACATTGAGGATACGTCCTGTCCACCGCTGTGCATGAGTGCAGGCTGGAGGATGGTTGGCTGGACCGCCTCCTCTACCAGCTGCGCGCAGACTGCAGCCTGTTGGAGCAGTGCAGAATCATGGTGTGCACATGCATGCACTGTGACAGTATTGACAGTAATACAAGTTGTATTATACAACATTGATCCATGCACTTATGAAATGTTGATGCATGCATGCATTGATGTTGCGTGTATTCATGCCCTTGCATATGATAAATACTCCATCAGCTCTAAGAGGCAATTTTAAATCTAAGTATTGACTCTTAAAACTGAGGGAGTATAACATTCGTATTAGTTGGCATGCACCAAGGTCACTCATCCTCCTTGCTTGCTCCTCTGCAGTTGTTACTGCTTTCAAAGCAAGTGTAGCAAATGACTTGGCCAGCATTCATCTTTGCTTGACACTTTTATATCACACCCGCAGGACTATTCTTTATTGCTAGGTGTGCATTACAGAAATCGACATACAGAAGGCAAATCTCTTGGCAACTTTACAGGTGCAGTGCCTCTGTCACTTGCAATAACAGGCCTTTAACGCATGACAGTGGAGGCATGACTGCACACTTCAGCGCGCATTTAAATAAAATAGATCCAAGAAAACTTCTATGATCCCGCCCATTTGCAGTCCATCAGGACTGCATGCATACACACGCACACACTCTTGTAGCACATGTAACGCACAGGCGCACAAATGGGCGCACACACACACACACACACACACACAAGGCATGGTGCATTGTTGCAGAGAGGCGCTGCCAGTGCATCATCGATTTTGCTGGGTCATGAGATCGTGACGTTGTTTTTCCCCCACCAACCAGCCGGGGCTGGCCCGCAAATCAGGCCGCCCAGCAGCCCTCCGGACACTCGCATTATTTTCCATTGTTCTAGACGCTGGAGTCATTTTTGTTGTTCAAAGCAAGTGCAGTCAGGGATTTCTTTAGCATCTGGAGGCACGCAATTACTTGCAGAGGTGGACCCTGATGAGGAGTACAATGCAAACTTCCCACGCCTGTGTGACAAGGTGGCGCGCCTGAGGTTGCCTGAGGATGCCAGGTACGCGGGCCTATGCGCGCACGCAAATGCAGGATGCAAGCTGGAGTCCCCAGCGCGCACCTGCCCTGCCATTCCACATGCATTTCATGTAGTGTGCGAGAGATCTGTGCTCACTCAATGCCACTCAAGCCTGCGCTTCTTCCATCAAGCATGCCTGACACAGTGCATGCTCGGCTGCCACAGCAATCACGCTTGCGTGCCAGCCTGAGGCGTCAGTGATTCAGCCAGCGCCCCTGCCTTGCACCCAAGACACACGAGCAGCTGGGCTCACCTTTGCCACGCATCGCCGGCCTTGCTCCTGTGTGCGCAGGGCTGCGCTGCTGGACCTGCTGCGTGCGCGCCTGAACCGCAACCAGCAGCGCGCACAGCAAAGGTACCACCATTCCCTTAGCACCACCGATGCGCTGGCCCTTGAGCAGGGCAGCTCGCGCGTGCAGCTGGGCGTCAACATGCCTGCCCAAGTCATCCCTAACACAACGGTGAGTGGGGCGTGGCGCAGGCTGGCCCTGAAGCTGCCTACAGTGTTGGTGAGCGCTGGGCCCCTCTGCCTAATCAGGGCCGGAGGGCAGGTCGTCATTGCACACAAACGCACACAGCGCTGCGGCTGCACTTGCTGCCGTTGGTGCCAACTGCGGGCGTGCCGCCAGCTACCAGCCGTGCTGCCAAGGTTCCGCCTGAGCGCTTGGCGGAGTTCGATGCTGAAAGACATTGCTAACGCCGCTAAGATCCGAGCTTGAGAACTTTCTAGTAGGTGTGTTGACGAGGCGTCGGAGCCCTTCCCCATCGCGTGCCTCCCCACTCACTCTTTTCACTCTTTTGAACAGGGTGTTGCAAGCTCAGGAAGAGCCTCTGCCTGACTTTGAAACCTTGCCGTGCTGCGCTTGTGGCACACAGGGGGCCCAGGCTGAGGAGGTGATTCTGTACTTTGCCTCTGCCTGACTTTGAAACCTTGCCGTGCTGCGCTTGTGGCACACAGGGGGCCCAGGCTGAGGAGGTGATTCTGTACTTTGCCTTTGCCTGACTTTGAAACCTTGCCGTGCTGCGCTTGTGGCACACAGGGGGCCCAGGCTGAGGAGGTGATTCTGTACTTTGGCATCATTGACATCCTGCAGGTAGGTGCGGCAGGACAAAGGCCTTACACACAGGCATCGCGCATGCGTCTTGCGCTTTGCAGTCGCCCACACTTTGCCAGAAAGAGGCAGGTCCATCAGTGCCAGGCTTGGAGAGGTGCATTTTCTGTGTCTGAGGATATTCACAGTTCTCTTCTTATGCTCGTGCTTTTTGAGACCAAATAGCATCCCCATTAGAACTAGCTCAAGCCACGAGGGGGGTGCACAAATGAGGTGTCCTCCAGCGGCATCCACAGCACAAAAGGGTGCATCAGCTTGAAGATTCCAGGTTTTTGCTAGACAGCCTATGGGTCAACCAGCATCGCAACACTGTGTTGAATAAATCACTTTGTCATGCAAGACCGCGTCTTTTCTGAATTGATGTCTGAGGCTGTGTCTCTGAGATCAAACAGTTGTTGGTGGGAGATATTCTACTGAGCTCTAAGTATTGGTCCAACAAACCTCCAGGAGGGCCAGCTATTGTGTGTACATCAGCTTGTTGATTAGCCAAGAACAATGATTTGGCATATGATAGCTTTGTGAACATCACAGAATACTCTTCCTGGCTCCCTCCCTCCCTGTAACCTCCAATCCACTTCCTTGCTGTATGTGCATTGTATGATGTGGTTAACATCGTGCTGGCCTCCTTTACATTGTTTTTGACTCCTCTCGTCATATCCAACTCCTTCCCTCGCCGCGATACCTGCAGGATTACAACACCAGCAAGCTGATTGAGCATAACCTGAAGTCAATCCTGCACGACAGCTATGCTGTCAGTGTCACGGACCCAACCACATACTCAAATCGCTTTCAGTCATTCCTCATGTCCATCTTCTCTTAGGCGGCCTTCCAGCTGCAAAAAAAGACAAGTACCCACTTGGGTAGCACAGCACAATCATCGAAACTCTGTGGTCTGAAGCTGCATGAATCCGATTTGAAAATTCCAATGAACACGTATTTATCCAGCGTTTGTTTTTCTTGTACCTATGTCCGCGTTCTCTGGAACCGGATCCCCACAGACGCAGCACATCATATGCTGCATATGACAGCTGTCCTGTGCATGCCTCTGAATCTTGGGTCAGAGCGGTCCTGTGAGGACGCGCTGTGCTTTGCATTGCCTTGGTTGCCCTAGTGGCCGTCAGCGCTTGGACAGAGCAACGTGCAAGGGGGTGTACGCCCGCTGCCTGTACTTGCCTTGTTTGATGCATCTGCACCCTTTGGTGACAGGATCTCTTTTCCAGAGCCTCTGCCTTGCATCACCCAGACCATGAAAGCCGCTGATCCGCCTTTCCTGCGCCAGACGACACGCTACAAGTTACATGGTTAGCTTCGGCTTTATTTTCTTAACTTTGGCTTGCACTGGTGTCACCTGATCGATTGATCGAACTCACTCTGATCACACACACACACACTCTGATCAGTTGATCAAGCTGCAAGAATCATGTGAGTCGCTGCATGTTCACTTGAAGTTTACAAGTTAGGGTTAACCGCAGCCTGGCTGTTAAGGTGATCGATGTGTGGCTGGTCATTGCCAGCCACGAAATAATCCATAATGCCTGAGATGAAATAGCGAATCTGTTATGCTGTCTAGGGAGGATATCAAAGGCAGCCTGGCTGGGCAAGGCATGCAAAATATGAGGGGCCTCTACAGGAAAAACTAAGAGGGAGATAAAGGAACGCTTGTAGTGCTTGGCTTGAGAGGCAAGGCCGTCCATGCATGATAAGTAGCCAGTTTGCGAGTGTGTCCCCTATAGGGTCCGCGCCATCCAACCTTACCTTACCTTACCTTACCTTACCTGCGCCATCCAATCGTCCTCCGTACCGCGGGCAACCGCTCACGCAGATCAATCACAAAATCTCGTAACGGAAAGGGGACAGCAGAACGCAACTTGCAGATTGAATCGGTATACCTATCTGACGCGCACAGACCGTCACATGCTTTTTTGAACTCTACAGTCCAGCACTTTTTTTGTAAAGATGCACTTAGAGCAATATCTGCATGCACAATCTTCCTGAGCAAGACACTATTCCCGCAAGGAGAGAACAAAACTTGGCAGCAGCGCGGAACCAATAAAAATGCAAAGACTCCTGTCCACACTCCTGCAACACTGTGACAGCCCAGTTAGGTGTGGTTCTTTCCACGCCAAGGACACCTTTGAGGAAACACATTTGCGCAGTCTGGAGTGGGCTGTCAAACTCTGTTTTTCTTCATGAACTGTGTGCCCCAGACCTGGCAAGCATACATACTGGCGGGAATAGCATAGCATTTAGCCAACAAGAGGAGAGCTTGCGGCCTGTCCATCAAATGGTGCTCTCGTGCAACTTCCCTGATTTTGTGACATCCAGCCATGAACGGACCAAGCATGTGTTCAGTGGATTTGGCAATGTCATGGGTCCTACCTACATGTGTATATATGGGTATATATGTTGCAGCCCTGCAATCCCACGAAGGTGCACAAAATATCAGTAGCTTACTGGGCTTTTCAAAACCAAGTTGGTAACTTTTCTTTGCTGTAGCTTGAGGCTTAAGCTTCAGGTCAACTCGATGGACTCCTGAGGTTTACAAGAGAGGGCCTACAGTCAAAGAGTGTGCCTTATAGTCTGCTCATAACAACAAATAAGATCACAAAGAAGAAACAGCCTGTCTGAGAGCTTTGCTGTTGTTCTGGCTAAGAAAAGTAGACACGTCACGGGAGCCTATGGAGGGTTAGGTTAGATTAGGTTACATAGCTGTATCTGCCAAACGAGCCTATGGAGGAAGACAGATTCATGATTTCTGCAGAGAGAAACCAAATGGGGATTCCCCCCCGGCGTGCCTCGCTGCGAAAAACGTCCGACATTGTAAGTCACAAGAAAGGTCATAATCTTGATCAAGAGACATGTGTTTTGGAAGGGTTTATGGCAACTGCATGACCTGGGCCCTCTTTGTAGGAAAGGCACACCATTGATAATAAGTGGAGCTCCAGACCAAGGCCTTGTGAACAATTTGTTTTTTCAAGTGCGCATCTTGTTGAAGATATGCGCATGTAATAGAAAAAACATGCAATTTGAGGGCAGTCGTGTGGACCCTCTGTGAATCACTAACACTAACCCTGGCAGGGCTGACTCTTAAAGTTTAAGATGAAGGGAAGTGCCAGTGGCTGAGGTAAAGATTGAATTGAACCTCCTACATCAATGCCCTTGTGTTACAAGTGGGCCAGAACAAATTGTTCATTCTTGACTAAATTCTTTGAATGATCCCTGGGTAAGACCATGGACCTCTGCACTTTATTGGGCTCAGCCAGGCTGTGCCATGTCTTGGCACATGTATGTACAAACCTCCGCAGTTTTATTTGTTTGTTTAGAGCTGCTACTATGTTCTACAATGGCATGCTGTCCTCCAACAGTGCATTCTGACTGAGTGCTCCTTCAATAGGCTAAAAACATCTGGTAGGGGGTTGGCACACGATACTACCGTTGTAGTACTTTGAGCCAACATGCTACGCTCTTTTTCCTTATTTGACGCGGAGGGTGTTCAACCGCCTGCTTACTGAGCAAAAACAGTAGTACTGCTAGTTTTCTTTCTTTCCTTGCTCTTGGACCCTTGGTCTGGAGCAGGGGGCTGCCAGTCACCCTCCCAATTCCCGCTAATTATCTTTGGTCAAATGAGAGACTGCTGCACACCAAACAGGCTCGTTACATGACCATAACTGGCACTGCAGTGATTTGGCGTGACACCTTTCCCTTAACTGATGCAGGGAGAAACAGGCACCTGCATTTTTGGGAGCCCTTCTCCAGTGCCCACCCGCATGAGCGCAATAGTAATTAGACCTACTAGGTCTACTAGGTCTACTGGTAGTACCACCAGTGGTGCGCTCACCTACAACCAGGGCCTTGGTGATGCATTCTCCTCGCACTCTTCTTGAATACATATTCCTTGATCTGCCCCATGATGTCGTTCGTAGCGTGGCTCAATTTAAACTCTTCACTATGAAACAGCCACTTGGAATAACGTCTTCCATGAGCTGTGAGGCAAAGGCTATCCAGGATGAGCGACAAGTCATCTTCAATTGTACTGGACCCCAATCTATGTGAAAGAAAAATAAAAGAAAAATATGCTGGTGGTTGAACATCCCTTGCATCAATCAAAGAATGGGAGACACATACGTCCAGAGAACTGTATGCCAAACCCCCACCAGAGATAGGGAAATTCGCGATTTGCTTGCTGTCTATGAGCAGGCTAGCAGTCGCACTTCTTGATTGAAGGCCTTATCCTTGTGACTATTGTGATCCTTATGTCTCCTTTCCCTTGATTGATGCAGGAAGAGGGCCTTATATACTCTGCTGAGTCTCCACCAAGGTTCATCCTTAAACGGTCATTGCAGAGCTCACAATTCACAAACAAACAGATTGACGTAGTATCCACAAAAAGTTTACAAGGTCAAACTTAAACTTGTAAACTTGAAGAAGTATCCACTGAATTGCAACAAGTGGAAGAACTAGAACACCACCACTATGCAGAGCCAAGCCCATGCGGCACTGTCAGCCATCGCTGCGGCAGTGGCAAAACAAGCGCAACAGCCAACTCAATCCAATGTTTGAGGATCAGACACCCGATACAAATCTGACACAGCCCATCAATCCCACCCACTGTTTGAGGACGGACATCCAATGTTACAACTAATTTCGCTTACAATTATGATAGCAATAATTTGCATAATACTTGTGGCTGGTCACCACAAGCCAAAAAAAGTTACTGCCTAATAGCCTGGCTGACAGTTAACCCTAACCTGTAACTCCCAATGCAAACTTGGTTCACACTTATTTTACAGTGCTTTCCCCATGCAGCCTAGTATTCACACTATTTTGACTGGTAAGAAGCCTTGTGGAACTTGGATCAAGGCCAAGCACTTCCGGGGTACAAGCGCATTGGCAGCAGTGAGTTGTGTACCCAATTCCATCCAATGATTGTAGGACCACACACGTGCTAGCGGCCTCAAGGAACCGGCACATCACTTTTGATGCCATCCGTCCGCGCTGCTGCAGCTCCCAACAAGCTCTCATAGATTATCTACAATAGATTGCTCAGTTGATCACCTTCACAAGCAGCCCCCACATGTCACCGCATCAGGCCCAGCTGCTGCAGCACCCAACAAGCTCTCATAGATTATCTATAATAGATTGCTCAGTTGATCACCTTCACAAGCAGCCCCCGCATGTCACCGCATCAGGCCCAGCTGCTGCAGCACCTGGCGCGCCGTGCCCCAGCTGTGGCCCCTGCGCTGCAGATAGCCCGTGAGTCGGCGCCGCTGCGTGTCCTCTGGCAGGTGCTGCATGCTTGCGTGCCGCTTGCGCACCACCTCCAGCAATTCATCCCCTAGCGCGCCGCCCCCCTCTCCAAATTGTCCTCCACCCCCAACCCCATTGCCCCTGCTCCCTCCCTCCCCAAGCCCCTCTCCCCCTCGATCCATGCCTGTGCCAGAAACAGCAGCAGCAGCAGCAGCAGCAGCTGTGCTGCCCCGTCTCGACCGCCCTGAGCCTCCCAGGCCTTCCAGCCCGCTGCCGCTATCCCTGGTCGGCCCTGTCTCCGTCCTGCCTCCGTTTCCTCCTCGCACACCGCTGGCGACCTCTGTGGGCAGCGTGTTTGGCGTGACACGCAGGCTGTGCTGCTCATCGCCAAAGAATGCGCGCAGCGCTTTGTCTACGATGTGCGCCTCCAAGCCCCTGCGCAGCATGTCCTGCAAGCAAAGCATGCGTGCGCACACAATCGCACTCCAGGCTTGAATCCAAACCCCATCATCCAACGCTTGAGAACAGCAGGCACACACCTAAACCTGCTTGCACCCACATGTGTTTACACCCACACCTGCTTGCACCCACACCTGCTTGCGTCGCGCCTGCTTTGCACCCACACTCGCTTGCACCCACACCTGCTTGCACCCACACCTGCTTTGCACCTACACCTGCTTGTACACCCAGGCCCGGGCCTGGGCTCAGTGCATGCTATCAAGGACCCGGTTTGTGTGTGGCATGCCTGTTCCTGCCTCTCAGCAACATATGCTGCCAAGCGCCTGTGCAGCCATTCTGAGGGTAGCGCGGGGCCCAAGGTAGCTGTGCGTTGCGCAGAGGGTGCGTTGCATAGAGGTAGCTGTGCGTTGCACAGAGGGTGCGTTGCACAGAGGGCGCTGGTGGGGCGCGCACAAAGACATCAACTGTACATGCGTGCTCCTGTGGAAGTACATGCGTGCTCCTGTGGAAGAGAAGGGCTCCGAGGAGCCCCGGATGCCTTAATGGAAAGCAATCCTGCTGTTGCTAGGTACAACCATACTAATGGCACACGGCTGATCCTTGCCGCTGGACCCTGATCCCTGGACCCTAACCACCAGACCCCAGCTTCCAGACGTGTAAGTGCTGTGCACAGAAGCAGAAACCCCACCCAAGCCAGTGACCTCCCCTCACTGCTCAAACACACGCACACATGCGCACGTGCACAACAGGTTATGCTGAGGGGCGATGGCCCTACTGTGTGTTCGCAGCGCACCTGGCGCAAGAGCAATGGGCCCCGTTTTGACTGCCTCCACTTGGAGGACACATACAGCTTGGCATATATGGCGTCGTCCAATGCACCCTGCGCAAGCGTGTGCAGCAGGGTGCATTGGACAATTGCATTGGACAAGCGGCATGTGAGCATGGCTTCGCCATTCCAAGTATGGGCCTGGGCCCAGGCTGTGCCGCCTAACAAGCCGGCGCGCATTGACTGTGGATGCACTGTGGGAACTGGAGCGAGCCTTGAGGGCAGTGGAGCTGGCATGCGCTGGCATGGGCGTGGGGCATACTCTGTCATGAGTGGGGGTAGGTGAGGTCACATAGCTGTATCCGCCAAAAGAGGGGAGCAGCTGAACCTGAATCTTTACCAAGGAAAGCACCAATATACCCGGGGAAGGCAGTGTCAGACAGACAAGAACGCCACACAAAAAAAGGGCTTCAAGCAATAATGATTTTGGTGAGGGACAGACCTCAGTTCTGAAGATTTGATAGTGTGTTCAGTGAAGCTCAAGATGGTCGATGTTGATTAAAACAAGGCTCTGTCAACGAGTGGGGGAAGGGCATATGGCACAGAGGCTCAAAGGCTGCGCATCTGGCAGGCATCAGGGTAACAGGCAGGGTGATTGCCATTGATGCCCCAAAGCCTTCAACCAGATGTGCGACAGCCTGCCATGCCAGACCAGGGGGTCGCCCTGCCAACCACAGGGATCATCAGAGTCCGCAACAACCATGCAATCAGCGCGCATTGGTCAGTGAAGCTGTCGGTGACCAGGCAGCAACAGTCATGCAATTAATGGCTAGCCAGCAACAACTGTGCAATCAGTGAAGAGCTGTCATTGACCTGTCAGTGGCCAGGCAGCTAGCGACTAGCTATTCAAACGCTTACCATGCAGGCTACACGCATTCACGCACCCACACCCACCCCACACCTTGCACATTTAGTGGGTGGCACCCATCCACACAGTTACGGGCACGCACACATACACACACATACCGCAGCAGTAGCTGCGGCTATTTCCCCAGTGAGCCACTCACTAGCGCCGTGAGCCTGGCCAGCACTTTGTCGGCGACGTCTTGCGAAACCTCGCGCTTGCGCAGCTTGTCTGCCATCTCCAGGGTTGTGTAGGCCCGCCTGCCCAGCAGCCCCACCGCTTTGGCCATGGCTGCATTGTAGCTGCGAGGAACGAGGCATCCACAGGCATCAGCAGCAGTGCTGCGGCACAGAGCAAATTGTCACACCCCACAGTGCCCCAAGGTGGTGGTGCAGCCGCGCAGGGCATGGCACACACAGAGGCAGTCTTTGCAGCAGCCCACCAAGAAATACAGGCGTGGCCGCAGAGCATGGAACACAGGGTGGAGGCCACAACTGACCAAGCACCCAAGCGGATGCGCATGCAGGCAGGGTTGCAAGCCCAGAAGCTGTCGATTCTTCACGCATGAGTACTGCATGCGTGCTTGCACATGCTTTGGTACGGGTAAGGTGCAGAAAAGGTACCCCCAACGAGGCATCAGTACCCCAACAAGGCGTCAGAACAAAACATGTGCATGCTCGGCTTCGTGCACCTAGGGGAGCTGCATGGATTTGTGAAGCGTCTATTTGTGAAGCGTCAATTATTTCTGACAATCCATGGGCAGTGCCATGTTCAATGGCAGCCAAGACACGCACCTGCGCTTTGCCTCTGCTTCCTCTTCAGTCAACCCTGGTAGGGCACCCTGCCCTTGCACGGGCTCCGCGCCCTGGGCCTGGGTCACACAAAAATCCACGAGCTGTGCACTGCTGCTTCCTTGCATTTTGCGCCTGCGTGTCCTCGCTGGGGCCTGCACATCTGGCGGCTGCAGGTCTTCATCGGTGCTGTTGCCATCTGTCCGCTCGTTTGGTCGATCCCTTCTAACCCTCCGAAGTGCTGATACAGAGAGCTGCTCCACTACCGGCTGTACGGAAACACCTTTACTCTGCCTAGTCTTCTGTGCCTTCAGTTCTGCCATGGACAAGGGTGCAGGGGCCCCTTCCTGGCTGGAGCGTGCATGGAACTTGCAGGATCTGCCGTGGCTGACACGAGGATCAAGGATCTGAAGCGTCGATTGTAGGCAGTACATACTAGTCTCTATGCTTTATGACTTGACCCTTACAACAAGTGTAAGATCACAACCCTTGTCGATTTTGGAAAATCTGCATGCTTAGTTGAATTGCATGCTATACAAATTTTGCGGAATGACGGATAAATCTGCTCGAATTAGAGTAGCTGGAGGGCTGTCAGGATGTGTCTTCTTGTCCTCGTGGACCGAATCCAGCGTAGGAGACTTGAGGCAGGAACTGGCACGGCTAATGCGTGAGTCAGGGACACATACATCCCATGCTAAAGCTGCACGCCAATGCGTGTCCAGTTGCACTCTTGGCAAACCCTGAAAAATACCTGGTATCACATACTCCGACAGGGACCGAGCCAGCATGCTTGAAACTCCTCGTAGCTGGAAGAACGCTGCAGGTGAGTTGCAGAGAGTTTTTGCCAAAGTTGCCTCTTCTTTTCATGTGTTCCTTGCCATCATGTTCTCTAAACCTGTGTCCATGTTTCTCTGCAGGACGACCAAAAGACACTCTCAGATGCAGGCATGACACCTGCATCAAAGGTGCGACACGCTGTGCTGTGCTGTCCTCTGCGGAAGCCTAAGTTTGCAGAGTTAGTTTGGACATAATTCAACACTGCAGCAAACGCAAGCCCTTTTGACTGTGAAACCTCATTCTTTCCTGCTTGAACAAAACCAAGCAGTCAATGACACGGAATGAGTGCGCGTGTTGTTGTGAAAGGCAAGCTTGCAGGTGCTAAATGTGTGCTCTCTCCTGCTCAATGACACACTTAACGTCCTAGAGCAGCTTGAAAGCGCACACATACATGTACTCGTGCACGCTCAAGTAAATACACGCGTACATGAATATTCATACGCACACAAACACATCAACAGACTGCAGACACAGGCATGCGCACTCGCACTACCACTCCGCAGTTTTCACCTCAAACAACACATGGACAATCCTGTTGTCAAGCAACAGCAGCAACGGCGGCAGGGGGGGTGGCGGTGGCACAAGCCGCAACAGTGGCAACAACAATGCGAGCAACAACCGCTGGATGGTACACATACATGCAGGTACTCGTGATAGGCAGTGGGCCCCAAGCAGCGTCGGAGATGGCAGCTGCAGAGGCGAAGCAACAGCAGCTCCATAAGATTAAACGCGTTCTGGACAGCATGTCTAAAAGGGACGCCAAAGTAAGCCTCCACGTCACTTCGTTCCAAAGGTTTTGACATGCTGTTTGGGTGCGAGGTTGCAACACACGCATGTGCTGCTCAAGGGCATGCTGTGGGACCACAGCCGCAGCACAATTTGATGGCGTTCCTGATGGCTGCAGTGTGATGACACCTCCCACCTGCATGGACCTTAGTCACCATAATGGTTGCTCCCATCCTGGCTTCTTTATGCCTTTATGTCTTCACGCTCTGTCACTGGGCACACACCTTGTTGAACAGCCAAACCTTGCAGCGTAACCGTTCTCTTGTGGGGAGCTTGTTGGCCTTGGCTTTGTGAGTCTGTGAATGCTTGCACTGATCATGCTAGACACTTGCATCTTGGTGATCATATGCGCAAGACCATATGCATGTCGTCTCCTGCCGAGAGTGACTCCCCTTTCACCCCCCTTGCATAGGGCTCCAGTAGGCGGAAGGGGCATTTTGTAGATGCTGGGACACGCTCCTCACACACTGTAGGAACGCGCCTTGCTTGCAGGTGGACGATAACGTGCTGGAGCTCTATAACCAAAGCGGTCAAAAGGTGCATTTGGTCTACTGTCCCTTCATCCGTATATGTTTTGATTTGTGTGCGGGTGGGGGTTGCTTGTGTGCGTGTGCGTGTGTGGGTGTGCATGTGGGTGAGGGTGTGGAGTCGCTTGCACCAGCGTTTGGGTGTGGGTGTGAGCATGGTACTAGTGCTCATGTGCATGTGGGTGCGCTTGCACGCGCACCTATACAATGAGCTACAAGGGGAGTCTGGTATACATTGTTTGTGTGACAGCAAGCCCAGGCACAGTCACGCTCACTCCTGGCCCTGCCAGCAGCTGGGCATATGCTGGCCTTCCTGCATCTCCCTGCCTTGTACCCCTCACGGCCCAGCTCACATGCTTTTCTTGCATCCTTCGGAGGATTTGCATCCAACCTGCACTCCCTTCTGCTGCTGCTTTCAACTTTGCTCCCGCCATTGCGTTTCGATTCAGATATGCACCATCACAAATCTCTGGCAAGTTATCCATATTGGGGATGGAGTCTCATATGACCTAACCTTCAGCGCAACACCCGCTGCCCTCCACCTGCTGGAAGGTGCCCCTGAGGCCAGAGGACATGCAGGCGCCAAACAGACCTGCCTTACAACAGGAAATCCAAGGCGCCCCGCCCAACGCGCTGATGTGCAGCACGGCTACTACCCCCCGCCTTCTGGCAGGTGCCCCTGAGACCTGAGGACAAGCAGGCCCTCACTGCTGGGCTGGCGCTGCACGACAGGGGGAAAGCCTTGATGGCCAAGGTACGCAGCCGTGGGGCGTGGGTAGGTTGGGGTTGTTTTTTAGAGGGAGCCTCGGGGCACGTTGGAGAGGTTTCAAGATGCCTGCAGGCACAGGGCTCCAGAGCAGCAAAATGGTCATGGCCAATTTTTGGCGTGTCTGCAGGGGTGTGATGGTTGCACTGGATCACAGGGTGAGGCAGCAGAAGCACCCTTTGCTGGCAATGTAGGCGGATGCTGGGTGTGATGGTCGCGCTGGATGTTATGGCGTGGGCCAAGCCCTCTGTTGGCAAGATGGGTGGCCGCAAACCAGCCAGCAACAATGTACACGTGCACTGAGACGCCTGTACGCACGCACGCACGCACGCACATGCGCGTATACGTACACAGTGGACAGGGAAGGCAGACGGGCTCAATGTTTAGAAAGCAATGGGCAATGGTACGACTTTGCCCTGGAAAGCCCAAGCATGCTGCAGCTCATCAGACGTGTGCACCTTGAATACAGATGCCAATTTGCCTCTGACAAAAAATTTGGTTCTGACGTATGGCTTAAACAGACCACAGTACAAAACACATGCCTCACGGCTGATAGGCTATATATGCTAGCGTGGCGGCTGCTCGCAGGGCAAAAGCAAGCAGAGGCAGCGCACTGTATGTGGGTTACTGGAGAGTTGAATGAACGGACTTATGTCCCACGCAATGTAATGCTGCAGGCGCCCATGAGTGCCGTGCATGCTCGCAGAGTCAGTGTGTCAAGGCATTGCTTGCTGAGTGGGTTGTACAAAGCCTTTACGCTGACTCGCTTGTCTTGTCATGATGATAAGTCTGTGCCCGCCTGCATACACCACACCTGCCAGCGGGGCGAGTACGTGGAGGCATTGCATGCTGAGTGCATTGTGCATTGCATGCTGAGTGCATTGCATGCTGAGTGCATTGTATGCTGAGTGCATTGTATGCTGAGTGCATTGCATGCTGAGGCATTGCATGCTGAGTGCATTGTATGCTGAGTGCATTGCATGCTGAGTGCATTGCATGCTGAGGCATTGCATGCTGAGTGCATTGCATGCTGAGTGCATTGCATGCTGAGTGCATTGCATGCTGAGTGCATTGTATGCTGAGTGCATTGTGTATAGACCCATGCATTTTGAACTGAATGCTGTGCTCACCTGTAAGCGCTGTGTTTGCTTGTAGGGCAAGCATGCGGAGGCTTTGTAGGGCAAGCATGCGGAGGCTTTGTAGGGCAAGCATGCAGAAGCTTTGTAGGGCAAGCATGCGGAGCGCTGTGTTTGCTTGTAGGGCAAGCATGCGGAGGCTTTGGAGGCCCTGCTGATGGCTGAGGAGTCCTTAGGCCTGGTGGCCGCGGAGCTGCTGCAGATGATAGACAATTACGGGCTGCTGCTGCTAGACGTTGTATGGTGAGCGCTTTGGTGGAGCAAAACAAGCTCATTGCTGTGAAACAATGAGTTTTTCTGCCGGGCATGTTGTTTGGCTGCAGACTTGCTGCAGAGGGATGCCAACTATCAGATTCGTGCATGTCCCGAGGGCATTTAAGGATGGACAGTGTGGCAGGCAAGGAGGGGAAGCGTTTGGCCCGTGTGCGCTCTGCAAGTGTGTGTCAGGGTGCGTCTGTGCGCCAGTGTGCGTACTTGGAAGAGAGCACCGTACCAACCAACACTCACACAAGCTGGGATCCACTGCTTTGAATCTGTGCCACCATGTGCAGGCATTCACACTGCCATGACGCGTGCCCTGCTCCAGCGCAACCTCAATTTGACCGATGTGCGCCACAACTATAGGCTGCTGCTGCTTCTGCTGCTGCTAGATGATGTGTGGCAAGTGCAGTCCAGTGCTTTGGAGCGTCTGTGCGAGATGCACACAAATGGCGTGAAGCTATGTGATCACATGCCTGGGAGCAGGCGCGAGACGCAAGTGGCATGCAGGCAGCATGCACACGCACCCAGGCATGCATGTGAACGAAACAATGCATGCGCATGCAGGTGCTGCTACAAGCTGCAAGATGTGCAGAGGCTGGCCGTGGCACAGCGCAAGCTGCAGGTCAGTGGCACAAGGGCACCGCGCAACGCCTGCAGGTCAGTGGCGCAAGGGCACAGCGCAACGCCTGCAGATCATAAGCACCGCGCAACCACTGCAGGTTCAGTGGCGCAGAGGCACAGCGCAAGCTGCAGGTCAGTGGCGCAAGGGCACAGCGCAACGCCTGCAGGTCATAAGCACCGCGCAACCACTGCAGGTTCAGTGGCGCAGAGGCACAGCGCAGCCGCTGCAGGTCATTTAGCACAGTGGCGCAGCGCAAAAGTTGCGGGCCAACACACACACACACAGGAGCAGCACAGCGAATAAGCTGCAGGCCAACTCACACAGCGGCACAGCGAATAAGCTGCAGGCAAGGTGCCTCAACAAGAAGCAAGTGGGCAGATGCCTGCTCGTGCAAGCTGTGTTGATTTTGCATGGGTGTGTGTGTTTGTGTGCGGCACAGTTTTCTGTTGCCCTGCTTTACTAGCCTGGCTTGCTTGGGCAGCCTGCCTGCAGCCTTACTGAAATAGCACTGCTCAGCATAAGGTCCTGTATAGGGGGCAATGGTTGCAAGACACTGTATTTGTGCATGGGCAACACATCTTGTGCGGGCCAGGAAGTATTGCGCGGCGGAAGTGCTGCGCACACACGCATTGAGTGTGCCTGCCTGGCCCTGCTTCAATTCCTGGCCATGCATGGATTGAAGTTGCAAGTGTTCTCACCAGTGAGGAATTTTCTAGCAAGGAACTCCATGATGCCAAGGCTGTGGGGCTGCGCGAGCCTCTCTGCAGATGCTTCGGAGGGTCCCCTCTCATGAGGAAGACGCCCGGTCTGTGTGGCTGCGCGTGCCTCTGTGCAGGGCGCCCGGGCAGCCCTTGCTGCGGCACATGGCCCCAATTTGGAGCGTGTGCGTCGGATCCATGGCACTGGCTTCTGCCCGGAGATTGCCACGTGAGTGGGTGTGCTGGCAGGTGTGGATTGGGGGCAGAGATGGGAGGGGGCGCGTGACGCTCGTGTGGCGCTGTTGGCTTGCTTTGAATAACCTGTCCGTCTTGTTTGTCTGTGTCTGTCTGTACGCCTATCTGTCTGTCTGTCTGTTTGTCTCTGTCTGTCTGTTTGTGTCTGTCTGTCTGTCTGTCTGTCTGTCTGTGTCTGTCTGTCTGTTTGTGTCTGTCTGTCTGTCTGTCTGTCTGTCTGTCTGTCTGTGTCTGTGTCTGTGACCGACCACCTGACTGTGGGTCTTGTGGGTATCATCATCAGCGGCATGTGCGGCTGCTGCTGCGTGCTGCTGTGTTGCGGTGCACCTGCTGCGTTGCCCATATCGCTTTGGGGGCCAGGCTGCCCAGCATCCTCTGGTTTACCGCTTGTCTGGCACCCACACACCTATTGCGCTCCCCGCCCGCAAACTTTGGAAAAGCCCGTCCACATTCCTCACACGCACGTGAGGCTGGAGGTGCTGGAGGGCAAGTGTGGCCTGGTGCCCATCATGCCTCCACCTTCCACCAACACAGTCCTCATCTGCAAAAAACATCAAAACATGCCCATACCCAGGTACTTGAGGCTGGAGGTGCTGGAGGGCATCGTGGCCTGGCACACAGGTGATGTGGGAGAGGCGGAGAAAGCCCTCGGCCGCGCCTATAACAAATGGAAGTCCCTGCAGGTGAGCCTGAGCCATACCCGCTGGGGAGCTTAGCGGGCGAGCTTGCAAGTGGGGTGGTATGCGTGAACACACCAGGTCCTGCATGCACACGCACGCATGCACACGTGCACGCACACGCATGCACACATACGCGCGCATGCATGCACACATGCATGCATGCATTCCCGCACGCACGCGCACACGCACATGCACCCCCATGCGAGCACATACACACACGCTTGCACGCACATGCGCTCCAGGTGTCAGACGAGCAGCTGGCGCTGCTGCAGGAGATGGGGCATGGTATGCGCGAGTCCACGCGCGCGCTGCGCTTCAGCGGGGGCAACATCACAGCCGCGCTGGACTTCATCCAGACGCAGCGCGCGCAGGCCAAGGTGCGCGCAGCCACAGGGGTTGGTGGGGGGCAGGGGGGCGGGCATGCGCGCAGCGCTGTGGCCTTATGTGGGCCCTTATGTGGGTCATCATACACTTAAGCTGCTGAGCAATGGGCCTTCATCGTACGTCAGCTGCTGAGCTGTCCATGCGCAGCGCCTGCAGTCAGTGCATGCGGGCCAGTGCAGTGTGTGGAGTTGTACGGCATCACCCCACCCATGCAGGCCTGCGAACCCTCCACCGCTGCGGCCGTGCTGGGTGTTTGCAGGCTTGAGTCTTGTAGGCTCAGGTGAGCAAAGGTAGTTAACGGGCCACGGGGAGGGATGCGCGCACATCTGCGCACAAGCCTGTACGCATAATCGCCATTGCCCATGTTCACATGGCAGACGCTCACGCAAACATGCACACACACATGAACACACGCACACACACATGTGCACATGCATACATGTATGTGCACAACGTGCACTTCACGCACACCCGTGTACTTAAACACGCTTCACACTCACGCACATATGCACGTGTGGGCTGCTGGCGAGGCAGGAGAAGAAGGAGCAGCAGAGGCGTGAGGCGGCGTGGCGCAAGGAGCGCAAGAAGTTTGGGAAGACCCCGGAGGGCTACTTTGTGGATGGCGACTTCCACCGACGGCTGGTTGACAGCCTGGGCTACGACAGGTGCATGGGGCATCATGGGTGCGGGCGGCAGGTGCTGGAGCAGGCAGCGTGGGTGCTGCAACAAGTGGGAGGGGGAGTGCTGGCCCTGCTTGAAAGACGTGGGGCTCCCGCTTTTGGATCAGGTCTCCTGCCGCTTCTGCACAAGTGGGCCTGCAAGTGAACAGTCTCATTTGTGCAGCGCGGCCACTCATGCTGAGCGCTGGAGACAAGGGCCGTCTATTCGGCCCAGCCACTTTACCGCTCCGTAGTAAGCACCAAATGCTGCCAGTGCCCCTTTTCCACACGGACACCTTCTTGGCCATCCTTTTAACTACCACTGCCCTCAAGCCCCTTGCGATGCGCGCATGATGCCAGCCCATCTTCATGCCAGCCCATCTTCATGCCAGCCCATCTTCATGCCAGCCCAGCTGGATGCCATGTGCCAACATCGCCAGCCTGGCTGGGTACAATGTGCCGATGTTTCGAGCCTAGATCGATGCCCATGCTAGCTGGCGTGAACGCAGAAGTCCATAGGGTGTGAGTTGCCTGCAGTCGGCACAGCTGTGTCAACAAACGTCTGAGGTGCAGTCTTTGAGGTACAATCCTTGTGGTTCACTCCTTGATGGATGTCGGGAGTAACCTTACTGCCTACGTGGTTTCTCTTTCTCTCTTATGCGCACCAACGGCTGCGCCTGTTCGCCCACGCAGTACGTTGGCGGCGGAGGCCCTGCGCAGCAAGAGCAACGACTTCAACGCGGCCTTGGACGCGCTGGTGGACCCCGCAAAGCGCGCGGCGCTCACGCTGGCGGCAAGCCTGCGCATCGCCACGGCCGCGCAGCAGGCCGAGCATGACAAAGGCGCGGAGGAGGTGGGGCAACCAGACACATACTGGGTAGGGAAAAAACAGAAAAGGACGCTGTAGGAAGGGATGGGGCAGGGGCGGATGAGGGGAAGCTGGTGCTTTTCTGGGATACTCATTCATTCAAATTGTTAAGCGTGAGGCAAAGAGAACAGCACGGCTTCAAGTGCGGGTGTGGATGAGCATGCACCAAGCACGGCAATGGATGAGCACATGCCAAGCAGAGTTTCCAATGAGCGTGCACCTAGCGCAGGTAAGGGAAAGCATGTGCCATTTGTGGCTGTGGAAGATCTTAAACAAGCGCATTGTGGATGAGCATGCACCAAGTGCTGCGGCTTTGCAAGCATCAAACGCTGCAGCTGAGCATGCGCCAAGCGATGTTATGCGCTGCATGTGCCATGTGCAGGGCGCCACATCGCCCAAACGACGCCGCCAAGCAAGCGCAGGCACAAGTGGGGGTGCATCTGGAGGGGGCGCTGCGGCTGGAGATGGAGGAGGAGGAGCTTGTTGCAGAGGGCAAGGGGAAGGGAGCGGCGGGAGCAGCAGGGGGGACAGTGAGGCTGCAGAAGAGGCTGCAAGCACGGCGGCAGCGGCGGAGGCGGCGGAGCAGGAGGCAGCAGAGCATGAGGCGGCAGAGCTGCAGCGAGTAGAGAATGAGCTGGTGCGTGGGGAGTGAGTTTGAAGGGGTGACAAGGCAGGTTGTCGCGACGCACGCAACCGCAGCTGAGAGGGAAGGTTCATGAAATGATAAGGAGCCGTGCCAGCTGTGCCCAGCCTCTTATGTTGCGCTTCTCTCCTATAGAAACGAGACCATGCTTGTTACCTCTGCAAAATGGATCACAGGCCGCTTAAGGCAAGCATCTCTTTGCCTTCAAGCATGGTTTTCCCAGCCTGGCAGCAGCATATCCCGCAGCCCAAGTCTGTTCAGTCAAATCTCAGAGATGGGGCTTCTTGCTCAGCGGACAGACTGCCCAGGACCCCACCGCAAGCATCCATGAGACCACACAAGAAATAACAAGGCTGAACGAAGGAGCCGAGTGTCAATGGCATCCAATTGCAAATACATCCCCCACTCCGCAACAAGACCAGGCCCTGCTTGATACCAAGTTGGTATCACCAACAACCCAAACGATCACCAAACTCAGACTGGACCAGACTTTGCTTGATACCAACAACTTAAACAATCATCAGACACAGGCTGGACTTGGGATCAAGCAGTTTGATAGCCGGAATTGTTCCCTGGCCAGCTGATTCATAGAACCCTTCAAGTTGTCTGGCATTCCTCACACCCGTCTTCTGCACAGGTGGAAAGCTTGGAGGAGGATCCTATGGCTGCGTATGACCTGGATGTGGCGGAAGAGGGCACCATCATTCAAATCTATAGAGCTTTGTGTAGCAGCAGTCGAGGCGGCGCCAGCAGCACCGGCAGCAGTGCCATGCATTCGCAGCAAACGGGTGGTCACCATGCCACTGGCTAGCTGCCTCTAGCTGCAGAAGGCCTTTCTTTCTTCTGGTGCTTTTGTTTTTGATTTACCACCGTTTCAGGTTGCAGGCCTGATAGGCTTCAGTTAAGTTGCTCTTGTTCGACAGGTAAGGTAAGGTAAGGTTTCAAGGCTGTGTCCGCCGAACAAGGGCAGCTTAGCCGGTTGTGGCCTCCAGTGAGGTTCGAACCCCGAACCCACAGGTTGCGAGGGTGGATAATCGACTTTCCATCGCAGGTCCCGCCGCCTCCTGTTCGACAGGCACGACCATGTAACTTTAACTGTCAGTTGGCAGAAGCCAAAATGACATTTTCATGCATGAGAGTAGCAAATCTTTGGTGGGACTTCCGTTCTTGGAGAACTGCACCTCAGTCTCAAATTAAAAAATTGATAGAGGGGACCGCTGGTGATTCGGCCAAAAATGTCCCCTTTATCTTACAATTGGGAGCTCCTAGATTCATGGGCCTGGTGCTCACATCAACCGTCGCGGTTTATGTGAGCATGGTTGGTGTGAGCACGGCGCACGGTACAACTTAAAGTCTCCCTCCATGCACGCCAACAGAGTTGCCCCCATTGATGTATAAAGAAATAAAAACTGTGCAGGCAGTGTCACTCCTTGCAGCACTGCTGGCAATGCATCAGTTGTTTTCTATTCATGAAAAGGACAGTGCTCAGGCCCAAAACGTCCTAATTTCCTTCTTTGACGAATTCAATCGCGTAATTTATGAGTATGCCATGTCATGCCGAATCACCGTCATGAACAGTTCAGCGTCTCAGGAACATGATATGTACATCCCCCCCATTCAGCAGTGAAATGCAAGCATGAGGTACTGAATGTCAGACATATCATGTTCCAAGGAAAAAATGAAGCATGGACACCGGGAAATCTTTTCTCAAAATATGGGAACAGTTTCTTCAAGCAACGCAGCTTACTAAACACAGCAAAAATGCAGTACCTATAAAGAAT
>LKMJ01000777.1_pt1 | contig 26129 bp, 21 predicted proteins | sample 643391 | NCBI WGS metagenome assembly LKMJ01 (sample SAMN04112250, study PRJNA286221) | soda lake metagenome | biome: soda lake; feature: Kulunda Steppe; material: water; isolation source: sample PL-Br10 brine of Picturesque Lake | place: Russia: Kulunda steppe | collected 2010-07 | reverse complement strand
CTGTAAACCCTAAACACTGACTTTTATTTTAACATAATTCCCCTGCTATTGCAAAAGAAAAAGCCTTCAGCTGCAGAGGCTGAAGGCGGGAAATTCTATTCGTTCATTTTCTTTCTTAAGTTCTCTATCAGTTTTTCCAGCCGGGCTCGATTGCCGTTCTCCCATTCCTCAATAAACTGCTGCAATTTCTCCCGATCTCTTTCGTTTAGTTTGCTGAGCTCCTCTTCATATCTTTCTTCGTCCAGAAAAACCTTGTTGAGAGATTCCACCGCTTTCTTCATGGGATACTGAATTTTATAATAGACTTTATCAGTCATAACTATCACCTTCCAGCCGGGCGACAATTTTCTTGAGTTCGGGGATTCCATCACGGTCCATGAATCTCAGGTAACCTTCCAGAGTAATAACCCGGTTATCAAGGATCTTATCGTCAATATCCACTTCGTCCAGATTGAGTCTTTTAAGTCTTTTGATCACCAGGCTGATATCTTCCATGGCCTCCATGACTAAAGATTTTCCCTCTGGCATAAAGCCCCACCTCATCATTTGAGATTTAATAAAATCGGCAGGCTGATCTGTAAGCCGAGTTCTGTGTTGATGGTCATCCATCTAGCCTGACAGTTGCCTGCCAGGTCCAGCGTCCAGACCCGGGGGGGGAAGGACGGGCCGCCCTCTTTCCCCTCTATTTGGACTTACTCCGGGTGGGGTTTACCTGGCAGCTCAGTCACCTGAGCCCCGGTGAGCTCTTACCTCGCCATTTCACCCTTACCGGGAGAAAACCCGGCGGTATCTTTTCTGTGGCACTTTCCTGGGAGTTGCCTCCACTGGGTGTTACCCAGCACCCTGCCCTGGGGAGCTCGGACTTTCCTCGGCTGCCGAAAGGCAGCCGCGACCATCCGATCAGCCTGCCCTATCATAACTTGAGTGGATTGCTTGTATTACAATTAAATTATAGCACCCGCTGAAAAAACTGTCAAGTTTTATCAAAATATATTAAATTCAAACAGCCGACTCTCAGACCAGCTGCCAGGGAGATTCATCCCGGCTGGCTTCAACTATTTCCAGTTCCTGGCCCGGGAAGCTGTCCGAGAGGTAATCGGCAATCAGCTCTCTAAAAATCTTTTCGGTGGCAAAATGACCGGCATCGACGACCGCCAGTCCCCTCTCCCGGGCTGTCAGAAGTTCATGATATTTTACATCTCCTGTAAGAAAGAGGTCCATTTTTTCCGGATCGGCCTTTTTGAGGAAATCTCCTCCACTTCCGCAGACCAGACCAATCCGGCCTATTCTCCGGGTCAGGCTGCCGGAATATCTGAGAACAGCAGGACTCAAAACCTGTTTAACCCGCTGGAGAAATTTTTCCAGGCTGACCGGTTCTGCCAGGCTTCCCAGTCGGGCTGGCTGAGGTTCATTTCGGTACTGCTCCAGGGCAAAGATATCATAGGCCGGCTCTTCATAGGGATGGGCTTCTTTTAAAGAATCGATAATACTGCTGCGGTCCCGGGTTTGATAAAGGACCTCCAGGCGGTATTCCTCCACTTCTTCCCGCTTACCCTGCCTGCCAACTGCCGGAGAACTGCCGGCCAGAGGCTTGAAGGTTCCGGTACCCGGGGTATAGAAGGATGCCTCCGAGTAGTTGCCGATCTCACCGGCGCCGGCTGAAAAGAGAGCCCGTTGAACCTCTTTGATAGAATCTCGGGGCACAAAGATCACCAGCTTTTCCTGTTTGAGATTGGATTGAAGATTTTCTACTTCCTCAAGTTCAAGCTTTTCGGCCAGAAAGTCATTGAGACCTCCTCGGGCCTGATCCAGGTTGGTGTGAGCAGCAAAGACAGCCAGATCGTTTTTCAGGGCCTGGGCTATTAGACTGCCTCGGGGATCAGCCAGATTTAAACTTTTTACTCCCTGGAAAATCAGGGGATGGTGAACAATCAGAAGCTGACAGTTTTTCTCCAGAGCTTCCAGGACAACCTTCTCTGTCGGTTCCACGGCAATCAGCACGCTCTTTACCTGCTCTTCAGGATCTCCCAGCTGAAGGCCGCTGTTATCCCAGTCCATAGCCATCTCGGCTGGTGCCAGTTCCTGAATTCTTCCTGTGATATCTTTAACTTTCAGCATTCTTATCCTCCTGTCTGCTGTAAAAATTAACTATAAAAATAAAACCCTGTTCCGGATATACAGAACAAGGTTGACGGCTGACTTGATTTTACTGGAGAGTAAGTTTTAATGGTGGGCCCACCAGGATTTGAACCTGGGACTAGACGGTTATGAGCCGCCTGCTCTGACCAACTGAGCTATGGGCCCGAATATTTCCTTATCTTCTGGCGCAATCATTATTATACGGGATATCGGGGTATCAGTCAATAGAAGTTCCCGGTTTTAAAAGCATGATATCGGACTTCAGGGCGGTTTAGACTTTGATTGCTCTGTTTAACTCCAGTATCATAGCTTATAGCTACATAAATTCTGCTTAACTAATCCCTTAACTAATCCAGATAATCCTTGAGTTTTCTGCTGCGGGTCGGATGGCGGAGCTTGCGCAGAGCCTTGGCTTCAATCTGACGGATTCGTTCTCGAGTCACTCCAAACTCCCGACCCACTTCTTCCAGTGTTCGGGAACGGCCGTCTTCAATGCCAAAGCGCAGTTCTAAAACCCGCTTCTCCCTGTCGGTCAGGGTCTCCAGCACATCATCCAGCTGGTCCTTGAGCAGCATGAAGGAAGCCGCTGAAGCAGGAGCAGGAGCATCTTCATCCTCAATAAAGTCTCCCAGATGGCTGTCCTCCTCTTCCCCGATGGGGGTTTCCAGAGAGACAGGTTCCTGGGCTATTTTCATTATTTCCCGGACCTTATCAGCGCTGATATCCATTTCCTCTCCGATCTCTTCCGGAGTCGGCTCCCTACCCTTCTCCTGAAGCAGCTGCCGGGAAACCCTGATCAGCTTGTTTATGGTCTCAACCATGTGAACCGGGATCCGGATGGTTCTGGCCTGGTCGGCAATGGCCCGGGTAATGGCCTGTCTGATCCACCAGGTGGCATAGGTGCTGAATTTGTAACCCTTACGGTAGTCAAATTTCTCAACAGCCTTCATCAGACCCATGTTACCTTCCTGAATCAGATCCAGAAATAGCATTCCCCGGCCGACATATTTTTTGGCAATGCTGACTACCAGACGCAGGTTGGCCTCTACCAGCTGCTGGCGAGCCTGCTGATCTCCGGCTTCCATTCTTTTGGCCAGATCAACTTCTTCTTCAGCTGTTAGCAGATCTACCTTGCCAATCTCCTTCAAATACATACGGACCGGATCATCTATCCCTACCCCCTGAGGTACTTCCAGATCCAGCTCCCGGTCCTCCTTCCCGGAGTCCTCATCGGAACTTTCATCTTCAGTGATTATATCTATATTTAAATCTTCCATCATTTCATAGATTTCCTCAATTTCTTCAGGATCTAATTCCACATCTTCCAGGGAATCCATAATATCCTGATAGGACAGTTCTCCATCCTTCTGACCCTTTTCCAGCAACCCTTTAACTTCAGGTTGATTTTCCAGTTTTATCTCTTTCTTACTCATCACTGCTCCTCCTTTCTTCAGTGATCAACCTTTTATAATAGAGCAGTATATCATTAATGGCAAATTCTCCTCCCTTTTCTCTGTCCGAGAGAATTTCAATAAGATTGTTAATTTCAGCCTGAACGCTGCGGTTTTTTATCGTTCTGCTGAGTTCAGCCAGCCTGGTCCGGGAAATCTGCCTGCCGGAATTCAAAAGCTGTCGGGAAACTATCTCCTTTTCCGGCCCGGAAAGCTCAGCCAGAATCTCTGTGCTGGTTATTTCCGGATCCTGCCAGAGCAGCTCGGCCAGCTGCCGGGATTCTCCCAGAAAATAGCCGGGTTTTAAGCTGGCGATAACCTCTTCCCGGTAATCCTGATTGTAAATTAAGGCGGTCAGCAGCTGCCATTCGACTGATTCTCTGCCGGAAATTGATGAGAGAGGTTTTTTTCCTGATCTCCTCTGTTTCTTTTTATTATTTGTTATCTTTATACTTCTCTGTTTTTCGATTTCTTCCTGCAATTTTTCAGCTGAAATAGAAGTTTTTTCAGCTAAAACCCGGGCATAGGTTTCCCGGGCCAGAGAATCCTCTAAGTCTGCCAGAAAATTAATACCCTCCCGGGCAGCCTCCAGCCGGTCTTGGGGAGAGTCCAGATCATAACTCTCCAGTATTACATCCAGCCGGTATTCAACCAGTTCTCGGGCTTTTTCTTTTAAATCAAGAAAGGTTTCAGTTCCCTCTGAGATAATAATATCATCGGGATCACTTTCTTCAGGTAATTCTATAACCGCCACCCTGAGACCGGCCTGGCGTAGAATTTCCAGACCCCGCAGAGTGGCCATATTTCCAGCTGCATCGGCATCATAGGCAATATATACCCTGTCAGCAAAACGGTTTAACAGCCGGGCCTGTTCCCGGGTCAGCGAGGTGCCCAGCGAGGCTACCAGGTTCTCAAGCCCGTGTTTGTGGGCTGTTAAAACATCGGTATAGCCTTCTACCACGATAGCCTCATCGCTCTGGCGAATCGGGGATCTGGCCCAATTAATTCCATAAAGAATAGTTTTTTTAGAGAAAATTTTGGTTTCGGGTGAGTTTAAATATTTGGGCTGATCTTCAGGGCTGAGGGCCCGACCACCGAAGCCCAGAACCTCTCCCCTGACATTATAAATAGGAAAGATAATCCGGTTGCGAAATTTATCATAAGTATTGCCGCTGGAAGCCCTGCCGATCAGACCGCCTTTCAGCAGAACTTCTTCCGAGAATCCCCTTTTCCTCAGGAATTTAGAGAGAGAACTCCAGGAATCGGGAGCATAACCCAGCTGAAAATCAGCAATATCTTCGGTACTGTAACCCCGCTCTTCCAGATAACTGCGGGCTTCTGCGGCGCAGTCCTCCTTCAGCAGCAGGTAATTATAAAAGCGGGCGGTCAGCTGATTGGCGGCAAAGATGGCCTCCCTCAGTTTCAGTTCAGCCCGATCAACCGGATCCCCTCCCGGCAGCTCCAGGCCGGCCCTTTCAGCCAGCAGGGACAGAGATTCCTGGAAGGAAAGGCTGTCTATTTCCATGACAAAGTTAATCACATCTCCTCCGGCTCCACAGCCGAAGCAGTGATAAAACTGCTCCTCGGGGTTGACACTGAAGGAAGGGGTTTTTTCCTGATGGAAGGGGCAGAGCCCCATGTAATTTTTCCCGGATTGTTTTAAGGAAACATACTCCTCAACTACACTTACTATATCAATCTCATCCTTAATTTTGCTGATAAACTCCCTTGGTATTACTGGCATAATTATCAATTCCCGAACCGGGCCGGTTGTTAGGCCCGAAAATTATTTAAGGTTAACAGCTGTTAAACAGGATTTTAAGAAAAATTAAAAGAAGAAAACTATAAGAGCAATTCAAAACAAAAAAATCCTGCTGCTCTTTATATAATTTCGTGATGGGAGGAGGGAAATCCTCCCGGGCAGCAGGTTAAAGATTATAGATGGCCGTAGAGCCAGGGGGTGGGCAGTAACAGTTCCTGCCCCCGGGATATGGCATACCTGTCGGTCATTCCGGCAATATAATCCACCACCGCCTGCTCCTGCTCGCCAGCTTTAGCCCGCCGGCTGAATTCTTCCGGCATCTCATTAGTATTCTCAAAAAAGTAATTATAGAGCTTTTCCAGCAGCCGCTGGGCCCTGTCCTCTTCTTTTTTGGCCAGAGAATCAAAATAAACATTTTCAAAGAGAAATTCTCTCAGGCTGTCGGTGGCCCGCTTGATGTCCGCACTCATTCGAATTTTTTCGCTTTCCTGGCTGGCCGAGATAATATCCCTGACCATGGTATCAATCCGCCGGGAGGAGGTATGACCCAGAAGTTCCAGGCAGTCAGCCGGCAGGTCCTCCGGGGTCAGGATTCCAGCCCGGAGGGAATCATCAATATCATGATTGATGTAGGCCACCCGGTCGGCAATTTTTACTATCTGGCCTTCCAGGGTCTCAGGCAGAGTGCTGCCGGTGTGATGAAGTATGCCATTGCGGACTTCATAGCTCAAGTTCAGGCCGGGGGTTCCATCTGATCTGGTTTCCAGCAGATCTACCACCCTGAGACTCTGCCGGCTGTGATGAAAACCGCTGGAGGTCAGCCGGTTTAAAACCTCCTCCCCGGCATGCCCGAAGGGAGTGTGCCCCAGATCATGAGCCAGGGAGACGGCTTCGGTCAGATCTTCATTTAAGTTCAGGGCCCGGGCAATAGTCCGGGATATCTGGGATACCTCCAGGGTATGGGTCAGCCTGGTCCGGTAATGATCACCGGCAGGAGCAATAAAAACCTGGGTTTTATGCTTGAGCCGGCGGAAGGCTTTACTGTGGATAATTCTATCCCTGTCATGCTGAAACATGGTCCTGAGATCACAGGGTTCTTCTGCCACCCGGCGTCCCCGGCTGGCCGAACTTAAAGCCGCTCGCTGCGATAAAATTTTTTCTTCCCTGCGTTCCAATTCCCGGCGGCCGGAAAAATTAGCAGCCATTTTGGCATCCCACCTTTAAATATATTCCATCAGCTCTTCCGCCGATTCTTCAATCGATTTATTGGTGACATTAATTACCGGACAGCCGATCCGGCGCATAATATTATCGGCATATTCCAGCTCTTCATTTATTCTCTTTATAGAAGCATACTGAGAATCCGGACTCAGGCCGAGAGATTTCAGACGCTCCTGTCTGATTTCGTTGAGCAGCAGAGGGTCAATGGTCAGTCCGAAAATCTTATCCTCGGGATTCTCAAATAAGAGATCGGGCACGTCAACCTCGGGAACCAGGGGAACATTGGCCGCCCGGTAACCCCGGTAGGAAAGATAAATACAGAGCGGGGTCTTGGAAGTCCGGGAAACCCCGACCAGCACCACATCGGCCATCCTGATCCCCTTTTCATCGTTCCGGTCATCGTACTTCACGGTAAACTCCATGGCTTCAACTCTTTTAAAGTAATTCTGATCCAGCTGATGCCGCAGCCCGGGCTGGAGCTGGGGCTTGCTGTCTAAAAGCTCTTCCATCTTATCCATCACCGGACCCATGATATCAACCATGGGAATCTCCCGCTCCTGGCCCAGATTGAAAAATTCCTGCCTCAGCTCGGGGTTCACCAGGGTATAAACGATCAGGGCGCTCTCCTCGCCGGCCTGCAGAATTATATTTTTTAACTCCCTGCTCGATTTGACATGGGAATACTTCTCCACCTCAATATTTTCTTCCTGAAACTGGCTGGCTGCTGCCTCAAAAACAGCATTGGCCGTTTCTCCCAGAGAGTCGGAAACAACATACACCCGGATTGGTTCGCTCATGAACGGACCCCCTAATCCTCGTCCAGGGCAATTTCAGCTATATCCATGACAGGTTCTATCAGTTCGGCCACCAGGTGTAAAAGCCTGAGGCGGTTTGTTCTGAGCCTGTCATCCTCAACCATGACCACCACATTATCAAGAAATTCATCGACCGGGGTTTTCAGGTCGGCTATGGCAAGCAGGGCCGGAAAGTATTCCTCGCTGCCGTAATATTCCTGAACCTGGCTGGCAGCCTCCTGATATTTCTTCCAGAGATTTTTTTCCTCTTCATCCTGGAGTAATTCCGGGGAAAATTCTTCCGCCGGTTCCCCCTGGCGAGCCAGATTCTGGCAGCGCTGCAGTCCGTACATCAGGGCCAAAAAATCCTGATGATCCTTTTCCCTAAGCTGCATGACCGCCCGGCAGCGGGCATAAATATCATCCAGATCAAAGCTGTTTTTCTCCATCACGGCATTGATCACATCATAGCGAATCCCCTCTTCGGCCAGGTAGTTGCGCAGGCGCTGCTCCAGGAAATCCAGAACTTTATCTCTGACCTCATCTTCCGCTCCAATCTCCTGCTGCAGCAGCTCAAAGAGTGCCTCCAGGTCCAGGTCCAGGTCCTTCTCAATAATCATTCTGATGATGGCGGTAGCCTTACGCCTCAGGGCAAAGGGGTCCTGAGAACCACTGGGAATATTGCCGACATAAAAGTTGCTCATAATATCATCGGCCTTATCGCTTAAGCTTAAAATCAAACCGGCCGGGCTTTCCGGCAGCTCATCCTCAGAGCTGGAGGGCAGGTACTGCTCGGCTATGGCCCGGGCTACCGCGCTGCTTTCTCCGGCCAGCCGGGCATATTCTCCTCCCATGAAACCCTGCAAGGAGGCAAATTCCCGCACCATTTCGGTGACCAGGTCAAATTTGGCCAGTTTTGCAGCCCGGGCTGCCTGTTCTTTAACCTTCTCATCCTGAGAGACTGCGGTGGCGATCTCCCTGGCAATATTTTTCAGCCGCTCGACCTTCTCGGCCAGGCTGCCCAGTTCCTCCTGATAGACGATACTGTCAAGCCGGGAATTAAATTCTTCCGGGCTTTTTTTCTGATCCTCTCGGTAAAAGAAGACGGCATCGGCCAGCCGGGCCCGGATGACCATTTCATTACCCCTGATAACTTCTTCCAGGTGATTGTTATCACCATTTCTGACACCGACAAATTTATTGATCAGGCTGCCGGATTTCTCCAGGGGAAAATAGCGCTGATGCTTGATCATCGAGGTTGTTAATACCTTATCAGGCAGGCTGAGAAAATCCTGAGAAAACTCACCCTGAAAGGCAGTGGGGTATTCCACCAGGTTGACAACCTCCTTCAGCAGATCCTCCGGCCGGACCGCTTCCACCTCCGGGGGGAGCAGTTTTTCCAGCTGCTCTAAGATCCTGCTGCGCCGCTCTTCATTTTTAACCAGCACCTTCTCCCCGGAAAGCAACTCAAAATAGCGGTCTGCCGAGGGAATTTCCAGCCTGTCCTCTCCCAGAAAGCGTTGTCCCCTAGTGGTTCGACCGCTCTCAAGGCCGGCCAGCTCAAAATCAATTACCTCACCATCCAGCAGGGCCAGGAGCCAGCGGATCGGTCTCACAAAGCGGTACTTTTTATCTCCCCAGCGCATCTTCTGAGGCTGGGGCAGGGAATTTACCAGTTCCGGCAGAAGGCTCTGTAAGACCTGGCCGGTCTTTCTGCCTTCAATGGTTTTCTCGGCAAAGAGATAGCCATCCCGGATTACCACCTCATCCAGACTGATGTTCTGTCCTCGGGCAAAACCTTCACCGGCCCTGGTGGGGTTGCCCTCTTCATCAAAGGCGATCTCTTCGGCAGGGCCTCTGACACTTTCTTCTTTGTCAGACTGGCTTTCAGCCAGACCCCGGCCGTAGAGAACCAGGCGGCGGGGCGTGGAATAGCTGGCAAAATCATCAAAGTCGATCCTGGCCTCGCTAAACTTCTCCCGGGCCAGCCCGGTTAGATTATCCCGCAGCCCCGGTATCATACCGGCAGGAATTTCCTCGGTTCCTATTTCAAAAATCAGTTCAGCTGACATCGGCATCACCCTCCCTGCTGATCATTTCCAGATAACCGGAGGCACAATCCTGAGCCAAATCCCTGACCCGCTTGATGTAGCGGGTTCTTTCAGTAACGCTGATTGCTCCCCGGGCATCAAGGATATTAAAAATATGAGAACATTTCAGGGTATTATCATAGGCCGGCAGCGGCAGATTGCTGTCGCTGCAGAGCCGGGCTTCTTTTTCGTAGAGCTCAAACATCTGCTGCAGCCGGCCGGTATCGGCTATTTCAAAGTTATATTTGGACTGCTGATATTCATTGGCATGATAAACATCGCCGTAGGTGACATCACCAACCCAGCAAAGATCGTAAACACTCTCCTTCTCCTGGAGATACATGGCAATCCGCTCCAGACCGTAGGTAAGTTCCACGGTCACCGGATCGGTATCGTAGCCCCCCACCTGCTGGAAGTAGGTGAACTGGGTAATCTCCATACCGTCCAGCCAGACCTCCCAGCCCAGACCCCAGGCTCCCAGGGTCGGTGCTTCCCAGTTGTCCTCGACAAAGCGGATATCGTGTTCCCGGGGAACAATTCCCAGTTCTTCCAGACTCTCCAGGTAAAGGTCCTGGACATTCTCCGGGGAGGGCTTTAAAATAACCTGATACTGAAAGTGGCGCTGAACCCGGTTAGGATTCTCTCCGTAGCGGCCGTCCTGGGGACGGCGAGAGGGCTGGACATAGCCAGCCCGCCAGGGTTCCCTGCCGAGAGCCTTGAGAAAGGTGGCGGGACACATGGTGCCTGCACCAACCTCAACATCATAGGGCTGTTCGATCACACAGTTATTTCTGCTCCAGTAATCTGTCAGCTTCTGAATAATCTCCTGAAAATTCATCCTTCCCACTCCTCTTAAAATATATAATCATTATGATTATGATAAAATAGTATTCCCTTGAAAATATTCCGTTTTATTATATATCTGTTATGAACTTATAGGGTCCTGAGGATGTGCCTTGAAAATACGCCGCAATATTTTCATGTCTTGTTGTGCTCCAAAAAAGCATGGAGGTCTACTTAATAATAAAAAATCGTTGCTATAATCATAACCCTGATAAAGAAAAGCCTCACTCCCTCGGGAACGAGGCATCCAGACTGCCCGGTTAATTCGCCGTAAAATTTCTGCCGTAGATCAACAGAGGGTACATTTAAAACATATCAAGAAATCTCCGAGAACGAAGATTTAACTCCAGATGATAGACAATAAACTCATCTAAAATTTTATTGATCCTGCTCAGGGCTGACCCGGAAATTTTCAGATCAGCCGGCAGCTGATATCCCTTATTTTTAACGACCTGCATAATTTGATAGTCCTCACCATCAATACTGATGGATTTTTCTCCGGGAACCTCTTCTGCCAGAACCAGGCTGCCATCCGGAACTGAAAAAGCCAGATCCCGGGAGGCTGAATATCTTTCCTCTTTGCGGTAATCATCCTCCCCCAGCCGGAGAGAAAAACCCAGATGTTCCAGCAGCAGCAGGCGGAATATGAGGTGAATCAGGCGAAAATCCTTATCATCCCGGGCTTCCTCCAGCTGATACAGGGTTTTAATCAGATGCCTGAAAAGATAAACATCTGCCTGAGTGGTGCCGGCCAGATAGTAAAATTCCAGAACATAACTGCCGTAGCTCATCTTCTTGAGATCCTCACGCAGAGCCTGAAAGCTGTGTTTTCTGCTCAGTTTATTCAGCCGGCCCAGACCTTCGCCCTGATAATACTCCAGCTGATTCCAGCAGAAATTCTGGAGCAGACCTGACTTAAAAGAGGTGGTTTTCTTGCTGCCAGAAACTGCAATTCTGGCCAGCCCGTAATCCCGGGTATAAAAGGTTACCAGGGTATCGGACTCACCTAAATCCATACTGCGCAGGACAACCCCCGAAGTCTTCCGGGATGACATTTAGCTACTCCTCCTCATCGGTGACAATTCCCACTCCCGAACTGGTGCCAATTCTATTGGCACCGGCATCCAGCATATCCAAAGCATCGGAAAAATTTCTGATACCTCCTGAAGCCTTGACCCCGAGATCCCGGCCCACGGTCTTTCTCATCAGACTGACATCCTCGGTGGTGGCATTACCGGTACCAAAACCTGTTGAGGTTTTAACAAAATCTGCCCCGGCATCCCTGGCCAGTTCACAGGCTTTAACTATCTCATCGTCATCAAGATAGCAGGTCTCAATGATAACTTTGACAATAATATCGGAGGTTACACCGGCGGTGTTGGTTGAATCAACCACCGATTTAATATCAGACCTGACCAGGTCATAGGCCCGGGATTTAAAGGCACTCAGATTCATAACCATATCCATCTCCTGGGCTCCATTCTTGATGGCATTTCTGGTTTCAAAGGCCTTGGTCTCGGTGGTGTTGGCTCCCAGGGGAAAACCGATTACGGTAGTGATTTTTACCGAACTTTCCTTGAGTTGTTTGGCGGCAAAGGGAACAAAAATGGGATGGATACAGACCGAGGCAAATTCATATTCCCTGGCTTCCTCGCAGAGCTTCTTGATGTCTTCCACCCTGCCGGTGGGCTTTAAATAGGTATGATCGATCATCTTTGCCATATCTTTAGGTTTGATAGCCATAAGCAATTATCAACTCCTTTAATAGTTACCCTGTAACTCACTAACCGGAAAATTTATTAAGAGAAAAATTTAAGTCAATAATTATATTCTCGGTATAACCTCATTGTCCTTCCTGATAGAGAAGAAATATCCGGAAGAAACCTGCTCTTCGGCTCCAGCCGGACTGAACTTTTATTGCTGCCCCTTATAACCCAGCCTTTTCAGCCACTTTTCATCCTTGCGCCAGTTCTTTCTCACCTTGACCCAGAGGTCAAGGTAAACCTTACGGCCCAGCATTCTTTCAATTTCCTTTCGGGCCCGGCTGCCAATTTTTTTCAGCATGCTGCCGTTTTTACCGATAATAATTGCTTTGTGGCTGCTGTGCTCAACAAAGATATTGGTCCTGAGATAATAAAGATCCTGTTCCTCCCTTTCCTTCATTTCCTCCAGCTGGACAGCTGTTCCATAGGGAATCTCCTCATAGAGCAGCTGAAAAATCTGTTCCCGGACCAGCTCTTCAATTAAATCCCGCTCCAGCTGGTCGGTATACATGTCTTCGGGATAAAACTGGGGCCCTTCGGGAAGCTGCTGATAAATCTTTTCCTTGAGGTTATCGAGACCCTGACCGGTTTCGGCCGAAACTGCCAGGGGCGGGAGACCTGTCTGACGCTGGAAATCATCGAGAATCCTCTGAAGTTTATCCGGTTTAATCCTGTCAATCTTATTGACCGCCAGAATTGCCGGCCTGTCAGCTTCTTGAACCTTCTCGAAGATAAACTGATCCCCGCTCCCGTAACCTGCTGGAGCCTCAACCAGAAAAACCACCATATCAACATCTCTGATCCCGTAATAAATTTCATCCAGCATGTACTCATCCAGCTTATTTCTGGCCCGGTGAACTCCCGGTGTATCAACAAAAACAGCCTGAAAGCAGGCTGTGGTCAGAATGGCTCTTATTCTTTTTCTAGTGGTCTGGGGCCGGGAGGAAATAATAGCTGCCTTGGCTCCAATCAGCCTGTTAACCAGACTGGATTTGCCCACGTTGGGTCTGCCGACCACCGCCACAAAACCCGAGCGAAAACTCATGACTGCTCCAGATCCCCGGCGGCAAAATGACCCGGCAGAAGTTCGCCGGCTGTCCGGCTCAGCTCATCTCCTGAAAGATTGAGCATAATTACCTCCATTTCCGGGTTAAACTCGTTCATCACCTGCCGGCAGGCCCCGCAGGGAGAAACCGGACGGCCGGTAGCGGCAGTGACAGCCAGGGCAACAATCTCCCTTTCCCCGGCTGCTACGGCCTGGAAAATTGCTGTCCGCTCAGCGCAGATGCTCAGGGGATAGGAGGCATTTTCAATATTAACTCCGGTGTAAATACTGCCCGAAGCAGTCAAAACTGCTGCTCCCACCGGAAAATAAGAATAGGGTACATAGGCCCGCTCCCTGGCCTCCCGGGCCCTGGTCTTTAATTTTTCTCTGGTTTGCTGATCCAGTTGAGTTTTCACGCTGCTGTTCCTCCTTCAGCGGTTATAAGATCGTAAATATATTAAAGATATGTTTCAGATATATAAGTTATAGGTGTTTTAGGGCAGGCTCTCTGAGAGGTTTTACTGCCAGACAGGTTCTTCGGTTAATAATAAAATAACCCGGCAGAAATAAATATGGTGAAAATAACGGCGAAATTAATTACGGTGAAATATGATTGAAATAACTGATAAATGATCCCAGACCGGGTTTAATAATTAACCTCGGTATTCAGGGGCACCACCTGAATCCAGGTGGTGCCGGGCAGAAATTCAAGAGGCTCTCCCTCCCGGTTATAATATTCTGTCTCTCCTCCGGAGTTTTTCAGCCAGTAGCCGGGGATGACGGTGCCCTTCTGAAAGAAAAGAAGCTCACCCTGAGAATCCAGCTCCATTTTCAGCCTCCCAATATCATCGATCACCCGGGTGGGAACATACTTGACAATGATATTTCTGACTGTGAGCTGGTCCCCGGCAGTATTAAGATGGGGCCTGCTGGCATTCCCCAGAAAGCGGAGATAGTTTCTCTCCTCCTCATTATATTGATAATAGACAGTATAGCCACCCCAGTACCTGATTTCAACTTCGTCTGTTTTCTCCCGAACTGCCAGGCTGACTGGAGCTTTCAAATTGTCCGGATTGCCGGCCGGCAGGACAGCAAAATGTTTCTCACTGGCTCCTTCAGGCAGACTGTCTTTGCCGGTGAAAAGATTATGAGGCCGGGATCTTTCGCTGTCCCTCCAGTAGTAGCTGCCCCGCCTGATTTCATCAAGATGATCAACCTGAAGCTGAGAGAGATACTGATAACCCAGGGGGCTGGCTCCAATATGAAGCAGTCTGCTGTCATAACCAGTAGCTGTCTCCACCATGTAGGAGCGGAGACTGCGAATCGGGCCTATTTCCGCAGGCACCTGAGAAAAATAGAGAGCCAGAAAGCGGGTTAACCCACCTTCCACCAGGAATTCATAGACCCGTTCAGCCTCATTAAGCCCTGTCTGGGGCCGGGAGGAAGGATGGTTTTCAATTACCACGGCCAGGGGTCGAGTTAAATTTGGCTCTAAATTCCCGGGTTGAACTGTATCCTGTATAAATTCATCCACAGGCTGATTCCACCAAGGATAAAGCTTTTCTTCCGGGAGATCAAGGCCGGTTATTTCCTCCAGCAGCTCTCTGCTGATAGCTGTTTCCTCGGAAGCAAAAAAGTTAAAAAAGGGAAAATGACCGCTCGCTAAATAAAGCAATCCTGCTCCCAGGCTCAGGACCAGAATCATGATACCGATCACTTCATTTTTGCGGAAGTTAAGCATCTGCTCCTCCTAAACCTTCATCCAGTTTCTTCTCTGAAATCAGCCGGACCTTTTTAATCCGGTGACCGGTGGTGGAAACCACCTTGATTTCCAGACCCTCTTCCTGAATGCTTTCTCCCTCCCGGGGCAGATAACCCAGTTTGTAGAGAATATAGCCGCTGATGGTTTCGTAGGTTTCGCCATCTCCCAGGGGCTGATCCAGATATTCATTAATTTTATCAATATCAACCCTGCCGTCAACCAGAAGTTCATTTTCGGAAAGAGGCTCAATTTCCTTACGCTCGGGGTCGAATTCATCCTGAATATCACCAACAATTTCCTCCAGGAGATCCTCGATGGTAATCAGGCCGGCGGTACCGCCATATTCATCCAGTACGATGGCCATATGCTCCTTCCGCCTTTTCATTTCATTGAGAAGCTTATTGATGGGCTTGCTTTCGGGAATAAAGTAAATCGGCTTGATGAATTCTTCCAGGGTGTATTCCTTTTTCTCCAGCAGCATAATCAGCAGATCTTTGACATAGACCAGCCCGGTGATTTCATCAATGGAATCTTCAAAGACCGGAATCCGGGAATAGCCGTGCTTAACAGCGAGCTCAACAACCTCCTGAACCGGGATGGTGTTCTCCACGCAGATCATGTCGGTCCGGGGAACCATTATTTCCCGCACCAGAATATCATCAAAATCAAAAATACTCTGAATCATCTCGCTTTCCACTTCTTTAATGGCACCTTCCTTTTCCGAAACATTAACAAAACGCCGGATCTCTTCCTCGGAAAGAAAGGCTGAAGACATGACATTTTCTGCCCCGATGATAATCTTGATCAACCAGGAAAAGAAAATCACAAAGGGGGCAAAGATTTTTTCCACCCAGATCAGCAGGGGAGCAACTTTAATGGCGTAGACTAGTGATTTATTATTACCCAGCGATTTGGGAGTAATTTCACCAAAAACTAAAATTAAGAGCGTCATCACCCCGGTGGCAATACCTATCCCACGGCTGCCAAAGAGCTCAATGGCAATTGAGGTGGCTATGGCAGAAGCGGCAACATTCACCAGGTTATTGCCAATTAAAATTGTACTGAGCAGCCTGATTTCATCCTGAAGCAGCTCATCGGCCACCTCAGCCCTTTTATCCCCCTCGTTAACCCGATCTTTAAGCTTTACCCGGCTGACAGCCATAAAGGCCGTTTCCGAACCGGAGAAAAATGCTGACAGGAAAAATAAAATTATCAGCAGTATTATTTTAAAAGCCATCAGGCAGTCCCCCCTGAACCGGTCATTACTCCCGGCCGAGTCCAAATTCAGTCAGTATCTTCTCTTCCCTGTTTCTCATGGTATTCCGTTCGGCTTCCTCGTGATGATCATATCCCAGCAGATGAAGAATACCGTGAACTGCCAGATAACCGATCTCCCTTTTAAGAGAATGGCCGTAATCGAGAGCCTGTTCCCGGGCCCTGCTGGCAGCTATAATAATCTCACCCAGCAGCTCCTGATCAATGGGAAAGGAGAGCACATCGGTAACCTCATCCCGGCTGCGATAGCGGTGGTTTAATTTGCGAATTTCTTCATCTGCAACCAGCGTGATGCTCAGTTCACCGGTTTCCTGATCCTCCTGCTGCAGGGCAAATTCTGCCAGCTCTTTAATCTCCTTTATCAGTTCCGGACTGATTATTTTTTCCGGAACCTGACTTGTTATCAGAACCTTCGCCTGCTGAGTCACCGCCTTTTAACCTCCTCATTTCTTCATCTATTTCCTCGGGATAATCCACCCGCTGGTGATATATACCAGTTAAAATCCTGCTGAAACTTTCTCCAATGACATTAAGTTCCTTAAGGGTAAGGTTGGATTCATCCAGCTCATTTTCAATCAATTTCTCCCGGATCAGCCCCCTGACAACGCTCTCAATCCGGCTGTGATTGGATTTATTAAAATTTTTGGATCTAACAGCAGCCTCACAGACATCAGCCAGCATGATCAGGGCGGCCTCCTTGGTCTTGGGTTTAGGCCCTTCATACCTGAAATCGCTCTCATTCAGGCTGGAGCGGGTCTCGCTCTGCTGGGCTTCCTGATAGAAGTAGGAGATTAAATTGGTTCCCTGGTGCTGTTTGATAATATCTATTATCTCTTGAGGCAGATTATACTTTCTGGCCAGCTCCACCCCGTCTCTGACATGAGATCTAATAATTAGAGCGCTAAGATTGGGTTTTATTTCATCGTGAGGATTATCCTCACCGAACTGATTATCGCTGAAAAAGAAAGGCCGCTTTAATTTGCCGATATCATGATAGTAGGCAGCTACTCTGGTGAGCAGGGAGTCAGCCCCGATCTGATCGGCGGCGGTCTCAGCCAGATTACCTACCAGCACACTGTGATGATAGGTTCCCGGCGCTTCCACCAGGAGCCTTTTCAGCAGGGGATTGCTGGGATTGGAAAGTTCCAGCAGCTTTACCGCCGAGGTTAGATCAAAACCATTCTCCAGATAGGGCAGCAGGCCGTTGGCCAGAATAGCCACCAGCAGACCATTAGCCAGTCCAATGCCGGCAAAGATGACATAATCCAGCAGAAGCTGGGCTGGGTTGAGGAAATTCAGGACCATAATGGTAAGCACCAGAGCACCGCTGACATTAAAGCCGGCTTTGACCAGATCACTGCGCTGGCTTACCTCGGCCACACTGAAGGCTCCTACCATGCCACCGACAAAATAAGAGGCGGCCAGCAGAAAGTTTCCGCCAAAAAGAACCGGCAGCAGGAGAGAAATATAGATGGTAACAGCCACCGCTGCTGCTGTCTTAAGCAGTACGGTTGCCAGTATGGAAACCATGGCAACTGGAGCCAGATAGGCCAGAAACTCCAGCTCAAAACGGCTGATAATCCAGGCTATGACAAATAAAATAATAATCAGGCTTTCCAGCAGAAAAACCTGGTTATTTACCTGCCAGATATCCTCATGATAATTGATAAAATAATAGAAAATAATCAGAGTTATTATGATAAAATAAAGGGCTATCCCGGTTATTTGAAACCAGCTGATCTCACCCCGGTTCAACCCGAAATCCTCCAGCAGTTGCAGTTCTTCCTCTGTTATCTCCTGGCCCTGCTGGACTATCAGCTCACCGGACCTGACGGTGGTGGTAACCGGTTCAATTCCTGCCAGTATGGTCTGCTCCCTCTCAGAAACAGCCTCCTCGTCAACCACCAGGTTGGCAACCAGCAGGGGGGCAAAAATATCAGTCAGATAATCCACTTCCTCCTCAACCTGCAGGCCGGCAAAAATTTCCCGGAACTGCTCCCGGTTATACTGATGATCATCGCTGTAGAGGGGGCCCTGATACAGCGAGCTCAGGGCTTCCTCCAGCTGCAGCCTGAGGCCAGCCAGCTCGGCAGTGCTGAGGTCAAGGAAAAATTCCCAGTGTTCTTCTGTTATCACCATGTCATAATCGGCAAAGAAAACTTCTGCTTCATTCAGGGAAGCCCCTTCTTCTCGGGCTTCCAGGAGAAAGGCAAAGATTTCATCTTTTTTCTCCCGGGTTTCTTCCAGAGCCTGCCGGTTTTCCTGATAGACCGGGCTTAAGTTTTCCAGAGCAAGCTGCTGACGTTCTCTGGTGGCTCTCTCATCTATAATTGTCCTGGTCTCCGGTGCTTTGATATCAACCGGGCTTTCCTGGCCGACGGCAAATTCCATATCCCGGGGAATCATATCTACGGTTAAAATCAGCAAAATCACCAGACAAAAGAGAAGGCTAATAGCAATTTTTCGGGTTTTATCATTTTTAGCGCCAAAAATTTTATCCTTAATTTTAGTAAATAATTTCTTAATACTCTCCATTATCAACCATCCTCAGGCCTGAAACCAGCCTGTAAAAACCTGCTGGCATTTTAATTTATTCTATTCATCATCTTCATGCTTTTCATAGGCCTCTATAATTTTTCGAACCAGATCATGGCGAACAACATCTGTTTCGTCAAGATAGATAAATTCTATTCCCTCAATGGATTTAAGAATCTTTTTAACTTCATTTAATCCCGAAGATTTAGAGTAGGGCAGATCAACCTGGGTCACATCTCCGGTGATTACCGCCCGGGAATTAAAACCAATCCGGGTCAGCATCATTTTCATCTGTTCGGTGGTGGTATTCTGGGCTTCATCCAGAATAACATAGGAATCATCCAGGGTCCTACCCCGCATATAGGCCAGGGGAGCCACCTCAATAATATCCTTCTCCAGGTACTGATTTACCCGTTCCGGTCCCAGAACATCAAAGAGAGAATCATAAAGAGGCCGAAGATAGGGGTCAACCTTTTCCTGAATATCACCGGGTAAAAATCCCAGCTGTTCTCCGGCTTCGATGGCCGGCCGGGTCAGAACGATGCGGTTGACATTGTGGTTTAAGAGGTTCTTGACCGCCATAACCACAGCCAGATAGGTCTTGCCGGTACCGGCCGGACCGATTCCGAAGACTATGTCGGATCTTTTCATGGCATCGACATAAATTTTCTGCCCCAGAGTTTTGGGCTTAATCTCCCGGCCCTTATAGCTTACCTGCAGAACCTCATCATATATTTTCTGGCAGTCCTGTTCGGGATTTTCCTGGAGAAGTTCGATAATATGCTTGATCTGCCTTTCGTTGATTTTATCACCATTTTCTAAAAGACAGATCAGTTCCTCCAGCACCCGGGATGCCAGGCTGACCTCGGACTTAGGGCCCAGAATCTTGATTTCGCCCCCCCGGGCTATCAGCTTAACATCAATCTTTTCTTCTATTGTTTTAAGATTATCATCAAGCTGGCCAAAGAGCCGGCGGGCCTGATTATAATCCTTAATAGAAATGACTTCCTTAACTTCCTTTCCCACATTCATCCTCCTTCAAAAATAAAACTTTACCATGTTATTCACAAACTGCGGGCAGGTCTTACTACAGCTTCACTCACAGCTGCCCTGCAGTATTAATCATAAATATTCCAGTTAAACAGTAAAAATCCTGCCTTCTTTCCCTGTTTAACAACTCTTATTATATCACAATCTCATCAGCATACAAATCAGGTTTAAAAAAGCAGCAGAAAGAGGGAAAGCAGCCGGATCCGGCTGCTTTTACTCCTGGATTTAAAAAGCTGCATTTTTCATCTATGCCTTTTTATGCCTTTATATGCTTTTAAAATAAATTCAGCCGGTGAATAACTAAACCAGCCCTTCCTCGTAAAAAGGTTTCTCTTCTGAGAAAGGAGCAGGGGCGGCAGGCGAGAGCTATTCCCTCATTTTTGTTGAGTTGAGAGTTATTCTCTCATTTTGTTTAAAATAATTCTCTGCTCGACCTGGGCAACCAGGCGGCGGGTGTAATTTACAGTATCGGGATTGACGCTGATACTGTCTATACCGGACTCCACCAGAAATTCAGCCAGTTCGGGATAAACCGAGGGACCCTGGCCGCAGATAGAGACCGTGCATCCCCGGCTGCCGGCTACTTCAATCAATTCCTTAATGGCGGTTTTAACCGCCGGATTCCGCTCATCAAAGTAACCCATCCGGCTCAAAATTCCGGAATCCCGGTCGGCTCCCATTATCAACTGGGTCAGGTCATTGCTGCCGATGCTAAAACCATCGATCAGGGAACAGAAATCGGCTGCCTGAAAGATCACCGAGGGAACCTCGGCCATAATCCATATCTTGAAATCCGGCCCCCGTTCCAGGTCCTCTTCTTTCATAATCTCAAGCACCTGCTCAATTTCCCAGGTGGTGCGGACAAAGGGCAGCATGACATAGACATTCTGGAGATTAAAATCCTGTCTGACCCTCTTTATGGCCTGGCACTCCAGTCGGAAACCGGCCTGATATTTTTCGGAAATATAGCGGGCCACTCCCCGCCAGCCAATCATGGGGTTATTTTCCACCGGTTCCACCTCTTCCCCGCCCTTTAAGCCCCGGAATTCATTGGTGCGGAAATCGCTCATCCTGACAATCAGGGGGCGGGGATAAATTTCCTGGGCCACGGTGGCAATTGATTCCGAAAGTTGCTTGATAAAAAGATCGCCCTGGCCGTTTTCCAGGAGATAGATAGGATGGGCCCCGATCACATTGGAAAAAATAAATTCCACCCGCATCAGCCCGATGCCGTCAAAGTCCAGGTCCTTATAGCGGTTGATCAGATGGGGTTCCCCCAGATTCATGTAGATTTTGGTGCCGGTAATCGGCCGGTAGGGGGCGGGCTGATCATCTTCTGCTGCTTTTTTCTCGACGGGCTCCTCCCCGGTTTTTTTCTCTTTGATTTCTCCCTCATAGACCACACCTCTGGTGGCATCCACCGTAACCAGCTGTTTGTTCTCCAGAATCCGGGTGGCATCGCCGCAGCCTACTATACAGGGAATACCCAGCTCCCGGGAGACGATGGCAGCATGACAGGTGCGGCCCCCCTCATCGGTAACCACCGCTCTGGCACGGCGCATGGCCGGTACCATGTCGGGGTTGGTCATCTCGGTTACCAGGATATCTCCTTCCTTAACCCGGTCTAAATTGGTGAGATCCAGAACTTTAACCACCTGGCCGCTGGCTGTTCCGGGAGAGGCATTCAAGCCCCTGACCAGCGGGGTTAACGAGGCCTGTATTTCAGGCTTTTCTCCAGTCTCCTGCTGTTCTTTTCGGGCCGAGGTATCAATCTTCTTCAGGGTGGTAATCGGTCGGGACTGGAGTATATAAACCTGGTCATCCTGGCCGGCAATGGCCCATTCAATATCCTGGGGGCTGCCGTAGAGCTGTTCGATCAGCCGGGCCTGCTCGATCAGAGCAGCCAGCTCCTCCTCATTAAGGGAGGGATTGGCAACCGCCTCGTCTCCCAAATAGGAAGCTGTTCTGACAATTTCAGTCCCGGTTCTATCTCCGGACTTCTCAACAATCATTTTTATCTTCCTGCTGATATTCTGCTTGATAATCTCTCCGCTATTTTTATCAACAACATAGTCATCGGGGGTTACCAGACCGGAAACCACAGCTTCACCCAGACCCCAGCTGGAATTTATCAAGAGCTGATCCTGCCTTTCGGTAAGGGGATTAACTGTGAAGATAACTCCCGCCTTTTTACCCTGAACCATCTGCTGCACTACCACACTTAAGGCAACTTCCAGATGATCAAAGTTCTTTTCCTGGCGGTAATAGATGGCCCGGGGAGTCCAGAGGGAGCTCCAGCACTGCTTGACATGATAGAGCAGCTCCTCCTCTCCCCGAACATTAAGATAGGTTTCCTGCTGGCCGGCAAATGAAGCATCGGGCAGATCCTCGGCGGTGGCAGAACTTCTCACTGCCACTCTGGAAGTTTTGATGCCTTTTTCCTGCAGTTCCTGATAGGCCTGAAAAACTTCCTCCTGAATCTTCCCGGGAAAATCGGCTCCGGCCATTTCTCCCCGAATCTCCCGGGAAACCCGCTGCAGCTCGGCTGAATTTTCCTGATCCAGCTCGGTCAGCAAGCTGGAGATGATCTGCTGAAAATTGTTAGCTTTCACGAACTCTCGATAGGCCTTAGCCACCAGACAGAAGCCCGGAGGAACATTGACTCCATTGACGGTGAGTTCACCCAGATTGGCTCCCTTGCCTCCGGCCAGGTCACCATCCTCCCGGGAGAGTTCTTCGAACCATTTGATATAATCCATCCAGCTCTCACCTCTTTCCAGGTTATTATAAGATTTTTATGAGTATTACTATTTTCCCGCCCCATCCTGTCACAGAAAAAGTTCCTGGAGCCGGTCTGGCAATCGGAAATGAATAAAAATGGAAATGAATGATAATAAAGTAGTGAATGTCAGAAAAAATATTACTGAAGAAAAACCTGAAAATTCGCCTGACCTTCAGGTTATTCCCGACGTCGGTAGGAAAAGAGATAGGGTCTGCGGCTCCGGGGCCGGGAAAGGACCTCTTTAACAATCATGGCCCGGACAAAATTATCAGGTGTGAGAGACAGGTCCTTCTTCTTCAGAGCTTTAGCCGGTTCTTTCCCGGCAGCCTTCCCAGCAGCCTCCTTCTTAACAACCTGTAGTTCGCCCTGCCTGTCCCGCTGCTGGCGGGCTTCCTGTCTTTTCTTTTGAGCCTTCAGGGAAGCCCGGGAAGTTTCTGTTTTTAAAGGAGTCTCAGACTCAGCGGCAGTTTCCTGTTCCCGGGCGGGTTGTTTGCCAAACTTGTCATCGATATCGGAAAGGTCCAGCTCAAAACCCTCGGGAATCCCTTTTTTCCGGGAAGAGCTTTCCTTCTTTCGGGAAGAGGAATCCCGGTTTTTTTTATCAGAAGCGGATCGGGAGGGGCGGGATGATTCCGGCTTTTCCCCTCTCTGCCCACGGCCTTCCTGCTCCTGCTTGATTTTTCCCAGGATTCTCAGGAAAAACTGCAGGATCCGGGTTACAATAATAAAGAAGATTAAAAGCGGCAGGAGGGCATAGATAATATCCATGATGATCCCTCCTTATTTTTTACTGCGGTTGTCTTTATCCTTATCGGCAATATCATTGCCGGACTTGCCCTCATCTTCCTGAATTCGGGAAATAGCATCTCTCATATCGGTATCGGCTTCAATATTCTGCAGGTTAAAGTAATCCATTACCCCCAGGTTACCGCTTCGCAGGGCTTCAGCCATGGCCAGAGGAACTTCAGCCTCGGCTTCCACTACCTTGGCCCGCATTTCCTGAACTCTGGCTCTCATTTCCTGCTCTTCAGCAACGGCCATGGCCCGTCTTTCTTCAGCCTTGGCCTGGGCAATATCCTTATCAGCTTCGGCCTGATCCTTCTGCAGTCCGGCACCGATATTTTTACCGACATCGACATCGGCAATATCTATAGAGAGAATTTCATAAGCAGTACCTGAATCCAGACCCTTTTCCAGCACGGTCTTGGAAATGGAATCGGGGTTCTCCAGCACTTTCTTATGGGAAGTGGCAGAACCTACGGTGGTAACTATACCTTCACCAACCCGGGCCAGGACAGTTTCCTCCCCGGCTCCTCCAACCAGGCGTTCGATATTGGCCCTGACAGTAACCCGGGCTGTGGCCATCACCTGAATACCGTCCATGGCCACGGCAGTAACCACCGGAGTCTGGATAACCTTGGGATTAACGCTCATCTTAACAGCTTCAAAAACCCGGCGTCCGGCCAGATCAATGGCGGCGGCCCTTTCAAAGGTAAGATCGATTTCAGCCCGCTGAGCGGCAATCAGGGCATCGACCACATCATCAACATTACCACCGGCCAGATAGTGAGCTTCCAGCTTGTCGCTGCTTAATTTCAGTCCGGCCTTGTGGGATTTGATCATCGGCCCCACGATCGAAGAGGGGACAACTCTTCTCAGCCTCATACCGATCAGATTGAAAAAGCCGATCTTAACACCGGCCGCAGTGGCCGAAATCCAGAGTCCCAGAGGAATAAAATAAAAGAAAAGGATTAAAAATATAACTACCAGCGCAATAATCATAATAGAAAAGATATCCATAGATTTCCACTCCTTTTTTTGGTTTTAAGCCAGCCTGTTTTCCAGAACAATTTCAAAAAGAGTTGAGCTGACTTTAGAAAGAGTCAGATTTGTAGTGAAAAGCCGGGTGAAAAAGTTGATTTCCTAAACTGAATGTTTATATCCCTTGAACTCGTCAGTCCCTGTCATTATCTATTTCCCTGACAATAATCCTGCTCCCTTCAACCCTGATGACCCTGATAGCAGCATTCCGGTCGACAAATCCCCCCTCACTAACAACATCAATTCTATCCCCTTCAATTTCAGCAGTTCCGGCCGGCCTCAGGGGAGTAATGGCCCGACCTTCCAGCCCGGCAAGGTCCCTGTCAGAACGTGAGGAAACATAACCCTCCTCCACCGTTTCGCTCTGCTTTAAGGAAATCTTGCTCCAGAACTTGGATGTGCCGAAAATTTTTATCAGTATCACCGATCCAGTTACTGAAATTGCCAGCACCGCTGCGATGATTCTGAAGGCTGTCTGACTGTCGGGGAAAATAAAGAATAAACTGGCCACGATAGCTGTGATACCTCCAATTCCGGTAATGCCAAAACCGGGAATAATAAAAAGCTCGATAGCGATTAAAACCAGGCCGGCCAGAAAGAGAACAAGCATGCCCAGACCGGCATAGCCCTCAACCAGATAACCGGTAAAGAAAATTCCCAGTCCCAGGACACCGGCGGTGCCACTGACTCCAAACCCCGGGACCATGGCTTCACCCACCAGACCAATTATGCCGATGGAGAGCAGGAGAATGCTGACATAGGGGTTGGTTATTATTCCGGCCAGCCTTTCCAGGCTGGTGCGCTCGGCCTGGAAAAGATCGGCCTGGCTATAGCCCAGCTTATCCAGGAGTTGAGGCAAACCTATCACCCGTCCTTCGATAAAACCCAGTTCTTCAGCCTCGCCGGCGCTGAGAGACAACAGCTTACCCCGCTCGATAATGCCCTCTATTTCAATATCAGCATCGACCATGGCCCGGGCAATATCGGGGTCCCGGCCCCGGCGCTCGGCCGTGGCAGCAAATTCCGAGCGGAGAGCAGAAATAAACTTCTCCTCCAGGGGCCTGGTTTCGGCAGCTCCAATGCTGCTGCCCTCAATCATATATATTTCATCGGCACCCAGGGCAATCAAAGCCCCGGCCGACCAGGCCCGATGGTTTATAAAGGCTATTAGCTGAAGTTCAAAATTTACCAGCAGATCTCTGATTTTGATTCCGGAATCCACCAGACCTCCAAAGGTATCGATCTCGACGATTACCAGCTCTGCTCCCTCTTCCCGGGCATCATTCAGAGCTCTGCTGAGAAAGCTGGCCATCCCGGGGTCGACATTCCCGTGCAGGGGAATAAAATGAACGGCGGCATCCAGTGCCGGCGAAGCTGCCCCGGTCGGCGCAGCCCAGCCTGCGGCCTGAACTGCCAGGGCCAGCAGAGAGAAAAACAGTAGCAGGAACAGAAATACAGTCAGAATTTTACCTGCTTTAGCAGTCATTGATAACCCTCTTTTCTCTTCTGCATTCAAAGCTGCAGTAATTAATTTTTGACCTCAGAAAAGTTTTACCCGTCTTAAAAGCGCCAGAAAAAACTGCAAAAATGGTAGCTGATAATAAGTTAATGCGGGTATCTTTTCCTGAGAACCTGTTATTCAGATCCTGAGAACTTATTATTCAGATTATGTATTATTAATTCTCTATTTCAGCTTAAAATCCTTTTTCTCAAGCAAATATCTAACTGCATTTCTTAATTTCACCAAAAAACCGCACCAGGTCCGGTGCGGTTTTGTTACTAAATCTGGATGTTAT
>LKMJ01000776.1_pt1 | contig 26141 bp, 21 predicted proteins | sample 643391 | NCBI WGS metagenome assembly LKMJ01 (sample SAMN04112250, study PRJNA286221) | soda lake metagenome | biome: soda lake; feature: Kulunda Steppe; material: water; isolation source: sample PL-Br10 brine of Picturesque Lake | place: Russia: Kulunda steppe | collected 2010-07 | reverse complement strand
CTCCTGACGGAGCCGATCGCGGGGACCCGCCCTCGGGGTGAGACGGCCGAGGAGGACGAGGCGTTCGAACTCGACCTGCGCTCGGACGACAAAGAGCGGGCCGAACACGCGATGTTGGTCGATCTCGAACGGAACGATCTCGGGAAAGTGAGCGAGTACGGCAGCGTCGACGTCCGCGAGTACCGCCGTATCGATCGGTACTCGGAGGTGATGCATCTGGTCAGTCTGGTCGAGGGCCGCCGCCGCGAGAGCTGCTCGATCGCCGACGCCGTCGGCGCCGTCTTCCCGGGCGGGACGATCACCGGCGCGCCGAAACCGCGGACGATGGAGATCATCGACGACGTCGAGCGGACGAGACGCGGCCCCTACACCGGCAGTATCGCCCTGTTCGGCTTCGACGGCCGGGCGACGCTCAACATCCTCATCCGGACGCTCGTCCGCCACGGCGACCGGTATTACCTGCGCGTCGGGGCGGGGATCGTCCACGACTCGGACCCCGACGCCGAGTACGACGAGACGCTCGACAAAGGTCGGGCGCTTTTGAACGCCGTCGACGCGGCCTTCGCCGACGCGACGTTCTCGATGGAGGTGCCCGAACAGTGACTCGGCCCACGGTGCTCGTCGTCGACAACTACGACTCGTTCGTCTACAACCTCGTCCAGTACGTCGGGACCCACGCCGATGTCGTCGTCCGTCGAAACGACGAGATCGACACGGGGGCGATCCGGGCGCTCGACCCCGACGGGATCGTCGTCTCGCCGGGTCCGGGGACGCCGAGCGAGGCCGGCGTCTCGACGCCGATCTTCGCGGAGCTGTCGTATCCGACGCTTGGGGTCTGTCTCGGCCATCAGGCGCTCTGTGCGGCCCACGGCGTCCCGGTCGGTCACGCCCCGGAGGTCGTCCACGGGAAACCCTCGACGATCTCTCACGACGGCCGCGGCGTCTTCGAGGGGCTCCCCGACCGCTTCGAGGTCGGCCGGTATCACTCACTCGCGGTCGACGCCGACCTGCCGTCGACGCTCGTCGAGACCGCCCGAACGGAGTCCGACGGCGGGATCGTTATGGGTGTCCGTCATCGGGAAAAGCCCCATGCGGGCGTCCAGTTCCACCCCGAAAGTATCCTCACCGACGTCGGCGAGCGCATGATCGGGACGTTCTGTCGGGGTTGTGGGTCGGCGTGACGCGACGGTATCACGTCGACGGCGAACTCGTCGACAGATCGGCGGCGACGGTCAGCGTCGACGACCGGGGGTTTCGGTACGGAGACGGCGCCTTCGAGACGTGTCGTGCCTACGGCGGGACCGTCTTCCTGTGGGAGCGACACCTCGAACGGCTCGAACGAACCTGCGAAACGCTCGGTATGGCCGCGGCGGTACCGGACGACCTCCGGGCCCGGATCGATACCACGCTCGACGCGAACGACCTCGCCGACGCGTACGTCAGGGTGTCGATCACGCGCGGCGTCCAGCCCGGAAAACTGACGCCACACGAGACGGTCGACCCGACGGTCGTCGTCTACGTCAAGCCGCTTCCCCGCGGTGGCATCGATGGGGAGTCCGTCTGGGCGGCCCCGGCGACCGTCGAAACCGTCGAGACACGCCGGATCCCCGACTCGGCGCTGCCGGCCGACGCGAAGACGCACAACTACCTGAACGGAATCCTGGCCAGACTCGAACTGCGCGACCGGGACGGATCGATCGACGAGTCGCTCATGTGCGACACCGACGGACGCGTCGCGGAGGGGGCGACGAGCAACCTCTTTTTCGTTACCGACGGCGTTTTGAAAACGCCCGAAACCGGTGCGCTACTGCCCGGAATAACCCGCGAAACCGTCCTCGAGCTGGCTGACGGGGTCGACGTTCCTGTCGAAACCGGGCGATACACCGTCGAAGATGTCCGTACCGCCGAGGAGGCGTTCCTGACGAACACGACCTGGGAGATCAGACCGATCGAACGGCTCGACGGGATCGCCCTCGGCGGCGGTCCGGTGACCGATCGGCTCCGATCGGCCTACGACGATCTTCTCGAGCGGCGCTGCTACGGGGACGAGAGATCTCAGAACTTGTAGTTCGATTTCGACTCCCGGTCCGTGTCGTCCGTCTCGATCGCCCCCTCGGCGACGAACTCGTAGTCGCCGTCGGTCAGATACACCGTCCCGTCCTCGACGGTGATCTCCACCCTGTTGAGGTACGCGCCCTCGCACGGGCCGAAATTACAGAACCCGCTGTCGGATTCGAAGTACGCGCCGTGGTTCTCACAGATGAGTTCCTCGCCGCGCATCTCCGCGCCCGACCCCTTGTCGATCTTGATGTGGGTGTAATGCTGACAGTAGTTGAGCCACGCGTGAATCTCGCCGTCGCTCCGGACCAGAATCGCTTCGCGCTTCTCGCCCGAATCGACGTCACGGACGGTGAACAGGTACGTCGTTTCGGCGGGCACGTCGTCGACGGGGGCGACCGCACGTCGTGTAGCCATCGGTCCCCGATACCGGTCGATCGGACAAACCGTTTGTGGGATCGCACGCCTTCTTTTATATTCCCCGGGAACGGTATCGTCCGTCATGAGCGAACTGCGCGTGTTCGTCGACGGCGTCGAACTGTCCGCCGAGTGGGCCGAGGAGAGCCCCGAAACGCGCGCCGCGATCGAGGCGGCGCTACCGATCGAGGGCGCGGCGACCCGCTGGGGCGAGGAGCTCTATTTCCACAGCGAGATCGACGTCCCCGCCGAGTCACCGCGTGCGACGGTCGAACCGGGCGCGCTCGCCTACTGGCCGCAGGGGAACGCGATCTGTCTGTTCTGGGGGCCGACGCCGGCAAGCACCGGCGACGAACCGCGGGCCGCATCGCCCGTGAACGTCTTCGCCCACGCCGACCTCTCCGGATTCGATCCCGGTCCGGGGGGCGCGACGCTTCGGCTCGAATCCGCCGCCGAGTAGGCTGCCGTCCGGCTCACCTGCCGTTCGGACAGTCCCAGATCGCCGACAGCAGGTTCCGCTGGGCGGCCCGCATGTGTCTGGAGAAGGTCGGCTGGGCCATCCCGAGCGATTCGGCGATCTCGCCGCCGGTTCGCTTGCGGTTTTCATCGAAGTAGCCGGCGTGGTAGGCGGCCTTCAGCACGTCCCGCTGTCGTTCGGTGAGCGTCTCCGTGAGCAGTGCCGCCCACGGCATTCCGTCCGTCGGCGCCGCGTCGCGTTCGGCTTTCAGCTCCGCGCGGCCGAACAGCTCCCGGACCTCTCCGATGAACTGTCGCTGGTCGCGCCCCTGGCGGACGGCGACGACAAGTTCGCACGACTCTGCGGACAGACGCATCGACCGGAAGCTCACCCCGAGGGTGCCCGTCCTGACGACGGCACACTCCGCGGTCAGGGTGACCAGATAGATCGGTATTCCCGATTCGGCGAGGTGATCGATCGACTCGATCCCGGGGACGTCTTCGGCCGCTTCGAGTACCGTCTCCGGATCGACGTCAGGGATCAGACAGTACAGAAGCGGCGTGTCGTCGGTCCGCCGGCTCACGCTCCGTACCTCGACCGTTCCCGACAGCCGCTCGGCGAGCGACCGGAGCGGGTCGTCCGTCCCCACCGCCACCTCGAGGACGAGGTCGCGCCCCCCGGCGCCGTGTAGTGCGTTCCGCCGTTCGAGTGCCGTGACCGCGTAGCCGATGAGCGTTCCCAGCTCGGCCAGTATCTCGCGGATACGGTCGTCGAACGTGTCCGTTTCCGTGCCGTAGACGGTCAAGGCGCCGTAGCGGAGTTCACGGTGCTCGATCGGCACGGTGAACACCGATCGGTAACCGCGGGAGAGCGCCGTCTCGTTGCAGATCTCGGCCCCCTCCGGATTGGCGACAGCGTGGACGCCATCAGTCAGCCGATCGAACGCCATCTGAACGGCCAGCGCCGGCGTGTCGGCGTCCGCAGACAGCGAGATTGTGTCGAGATACGACTGTTCGATCCCCGACCGGGCGACCGGAACGATTCCGTCCGAGGTGAAATCGACGGTTCCGATCCAGACGCCGGCGAACGCCTCGAGTCCGGAGAGCGCCGCACAGACGTGATCGTAGATCTCCTGGCGGGAATCGGCGTCGATCAACGCCCGGTGTAGCGACCTGATGGTCGCGTTGAGCGCGTTCACGTACTCGATCTGAGCTCTCCGCTCCGTGATGTCGACGACGTATCCCGCATAGCCGACGATTTCGCCGTCCTCGCGGATGATTCGGGTGTAATCGAGTACCCATCGCGCGTCGCCGTCCCGCGTGACGATCCGGTACGGCTCGTGGTGGAACCGCTCCGTGGTCCCGTCGCTGTTCGTTTTGACTTCCTCGATCACCCGCTCGAGGTCGCCCTCGTGAACGATCTCGGCGTACGACGGGTCCGTCTCGTACAGTTCCTCCGGCGAGTATCCGAAGAGCCGCTCGATGTTCGGCGAGACGTACTCGACCGGCCACCCCGGCTCGTTTCGCCACGTGAACACGACCACCGGCCCGTCGCTGAAAAGCCCCTCACTCCCGACTGACCCCCCAAGCCACTCCGTCATACAGTCGTCCCTGGTTTGTTAACACGCGCCACCACAATAAACCCGTTGTCTCTGAAAAGGGAGTCCTCCGTTCCGACCGAACCGATACCCGCCGTCCCGGCTGACCGGATGGCCATTATTATAATAGCGTTCCGATTTTTGCCCTATCGGTCGGTACCAGTATTCGCGAACGGCCCGGTGGCCGGTCGTTTCGGCCCTCGAAGGGGTTTCGGATGGTGGGGATGCACCCCTTTTTCGCTCCGACGTCGCCTACGCGGTTTCGACCCCGCTGACGTCGCTTTCCGCTCCGCCGACGACGAGCGCCCCGTCGGCGTCGGTGCCGATCGAAAGCGCCGCCCCGGCGACGATCGGAGCCACCAGCCCGGCGATGACGGTCGTTGGCTCCGCCAGCGGTCCCCGAACTGCGACGGTGTCGTCCGCGCCGATCCCGTGTCGGTCGATGACCGTTCGTGCGGCCCGGAGCGTCTCGGCGTGTGTGTAACTGCTGTCGACCGTCCGGAACAGCGGATCGTCCGGATCGACGTGATCCGGCGGTTCCGTCGGGTTTTCGCTCCAGACGTCGCGCTCGAAATACGACACCGTCGGCTCCGTCGGCGGGTCGCCGTAGACGACCTGCTTCGTTTCGGGGCCGAACGAGTAGCGCCCGGCGTCGGCCGCCGGCACGACGAGTGCTCGAACCTCTCGCCCGACCGCTTCGGGGGGCGCAAAGCTGACGACGGCGCCGAGCGAGGCCGCACCGTAGAGGGTCAAAACAGGCTCGGGGAGCGGATCGTCGGCGACCGCGACGCCGGCGCCGTTCCTGACACCGACGTGTCTGAGGAAGTTCCCGACTTTCCAGGCGCTCGTACAGAAGCGGCGGTAGTCGTAACGTCTGCCGACCGCCGGCGCCGAAAGCGCCGTCGAGTCGGAGCGCCGATCACGCGCGATCGCGTCACCGAGTACGTCCATGCCGACCGGTACGGCCCCGGACGGTATATAAACCGTCATCGGGGAACCGGGCCGTTACGTTCGATGTCGTATCCGTCACGTACTTTTGGAGACCGCCCCTACCGTAGCTATGGAGTATCTCGAGCGCCGTCGGGCGCTTGTCGAGTCGCGGCTCGAGGCCGTCCTCGAGGCCACGGAGCCGAGCGCGATGACGGAGCGGCTGGAGCACGTCTCGCTTTCGGGGGGGAAGCGCGTTCGACCGATGGTGACGCTTCTGTCCTTCGAGGCGGCCGGCGGCGAGCTGGTCGGCGAGGATGGCCGCGGCTCCGCCGCCTCGGCCAGCGCCGTCGATTTCGCGGTCGGGATCGAACTCGTCCACAACGCCTCGCTCGTCGTCGACGACATCATCGACGAGTCCGAGCTCCGGCGCGGCGTCGAAAGCACCTGGGCGGCGTTCGGCCACGGTCCCGCGATCGCCACCAGCGACGGGCTGCTCGGGGAGGCCTTCTCGCTTTTCGACGACGACGATCGGGCGATGCGGGCCGTCGCCGAGGCGATGGTCGAACTCGGTGAGGGCGAGGCGCTCGAACTCGTCGAACAGCCCTCGACCGAGGCGGAGTATCTCGAACTCGCCCGGCGGAAGACCGGAGCGCTGTTCCGGGCTGCCGCCGAACTCGGCGCGATCGCGGCCGACGCCGACACCTACACGATCGAATCGTTCGGCGGCTACGCCGAGCGCGTCGGGATCGCCTTCCAGATCCGCGACGACGTCCTCGACGCGACGGCCGACAGCGAGGCGCTCGGCAAACCGACCGGACGGGACGAGGCGATGGAACGACCCTCGCTCGTCCAGATCACCGAGATGACGCCCGAGGAGGTGAACTCGCGGGCTCGATCCGAATCCGATGCGGCCCTTTCGTCGCTGTCGGCGGCCGATCCGGGCGACAGCACCGCCGCCGGGTATCTCCGGGATCTCGCGGAGTTCGTCGTCGTCCGCGAGCGGTGAGACGAGCGGTAGCGAGTCTCAGGGTTGTGAGCGGTGAGCGTTGAGAGCCGCGAGCGGTGAGACGAGCGGTAGTGAGTCTCAAGGTTGTGAGCGGTGAGCGTTGAGAGCCGCGAGCGGTGAGACGAGCGGTAGTGAGTCTCAAGGTTGTGAGCGGCGAGCGAAGCGATCCGCGAACCACGAACGGAAACCGGTTTACCCCCGGGGGACCGAACCTCGCGCATGATAGTTCCGGGGTCCGCCTCACAGGAACTCGCAGCGGTGCTCGCGAGCGAACTCGGCGAACCGCTCGCACCCGTCGAGTACGACCGGTTCGCCGACGGTGAAACGCTCGTTCGGGTTCCCCTGCGCGACGACCGAGCCGTCGTCGTCGCCTCGACGGTCTCGGACACCGCCCACATCGAGTTGCTCCAGCTACAGGACGCCGCCGCCTCCCAGACCGAGGAGGTCATCACGGTCCTTCCGTACATGGGGTATGCCAGACAGGACGAGGCCTTCGAGGCGGGCCAGCCGGTTTCGGCGCGGGCGATGGCCAGAGCGATCTCGACGGGGACCGATCGGGTCGTGACCGTCAACCCCCACGAGGACGTCGTGTGTGACCTCTTCGACGTCCCGTGTACCACCGTCGACGCGGCCGGCAGACTCGCCGAGCCGCTGCCGGCGCTCGACGACCCGCTCTTTTTGTCGCCCGATGCCGGTGCGATCGAACTCGCAAAGGCGGTTCAGGAGACCTACGGTGCCGGTGAGACCGACTTCTTCGAGAAGATCCGTCACTCGGACACCAAGGTCGAGATCCGACCGAGCGACGCCGACACCGCCGATCGGGACGTCGTGTTGGTCGACGACATCATCGCGACCGGCTCGACGATGAGCACGGCGATCGAACAGCTCTCGGGTCCCGCCCGGGTGTTCGTGACCTGCGTTCACCCGATGTTGGCGGGCGCCGCCCGGACGAAGCTCGCGACCGCCGGCGTCGATTCGGTCTACGGCACCGACACGATCGAACGCGCTGTTTCGGCTGTCTCTGCCGCCCCGGCGATCGCCGAGGAATTGTAGCGACCGCCCCGGTATTTTCACTCCCGTCGCGCGAACAGTCCGAGCCCCGCGAGCGCCACCAGAGCGATCCCGACACCGAGCCCGGGCTGGTCTTCGATCACGCCCGGTTCACCCTCCGGCTCTTCGACCGCTTCTGACTCCTGTATCGTCACCGTCACCGACCGATCGCCGACGGAAACCGTCCGTTCGCCACTCCCATCGAAGGAAACGGTCGTCTCGACGACCGTCGATCCCCCCGCGAGCCGAACCCGCTCGCTCGCCAGAGCCTCGCCGTCGACGGTGAAGACAACCTCGCCGGCGGCCGGTCGATCGGCGGCCGGTTCGACGGTCGCCCGAAGCCTGACCGACTCGTCGACGGCGGGGTCGTTCGGCTCCGCCACTAGCTCAGTTACCGCCAGCGCTGCCGGCTCCTCGACGGTCGCTGTGAGTGTCTCACCGCCGACGGAGACGCCGACCTCGCCGGATGCGTCGAACTCGTGGGAGAACGCCAGCGCCGCCGTTTCACCGGACTCGAGGTGGCCGGATTCGACGGCGACCGTTTCACCGTCCACCCGGAACTCGGCCTCGAAGGGTCCGGAATCCGTGCCGACGTTTCTCGCCGTCGCGTTCAGTTCGAGCGTCTCGCCGGTTACGAGCCGGGGTTCGACGAGGCTCCCGTTACGGTACGGCCCCGAAACCGACGTTCCGTCGATCGAGTACCGGACGTCGGGCCCGCCGAAGGCCTCGACGTGTTCGCTTCGGGTCGGGATCGGCGGCGTCGCTGTCGTTTCGGTGTACCGTTCGAGATCCGCTCGGATCTCGCTGCCCCCGGCCGCCTCGACGGCGTCGAGGAACCGCCGCTGTGTGAGGTCGTCGTCGGTGTTTATATCGGCGATCACGGCGTCGAGCGTCGTATCGGCCTCCGCCCGCAGCTTCCGGTCCAGATAGGCGAACACCAGCATGCCTCGATCGTAGTCGGCGTCGGTCCCCACCCACGTGCTCGGATCGACGAGTCGGACGTCGTCGTACTCGTCGCCGGTGCCCGCCTCGAGTCGCTCGACGAAGTCGTCGTAGTCGATGTCGCCCGCCTCGTACGGCAACAGCGCCGCGTAGTAGTCGGCCATCCCCTCGAGCGTCCAGCGGGTTTCGTCCGTCACCCCGTACCGCTGGCGGGTGTGGACGTACTCGTGAATCCACGTGTCGCGGTTCGTCCCCAGCCGTTCGGCATCACGGACCCACATGTCGCCGCCGCTGCCGCGCTGGACGCCGGCGGCGACCCAGGTGTGTTCGGCGGTCGGGGCCGCGATGACGAACACTTCGGGGCCCCGGTCGCCGATCGTGAGTCGGTCGGCGGACGCTTCGAAAGCTGCGAGGATATCCGCTGGATCCTCCCGAAGGTCGGCCGCGTCGGGAACGACGAGACGGAACCGCTGTCCTGCCCCTTCCGCCGTGTGTTCGGTGTAGGAGCCGAGATACGCTATATGCGTGCTCGCAGTTCCCTCGCCGTCGATGGCGTTCTCGCGGACGAGCTCCTCTTCTTCCGGGGCGGTACTGGCCCACGAGACGCCGATACTGGGCGTCCGGACGAGCGCCCACTCGTCGGTGACGACGAAGCGGACGCCCTCCCGGTCGCCGCGGCTGTCCCGGGCGGTTCCCTGATATTCGTATCGAACCGTCGGTCGGTCGGTTATCCCGTCCCACTCGTACGTTCGATCGTCGACCCGTTCGAAGCCGTTCGTCCCGTAGACCTCCGTTTCCTCCGGGATTACGATCTCGAGTTCGACCACCGAATCGGGGATCGCTACCCACGTTTCGACGTCGATCCGGTCCTCGCTTGACGACTGTGCGAGCGTGTTCCCGATCTCGATATCGGCCGTCGAGGCGACTGCCGGCGAACTGAAGGCGACGGCCCCACAGAGCGAAACGCCGACGAGCAGTACGAAAAGAACGGCCGACCGGGCTCTCATTACTCTCCGCCGACGGGTTCGATCGAAATATACATGTCGACCGATTCGACGTCCCACACCCGATCGTGACCGTCATCGACGGGACCGAACTCGGCCGCCCGGACCTCCCCGGCGATGAGATCGCTGTGTCCGTCGACGAGTCCAGCGATCCGGTCGTCTCGGACGTCCAACTCGACGCGGATCTCGCGTTCGATGTCGAGTTCGAGCTCCTTTCGCATCTCCTGGATCCGCCGGATGACCTCCCGGGCGTACCCCTCGCTTTCGATGTCCTCGGTGAGCGTCGTGTCGACGTAGACGACGCCGCGGTCGTCGCCGTCGACGGAGAATGCCGTCCCCTCGACCCCCTCCGGCGTCTCGGTGTTGAACGAGACCATCTCGTCGGTCAACTCGACCTCGCGGCCGAGTTCGTCGGCGACGGCGGCAGCGAGCGTCGCTCGGTCAGGTTCGGTGACCGAAACCGCGTTGATCGCGTTCATGATCTCGCCGGCCTCCTCGCCGAAGGTCGGCCCGAGAACCGACATGTCAGCGCGGGCGCTGTAGGAGAGTTCGCCCCACTCCGTGTCGGGGCCGATCAGCTCGATCTCGCGGGCGTTGAGCCGGTCCCGGAGGAGTTCGCGGTGGCGATCGACGGCCTCGGCGGCACGTTCGTCGTCGGCCGCGACGACGACCCGCGTGACCGGCCACCGCAGTTTCCGCTCGGCCTGCTGGCGGGCGTTCGAACCCGCTTCCTCGACGGCCTCGATGACCTCGATGTCGGTTTCCAGCGTCGGGTCGTGTCGCTCCTCGTCGACGGTCGGCCACTCCGACATGTGGACCGTCCGATGTCCGGCGTCGCCGGTCAGGGTACCGTAGATCTCTTCCGCGACGAACGGGGCGAAGGGCGCCAGAAGCTTCGTCGTCTCCGACAGGACGTGATACAGCGTCGCGTAGGCGGCCGTCTTGCTCGCCGAGTCGGCCTCCTCCCACATCCGCTCGCGGACGACCTGGATGTAGAACCGCGAGACGTCCTCGACGATGAACGCAAGCAGGGCGTCGAGCGCCCGGTCCTGTCTGTAGACGTCCCACTGCTCGGTCATCTCGGCGGTCACCGTCTGGAGCCGCGAGAGGAGCCACTCGTCGACGGTCTCCAGTTCGGCCTCGGCGATCGAAACCGCATCCGGATCGAACTCGTCGAGCCGCATGTACGGCAGCGGGAACCGGAAGACGTTCCAGAGTATGTTGAGGTCACGCTGGCGGTTCTCCATCTCGTCCCACGAAAAGCGCATGTCGTCGCCCTGCGGGTTCTGCGTGAGGAGGAACAGCCGCATCGGGTCGGCGCCGTGGCGATCGATCGCCTCCTGTGGCGCGACGATGTTGCCGATCGATTTCGACATCTTGCGGCCGTCCTCGGCCAGTGCCCACCCGTGCATCAGGACGTCCCTGTAGGGGACCTGATCGAGGGCGGCACTACCCATCCCGAGCTGTGACCAGAACCACCCGCGCGTCTGGTCGTGGGCCTCCATGATGAGGTCGGCGGGCCACAGTCGCTCGAACGACTCCTCGTTTTTCGGGTAGCCGATCGTCCCCCACGAGGCGACCGACGAGTCGAGCCAGACGTCGAAGACGTCCGGGACGCGAGTGTACGTCATTCTGTCTTCGGTGATCGTCAGCTCGTCGACCGTGTCCTTGTGCAGGTCGACCGAATCGGGGTCGATCGACTGATCGACCCGGTCGGCGAGTTCCTCGCGCGTGCTGATGACGATAGCGTCGTCGACGTTCCCGTCCCAGTCTTCGACGTCGCCGTCGCTGGCCTCGGCATCGGGAACCCAGATCGGGATCGGAATTCCCCAGTAGCGCTGTCTGGAGACGTTCCAGTCCGGCGAGTCCTCGATGAAATCCCGGAACCGGTTGTCGCGGGCCTCCTGTGGGTACCACTCGCTGTCCTCCATGTTCGCGAGCAGTTCCTCCTTGATGTCGGTGACCGTGATGAACCACTGGTCGGTGACCATCTGGATGATGCCGGTGTCACACCGCCAGCAGTGACCGTAGTCGTGGTGGTGTGTCTCCGAGGCGAGAAGCAGCCCCTTCGCATCGAGATCCGCGATGATCCCGTCGTCGGCGTCCTTGACGAACTGCCCGGCGTATTCGCCGGCCGCCTCGCCGTAGACGCCGTCCGGACCCACGGGACAGAAGATCTCGAGGCCGAGTTCCCGCCCGCGTTCGAAGTCGACCTCACCGTGACCCGGCGCGGAGTGGACGAGCCCCGTCCGGTCGGCCTCGACGTAGTCGGCGGTGTACACTTCCAACGCCCCCTCGAAATCGGGGGCGTCGGGGACCGCTTCGCGGAGGGGATGCTCGTAGGTCCAGCCGACCATCTCCTCGCCGGTGACCGCCTCTCCGATCTCGTAGTCGTCGTAACCGCCGTGCTCGATGACGTCCTCGATACAGGACTCCTCGAGATAGAGGACCTCCGTTTCGCCGTCCCGTTCGGCTTCGACCGCCTGATACGTCGCCTCGCCGTCGACGGCGACGAACGTGTTCGCCGGGATCGTCCACGGCGTCGTCGTCCAGATGACGAGATAGCTCGCGGGTCCGTCGTCCCCGCTCGCCCTTTCCGAGGACTCGCTCCGCTCGTCCTCGCCGAGCTCGAACTTCACGTAGATCGAGGGGTCCTCGACGTGTTCGTACTCGACCTCGTTGTTCGCGATGGCGGTTTCACACCGGGGACACTGGCTGATCGAGCGTTTGCCCTGCTCGACGAGCCCGCGGTCGTGAGCCTTCGAAAAGCCCCACCAGGCGGCCTCCATGTACTCCGGCGAGACGGTCTTGTACGGGTCCTCCCAGTCCATCCAGACGCCGAAGGACTTGAAGTCCTCCTGAAGCCCCTCCAGTTGCTCCTCGGCGAAGGATTTGCACTCGTCGATGAACTTCTGCTCGCCGAACGCCTCGATGTCCTTTTTGTTCTCGAAGCCGAGCTGCTCCTCGACTTTCGTCTCGATCGGTAGCCCGTGCATGTCGTAGCCCGGGCGATCGGTGACGTCGTAGCCGCACATCCGGAGATACCGGATGTAGGCGTCTTTCAGCGTCTTGTTCCACGTCGTCCCCATGTGGGCGGCCCCGGAGGTGTAGGGCGGCCCGTCGACGAAGAAGAAGTCCTCGCCGTCGGCGCGATGCTGTTTTGTCTGCTCGTAGGCGTCGACCTCGTCCCAGTACTCGAAGACGCGCGCTTCGACCGCCGCCGGCTCGTACTGGTCGTCGACCTCGGCGAACCTGCTCATACCGACACAATCTGTCGCCGGTGTTAAATGGCAATCGGTAGCGCCCGTTCGACTGTCCGTCGCCGTCCGGTCGTCTTTTCGGTCAAGCCGTCGCCGAGACGGTCGAACCCCTCAACCGAAGACCGCGGTGAGCGACTCGTCGAGAACGTCGACGGCCTCGTCGATGTCGTCCGTTTGCGTGACGAACGTCGGGTAGGCGGTGAGCTGGAAGGCGGGCCGCCCCGTCCCGAAGAGGACGCCCCGCTTCATCGCCTCCTTCTGTACCTCCTTCACCGGGTTCGGTCCCGAATCGACGCGCGGGTCGACGAACGGTTCGCCCGTCTCGGGATCGGTGATCTCCAGCGCCCGAAGGAACCCTCGACCCCGAACGTCGCCGACGACCGCGTGGTTCTCCCCCACCTCCTCGAGCCGTTCGGCCAGATACGGCGTCAGCTCCCGGACGTTCTCCAGCAGTCCGTTCTCGTACTCCTCGATGGCGGCGATCCCCGCCGCACACGAGACCGGGTGGCCGGCGAAGGTCTGTCCGACGCCGATCCCCTCCTCGCGAAGCAGCGCCGCGATCTCGGGCCGCATGGCGACCCCCGCGAGCGGGGCGTAGGAACTCGTGACCCCCTTGGCGAAGGTGAGGATGTCCGGCTGGAGGTTCTCGGTGATCGACCCGAACCACTCGCCGGTCCGGCCGAAACCGGTGATGACCTCGTCGGCGATCAACAGGATCCCGTGTTCGTCACAGAGCTTCCGAACGCGCTCGGCGTACCCCGGCGGTAGCGGAAACGCACCGCTTGCGCCCCCGACGGGCTCCATCATGATCGCCGCGATCGAGTCGGGGCCCTCGTTTCGGACGACGAACTCGAGGTGTTCCGCCGCCATCCGGCCGACCTCCTCGGGGGTGTCGGCGTTCCAGGGGGAGCGATACGACAGCGGTGGGAGGAACTTCACGCTCCCGGTCGTGGCCGCGTGGGCCTCGAACGTCCGGGTCGACGGATCGCCGGAGACCCCGCCGGTCCCGTACGTCGAGCCGTGATACGAGCGCCACCGCGTGAGCACCTTCGGCGCCTTCCGGTATTTGCGGGCGAACTGTATCGCGGCCTCGTTCGCCTCGCTACCGGAGACGGAGAAGTAGATATCGTCGAGATCACCCGGTGTGATCTCGGTGATCCGCTCCGCCAGCTCCGTCCGGACGTCGCTGTGGAACTTCGAGCCGACGTACTGGGTGATCTCGACCTGTTCCTGGATCGCCCGCACGATGTGTTCGTTCCCGTGACCGGCGTTGACACACGCGAGCTGGCTCACGAAATCCAGGTATTCGTTCCCCTCACCGTCGGTGAACCGGGGGCCGTCGGCGCTGACGATGGTCAGCGTGTCGCTTTCGGGCGTGTGCCAGTGATCGAGAACTGGTGACTCGGTAACTTTGCTCATACCTCTCGTCCGGAACCCCGACTATTAAACGTGCGGTCGTCGGGGACCCGGAACGAACGGGTTCGGACGTCGGGTGATCGCTGACCCACACGCCCCGGGCCGTCACTCGACGCCGGCCAGATCCTCGTAGAGCCTCATGACGCCGGAGAAATCGAGCTCCCCGTCGCCGCGTAGCTCCATCGATTTGAACAGTTCGTGGTTGGCCGACGTCAGCGCCATCGGAACGCCGTAGGCCTCGCCGTCCGCGGCGGCGATCCGGAGGTCTTTGTACATGTACGACCCGAAGAACCCGGGTTCGAAATCGCCCTCGATCATCTTCTCGGCGCGGGTGTCGAGCGCCCACGTCTGGGCCGCACCGCCGCTGATGGCCTCGACGAGGTTCCGCTGTGAGATACCGGCTTTCTCGGCGAACACCAGCGCCTCCGCGAGGCCCGTCACCTCGGCCGCGACGATCATGTTGTTGCAGATCTTGGCCGTCTGTCCCGCTCCGGTGTCCCCGACCCGGACCACGTTGCCGCCCATCACCTCGAACAGCTCCCAGCACGCCTCGACGACCGCCTCGTCGCCGCCGATCATGATGCTCATCCACGCCTCTCTTGCCCCTTCCTCGGACCCGCTGACCGGTGCGTCGACCGTCTCGACGCCGTGCTCGTCGAGTTCGTCCGCGACCTCGCGGATGGCGCTCGGACCGATCGTGCTCATATCGATGTACACCTGCCCGTCCGTCGCGCCCTCGATGATCCCGTCCTCGCCCAGCGCGACCTCCCGGACGTGTTTCCCTTCGGGCAGGAACGTGATCACGACGTCCGAATCGCTCGCGACGGCCTTCGGTGTCGCCCTCGAGGCCGCACCGTGGGCTTCGAGCTCCTCGATCGGCTCCTCGCGAACGTCGTTGACGAGCAGCTCGTACCCGGCGTCGGCGAGGTTCTTCGCCGCCGGTTTCCCCATGATTCCCAGACCGATGAACCCGATCGTTGGCTCGCTTTTCAGCATAAGCTACCGTTTCAGGTCGTGCTGATAAATAGGTTGGCCGCGAGAGGCGCTCTCCGCCGACGTAGTCCGAACCTGTCGGACCGAACGGAACCGCATCGATCGGTCGATCACCCTCCGTCCCGCCACCGCCCGGACGGAAAAGTGGGGGTTTTTCCGTCGTGAAACCGAGGATGAAGGTATGCAGGGTAACCTTCCGCCGGAGGCCCAAGAGAAGATCGAAGAGCTTCAGGACCTCCAGGAAACCGCACAGCAGGTCGCACAGCAGAAACAGCAGGCCGAAACGCAGCTACAGGAGTCGCAGACGGCCCTCGAGACCCTCGACGGAATGGAGGGCGAGACTCAGATGTACCGCGAGGTCGGCGAGTTGCTCATCGAGACCGACTACGACGAGGCCTACGAGAACCTCGAGGAGAAGGTCGACAACCTCGAGGTCCGCGTCGAGACGCTTCAGAAACAGGAAGAGCGCGTCCAGACGCAGTTCGAGAGCCTCCAGGAGGAACTCCAGCAGATGCTGCAGGGCGGTGCGGGCGGCGGGCCGATGGGTCCCGGCGGTCCCGGTGCCGGCGGCGACTGAAGGATGACTGATTCTCCCGACGGGCGCACCGACCCGACCGACGAGGCGGTCGTCGAGGCCGCTTCCGACGCCGCGGAGGGCGTGATCCTCTCGCGATACAAACAGTCCGACGTGACCGACATGGACGTGACCGTCCGGTTCGAGTCGGGGACGCTCGAGGTCGACGTCTATCTCAACGCGCCCGACGAGCCCGACCCCGAGGCGGTCGCGGCCGAGGCGGTCGAAGCCGCCGAGTCGGCCGTCGACGAACTGTTCGCGGACGGCTAACCCGCAAGCAGGAATATCAGGACGCTGACCGCCATCGCGGCACCCACGACGACCAAAAGCAACACGCCGCCGATCTGGACCATGGCGTTGGCCGTCGCTGCGAGCGCTTCGGTCCGGTCGTCCCCGAAGACTGTCACCTCGGCAGTGTCAGTCGCCAGCCCGGCCTTGACGGGTTCGAGGTCGCCCTCGGCTTCCTTTTGCAGCCCGACGATACGTTCGATGAGCCGTTCGTGTTCGATCGCGCTTCCGACCTGATTCGCCGCCGAAACGGTGTTGACGACGTGGGCGTCGGTCGTCATGACCTCGGCTTCGTCGGCGTCGATCGCCGCCACGATCCGTTCTCTGAGTCCGGGTTCCATGTTGTTGCCGTCGACGAGGACGTAAACGGTCCGTCTCCCGTCGACCTCGAACACCGCAACCCTGATACCCAGTGGGCCGATCCCCTCTTCGGGCGTCCAGTCGGTGTCGGCGGCGGCGACGCCGACCGAAAGCGCCCCGCGTTCGGCCGCCGCCAACCGGGTCGCCAGCCGGTCGGTGGCAGTCATCAGATCGACCGATCGCCTCGATCCCGGGGCGATGCGGCCGGGTGCAGTGCCATCCAGCCCATCGTTGCAATTGTGTGCGTCGACGAACACGGCGTCATTGAGTCCGGCAGCGCGGGCCTCCGCTCTGACCGAGATGCCGACGGCGAACGCGATGTCGTCTGCCGGTTCCGGGGCATGTGTCGCGACCAGCAGTGCGTCGTCACCGATCGCCTGTCCGAGCACCGCCGAATCGCCTTCCCGATCACGGTCGCTGTGTGTCGCGAGGCGACCGTATTCGATGCGGTCGGCGGCCCGTGTCGCGGCCGCCACGAGTGTGTCTACTTCCCCCTCGGTGACGAGGTTGAAATCGTGTCCGGCGGCGGCGTGTGGAACGAACGCGAGGCCGTCCGTTTCAGTCGCGATCCGTGTGGGGAGGTTGCCGCCGCCGATTTCGCCCATCGGGCCGGGATGGACTGCCGGTACGACGAATCTGGCCTTTTCGCTCCCGTCGAGCCGTCGGATCGAGAGTACGGTTACCGGAACGACCGCCTCCTCCCCGAGCGTTTCGAAGAACGCCTCGAGTTCGTCCGAACCGGCCGCGGTATGTCCGACGAAGCCACGGACGAAATCCAGAACTGAGACGCCGAGGCTTCGCCGCCATGGTCGGTCGATGCCCCGGAGAAACGCCCAGACAGCAGCAGCGTAGACGACACAGAGCGTCCCAAGCAGGACAAAATCCGACGGCAGGACGACGAGCCCGGCCGACGATACCCCCGAGACATCCGACATCAGTCCCTCACTGGAGAGATATCCGATGGCACCACTGTAGACGAGGCCGAGCACCGCGGCGGCGGCCGTCTGGATGCTGGCCGACACTGTTGCGATCGGCAACGAGCGCCTCGAAACGGCCATGATGACGAAGAGCCGTAGTGCGAAGATCGACGCGAGCCCGACGACGAGAGCGTTCGAGACGAGGGACTGATCGACGCCGATCAGCGTGACGGTCGCCGCAGCGGTGACGAGAAACGCGACGACGATCACCTCACAGACGAACGCGAGCAACGCCGATCGGTTGTAGGTGAGTTGCCCGCCGAGCAACCGATCGACCGGCGGCGTCAGAAACGCCGCGATGACTGTCGGGAGGCCAACGTAGACCATCCCGCGGTAGGCGTCGTCGAGAAGGAACTGTGAGTCGAAGGCGGCGACGCCGACAACGGCCGCGACGAGAAGCGTAACGAACAGACTGGCCGACCAGTCCGGCGCCCGAAAGACGAACCGGGACAGCGACGCCAGATCGGCCTGCGTTCGTGTCATTACTCGATCCGAACGGTACACATCCGGTTAAATAGCCCGGGATCCGGTCCGTACGGCTCGGCACCGTTATATCCACGAAATTTTTGCGATACAGGTCGGTGGACTTAGTACGGAGGCGACGAAAGGACGCCGGTATGAACGTTGCAGACGCGATGACGCCGCGGTCGGAGGTAATCACTGTCGAGATCCCCGGAACGCGGGACGACGTTCTCGGATATCTACAGGAACGGGGGTTCTCTTCGGTACCCGTCATCAAACCCACCGACGACGGCGAACAGTTCCGCGGTCTCGTCACCCGGGAGTCGCTCATCGAACACCCCGACGAGGACCAGTTGGCACTTCTCGTTCGTGAGGTCCCAGCGGTGTCGCCGTCGGCCACGTTGACCGAACTCGCCGAACTCGTGATCGAATCCGGCGAGCGCCGCGTTCCGGTCGTCGAGGACGACCAACTCGTCGGCATAGTGACCGTCACTGACATCGTCCGCGCGATCGCGGAGGGCGAGGAGGACGGTGCACTCGAGGTCGGTGGGCTCGCGACACGTGCCGTCAACACGATGTATGACGGGACGCCGCTGCCGGTCGCGGAGCGACAGATATCGTACGCTGATGTCCCGTACGCGGTCGTTCTCGACGACGACGGGCGACAGACCGGTATGCTTACTGAAGTCGATATCATCGAGGTCGCACGGGTCGTCCAGGGGGAATCGAACCCCGGCGACGCCGTCGCCAACCAGGATAGCGAGTGGATGTGGGAGGGGATCAAGGCGGTCGGAAGTCGTTCGATCCCGACACTGAACGTCGAGATCCCATCGGCACCGGTTTCGGAGTTCATGACCGACGACCTCGTTACCGTGCCGAAAAGCCGGACCGCCCGCGAGGCCGCACGCCTCATGCTGTCGAACGACATCGAGCAGATCCCGCTCCTCTCGGGCGATGAACTCGTCGGGATCGTCCGGGACGTCGACCTGCTGGAGGCGCTCGTATGAGCGAGACGGGCGAGCTCGCCGAGCTCGCGAAACGCCGCGGCTTCTTTTTTCCCTCGAACGAGGCCTATGGCGGCACCGCAGGGTTCTACACCTATGGGCCGGAGGGGGCAGCTCTCAAGCGGAACGTAGAGGACGTCTGGCGCGACCTCTTCGTCCGGAAACTCGGACACATGGAGCTCGAGGCACCGACCGTCATGCCCGAGGCCGTCTTCGAGGCGTCCGGGCATCTCGACGGTTTCGACGATATGATCATCGAGTGCAGTGAGTGCGGCTCGACACACCGGGCGGATCACCTCGTCGAGGATGCCGTCGCCGATATCGAGGACGCGGAGGCGCTCGGCACCGAGCGGGTCGCCGAACTCGTCGCCGAACACGGGATCGAGTGCCCGTCCTGTGGGGCCGCGCTCGCGGACGAACCGGTCGAGGAGTTCAACCTCATGTTCGGGACGAACATCGGTCCCGGCTCCGGATCGCCTGGCTATCTCCGCCCGGAAACGGCACAGGGTATCTTCGTCGAGTTCCCTCGACTGAAAGAGTACGCCAGAAACACGCTCCCGTTCGGCGTCGCCCAGATCGGCCGAGCCTACCGGAACGAGATCTCGCCGCGGCGGGCCCTCGTCCGCGTCCGGGAGTTCACACAGGCCGAACTGGAACATTTCATCGATCCGGAACACGACGAACCGCCGATCGACCAGGTTGCGGACGTCGAAATTCCGCTGTACTCCGCGAAAGCACAGCAGGACGACGAGGGGACCGTCGAGTACCACACCGTCGGCGCGGCGGTCGAGGCGGGAATCATCGAAAGCGAGTGGGTCGCGTACTACCTCGGCCGATCCGTGGAGTTCTACGAGCGGATCGGTATCGACATGGACCGGTTCCGGTACCGACAGCACCTCGCCGGCGAACGCGCCCACTACGCCGCCGACTGCTGGGACGCCGAGACCGAACTCGGCGGGAACTGGATCGAAGTCACCGGGTTCGCCTATCGATCGGATTACGATCTCTCGAAACACGGCGAGTACTCCGACGAGTCGTTCACGATATTCCGGCAGTACGACGAGCCGAGGACGGTCGAACGGGCCGTTGTCGACCCCGATATGAGCTATCTCGGCCCCGAATTCGGCGACGAGGCGGCCGCGATCGCGGAGGCGCTTGAGTCACTCGCTGGCCGTGACCGATCGGCGTTCGACGGGGATTCGGTTTCGGTAGAGGTCGACGGGGAAACGTACACGATCCCGGTCGAGAAGACGGGGTTCAGCGTCGAAGAACAGACCGAAGCGGGCGAGCATATCACGCCCCACGTCGTCGAGCCGTCGTTCGGTATCGGCCGGATTGTCTACAGCGTGTTGATTCACACGCACGGCACCGACTCCGTCGACGGGGAAGCGCGTTCGTTCCTCGGGCTGCCGGCCGAACTCGCGCCGACGACGGTCGCCGTCTTCCCGCTGATGGCCAAAGACGGGCTGGACGACCGCGCCCGAGAGATCGCCGATCTGCTCCGTACTGAGGGTTTCGAAGTCGCCTACGACGACTCCGGTAACATCGGCCGTCGCTACCGCAGACAGGACGAGGTCGGGACGCCCTACTGTGTGACTGTCGACTACGAAACACAGGACGACGACACCGTGACTGTCCGGGAACGCGATTCGACCGAACAGCGGCGGGTCGAGATCCAAGAGCTCCCCTCTCTGATCCGGGATCTCCTCGACGGGGCGGCGCTTTCGGGCGACGACTCCTTGCAGACATAGCCGGGTTCAGTCCGGGACTGGCTCTGTCCTCGATACTCGGTGGCCCCACAACGTTCCGCTCTTCTCGAGGCGGTTCCGTCGCGATTTCTTCTCGCGATCATCGCGGGTCTCCGGACGGACTGGCTGTGCTTTCGGCTCCCGAAAATGGCGAACAGGCGGCGGCTCCGTTCGACAGTCCGTCCGCCGCGCTCCCGCCTCGGCGGACTGTCGACGAGTGCTCAGGTCACGGCGACTCTGGTCCCGTTTCAGTATTTAAATCCTCGTCGAGCCATTCACTTTCACTTCGGCGGCCGAACCCTTATACAGCGAAGCGACGAAACTCCGGATAGATGGCGACAGCCTCCGGGAGTACCGAGTACATCGAGGGGCCGCTCCTGACCGAGGGGATCCTCGAGAAACGACGCTACCAGCTCCAGCTGGCCGAAACTGCCCGGGCTGACCACACTCTCGTCTGTCTGCCGACGGGGCTCGGAAAGACGGCAGTCAGTCTGTTGGTGACGGCACATCGGCTGGCCGAACACGGCGGCATGTCGCTTTTGCTTGCGCCGACGAAACCGCTCGTCCAGCAACACGCCGCCTTCTATCGGGAGGCGCTGACGATCGACGACGAGGAGATCGTGGTTTTCACGGGCGATGTCCGGCCGGACGACCGGGCGGAGCTTTGGGACTCCTCCAGCGTCGTCTGTGCCACGCCACAGGTCATCGAAAACGATCTCGTCGGTAACCGGATCTCCCTCTCCGACGTGACGCATCTCACGTTCGACGAGTGCCACCGGGCGACCGGCAACTACGCGTACAACTACATCGCCGACCGGTATCACGCCGACGCCGCGGAGCCGCTCGTCACGGGAATGAGCGCCTCCCCCGGCGGGGACAAAGCCGAGATCCTCACCGTCTGTGACAACCTCGGCCTCCGGGACGTCGCGGTGATGACCGAGTCGGACGCCGACGTGGCCGAACACACCTACCGGACCGACGTCGAGTGGGAGCGCGTCGAACTCCCCGAGACGGTCATCGAGATCCGCGACGCGCTCAACGACGTAATCACCGAACGACTCACGAAGCTGAAACAGCTCGGGGTGACGAACTCGACGGATCCGAACATGTCCCAATCGCAGTTGAACGCGATGCGGGCGAAACTACAGGAACTCATCAACAACGACAACGGTGACGGTTACAAGGGGATGAGCGCGCACGCCGAGATCATGAAACTCCGGCGGGCCGTCGAGTTGGTCGAGACTCAAAGCGTCGAATCGCTCCGCCGGTACTTCGAACGGCAACGCGAGGACGCGAAATCCTCCGGCGCTTCGAAGGCCAGCCAGCGGTTCGTCAGCGACCGCCGCGTCAAGGAGGCGATGCGGCGGGCCGAATTGTTCGAGGATCTGCACCCGAAGTTCCGGCGAACCCGGATCCTTCTGGCCCAGACGCTCGGCATCGAGGACGGCGAACGCGTCATCGTCTTCACCGAATCGCGCGATACGGCCGAGACGCTGACGGAGTTCCTCGGCGAACATTTCGATACCCGTCGGTTCGTCGGCCAGGGGGACAAGGAGGGGTCCGACGGGATGACCCAGACCGAACAGAAAGAGACGCTCGACGCCTTCCGATCCGGCGAGTTCGAGGTGCTCGTTTCGACTTCGGTCGCCGAGGAAGGCCTCGACGTCCCGGACGTCGATCTCGTGCTCTTCTACGAACCGGTACCGAAGGGGATCCGCTCGATCCAGCGAAAGGGTCGGACCGGTCGCGCCAGCGACGGCCGCGTCGTCGTATTGCTCGCCGAAGATACCAGAGACGAGGCGTTCTTCTGGATGTCGAAACACGAGGAGGATCAGATGGAGGAGGAGCTCCGGAAGCTGAAGAACCTCGAAGGCGAGATCGAAGCCGAAATCGCCGAACAGACCGACATCGAGGCGTTCGAAGGCGACGAAACCGAGCGTAGCAGCGCCGAAGACGGAGCTGTGGAGGGTGCCGAGGGATCCGAACCGAATGGCCCCGAGTCGAACGGTTCCGGTTCCGGTTCCGATTCCGACTCCGGCTCGGACGCCGACATCGCTTCGGAGGACGAGTCCGCGGCGTCCGAACAGTCCCCCGGATCGGCGGCCTCGTCCGGGCAGGCCGGGCTCACGGATTTCGCGGGTGATGTCGCCGATGAGGGGACGACAACCGACCCGGACGAGGGGACGATCGCCGAGGCCGTCCCCGACGGCGAGGCGGTCGAGATCGTGGCCGACCAGCGCGAACTCGACTCGCACATCGCCCGCGACCTGTCGACCCGTGAGGGGATCGAGACCCGACTCGAGACGCTCGAGGTCGGCGATTACGTCCTCTCGGATCGCGTCGTCGTCGAGCGGAAGTCGGTCGACGACTTCCTCGAGACGCTCGTCGGCGGCGATCGGTCGATGTTCGAGCAGGTCGGCGCCGCGGCGAGGCACTACGCCCGCCCCGTTGTCATCATCGAGGGCGACCGTCTCTATGAGTCCCGGAACGTCCACCCGAACGCGATCCGCGGGGCGCTGGCGTCGCTCGCGGTCGATTTCGGCGCGAGCGTCATGCAGACGAACGACGCCGAGGAGACCGCCGACTTGCTTGAGGTTATCGCGACGCGCGAACAGGAAACCGACGACCGAGCCGTCTCCGTTCACGGTGAAAAGGGCGGTAAGACGCTCGCCGAACAGCAAGAGTACGTCGTCGGGTCGGTCGCCGAGGTCGGGCCGGTCACAGCCCGGGCGTTGCTCGAACAGTTCGGCAGCGTCGAAGACGTCATGACTGCGACCGAAGCGGAACTGATCGAGGTCGACGGCGTCGGCGAGGTGACGGCCGACCGGATCCGGACGGTCACGGCGAGCGAGTACGCGAACCGAGACTAAAGTCGACGGATCGCCTGTAGCGTCTCGGCGGCCTCCCGTGCCGCCGCGAGCAGGTCACGTTTCCGCCCGACATCCCGGGTCTCTTCGGCCTTTCGTGTCAGCGAGCCGATCTCCCGTTTCAGTGACGCCTCCGCGTCGCGGAACTCCCCGCCGGGTTCGGGTTGGTACTCCGCTTCCCGTCGATCTTCCCGTTCGGTCCGCCCCTCGCTTCGGGCCGGCGGATCGACGCGAGCCGGCCGCCGATCCTCGGCCGGAGCCGGCGCGTCGGCGGTCGCCGATGCCCGCTCGTTGTCAGCCGTGTCCGGGGATGTACCCTGGTCCGGTGCCGTTGCGTCGTTCCCTTCGGTCGCGGGCTCCGCTCCGGCCGCTACGCTCTCGTTGCCGGCCTCGGCGGCGTCCGTTTCCGCCGCTTCGTCACCCACTTCGGCTTCGCTTTCTCCGTCCTCCCTGATCTCCTTTTCGCAGGTCGGACAGAACTGTTTGCCCTCGTACCGGAACACCGGCGAATGACACTCCGGGCAGTGGTGGTTCGTCATCGTCGCACCCTGCAGGAGGAGTTCGCTCATCCGTTCGGACGCCTCCCGCTTTTTTTTGTCCCGCTCGTATTTCTCGCGGAGCTTTTCGCGTTCGGCCTCGCGATCGAAATCACTCATACGCGGGTACACGTCCCTTCGCCGCAAAAGGACTGCGCTCGACGCGGCCGATCGGCGGTTTTTAATCTCCGAGGGGTCGAAGGGCGGGTATGCAGGTGAAATCCCGCCATCACCTCCGCTCCGACGAGATCGGGGATCTGGAGACATCCCTCGCTGACCACCTCGGGATCGACCTCGACGGCGAGAACTACGAGCGCGTCGAGTTCGTCGACACCGACCGGGAGGTCGTCCTCGTCGACGGCGACCCGCTCGTCGCCTCCTTCGACGGCGACCTCTTCGTCACCGTCCAGGGTGCGAACGCCTACCCGCCCGAACGACACGTCGTGACCGTCGATTCGGGTGCGATCTCGTTCGTCTCCGACGGGGCGAACGTGATGCGGCCGGGGATCACCGAGGCGACCGACGACATCACCCCCGGCGATCTCGTCGTTGTCGTCGAGGAGACCCACGAGAAGGCGCTGGCGATCGGCCGGGCGGAGGCCGACGGTGCCGACATGGTCGGCGACTCCGGGATGGTCGTCGAGTCGCTTCACCACGTCGGCGACGACCTCTATGAGTTCCACGTCTAACGCCGGGCGCCCGACGTCTGACGTCTGACTGCCCTCCGACGGACGTAAGACCTATGCCGCGTGCAGACGCTCACGAACACATGGGACTCATGAGCAAACTCCTCGGCAGTAGCTCCAACAGCGCCGAGGACTACGTCGAGCTCGACGTCGATGATTTCGAGACGGACGGCGCGGCCGCGTCGATCCAGATCCGATTCGCCGACATCAGCGACAAAAACGACGTCATCGACATCAAGGACGCCGTCTACGACGGGGATATCGTCGTCGCGGACATCATCCGACACACGACGAGTGATCGGACGATGGAACACATCATCGACGAACTGAAACAGGTCACCGACGAGGTCGGCGGTGACATCGTTCAAAAGGAGGACGATCAGATCATCATCACGCCGGCCGGCGTCGGCATCTCTCGATCGAAACTCGGTCGGTAGCACAGTTCGGCGGTCCTCGCCGGGAGACTCGGAACTTCGTTTCTCTCCTCGATACACAGTATGACCGACTGGAGCGCCGATTCGACGGCGAAATCAAGGGCAAGCTACGGAGCGAGTCGGCGGGCGGGAACTGAGAGAACCGGTCGCGTTCGGCAGTATGACTACCGGTACGGATACCGGTCGGCCCACGGACGTTCCCGCTCTATGGCTGCGGCGACGGCGAGAACGTCGTCCTCGGCGTGGCGGTTCCCGACGACCTGCAGTCCGACCGGCAGCCCTTCATCGGTGAATCCGGCCGGGACTGACGCCACGGGGTGGCCGGTCATGTTGAACACCCAGGTCAGCATGGCGTCGGTCGGCACGCCGCGAACGGACTCGCCGTCTATCTCCGTCGGATAGCCGTCGGCGAGATGTTTCCCGTACGGCGGAACCGTCAGTGTCGGCGTGATCAACGCGTCGTGATCGCCCAGCGCGGCCTGAATCCCGTCGTAGGCGGCCGTCCGGGGGACGTTCCGGCCGCGCTCGTCGGCCGTCGAAACCCCGTCGGCGAGTTCGATCGTCGCCCGAACGGTCGGTTCGACGTCGGCCGCGTCGAAATCGACGCCGTACGCCGAAGCGATCTGCTCGCTGAACACGCGGAAGAAGGCCCCGACCTGCGTGACGTAGGCCATCGAAAGCTCGTCGTAGGGCGGCAAGGATACGTCCGGTCGTTCGACGGCCACGCCGGCAGCCGCGAGATCAGCAACTGCCTCGCCGACGGTCCCCCGGACCCGGGGATCGACCGGCTGGAGGGCCAGATCGGGACTGTACGCGACGGAAAGCTCCTCCGTGGGTCGCTCCGTCGCCGCGACGTAATCGGTATCCGACGCGGGAACGCTGTGGGGGTCTCGGGCGTCGGGACCGGCGAGAACGTCCAAGAGCAGGGCAGTGTCCGCCGCGGTTCTCGCCATCGGACCGCTGACCAGAAACGGCGTGTGAACGCTGAACCCGTCGGCCGGCTCGCGTTCGGGGACGACCCCGAGCGTCGGTTTCAGGCCGATGACGTTACAGCAGGAGGCGGGCACTCGAAGCG
>LKMJ01000775.1_pt1 | contig 26146 bp, 25 predicted proteins | sample 643391 | NCBI WGS metagenome assembly LKMJ01 (sample SAMN04112250, study PRJNA286221) | soda lake metagenome | biome: soda lake; feature: Kulunda Steppe; material: water; isolation source: sample PL-Br10 brine of Picturesque Lake | place: Russia: Kulunda steppe | collected 2010-07 | reverse complement strand
CGATCGCCGCAGAAGGTGACGGCACCCTGCGTGGCTTCTCGGTCTCGGTCGGCTACGTGTTGACACCGCTGATGGTCAACCAGATCGAGGACACCGCCGAGGAACGCGGGATCTCCGAGGAGGAAGTCGTCAAGGATGTGATGCTCGGTCAGGCCAGAACCAAGGAGATGATGACGCCCGCAGAGGTTGCGAACCTCTTTACTTTCGGCTTCTCGAAACACGGCAAACATCTCAACGGCGGCGACATGCTCTGGGACGGCGGCTTCACCAACACCTACGAATGAGCGGCCAGACGAACGACGGAACCGACCAAACGAACGATGGAACCAGCCAGACAAACGTCGCAATTGCCTGCCAGGGTGGTGGCAGCCACACTGCCTTCACCGCAGGCGTCCTCGAAGAGCTGTTCTCGAACTGGCCCGAGGAGTACGAACTCGTTGGGCTAAGCGGTACATCTGGCGGAGCGTTCAACGCGCTTGCAGCCTGGTACGGACTCGTCAGCGAGGATATGGCAAAAGCAGCACAGCTGGTAACAAGCATCTGGGACGATCTGGCCGCGGAGAGTCCCACCGAACGATGGACGAACAGCTGGCTGCAGAGTATCAACCGACTACAAAGCAGCGGCGCACCCCTGCCACAGTTTAGCCCATATCAGGTTCCGGGCTCTGACCTCGGGAAGAAACGCATCCGTGAGGTGCTCGAAGCCCACGTCGAGTTCGACGAGATCCCGGGCTACTGCCGCCGAAACTCGCCGGAGCTGGTCGTCGGCACAGTAAACGTCAACGCCGGCGTCTTCGAGACGTTCACGAACGAGGAGGTGACTGTCGATGCTGTGCTTGCCTCCGCAGCGATCCCGAATCTCTTCGAGGCCGTCGAGATTCACGGCCACCTCCACTGGGACGGGCTGTTCTCACAGAACCCACCCGTGAGTGATCTGATGAGCCAGCCGCCGGATAGAAAGCCCGACGAGCTCTGGATCGTCCAGATCAACCCACAGGAGATCTCTGGCGAGCCGACGAGTCTCGACGAGATTGCTGATCGGCGCAACGAACTCTCCGGCAACATCTCGCTGAATCAGGAGCTCAACTTCATCGAGCGAGTCAACGAGTGGGTCGAGAATGGAACACTTCCAGCCGACGAGTTCTCGAAAACTGAGATCGAACGGATTCAGATGGGGAAAAACTACCACTGCACGACGAAAATGGATCGTGACCGGGCGTTTCTTGACGAGTTGATAGAACTCGGGCAAGAACAGGCCGAAGAGTTTCTCACCGATCGGTAGCCCGTTTCGACACGCACCGTTTGAGAGATGGTTTTGCCGGGACGTAGTTACAGCTGGTACAGCAGTATTCGCCGCTTGCTTTTTTGATAACGGTATCGTCACAGTCTGGGCAGTTCACCAGGGGATTTCCGAGTGTCCGATGTTTAATGGACATATTCCTTCATTATTCTACTATAATATAAACTACTAGGATGTTTTAGCCCGGATACTGAATTAAACTTATTCTATTAGGGAAATACTGAGACAAACATTTGATTACATGTCTCAAACGCAGTCAATCGTACGAATTGGGGACGGTTAGAATGGTTGTGGAGCCGGTCAGGAGTGTGGTCGTTGCAGAATCACCCCCACACCGTCTCGATCTGCTCGTCACTCGGCGTCCAACCGATATACTCGCCGCCCTCGAACGGCAGATCCACGGCGGCGACGTAGTGACAGAGACCGATATAGAAGTCGACGATCAGCCCGATTGCGACGATCTCGTCCGGTGGATATGCGCGTTCGAGCGCACCGTGGATCTGGTCGGTGACAGTGCCAGAAACAACCGCCTGACCGTACTGGAGGAGGACGAACTCCTCGTCGTCGAAGACGGAGAAATCGTCGCCACCGATCGCCCGTATCTCTTCGCTCGTGACGCCCTTGTTGTGAGCGATTTCGACGTGCTGGTGCCACTCGTAGCGTGCGCCGGTCGCACTCGCGACGGCCAGAATGAGTAGCTCCTTCCGACGGGGTGTGAGCTGATCGTACAGCGTGTTCAGATACTCAAGCGTCGCTTCGAACACCTCCGGGTTGTGTGCCCATACCCGGAAGATGTGGCGGTCTCCGAGATACTCGTCGGTGAACAGATAATGATACTCCTCGGGGATTTCGTCCATGTCGAGTCGGTCGAGTCGAGTCACACTGGTAGCTCAGCGGACAGGAATATAACGGTACCTCACCCGCCAGCAAACGTAGTGTTAGTTATCGAGCGAGCCGTTGAGCACCTTCGCCGCGACGAGCATCGGATCCCAGACCGGGCTAAACGGTGGGGCGTAGGCCAGATCTAGCTTCTCGAACTCGCCGACGGTTGTCCCCTCGTGCAGCGCCGTCGCGAGCGTGTTGATTCGCACGGCAGCCCGATCCTCGCCAGCGATCGTCCCGCCGAGCAGCCGCCCACTCTCGCAGTCTGCGGTTAGCGTCACCGTTGTCTCGGCGTTCCCAGGATAGTACCCCGACCGCGAGCCTGCGGTGATCGTCTCCGAGACAGGATCAAACCCCGCCTCGCGTGCGCGCTCGTGATCGATAATTCCTGTCCGACCACACTCCAGATCGAACGCTTTCAGAACAGCGGTGCCGGCGATCTCACCCACCGGCTCGGGATCGCCGGCGACGGTCTGACCGATCGCCCGACCAGCACGGTTCGCAGTCAGCCCGAGCGGTACCCAGTCTGGTTTTCCCGTCACAGTGTGTTCCTTCTCGGCACAATCACCCGCGGCGTAGATATTCTCGGCGACAGTGTGGCCGTACTCGTCGATCGAAATCGCGCCCGACTCGCCGAAGGTGACAGGCGTCCCCTCGACCAGCTCGGTGTTCGGACGGATACCGATTCCGACGAGTGCGCAATCAACTTCGACAGCACCATCCGCGGCCACGACACGCTCGATGCTGTCCTCGCCAGCGAGGCGTTCGACAGCAGTGTTCAGGTGGAGATCGACGCCAGCCTCCCGGAGCGTCTCGATGACGCGCTCGCCAACCGCTTCTCCAAAGGGTGGCACTGGCTTCTCGGAGCGCTGGTAGAGATGCGTTTCGAGCCCCCACTCCCGGAAGGCTTCGGCCATCTCGATACCGACGTATCCGCCGCCGACGATGGCGACCGTCTCGGGGGGTTCGCGCTCGAAATAGCCCGACAACTCGTCGAGGTCGACGTAGCCAGCGTCGAAAATTGACTCGTCGGCCTCGCCGGGTGGCGTGAGAAGCGCCCGGAGCGCTGCCGCGGAGTGCATATGATGCAGCGTAAAGACATCGTCGAGGTCTGTACCCTCGATCGGTGCAGTAAACGCTCTTGCGCCCGTCGCGATCAGCAGATCACCGTAGGGCTGCTCGAACTGTTCGCCATCCCTTGCGACCGTGACAGTCTGGCTATCCGGATCGACCGAGACGACCTCGTGGTTCCGGTGGAGCGTGATCCCGCGCTCGCGTACTTCACTGGGAGACAGCGAGAGCATATCACCGATCGAGTCGACCTCGCCTTTGACGTAGTAGGGCATCCCACAGTGGGCGTAGGAGATCCACTCGCTTTTTTCGTAGACGATGACCTCGCGGTCGGGCTCCTCTCGCTTGCATTTGCTCGCTGCGCTCAATCCGGCGGCGTCGCCGCCGACCACGACGAGTGGATCGCTCATACTAGCTGCTGTAAGCCAACTACCCTAAGTCTTAGTGAGCGATTCGAGGGGAACCCAGTCGTATACGCTCTCATGGTAAGCGGTCAATCCCCGGAGAGCGGGTTCGGATCTGCAGCCTCCGCGAGGTTGAGTTCGGCAATTAGCCGTCCAGTGATCGCAGATTCGACGATATCGAACAGTTTCTCGTCGGTCGTGTACTCCGCAAAGATCCCCAGAGAGATCTCCCCGCCAGCCATCTCTCGGTGCCCGCCAGCGCTGCCAACGTCCTCGAAGGCCTCATCGAGAACGTTGCCGATGTGGATCCGTGGGTCGGTCGACCGGGCGCTAAGCTGGATCGTCTCGCCGACGATACCGAAGACGATCGCCGTCTCGACACCCTCCAATGTGACGAGATAATCCGCAGCCTGTGGGAGCGAATCCCGCTCGGTCGTCCGACCGACGTGTGAGATGAGCACAGTGCCACGGATGAGCCGGTTTTCGATCGCCGTCGCGATCGCGTCGATGGTCGCACCGCTAACCGACGGCGTCGACATCTGTCGGAGGAGATCGGTATCCGCGTGTTCGTGCAGATAGCTCGCTGCCTCGTGTTCGGCCGGTGTTGCACCGCGGAGGAAATCCAGTGTCTCGCGGTGGAGGGCAAACAGAAGCGCCGTTGCAAGCGCTGTATCAGGCTCGATCGAAAACTCCCGGAGAAACTCCGTGAGGATCGTCGCCGTCGCGCCAGCCTCCTCGCGGTGGTCGACAAAACGGGCGTCGATCCCCTCGACAGGGTGGTGATCGATCACGATGTCGACCGGCGTTCCCCTAGGGACTTTGTTGTTCGCGCCAGGAACGGCGTGGTCGACAAAGGCGAGCAGCGAGTCCGCCGGGCGATCCTGGACGGCCTCGGGTTCGAACGGCTGGAGTTCAAGTTCGAGCATGTTGACGAACGCGCGGTTTTGCTGGTGGGAGATGTCGCCGCTGTACAGAATATGTCGTTCGTCAATCCCAGCCGAGGCTGCGATCCGACCCAGCGCGAGCGCGCTCGCGAGACAGTCTGGATCAGGGTTGTTATGACAGACGATGTTGATTTCCCTGGCGTCGGCGAGGAGCTCACGGAGTGTATGGAGATCACCCATATACTCTCCTTCCCGTTCCATCAGCATCAGGACCCCCCAGAACAGCCGCTAAATCTGCTGTATCGCTGGCTTTTCGGCTCGAACTGGAGAACTATTCGAAACCGATCGAACGCTCTCTGCGAGAAACAGTACGTAAATGTAAATAGGGGAGGGTGAAAAACATCGCCTATGCGACTATTTCAACGGCTCAAGATGGGGCTGGTCCTGACGAAGGACAGCCTGCTCGTTATTCGACGCAACCCAAAGCTGGTACTGTTCCCGCTCGTTAGCGGAATCGCCGGGCTCGCGTTTCTCGTCCTGTTTCTCGGCATCACCTTCGGGCTCGCGGCGATCAACCCAGAAGGCGGGATGCTCGTTGGACTGTTGTTGATCTATCTGATGCTCACATTCGTCTCCTCGTTTTTTACTGCAGGACTGGTTCACCAGACTGGCGAAGTGTTCGCCGGAAACAATCCCTCACTGAAAGCAGGGCTGGCTGCCGCCTGGGAGCGCAAGTGGCCACTGCTGATCTGGTCGGCCATCGCCGCGACGATCGGTATCCTGCTCAATGCGATCGAAAGCTCCGATTCACCGGTTTCGCGGATCTTCGCGACGCTGTTTAGCATCGGCTGGACGCTGATGACGTTTCTCATCATTCCCGTCATCGTCTTCGAGCGCACCTCGACGATGGGTATGTTCAAAGAGAGCGGCCGGAAGTTCAAGCAGACCTTTGGCGAGACGCCGGTCAGCCTGTTTGCTATCTCGCTCATCTCGTTTGTGCTCGCGGTGCCGTTTTACGCGGGTGGGTTCTTCCTGCTCCAGTCCGGATTGACGATCGCCGGCATTGGAACAATCCTTGCAGGTATACTGACGGCATTTCTCATCAGCCAGACGCTTCAGGGTGTCGTCAAAACGTCACTGTACTTCTACGCAGAAAACGGAAAGAAGCCAAGCGAGTTCGACAATGTGGATTTCAACAATCTAAACGACGGCGCTCCATCACAGCAACCGAACACTGGGACGACAGGTGGATTCCGCGGCGGTCAGTGATACTGCCGATAGTTTGAGCCGTTTCGGACTGTTCTGTCTGTAGAACAGTTCACATCGGACGGTCGTCGTTGGGACAAACAATTATCCGGCTCCTCCCCGTTTGTTCGCCAGACCGGTATGAGCGAGGAGACAAACGAGTCAGCAATGCGAGTGCAGCCAGGGATTTCAGGGATGGAGACAGTGCTCAACGGCGGACTCCGTCGTCAGTCTGCCACGCTGCTTCGGGGAACACCGGGGTCCGGCAAAACGATCTTCGGACTCCACTTTCTCGCCGAAGGAATCCAGCGCGAAGAGACGGGGCTGTACATCAACCTCGGCGAACCTGTCGAGTATCTGCAGGAGACCGCACGCGGGTTCGGGCTGGATATCGACCCCGTCGAGTTTCTGTTGTGCTCGCCGACTGGTGAGGAGTTCCAGACCGACACGAGCTACGATCTGTTCAGCTCTGCGGAGGTCGAAGGACCCTCACTTGTCGAGGATATCCGATCGACAGTCGAGGAGGTCGAGCCCGACCGTGTCGTCATCGATCCGGCAACCGAGTTCCGGTATCTCACCCCGGACGAACATCAGTTCCGGACACAGATCCTCGGCCTGCTCGACTTTCTCAAAGCCCAGGGAGCGACCGTGCTGTTGACCTCACAGGCAGCCGACTCGATGCCAGACGATGATCTGCAGTTTCTCGTCGATGCTGTCATCACTGTCGAAGCTCGGTCGAACCGCCGGGTGCTGACGGTGCCGAAGTTCCGTGGCTCCTCGATCAGGGGCGGGGAACACACACTCACGATCACCGACGAGGGAATGCGTGTCTGGCCGCGACTCGACGCCAGCAAGCACAGACGCGAGTGGACACAGGAGACGCTCTCCTCGGGTGTCGCCGAACTCGATTCACTGCTTTCCGGTGGGCTTACGACCGGAACAATCACGTTTCTGAGCGGGCCGACCGGCGTCGGCAAGACGACGACTGGACTCCAGTTCGTCAACGAAGCGGCGAAACACGGGAATCGGTCGGTGTTGTACAGCTTCGAGGAGGATACACAGACACTTCGCAGTCGGTCGGAAGCGATCGGAGTCCCAATCTCGAAACGACAGGCGGAGGGTACGCTCCGGGTCGAAGAGATCGGCCCGGATGAGCTGACAGTCGATGAGTTCACAAACCGCGTCCAACACGAAGTCGACGCGTCGGATACCGAGATCGTGATGATCGACGGAACGACCGGCTTCCGGCAGGCGCTTGTTGGCCACAGCGACGATCCGATGCGGTCGCTTGTCAAACTCGGCCGGTATCTCCGGAACATGGGCGTGACGGGGATCGTCACAAACGAGGTCCACCAGATCACCGGCTCGTTCCAGGCGACCGAACACCGGATCAGCCATCTGGCAGACACGATCATCATTCTGCGTCACGTCGAGTACAAAGGTGAACTCCGGAAGGTGATCGGTATTCTAAAAAAGCGCACGAGCGGCTACGAACCCCGGCTGCGTGAACTGGAGATCACCGACAGCGGTATCCGTGTCGGCGACCCCCTCTCGGAGCTTCGGGGCATCCTGACTGGAACACCCGAATGGAACGAGTAATCAGCAATGACAGGAGACGACCCACTCCACGACCTGCTCGGCGAGCAGCGATCACCGGCGGCAATCGAGGAGTCAGCTCGGATCTATCCGCTCGTCGGCGACAGCGGCAATCAGCGTGTCCTTACCGAGTGGATCGAGAGCCACGACAGCCATCAGGCTGTCGGGGCCGACACACCGGTGACCGAGGCCGAGTTCGATCTCTGTATCGTCGATGCAAGCGGGCTCAAACAGCACAGGGATGCGCTCACAGAACGCAAAAAAGGAGCCAAGCCAGTGCTGTTGCCCGTTCTCCTTTTGCTTCCCGAGGCGCGAACAGAGGTGATCGACGCCGACGGCGGGGCGATTGCCGACAACGTCTTCGGGACGACGATCGACGAGATCGTCTCACTGCCGATCCGGCAGGCGGAGCTGGAGTGGCGAATCAAGGCGTTGCTTCGGCTTCGCTCCCAGTCTCTGAATCTGCAGGAGCGAACGAACACGCTCCGGCTGTTCCAGCGTGCCGTCGAAGATTCCGGTCACGCGGTGTACATCACCGATCCAGAGGGACAGATCAAGTACGTCAATCCGGCCTTCGAGGAGATTACGGGATACACGGCCGAGGAGGTAGTCGGCCAGACGCCACGGCTGCTTAACTCTGGAGAGATGCCCGAGGCGTTTTTCGACGAGCTCTGGGAGACGCTGCGTGATGGGAAACGCTGGGACGGCGAGATCGTCGACCGGCGGAAAGATGGCAAGCTGTACTACGCCACGCAGACGATCGCTCCGATGGTCGAGGACGGCGAGACGAGAGCGTTCGTCGCCGTCCAGACGGATATCACCGAGCAGAAAGAACGCGAAGAGCGGCTCGAACGCCGAACGCAGGCGGTCGAAGCGGCACCGATCGGCGTCACGATCACTGACCCGACACAGGAGGACAACCCACTGATCTACGCGAACGAGGCGTTTACGCAGCTGACGGGCTACACGCAGGAGGAGTATCTCGGACAGAACTGTCGGTTTCTGCAGGGTGCGAACACCGACCCGGACCGGGTCGCGAGGATCCGGGAAGCAGTCGATGCCGAGAAACCGGTCACCGTCGAGCTTCGCAACTACCAGAAAAACGGGACGGAGTTCTGGAACCGGTTGAGTATTGCGCCAGTGAGAACGGAGACAGGGGAGCTCATCAGCTACGTCGGCTTCCAGCAGGACGTGACGGAGCGAAAACAGCGCGAACAGCAGCTTCAGGTGCTCGGTCGCGTGCTGCGACACAACCTCCGCAACGAGATGAGCGTCATCCAGAGCTGGGCGGAGACGCTCCAAGCGAAGACAGACAGAGAACTCGATGGGCCGGCGCAGATACTCAAAAAGACCGCCGAACTTGTCGAACTTGCCGACAAGGAGCGACTGATAACCGAGATGCTCGCCAGCCCACCACAGAACACACAGACCGACCTGACAGCCCTGCTCAACGCAGCTAAGCGGCGAGTCAGCGATCGGTACCCCGACGCACAGATCACGATCACCTGTCCAGCGGACGCGACTGCAGTGGTATCAGTCGAGTTCGAGCGAGTGATCGAGGAACTACTCACGAATGCGGTGATACACAACGACGAGTCGCCTGCCGAAGTTGATGTGACTGTCACGGTGAACGACGAGCGAACAACTGTCGAACTGCGCGATACCGGCCCGACGATTCCGGAGATGGATCGGGCGGTGTTGCTCGGTGAGGTAGCCGAGACGGCGCTGGACCACGGCAGCGGGCTCGGGCTCTGGCTCGTCAATCTGGTCGTCAGCCGATCCGGTGGAAACATCCAGTACGAGGAAGGTGAGTCGTGTGGAAATGTCGTGACACTGGAACTCCCGACCGTCGCTGATGGAACCGCCGACTAACTGACGACCGAAGAGAGCTTTATTCGTGGGTAACCATCAGGAGATATGAGCAATAACACTGACTGCTGGCAAGCAGCGAAAGTGGGCGTCACGGGCTGTGAGCAGTGTCCGGCACTCGTCGAGAGCAGGAGCCGGATCGTCAACGGTGTCGGCCCGGCGGATGCAACGCTTCTGTTCGTCGGCGAAGCGCCAGGTGCAAACGAAGACGAGCAGGGTGAACCGTTCGTCGGCCGGAGTGGGGACGTTCTCGGCGACGGACTACGGGATATCGGCCTGGCCAAACAGGACGTGCGGATCACGAACTGTGTCCGCTGCCGACCACCCGAGAACCGTGACCCCTCGACGGAGGAGCGGGAAAACTGCCGGGGGTATCTCGACCGCGAGATCGCGGCTGTCGATCCAGAGCTGATCGTCACGTTGGGGAAGGTACCCGGTGAGCTGTTACTTGGCCGTGATGTCGCCGTGACAGCCGAAGCAGGTGATATCGACGAGATCGAGATCGACGGGAAGCGCTGGCAGGTGCTTATCTGTGTCCACCCTGCGGCGACGCTTTACGATCCCAGCCAGCAGACAGCGTTCGAGGACGCACTCGCGACTGCCGCGGAGTATGCAGGTGAGGGTGGTCAGTCGACACTTGGGGAGTTTTGATCGTTCTGCAGTGACGGCTGGATTCCGGACTGGACGAAGGAGACAAGCAGCGTCAGTGCTGTCCGGCGACAGCTGGTTACTAAACAACTGATTTTTATTCAGTTGGCTGCAAGTAGAGGGTATGCCAGAGAACACAGAACCTGAAATAAGCGTGGCTCTGCTACTCCTTCCGGTGGCATTGATACTACTCGGCGGAGTGGTCGGATACGTACTGGTGACGTGACTCGGTCTGTTGGGCAACCGCACACCGGGAGATGAACGGTGAACACTCCCGTCCTGTCTGACGTAAAACCTATACAGCCAGCGACCGGTTCGGGATATATGGGACTAATGAGCAAGATACTCGGGGAATCGGGATCGTCCCGAAAAACCGGTGACTACGTAGAGCTCAGCGCCGATGATCTCGGCACCGAAGAGATTGAAGCGGAGACACAGGTCAAAATCGCCAAAATTGGCGACAAGACAGATGTCATCGATATCAAAGACGAGGTCTACGATGGCAACATCGTCATCGCCGACATCACCCGCCACAGCACACAGGATCGGACGATGGAACACATCACCGACGAGCTGAAACAGGTCGCAAAGGAAGTCCACGGCGACATCGTCCAGAAAGACGACGACCAGCTTATCATCACGCCGACCGGCGTCAGTATCAGCCGTGAACGGATCGGCCGGTAACCTACTTTGACAGAGCCGTTTTCAACTGTTTTTCTGACCACCTGTGTGGAGTTCGTCGCCAAAGCAAGCTCCAACGGTGGTGAACTGAGCAACGCGGATAGAGCCTGAATGTAGTGCAACGCATCCAGCCAGCCCACCTTTTTTTGCGTCGGGTGGTTCGCTGCGCTCACCACCACTTCTTGAAAAACGTGGTCTTCGCGAACGAAGTGAGCGAAGGCTCGTCGGAGTTTACTCCGACGGCGGTGAAAAAGGCCGCTCGCTCACTTCGTTCGCTCGCGGAAGATGTGCCCGTCCACCTACTGCAACGCATCCAGCCAGACCACCTTTTTCATCGTCGGGTACCCTTGCTCACTGCGTTCGCTACGGGTACCTCTCCTCGAAAAACGTGGGTGAAAAAGGCCGCTCGCTCACTTCGTTCGCTCGCGGAAGATGTGCCCGTCCACCTACTGCAACGCATCGAGTCGGAACTCGAAGGCCGCAACCGGCAGTTCCAGATCATGCTCGACGAGCACCTTCGGATGAATCTCGCCGACCACACCTGCCGTCTCACCGTCGAGCACAATCTCGGCGGTTCGACCGGAAATGAAGCTCGGATGCTCGGTTGGCGGCGTTTCGAGTTCGACACCGAACGCACCGGCAAGCCCCTGCAGGCGTGCGCGGATATCCTCGTAGGAGGCATCAGTTTCGGCGAGCACGCCGGCGACGGTCTGGTACTCCTTGACGCCGGTGTTCGCCGTCTCGTCGAGTTCGGCCGCAAGCCCGATCTCCGCAAGATGCTGTGGATACTCGCGGTGGGTGTTGTTCTCAAGCACCAGCAGCAGCGACGGTAATGCCCACGTGCGAAGAATTTCGTAGGCTTCGCTGTACGGTTCGCGAATGGTAACTGGCTGACCGCCACCGAGATAGTCGTCGCCGGGGCTGATTTCGAGTCGGTCGAAGTTCTCCTCGCGGGAGATCATATGGAAGTTGAGCAGATCCTCGAAACCGAGTCCGACCAGACTGTCACGAGCGGCGTCTTCCAGCCGCGAGCGCTCGTGGCGACCACCGACAGTCGAGACATCGGGATACCGTGGTTCGAGATCGTTGAACCCGTAGGCCCGGCCAATGTCGTCGATCACATCGAGCGGGTGCAGCACGTCGACGCGGTACGGCGGAATCTCAACTTTGTAGACGGTCTCTTCGCCTCCGTCTGCCGATCTCGTTGTCTCTTCGGCATCCAACCCAGCGCGTTCCGCACAGTCGATCACAGTCTCAGCGTCGAACTCGACACCGATGATCGACTCGATTCGCTCGTGGGAAACAGTCTTTGTATCGACCGAGAAGTCCGGGCGATCAAGCTGGTGACCGGCGTACTCGCCGGGCGTTTCGTCGGCGTACTCGACGTTGACGCGTTCGACCTGCCCACCGCGAGCAGAGAGCGCATAGCAGACGATGTTGCACATATGGTCGATCGTCCACTGGTTGGTGCCGGTCATCTCGATCAGCAAATCACGAGAGCCTTCCGAAACCTCCGTCCGGCGGCCGTTGATCACCGGTGGGAACGAGAACAGCCCGATGTCGTCGTAAATCGCCGGATACTCCGCCATCTCGTCGACGAGATCGGCGTACTCCGAACCCATGTGATGACGCTCGGTCACTTCTCGTGGTGTCATCCCCTCGTCGCTCTCCAGCGGGACGAACCGTTCGTCGTCGGGGTCCATCGAGGTGTACCGGACCGTCTTCTCGCCACCCGTGCCGGCTGCGCCCTTGAGTGCGACGAGGTCGTGGACACCGATCGCACCCTTCGCACGCTGACGACCCATCGTCGCGTGCAGTTTCTCCTGAATCTGGATTAGCGAATCGAGCGAGTCTTCGTCGAAATCCAGCCCACGGACGACTGCGCCAGTGACGTACGGTCGCTCTTCCGGTGGGCTGTCGACCTCGATCGTCCACTCGGCGTCGTTGGTGTTTGGGATGTACACACCGCGGTCTTTGCCGTACTGATACCGGAGAGAGCGTGCGATTCCCTCGACGGAAAGACGATCGAGGCGATCGGGTGCGAACTCCAGCTGGAACTCGTCGTCTTCGGTCCAGCCCTCGAATTCGAGTCCGAGCGCAAAGAGGTCCTCGCGGAGTTCGTCGTTGTCTTTCTCGGTACCAACGAGATTGCGGAGTTCGTCGGGATCGACATCGACGACTGGCATCAGTACACCACCTCCACATCTCGCAGCAGTTCAAGATCACACAACGTCCCGTGGACATCGCGGATATCCTCGAAGCCGTACATGAGCATCAGCAGTCGTTCGAGTGAGAGCCCCCAGGCCATCACGTCGGCCTCGACACCCAGTGGTTTGCAGACTTCCTCGCGGAAGATGCCAGAGTTGCCGACCTCGACGATCTCGCCGGTCTCGGGATGGGTGCCGAACAGTTCGAACGATGGCTCGGTGTAGGGGTTGTAATGTGGTTTGAAATCCAGATCGGTGATACCGAACTGCTCGTAGAACTCGGTGAAGGTGCCCATCAGATCCCGTGCAGAGAGATCCTCCGCGAGCACCCAGCCCTCGATCTGGAAGAACTCGAGCAGGTGGGTCGGATCGAGCGTGTCGTTGCGGTACACCTTCTCGACGCTGAAATACCGCTCCGGTGGTTCGAGATCGCCTTCGGCGAAGCCGGAGAGATACCGCATCGACAGCGAGGTGGTGTGTCCGCGCAGGTCGAGTGATTTCGCCACGTCGAGCTCCCACGGTGAGTGGTAGCCGTCGCCGTCCTCGCCGACGCCCTCCAGATGGGCGCTACGGACGTTCTCGACAAGCTCTTCGGGGAGTTCGTCGATCTCGTCGGGCTGTTCGAGATCGAACTGATCCCAGTGGGTTCGTGCGGGGTGATCCTGGGGCATGAAGAGGCAGTCGTTGATCCAGAACTGCGCGTCGACGTGGGGGCCTTCCATCTCCTTGAATCCCATCCCGACGAGCACGTCTTTGACGCGGTTTGCCGTCTGCCGGAGGATATGCTCTTTGCCCTGCTGTGGATCCTCTGCCTCGGCTTCGACGTTGTACTCGGCGAACTCGACGGTTTCCCACTCCCCGCTCGTGAGCAGTTCAGGTGTGAGCTGGCCGACGGTTTCGGCAACTTCGACGCCTTCCATTAGGGTGGTTACGCCGTCCTCGGTCAGTTTGGCGAGTCGGACGGTGGATTCGTCACGGCTGATCAGTCCCCGGCGTTCGAGTTGATCGAGGATGTCGTCATCGTCGACTGCCTCCCCAGCGTCGAGTGTTTCGAGTGCAGCCAGTTCCTCGTCAGCCTCGGCGTCGGCATCTGGGTTGGCAGCGACCTCGCCGCTTTCGACCTTGCCGTAGCCCTTTCGGGCGAAGTTAGCGAGTGCGATATCGACTTCCGGTCCTTCGAGGCCGGCCTCGCCAAGTAGTTGGCCAAGCGAGACCGGCTCGTCCTCTGCGCCAGCGTCGATGGCAGCCTCGTACAGTCGGATTTCGGGAAGGCTCTCGTCGAGATACTGGGCTCCTTCGTCGGTGAGCTCAGTCGTCGATTCAGTTCGTTCGCTGACTGCGATGAGGCCTTCCTCTTCGAGTTCGAAGGCCGCGCCGGTGGCGGTTTCGGGTTTGATCCCGCCCTCATCTGCAATCTCGGTTATCGGGCGATGCGTCTCACTGTCGGCGGTTTTTAATACCGCGACCTGTGCTTCGGGGAGTTGCATATGTTTGGTGGATACACTGCGGCTTGGTCAGTTAACGGTTCTCACTTGTCGACGGACGGTTTCACCGGCCGACCGCGGGCCGGCTCCGCCGTCCGTTAGCGCGCAAAAAAGAATCCGAATCCCGCTGCTGCTGGTTGCTGGCAGACGATACGCCGTGTGTGGGATTCGGACGCCATATCTGTGTGGTTGGCAGCCGGTGATAAAAACGTTCGGGAGCGTGAATGAAGAGAGGAGTACCGAACGACTGGATCGAGGATCACTGTGGACCACAAAGTAGTCCGGCACAAAAGTACCAGAATAACTGGTGCTGGAACAACCGTGAACAGCAAGAAAGCCCCGGCCGGCTACACTCCCGGGACTCGCTGCGCGCACTCCCTACGGTCGTGTGCTTGCGTCGTCCGGGTTCGTGTAGCTGGCCGCCCCTTTCAGTCCCGCCCGATTTCACATTCCAGACCGGGCGGGACTGAAAGGGGCGTTCACGGCGCGAAGCGCCGTGAGCTCGGGAGAGCTCCGCTCTCCCGGTGAGGCGTTCAACGAGCGAGACGAAGTAAGGACCGCAGCGAGTCGCAGCCAGAGCGGGACCGAAGGTCCCGCAGGCAGTCGGCGCGAAGCGCCGACGACGTTGAACGCCTCGGGGCTTTCTTGCTGTTCTCTGCGGTTGCGTTATTCACGGTCGTTAGTACAACGTTCGACAGGGCTTTCTTGCTGTTCTCTGCGGTTGAGTCATTGACAGTAGTCAGTACAGCATTCAAGCGGGCTTTCTTGCTGTTCGGAAAACGACAACAAAGGAGGGTTTCCACGTAGAAACCCCTGTGCAAAAGTGGTGTGCGAAACTCCTTTCCACGTAGAAACCCCCTCCAGCCACCCCTTTCCACGTGGAAACCCCACCCGACACAAAATCCACAGAGACGCGGACCGAACGGCATTTCTTTCCTCGTCCGAACCCACACGTATGGACGTGCTCGTCGCGGAGGATGTTCGCCGTGAGTACGGCGAAACAGTCGCACTCGATGGCGTTTCACTCAGTGTCAGCGAGGGTGAGGTGTTCGGACTCGTCGGTCCCAACGGCGCGGGGAAGACCACACTCGTCCGCGCGCTCACGGGCACAACGACCATCGACGGCAGCGTCTCCCTTTTTCATACGAACCCCGACGATGCCGACAGAGAACGCATCGGTCTGCTCCCACAGGAGTTCGACCCGCCGGCGCGGCTGACCGCCCGCGAACTGGTCGATTACTACGGCGGACTGTACGACGAGGCCCGCGACACCGACGAACTGCTCGCAGAAGTCGGCATGACAGACAGCGCCGACACCTACTACGAGAATCTCTCCGGCGGACAGAAACGCCGGACCTGTGTTGCGACCGCGCTGGTCAACGATCCCGACCTGCTCGTCGTCGACGAACCGACGACGGGGATCGATCCGGCCGGGCGACGGCGACTCTGGGGACTGCTCACTGATCTCGCAGCGGCGGGCACGACGATCTTCATCACGACCCACTACATGGAAGAAGCACGGGAACTCGCCGACCGTGTCGGACTGCTCGCCAACGGGCAACTCGTCGCCGTCGACAGTCCCGAGGCGTTGATCGACCGCTACGGCGGCGAGAGCCTGCTCTACATCGAGGGAGAGCTCACAGCGGACACGACAGAACTGTTCGAGTACGAAACCAGCCTCTCGGATGGGCGGCTCACAATCCGGAACGTCCCACCGGAGGCGATCGGCGAGATTACCGACCAACTCGACGCGGCTGGGATCGAGTACGACTCACTGACCTGGACCGAACCCGACCTCGAAGATGTCTATCTCGAACTCACCGGACAGACCGTTACTGCCGATGGCCGACTGATGGAGGGAGAACAATGAGCCGGCATCGTCGTATTCTCGCCGCGACGCGGGCAGGCTGGCACAGCTTTCTTCGCCGCCGGACAGCAGTGTTCTTTACCTTCTTCTTCCCGGCGATCATCGTCGTCATCTTCGGGATGCTGGTCGAGACCCAGCCGACAGATGGCGGGCTGTTCACCGAGTCGGCAGAGTGGTACATAGCCGGCTATCTCGCCGTCGTCGTGCTCTTTACACCCTTATCCCGGGTCGGCAGCGAAGTGGCACGCCACCGCGAGGGCAGTCAGTTCGAGAAACTCGCCACCACGCCGCTGCAACGCTGGGAGTGGCTACTCGCACAGACACTGGTCAATACGGTCATCATCGGGCTCGCCTCGGTGCTGCTTGTCGGCCTGCTCGTCGGCGCGACCGGAGCGAGCGTCGCCCTCTCTCCGTCGCTTGCACTGGTCGTTCCCTTCATCGTGGTTGGTGTCGCGCTGTTTTGTGCTGTCGGCTCGATTCTCGGCAGCGTCGTCGACTCCCAGGATGGGGTGATCGCTGCGAGCAACGGAATTGCGCTCCCACTGCTCTTTCTCTCCGAGGCCTTTGTGCCACGTCAACTGCTGCCGGCGTGGCTGCCACTGGAGCTGTCGCCGCTGACGTATTTCGCTCGCGGCGTGCGCTCGGTGACGACCGATCAGCCGGGAGCGTGGGGGACTGTATTCACAGGGCTTCCCGAGCCGACGCCAGCGATCGATCTGGCCGTGCTCACCATCTTTGCACTCGTTGCGTTCGTTGTTGCCGCCCGACTGTTACCACAGACCGATTAAGAATAAAACGAGTCGGGGCCGTGGTCGTCCTGCCAGGTGAACGCAAACAGTCTGCGCGCGGGCACGCGAGTGAGTGATCTACCATCTTCGCTTTGGCCAGTCGCCGGATCCCAGACTGTATCATCCGCGCTGAGCTTCCCTTTCCCGTCGAGACGGAACTCGTAGCCCGGATTCTCGAAAGCGTGCAGTCCTGCCTCACTGGCAACAACGACGACAGACACTCCGCCGACCTCGTCGGTGAGGACACCACCTGCCTCGTGGAGTCGCGGTCGGAGATAGCCGACAGCCTCCCCATCGTATTCGATCCCCAAAACCAGCGCCTTCGGATCGAGATCAGTCCGGTCCCACGACCGACCCTCGTTGCCGTGGTGTGCGTCGAGGCCGAATCCCTCCCCTGCAAAATACTCCCGGTAGGGCTTTTCCTCGTAGTCGACGGGCGCGGGCTTGTCGCTCTCGCTTGCTGCCTCGCTCGGCATCGACGGTCGCTGCAAGACGACACCGTCGGGATTGTCGGCAACGAACCGCTCGTAGGGGACGATCCCAGTGGGTTCGACCGTGAGTCGTTCACCCGCGAACTCGCCAGCGATACACTCACCACGAGACTGTTTCCACTCAGAGCCGGTCTCGCGGTCGTACATCACCAGATCGTCGTCGGCGAGTTTGCCGGAGACACCGAATGTGAGCGTTTGTGTTCCAACCCGGCGGTGGTAGACGACAGCGCTTGCACACAGCGGACACCATGTGACTGCGATCGGCCTGTCGCCGACGCTGTCGTTGACAATCTCGTGGTAGTTGAGGATACGGATCGGGTAGGCTCGCGATGGCTCGCCCTCGATGACAAGCACCTCGTCTGTCGGCTTGCCAAAATACGTCTCGCCGAAGACCGGCTCGTCGATACTCGGGATCGCATCCTTCGGCAGCACATCCCTGATCTCCATACACAACATACAGACGGAAGCGAAGTATGTGTGTCGACGGGACAGTGGGCCGCTCGCTCGGTGTCACCTGGTTCCAGAGACGTTTTTGCCCGACGGCACCAACAGCAGGCAATGAATGCTGATCCCTCCAGACGACCGGTGGCGTTGTATCTCGGTGGCGTCGTCGGTATCGGGGCGACTATCATTATCATGCTTGTCCTTCTGTTCCTGTTTCGGATCCCCGAGTTCACGAACGCATTCGTCCAGAATCCGGTCGCAGCGAGCCAGGAGTTTCCGTTTGCCGTGTTGCTTGTTGTCGGAATTTTCGGTGGAATTATCCTGTTGATCGGGCTTATCGTCGGATTCGGGGTTCACTACGGCCCCGACGAACGACGCCAGCGAGAGCGAAAACAGTAATTCTTTGCGCGCGCTCGCCATACCAGCGTTCGTGCAGATTGTCGGCTACGAGAGTGTGCCGGGCGGGGACACCGAGCAGGCACAGCTGCTGATCGCAGACGATGGCGTCGTCGATGCTGAGCCGCTCATCCCGGGAGCGGAACTCGCCTACAGCCTTGGCGATCGTCACTGTGCGGGCACGATAGACGGTGCTGTTCATACACCGTGTACCGATGAGTCCGCCCCCTACTGCGATCGGCATACGAAACGCTTTGCGTGTGCCCGCTGTCGGGGCGATTGCGAGATGCCGCTTTCGACGTGTCACGAAGAACACGCCGTCTATCTGGCCGCGTTCGCGCCGGCGACGTTCAAAGTCGGCGTCACCCGCTCGTGGCGACTGGAGACCAGGCTACGCGAGCAGGGTGCCGACCGTGGCGCGCATCTCCGGACCGTCGAAGACGGGCGAGTTGCCCGTCAGATCGAAGCCGAGATTGCGACAGAGATCGGCGACCGTGTCCGGGTGCCGAAAAAGATCCGTGGCCTCCACCAGTCAGCCGACGAGGAAGCCTGGGAGGAACTGCTTGGGGCGCACGAACCACTGTCGACACACACATTCGAGTACGGTCTTTCAATCGAGAAGCGTCCGATGGCGGAGACGATCGCGACTGGAACAGTGCTGGGTGTCAAGGGCCGAGTACTGGTACTCGAACACGCTGGGACGACCTACGCGGTCGATCTCCGGGATCTGGTAGGCTACGAACTGATAGACGGCTCGACAGACCGATCACTGCAGTCGAGCTTTGCGGCATTTTCCGGCGACTGATCACCGCAGCAGGTGAGTTCAAAGTAACCTTCCAGGTTACTCTGGTGTTAGCAAAGCACTATTTTGGCGTTGGACATGCTCACCAATGAAATGAGTTCACAGACAGCGCTCCGAGACGCCGAAGAAGAACTACGATCGCCGAACCCATCTCCCGGGCTACAGCGGCAGATCCCGCCGGATGAAACGCTCCAGTGGGCAGTCGAGAAAGATCTCCGGACGGCCTGGTTCAGCGCGATATTGCACAAACTGAAAATGATGGTCGTGTTGTTCGTGGGCGGAATCATCGCTTCCATGGCCGTGACCGGTGCAGCAGGTGGACTGTTTGGACTGCTCACCTTCCTGCTTGTGTCGATCGGTGCGCCGGTCGGCTACGTCGCCTATAAATACCATTATATGAAAAATACCAACATCGAGTACGCCGGAACAGACGAGCAGTTCATCAGATACAAAGATACGCCGTCGGTAACGGAGACCGACTCACTGCCGCTCAATCGGGCCAAAGACGCGAAGTTCAGACAGGACAGATGGGACAAGTTCCTCGACACCGGAAACATTCGTATTCAGGGTATCGGCACCGCTCGTAATATGTGGATCAAAGACGTTCCGGATGCCGAGGTGACACACCGGGTTATTCAGGAACAGATCGCAGAGACAGAACAGGTCGACGATATTGGTGCTGTCCAGCAAGGCCGAATCCGATAGCCCGCAGCTCACGCCTCGCGTTCGATCACGAAATGGGTAAACTCCTTGAGCTGTGACTCGGGTTCGTCCTGTAGTTCCAGTGTCTCCAGTCGTGCCCGAGCACTGGCAGCAATCTCTTCCGCACGCCCGCGGGCGTACTCGACCGCATCAACTGACTGCATGATCTCAATTGCCTCCAGAATCTCGTCATCTGTGTTCTCCTCGGCCCAGAGAATCTCCTCCAGGCGAGCAACAGCTTCCGGCTCGGCGTTTTTCGCCGTGTAGATCACCATCAGCGTTTTCTTTCCCTCTCGAATGTCGTTGCCGAACTCCTTGCCGAACTCTCCGGCCTGGTCGAGTGTGTTCTCGATATCGAGAATGTCGTCACCAATCTGGAAGGCGATCGAAAGCTCCTCGGCGTACTTTGCGAGCTGTGTTTCTGTCTCCTCGGGCTGGTCGGTGACGATCGATGCCAGCCGGGCAACAATCCGTGCGAGACAGCCGGTTTTGCAGGCGCACATCTCGTAGTACTGTGTTTCCTCGACGGTGACTCGCTTCTCGTTGTGCCAGCAGATATCCATTCCCTGACCGAGATGTGTGCGATTCAGCTCGTGGGTGAGCATCTCGTATGCCGCGAGCCGCTGGCTGTCGCTCAGCTCACCGTACTCGCCATTTAACACCTTCAACGGAATAAAGTACATCGCGTTGCCGGCGTTCAGTGCAATATCCATCCCGTGTGCGTGGTGAAGGGCTTCACCGCCGCGGCGCTTGCGAGCTTCATCCTCGACATCGTCGACGATGATCGTCCCGTTGTGAAGGATCTCGGGCACGCAGGCGAAGGGGAGATACTCCGTCGGCTCCTCGTCGAGTGCATCGACAATAATCAAAAAGAGCACGGCACGCCAGCGTTTGCCACCGCGGTCCAGAAGCGACCAGATTGGGTCAGAGAGCGCTTGTTGGATCGCCTCTGGCTGGTAGCCATACGTTGGCTCGCCAAAAAAGTCGGTCAAATAGTCGTCATCGATCCGACGTGGCAACAGCTCCTCGATAGTCTCGTCGACGAGTGGGCGCCAGTCGGCAAGTTCGTCCCGCATATCAATTTTCTCGGCGTCACCGGCTAAAAAAGCATGCATACCACATTGTTCCGAGAGCTATCACTTGTTCCGAGACCCCAAAAGTTGTTCCGAGGCTCATCACTGACTGCGCCAGCCCCAACCCCAATGACCGGTTCCGTCACCACACCGACGACAAACACCACGTTGGCGAGACCACCGTCGACAGGGACAGATCTGTGCCGGCAGTAGCCTGGGGCAGTAGATGGTATCTAATACCATCAGATGGTATACAGAGTAAGATTTATATCTCGGGGGGCTGTAGCTGGAGGTAGAGGTAGAACAACAATGGCAGACTACACAACCCCAATCGAGACAACGTTCGAACTCCAGCGACGATCGATCAAGCAGGGCCACGACGCGATGAAGCAGGGAATCGACTTCCAGAAACGTCTGACCGAGTCCTTCGTCGGCAACGTCGACAACCAGGAGCAGGCACAGCGACGCCTCGTCGAGCTGCACCGTGAAGTCGTTCACAACGCGCTCGACGCCGTCGAGCAGTTGCCTGGTGCAGACGCCGCGACCGGCGAGATCCGTGCAAACCTCGAAGAGGGCTACGATGAGCTGCTCTCGGGCCACGAGGAAGCCTTCGAGACGCTCTCCGGCGAACTCGAGAAAAGCGTCGACTCCTACGACGAGCTGACCGAGGAGCTGCTCGCAAACGTCGACGAACAGCTCGACGCGCTCGTCGAAGCTCACGAGGAGCTCGAAGCCCAATCCATCGAGGCAACCGAGGAACTCGCCGGTCAGGTCGAGGAGCTGCAGGGTCAGGTCGACGACGTGCAAGAGCAGATTCAGAAGGTCTCCGAGGAAGCCGCCCAGGCCGTCGAAGCCTAAATCTTCGTTCTTTTATTCGTCCAGTTCCGACGCAGCCTCCCTGAACAGCCCGTCTAAAATTTCTGGTGTCGTCGGGTGGTACGCACGGTCGGGGATCTCCCGAACGTCGAGTTCGAGTTCGACGATGACCTGCAGTGTTTTGGCCATCGCATCAGCATGGAAATGCAGTCCCTGATAGCCAAGCACCGTCCCATCGCTACTGTCGACGACCAGTTTTGCGAGTCCAGCAGGGACGTCTTTGGCCTTGAAGACACCGTCGTCGCTGGCCTGCCGTTTCGCCGTGACGACGTCGTGACCGTCTTTGCGTGCGCTCTTTTCAGTGTGACCGACTCGGGCGAACGGATACACACCCAGCCCGGAGAAGATGACGTGGTGGTGGACGTTCTCGTACTCGGTCAGTGAGTCGTCGTTTGCGTGTGCGAGGATGTTCTCCGCCGTCAGGAATCCCTGTTCTTTGGCGACGTGCAAAATTGGTTCCTTGGCGTTTGCATCACCAGGAACGAAGACGTGCTCGTTGTCGCGGGCCTGCATCGTCTCTTTTACCCACTTGCCGTCTGGGTCGATGGCGGTATTCTCTAGCCCGAGCCGACCCAGCGTCGGTCGTCGGCCAGTGAAACAGAACAACTGGTCGCCTTCGACGACCTGCTCGGTACCGTGTTTGTCCTCCAGATACAGTCTCACCCCGCCGTCATCGGTCGGCTCGACTTTCTGCTCGTAGACGTTCGTCGGGATCGTGATATCGAACTCCTCGCGGTACAGTTCGAGGGCAGCGTCCCCAAAGGGTGGCTCCGCCTCGTCGATCGGCCGGTCGTCGTGTTCGACCACAGTCAGCTCCATCCCACCAGCCTCGGCGAGATACGGCACAAGCTCCATCCCGATGTAACCAAAGCCCATGACGATCCCGCTGTCGGGGAGATCGGTCGCATCGAGCACGTCCGCGCTGGTCATATAATCGATCTGGTCGATACCGGGAAGTGTCGGAATGTTCACGCTCGACCCAGTGGCAACGACGACGTAGTCTGGATCGTACTGGTCGCCACCGGCTTCGAGCGTCGTCTCGTCGACAAAACGGGCGGTGTCGTGGACGAAGGTGACATCCTCGCGTTCGGCGAGGTCGTGGATACTCTCCCGGCGGTGTCCAGCCCATCCGAGCGTGTGGTCGTCCTTGCGCTCGACGACGCGTTCGAGATCTACCTCGGGGAGCTCGCCGACCAGCCGTTCGTCGTGGCGTGCCTGGTATCTGTGCTGCGCCGCCGATAAAACTTCCTTCGAAGGCATACAGCCCTGAAGAATGCAGAGGCCACCGCCCGGATCGCCGTCGTCAAAAAGCAGGAGTTCGACATCGGACTCTTCGGCGAGTTCGTTGGCGACCGCAGCGCCAGCGCTTCCGTAGGCACCGATAATCGCGACCTGAATGCTCATACTGGTGACAGTGAGCGTGTACAAATAACGCTACCGGGCGTGTGCACTGAGCGAATCAGCCAGGGTGGCGGCCAATGTTCTGGAAGGCCTGTTCGAGGCTATCGAACTCGTCGAAAAGCTCAGACATCTCGGCTTCGAGTTCGTCCTTGCGCTGCTTGAGTCGGGAGAGCTCGTCGTTTTTCTCCAGCTCCTGTGGCGGAAGCTCGGATTCGAGCAGCGAGAGTTTCGAGGTGACCTCGAAGTACTCGGATAGCTGGTCGTCGTACTCCTGAACCTGTAGCTGCTGGTCGATAGCGGAGACGAGATCCTCCTTTTCGACCGGTTTGCAGAGATAGTCGTCGAACGGCATATCGACAATATCCAGTCCTGGATCGACAGCAGTAAGCATGATGACACGGCAGTCGTACCCTTTCTCGCGGATCTTCGCGAGAACCTCGTCACCGGAGATATCCGGCATACGACGGTCGAGCAACACGACATCGACGTCGACATCGATCTCTTCGAGGGCATCCTCACCGCCGTAGGCGACCCGGGTATCGTACTGGTTCCGGAGCCGCAGCGCGTACACATCCGCAACTTCCTGCTCGTCGTCCACGATTAAGATTGTCGCAGTGTCACTACCCGATGGCACATGTGAACGTCGGTATCCCTGTCCTAATAAGTCTGTGTACTGCGGGAATCCACGGCAAAGTTAATCTGTCCGCGCGTGAACTGTCGGGTATGGCTGTCGCGGTCCGGGGGTATCAGAGATGAGCGACGACGATGACTGGTTCGAACAGGGGATCGCAGCGACGGATGAGTCAGACGAGGCAGACGACGGCGAAGCTGACGATCCCGTCGAGGCGCAAGCAGACGCCTCCGAGCAACAGGAAAGCGCCGCGACTGACACACCGTCGGAAGACGATCCGTTCGAGACCGATGCCGACGAAAGCGGCCCGTTCGACGACGGGGATGAGGGCACATTCGCTGGCGGCGATACTGACGACGACTCCTTCGGCAGTGAGAGTGATGATGACAACCCATTCGGGAGTAGCGACGACGGCGACCCGTTCGGCGGCGAGAGCGATGACGACCCATTCGGTGGGGGTGATGACGACGAGGCACCGTTCGGCGGTGGCGGTGGCGAGGATCTGTTCGACGACGACGGCTTCGCGAGCGCGTTCGAGGGTGGCGGCGGCGATACGGAGTTCGACGAAGAGGATTTCGAATCGGAGATTCCCCGGATCGATCTCGGTATCGAAGGACTCGACAACATGATTCAGGGTGGTGTGCCCGAGCGCCATCTGATGGTCACGATCGGCAGTGCCGGAACGGGGAAGACGACCTTCGGCCTGCAGTTTCTCAATCACGGGCTCGAAAACGGGGAGAATGCGGTGTACATCACGCTGGAGCAGACCCACGAGTCAATCATCGCGACCGCAAACGAGTTCGGCTGGAACTTCGAGGAGTTCGAGAATCAAAACCAGCTCGCTGTGGTCGACCTCGACCCAGTCGAGATGGCGAACAGTCTGGACAACATTCAGGCGGAACTGCCCGAGCTCATCCGGGATTTTGGTGCTGATCGGCTCGTCCTCGACTCGGTCTCACTGCTTGAGATGATGTACGACAATCAGGCCAAACGCCGGACCGAGGTGTTCGATTTCACGCGATCGCTGAAAAAGGCCGGCGTGACAACCTTCCTGACCAGCGAGGCCAGCGAGACGAACGCCTACGCCTCCCGCCACGGCATCATCGAGTATCTCACTGACGCGGTTTTCGTTCTCCAGTACGTCCGCGGAGAGACGCAGGAGACCCGCCTTGCTGTCGAGATTCAGAAGATACGGAATGCGAACCACTCCCGAGAGAAGAAACCGTACGAGATGAGCGATAGCGGACTGTCGGTGTATCAGCAAGCGAATATTTTCTAAGTTCCACCATATCGACGCCAAACGAATCGAAGACACCGGGGGATCGGGATCCATACGCTCGACAACGACAGTCACGACCCACAGGCCATCAATACGAGCACTGGTCAGTTCGACGGTGTCATCGAGCTTCGGGATCCAGACGCAGGAGAGGTTGAGTTTCGTCTGCGTAGCTTCGGACAACGACCGACTGCGTGGCAGCAGCTGTGATTTAGGACGTTTCGAGCAGTGACCGAGCCCGTTGGACGTAGCTGTTTGCCTCCCAGCTGCGGGCCTTGCTGATCTCATCGAGAAGTCGTCTGGCATCGGCAGCCGACAACTGCTCGGTTCGAACGAAAATCGAAAGCAGCGTTGGCGTCGTTACGAGCCGGGTATCCGCGAGCGATGCGTGAATCAGCCCAAGCTGATTGAACTCATCACACAACAAGAGCGCGGCGTCGAGTTCGTTCGCCAGCGTGACAGCAGCATTTTCGCCGTCGTCAAGCGGAAATTCCACATCAAGAGTAACCGATCGCGTGTCAAAGTCATCCGCTCGATCTAGGGCAGCTGTAGCCCCGCGACCGTGCGTGTCATCGTAGGACGCGATCTCCCGCAGTTCGTCGATGACCGTTGCTGGGACGACGACCTCGTATTGGGTCAGACAGAGCGAGAGGGGGTCGGACACTCCGTCAGCAGCGATTCCGAGACTGACGAACGCAGACGCGTCGGCGACGAGCTGTGTCATCTATACGTCGGCGACCTCGTCGACGAACTCCTCGTCTAGCTGTTGTTTCAGTACCCGGAGATTCGCCGCCTCTTCCGCACCGACGAGTACTTTGAGTTGCTCGGAGGAGATTTCGTCGTCGTAGTAGGCAGCCGCAATCTCCTGCAGGAGTGCATCGTCGTGTGTTGCCTCCTGGAGATACTCCCGAAGTGCAGTCACGAGGATATCTGTCCGATCCTCTCCAAGCACGTCTGCGAGCGCATCGGCACGATCAATGAGTCGGTGTGGCGCTCGGAACTGCACACGCTTCTTATCGCTACTCATCATGTGTACAGTGTGAGCCAGCTCACTTATCACTTGTCGTGGGAACACCGTGGATGTGCCAGAACAGCCACTTTTCTTTCGTTGTTGTCCCCGAGAGTGAT
>LKMJ01000773.1_pt1 | contig 26219 bp, 31 predicted proteins | sample 643391 | NCBI WGS metagenome assembly LKMJ01 (sample SAMN04112250, study PRJNA286221) | soda lake metagenome | biome: soda lake; feature: Kulunda Steppe; material: water; isolation source: sample PL-Br10 brine of Picturesque Lake | place: Russia: Kulunda steppe | collected 2010-07 | reverse complement strand
CGATTCGATACCGAAGCGTTTCGAGTAGTGGTATCGAGCGTCGCGTGGTGTCTCGATGAACGGCGCGTCAGCGGCGTAGCCGTGACGCGCCACCCCGTTCTCATCGTATTTCCCGTTTAGGTACGTAGAGTCGATGTAGACGGGAAACTCGACGGTCCAGCTGTGACCGTCGAGTTTCCCTGTCAGATCGTGTTCGATCACACGACTCCACCCTTCCGAGAGCTCCTTTTGAATCGTCTTTCCCCACCGAATGATCGGGATTACGTAAGCGTAGTTGTGCACCTGAAGCAACGTGAGACACTTGCTATCGTAGAATCCGCGATCAAGGTAGACGGCCTTGACTTCGGTGTCAAGGCCGTCAAGCACTCCGAGGAACTCAGCCAGGACGCTGCTGGCGGTGTCGCCGTCTTCGAGACGGCGCACCGCCAGCGTGTAGCGCTTGTTTTTCACACGCGCGTAGAGTGTGGCGTATGCGTGAAACGAAGTGGTTCCACGTTTTGCAACCGAGTGATAGAGGCCGTCTGTCTTGTCTTCATCACCGTAGTATGGTCGCAGGTGGAGGTCTGCGCAGACCTCCACCTGCTCGGGAAGCAGTTCATCAAAGTCCTTCCGAAGGAGCGTATTAGCGACTCGTTCGAGCCGTTCGGGCTCGAACTTTGTCCGCAGGTGGTAGAGGATCGTGTTGGCAGCGGGGCCGTCCTGACTTGACGCACAGAGCGTAGAGACAGAGGTCCCGTCGGCGCACGCGCCGACGAGGACCTCGTACATGTCCTCTGGGGTGACTTGAGCGTTATTCGCTAAGGAAAGTGGAACTTCCTCGTTGAGCTGGTTGACGAGGAAGTTAAGAAGCTGGTCCTCGTGAATCTCACTGTCTGCTTGCTTGGTTCTAGACACACCATCAGCAAGCAGACGTTCTCACTAACCGGCTTTGTGAAGTACTGAGCCTTGATTTGTCCCTCCAGTTCTGAGAAGGTCAGACAATGCCTGTCCCGGTAAGTCCCAACAATACGACGAAAACCGCAATTATCAGCACACCAACCGCGAGCGCGGTGTTCTCCTGTGCTTTTTCGTGAATGGGCATCTGCTCGTATTCGGCGCGGAACTCCTCGAGATTCTCTTCGTCGTAGAAGTACTTCGTCTTGAACGCGAATCGTTCCGTAACGGCACAACCCGTGCAGATCGGCGTCTCTTCCAGCCGCTCGGTTTTGGTGTGATCGGGACAGTTGATACTCCCGCAGTTGGCGCAATAGGTGTACTCGGTGCTCCCCCCGCTGGTATCGCACTGGACACAACGGTGTATCCCGTCTTCGGTGGTGACGCGTGAGGGCCCGGCGGCGTAGTACTCGTATGGATGCGTGTACTCCTCGAGTTGAACCGACTGGCGAATCTCGGGTACGTAGATCGACGTGATGGATTGCACGGAGATATCCGACTGGTTCGGCTCGCACGTCTTGGTGTAGGTGACGTTATTGTCGCCGGTGTAGGAGACCGTTGATGTGTGCCGCTTTTGCAACCGGTCGACGGCCCAGTCCTTGTACTCCGTTTCCGTCTGTCCGAACCGGTGAACGTCCATCTCGTCGAAAACGTCCTCGAACTCGGCTTCGTCCAGCTCCGTGGTGTGACGCCTGTTCTGCTCGATTAACCGCCGGACGGATCCCTCCATTACATTCGGCCGTCCCCGAGCAGCGTGGACAACGAACCGATCGGTTTTGTCGATGCGGTGAACGACACCGACGGACGTCTCGAAAACTGCGTCGACATCTGCGGTGATCACTACGACGGGCTGAAATTCGGCTCGAGAGCGTGGCTCCGGCAGGTCGTCCGCGTCGATGTTGTCGACATCGCGGAACGCCTCTCGGACTGGAGCGTCGACGCCGCTCGTGGGATCGAAGGGCCGAAGCGTCTCATCGCAGATGATCTCGATGCGACCGTTGTAGAGGTCGAGACCGATCTCGTCGGCGATCTCTCGAAGGTCGGTGCCGTCAAGGAGTTCGATGGGATGGGGATCGCCGGCGTCACGAAGGTTCTCGGCATACTCGCGCGCCGGCGTGGTGAATCGACCCGTCGTGGCGACCATCCCGCGCATCGGCCCGTCGAAATCGAAGGTCGCGACTGCAGAGTGGAGCTTCTGAACGACCGGTCGACTGACCGTGTCCGTGTGCTTGCACTCGACAACGATCGCACGACGCGTTCCGTCGACGACCTCTTCCATCACGATGTCTCGGCCCTTGTCGGCGATACGTTCGGCTTGGCGCACGTTCTCGTAGCCGAGTTTGCGGAACACGTCTTCCATCACGTCCTCGAACTCGAACCCCGAGAGGTCGTCGAGGAGTTCCGCTTCGCTCATTATTTCAACCGTATTACCTACCATCCAAGTAAATTCACAGGTTCGAAAAGCTTCGTCGGTGAAAGCCAAGATCGTCATCCTTCGAAGTCAGCGTCAATTTGGAAACCTCGTTCTACCAACCGAATTCTCGAACAATTTGACTCTATTATGTAGTACTGTGCGCGTTCGTAGACGTGAGACGCTTGAATTTCGAAACCCCCGCGGACGATGCCCTTTAACCCGGCATCCCCCAACCCAGATGATGCGAATCGCATGAGTCACAGAGCACTGGTAGCAGAACACCAGCCAAACGGCACGTTCGATATCTACCACTCACGGAATGGAGCCGAAGACATCCAACTCCTCGACGAGCTTCGAGAGTCGCTGAACGTTCACGGTCGCGTAGACTGGGAGTCTCTGACCGGTTCCACGGTGCCCGAGATGCTGCATCAGTTGCCTTCCGCCGAAGAGGAACCCGGACACACCGTCGAAACTGCCGAAACCGGTAACGTCGTCGAACCGCACCCGGTTGCCACGAACCTTCGTCGAAAAGAGTTGCTGATGGTGAAAGACCTCCTCCAGTACGAGGTCTTGTACGTCGTCGAGGACGGCGACGTGGAGGCCTACTGGCTGACGTGGACGTATCCGGACGTCGTTCGGCCGTTGCACCGTCACGTTGACATCGACGTGTACGACCCAGCGGACGTGCCGAAGAGTCACGCTGACCTCGCATCGTACCTCGAAGATGGCGATCCGATCCAGACGATCAGCGACTTCGAGTCGGGCTGGCTTGCGGACGACCTCGCCCGAGAGGTCGTGAAGGAGTACCACAGGTGGATCTACGAACTCCACCTGTTAGCAGTAAGGGAGCTTGAGCAAAGAGACGGCGAGAATCTCGACGGCGTCTCTCAAGTCCTCAGCACGCCGGAGTACTGGATCTCGTTCCGGACGGACGAGAACGACGCTCTCGTTCCGCAAACTCATCCATCAGTCCTTCCAATTCGAATCGAATCGCCGGCGAACGCGTCGAGTGAACGAATTCGCGATGCGGCTGCGCGGACGCGGTTCAGCATCGGGGCTGGCTTGAACGCCGCCGAAAGCGTTTCCGAAGAAGAGGTGCAGAAAGTCCACCTCGAGGCGTTGATGGAGATCGTCGATACACACGTTGATCGTGTCGCACCGGAATTCATCCCGGGGGACGTGGGGACGTTGATTGAAGAGTATCAACGTGCCCCGTCTCACCGAGATGTGCAGGACATCTGGAAGAACTGAAGAATAGTTCTACTCGCGAATTTTCCGCACGAGTCGATTGATGGAGAGGCGAACAGCCAATACTGATCGCGATGGAGAGAGCCCGCAAAACGGGACGAAGCCGGCTTTTAAGATTTGTCTCGACGAGGATCCCTCGATGACCGAGGATTTCGACGACGTGCGGGATGCGCTTGACGCTCTTGTTGAGGGCCGGGTATCGGCGGAACGCGTCCGGGAAGAGTTCGGAGACGTGGACGGCATCGGTTATTCGATCTCGGTTGCGGTTGCGCGTCGGGAGCAGGACGTCGACGATGCTGAGTGGGAGTTTGAACTGAACTGGCCTGAATCGGACGAAACCGATGAACGTGAACGACTCGCCGAAATAGCCGACAGAGAGTTGCGCGACGAGTTGGAACGCATCACCGACGAGATCGAGAAATGGCGAAGCGAGTACGACGTTGAAACTCCGGACGAACTCCGAGCGTCGATCGGCGAGGAGATGGATCACGGTGAGCGCGAACATCGTCGGGAAGTCGCGTACGATTGGGAACACAATCTGTACACACGTGGATTGATTCTCGACGTGCTCGGTGGGTGGGAGTACGACGTCCGGGAGAAGACGGGCGACGAGTCGGATCCACGTGCGAGGGAAGTGATCGACCGGATGTTGGAGCGAGCTGGTCAGACGCGGCCGCTGGAACTCGTGGATGAGGAGGTAGCCGAGTTAGTGGACGAGTACGGCGAGGAGGCGGTTTGTCGGTGCGCTTGGGATATTTTCCAAGGGAACGGCACGTTTCGGATGTGCGGTCGCGATCACTTCGACAGTCCGTACTACGGCGTCGTCGTTGGCACGAGCTTAACGGAGTGCTTGCGACGGATGCGAGACTAGTAAGACCGATTCGCGGAGCGAAGTTGTTCCCGGTGTCGGTAACAGTCCCTCGTTGTCCGTCTCGGACGGAGTCGTCGGGGAGTCGCTCCGCAGGTCGCGTGCCTGTTCCATCGATATGATGGAGCCGGCATCATCCTGCGCTTTGCTGGCACGCATCCATTCGCTGGTAGGTATTCGAGACTCGTGAAAACTAGGGCGTGTTACTCCTTGCCCGTCCAGTCCTCGACGAGGACTACTTCCTCGTGTGACCTGATCTCGTAGTTCGCAGTGCCGCGAAGCACTCGTCTCTCTGAGATAGACGCCAAAATCGAAGGCAGAAACACCGCAACAAGGCATCTTCAAGAGTTCAACAGTGGGTTTATTCATATGAGTGGATTACACTTCCCTAAGATATGCGGCGGAAGTGGCGGGCACGACTTACCCTAGAAGCAATCCCCGCAATCACCGTTGGCGTTCTACTCTACTGGAACGTCTTCCCGCTCTTTGTGGAACTTGGCCTTCTGTTCGCCCTTTTCTCACTCGTTGTCTGGACGGAATTGGTGTTGATCATCACCGGTGCCTACGCCAACCTTCCGAAATCGTGGGAGTGGAAGGTCGAAAAGCAGGTTAAGACGCTCAACTCGATTCCGACCGTGGGGTGGTTCTTCGAGGCTATCTCGAACCGCGTGGAGAAGCATCGAACGGTGGCGAACAGGCAGGAGCAATACGACACTGCTAATCGCATCATAAACGACTACGTCGAGATTGTTGGCGACGAGCTTGACCGGGAACTGGAATTCTCCCTAGAGAAGCGTGCGGAACTTGTCGAGCGAATCGTTGCGGACACGGAACAACGAAAGGTGAACGCATATCCGATCCTCACCGAGGAACTCCTTAACGGCGCATTCGACAAGAACAGGAAGGCCGTCGAAGCAGTTATTTTTGCCGTCGAACAGGAGCGCCTCGACAGCTCGGATCGGGATCTGTCGTACACGGGGGAGCAACTCTCAAACTTCCGGCAGGGCGTCGCAAACGCTTTCGAGCAACTGGACTTCTCCGGGGGCGGTCAAGCCAAATGCAACCTCACAGCCCTTTACGTGGAACACTGGTCGGCGACGCCACAGGGCGACGGTCTGGATGAGATGACAGACGCGCAGGTCTACGAAGCTTTCGTGGGGCAGTACTACCCGCACAAGGAGTATCCGGCCTACGAATCCGGCGAGGAAGAGGTCGACTACAAATCCGAGATCGTCCGACTGGTGCAGTCCGAGTTGAGCATCGGAAACGTCCAGACCGACCTCCTCGAACGCCTTCAGACTGAGCGGGAACGGATCAAATCGCACGTCCGCTCCCACGAGGCCTACTTCGTGTGCGCGAAGAAGATCGGCGGCGACGCGTCGTTTTATGACGAATTCGAGGAGAAGTTCCCCCGGAGAATTCGAATCGGCAACAAGTACATCAATGAGCCGACAAGGGATGAGGAGCCGCTCGAGATCTGGATGCGAATCGTCTTTCCCGAGGAGACCTACGGATCAGCCGAAAACTTCCGCGAACAGGCCCTAGCCGACATCATCTCCGATGGAGTGATGGTGTTCGTGTCGGAGGTTAACCTACCCTTCGAGACGCACCGGTCGGAGGATGAGCTGACCGTCATCGCGGACGAACCCGAGAACGTCAGATACGTGCTCACCGAAACCGACCTCCTCCTCACCGGGCACTCCGAGGAGGAAATCACACAACGGGCACTCGACAACCTTGCCGTCGTGAATGAGGACGTGGAGAAGATACTCGCAGCTCTTAGCCTCCGCTCACTCGTCCCCAATGCCACATCTAAGGAGGAAGCAGTCTTTGAGCGGAACCGAACAATAGTGGAGGAGGATTTGGGGATCACACAGATATTCGACTGGCGTACCCGGGATGTGGACAAAGTATCTGCCGCACTACGAGATGTGGATGAGGAGAACGTGAGCGATCGGTGGGAGGAGATCGCTCGCCATCTCATTCAGCGCGTGGATGCTGCGACCCCGCCCGAGTACAAGGAAGGGAATCAAGCAGAGGCACGACTAGAGCCAACCGATTGACTTGAGGTATCACATTCGACTCTGGTACTGCTGTCTATCAGTTCTGGCATACATCCCGGCGAAAATCAGACCTCATCGATGGATTCGAGATCTTCCCTCGTCTTCTCGGCCAGCCGGTTAACGGCCTCGTCAACCTCGATGCCTTCTCTACGCTCGTCCAAGTACACGTCTTTCCGATTTAGAACTCGTGGAACAGTTCGACGAGGGACACCGATCTGCCGTTCGATCTTCCGATGACTCCATCCGAATTCTTCATCCGCGAAAATCGCCATCACGGCCTTGCGATAGTTCTCGTCCGGGTAGATCGAACCATCTTCACCACTGAACCCGTAGATGGGACGGCCGATGCGCTTACCAGCACGTTCGGCTGCACGGAGTCCTTCGAGAGTGCGTTCGCGGATGAGATCGGCTTCGATGTCGGCACCGAGGCCGAGCGCGTTGACGTACACCTTGTCCCGAGTGTCGAGTTCGTCGCCGGGTTCGATGTCGATGCCGTCCTTGGCGACGATGAGGCCGGCGTTGTGATCTTCGATGATCTCGTAGACTGTATTGTAGATGTCCCTCATGTTTCGTCCGAGCCTCGATAGGGAGCGGCAGATGACGAGTTCGGCTTTGTCTTCGCGAATCTTTCGCATCATTTCCTTGTAGCCGTCGCGCTCGGTGTTGCGGCCGGTGGACTCGTCCGAGAGGGGGACTATGCGGCTGGGATCGATGTCACGTTCGTTGGTGGCGAGTTCCCACAGTCGTTCCATCTGATGGTCGATGTTCTGTTCGGTCGTGGAGACGCGTCCGTAGAGGATCGTGTTTTTGGAGTCGTCTGTCATAGCTCGTAGGTCGAATTTTTGGGTGAGTGGATGGGCGGCTGCCCACCTAGTCGGTACTTATGAAGAAGGCGACTTTTCGCCCGTGAGGGATGTTCGCGGGTCAGAATCGTTCGGTTCTCGCCCATCCTCAGGGCCCAGACACGGTCGATCGGAATTGAATGTTGGCCAAACAGCGATCTCTCAATCGCTTGGAAACTAACGCTAAGGTGAGATAGTAATATAACGGTTCGTATGAAATTCCTTTCGACCCATTCGACCTATCCGTTCACTACACCTGCGAATGTACCGTCGGGATTCTGTCCGCAACTGAAAACGTTCATAGGGCCGTTCTGAATAGAGGGCGCGTATCTCGAACGAAGCGATTTTCGGAAGAGAGCCTTGGGATTGGTAGATACGGAGCGTATAGACATCAGTCAGCGGCCGCACGGACGAGTTGCTGTTTCTCTCGAAGAAGGGTGGCGAGGTCGTCCGGGGATTCCTCTAGTTCATTGAGCACGTCCTTATATCGAGTTTTGCCCGTAGTCGTGTACTCGAAGTGATCGTAGATCTGTTCGACCTCGGTCATGATAGTCTCGATTGAGTCGTAGGCGGTGAGAAGGGCGACGACCGGCGTCATATCATCGTCCGCGAGATCACGGGAGACATCATGAATATCCTTGTAAAGCAGGCGATGGGCGCGATATGCACGGAGATCTGAAAGCAGTCGCTGTTTGGTTTCTTCGTCAAGTCCAAAGACGATCGCGGGAATTCTGGCAAAGGCGTCGATATCGCGGGCGCGATACGCGTAGATCTCCCGGGCTGCTTCTCGTCGAGCGGTCAGGGTCGCGGCGTCGCGCAGTTTCTCGAAGAGGCGGGCTTCAACGAGCGGGATTTGGAAGAGTGCGGTGAAGTACTCGCGGAGGACGGTAGCGATCGTCTCACGGTGTGCTGGCGGGACTGATTCAGCGATGAGTATCGAGGCGAACGCAGCGTTGGCCGTGAGAGCGACGCGTCGCTCCGTCGGTAGGTCTTTCGTATCGATAATATCGTCGAGGACGTTTACTTCGGCGTCCAATCCTACCAATACCCGTAGGATAGATGGGTCAGGCGGGTCACCGAGTTCACGGGCATAGACGTTCGCGGTCGGAGTCGTCCGGATTGATTTGCGGGCGTCATTCCAGCAGTCAACGAGTTCTGTAAGATGTGTCGAGATCCCCGCAGTCGTGTCGATCGGCAGACTGTCCCGGAGAGACTCCTCGTGGACGAATATTTCGTCTGCAATCACCAGATAGATCGCGTGAATCTCCTCGGGCTCGACTGGTAGCTCCTCCCCCATTGTTACTAGCGCATAAAGATAGTTTCCTATTAAGTATGCTTCGTTTGCAATTCAATTCGTATGTTCAGCTATCGGCTGGTTCAAAACCAATAGGAGAAATAAATGAAATTGTACTGATGACTACATTTTCTAAGTCTTGCACGCCGTTTCTGGCAAAGGTTGGATAGATCAAGATCCTTGTCGGTACATCCTTCACCTGTATTGGTCGTTTGTTTGGTAGTGATAGGGTAGGTGTGCAAACTGTTCTATAACGACTTCGTTAGAGTATAAAATGAGTCCAAGGTACTCATCTACTGTCGTTCCCACAGCGTCTCGATACGCTCCTCGACACGATCAAGAATGAGACGGCACACGTCTCGATGGTCTCCCGGCCACTCAGCGTCCTCCGCGTTACGCCGGCTGGCCTCGGACGGCGGATGGAAGTGATCCCGCGAGTTGTGCGTATTCGGGTGTCGATCCCACCGACACTTCCAGACACCATCCTGCCGCTCCTCTTGGTAATGGACGTTGAAGTCGTCGTTGCGATACCAACGGATCTCGAACCGAGCTGACGCGTCGTTTGGATAGTACTCGTCGGAGAGTTCGGCGCGGAGGTGCAGCCGATCCTCTTCAACGATCTCGGCCGACTCGAACATTCGCCGCCCCACGAACCGAGACCGCATCCGTTCCAACACCGCCCGGTCGATTGGCGCAGGACTCGCGCCGTCATCCGCCGGCACCATCGTCAGGTGTGCGATGTCGCCGTAGAGCCAGCGATCTTCTGCCGGGCGCGCTCGTGGAGACGGCGTTCCTCGATGGCGGTGGCCCAATCACCGAGATCTACATACACGTCGTCTACCTCCGCCGCGTCGAATTCGAGGACGTCGACGTCCGCGGGCGAGTCAGCACCGTATTCGTCGCGGTACCGTTCGATCCTGTCGGTCAGCTCCGAGACGCGAGTCTGCAACTCGTCGACGGTGTTCTCCTGTGCCAGCTCGTTCACCCGACGCCATTCGAAGTAGTCGTCGTTGCGCTCGTACCTGACTGGCCGGCCTTCGTGCCGGACGACGATGCCGAGGTCGGCGTAGAAAGATAGGTGCGTCCGCGCCGACTCGTCGGAACAGTCCGCTCGCTCGGCGATCTCGGCGGCCGTCATCGGCTCCCGGGCGTGCAGCACCGCGCCGTAGACGCGTTGCTTCGTGTCTTCGCCTTCGAAGGGCCTATCGAACGGAGGTGGGCCGTCGCGGCGAGCTTCGTCTGCCATACCTTCACCAACGGGCTTAGCACACATATTCCTTTCTATGACGAAAATATGCTGTCTACCGGGCTCCATCGACCATCCATAAATCTCACCGCGACTACTGGAAACCCGTTCCGGATCACTCCCGAACGTACCGTTTGCGCATCATCTCTGCGTACAGCCGGTAGGCACTCCGGTTGGCTCGCGAACCGGACGACGCGTACATCTCGATGTCGCTCTCGTGCTCCTGTACAGATTTGATGACGCGATCCACGCAACTGTCTACGTCCCATATCTCTTCATCGATCATCAGAGCGATGTTGCTCGCAGCGCCGATGCGGATCCCGTTTGTGACTTCTTCGAGATCAACGTCGTCGGCCACGTCGTAACGTTCGACGACTTTGTCGACCTCTGGAACGAGCGCATCGAAGAGGCGTTCGACATCGTCACCGGGAACGCCGCGACCGGTCAATCCGAGACGAGCCTCGTCAACACTATCGTACCTCGGACGTTCCATACGCTGCCGTCTCGAGTCGAAGGCGATAAGCGCCGGCGTCAGGCCGCTGGGCAGCCTTTACGTGTTGTCGGCGAGACGCGTGCCCCCTCGCGGGGGCGGGCTTGCGGTGCGTGGAGGTATCGGGCGGCGGTCACATCCGAACTTGAGCGTTCAGGAGGAGTCACCGCCGCATACCTTTCCATTCACCCGTCAAGCGGTTGGACTTGAACCTCGTCACCATCCACTATTACGTTGCAGTCGCGGTGATTGTAATTGCTACTGCATCGCTTTTACCCAGCCGGGAACGTGAGACGGCTCCTCTTTTCCCCCTTCCCAGCCATTTTCACGGAGGTATTCCTCGAAGGTCTGGGGTTTGAAGCCGAACTCGCGTTCGACGCGACGAATGTTCGCCGTGAACGACGTGTGCCCGCCTTCGTTGATGAAGTGATCACACATGATTGCGAACTCCTCGCCGAATTCCTCTTCAGCCTCATCCAACGGAACGTAATACGGCTCAACAGCTTCGCCGGTCACATCGCTGATGATGTCTACCGTCTCCTTCAAGGTCAAGAGATCGCTGGCGATAGTGTACTCGTTGCCGGCGAACTCCTCCGTGTTGTCGAGGGCAACCGCAGAGGCCCGAGCGGTGTCGCGATAGGTTGTCTGGTAATGGTGGGTATCCTCGTCGAGAGGGAACGCCAGCACGCCGTCTTCGACACCGATGGTTTCCCAATTCTCCATGAAGTACACCGGCTTCAGCGCGGTGTAGGATACTCCGGTTTCACTAAGTCGCTCTGAAACGACGCGGTGCGATTCGATATGCGGAACATCAGTCTCTTTCTGTTGATCGCCAGCACCGCTGTACACGACATGTTCGAGACCGTCAGCATCCTCGATGGCCGCTGCGAGGTTCTCACCCAATTCGATGTGAGCGTCATAACCCACCGCCCAGAAGTTAATCGTTGCCCACACCTTGTCCGCCCGGTCGAGGTAAGGCTGGAGCGTCTCGGGATCCGCAAGATCGCCCTCCACGAGTTCTGCGCCAAGTTCAGCGGTTGCCTGTGCGTGATCGGTCGATGTGTCTCGCGTCAGCGCGAGGATCTCATAGTCGGTACCGATGTCGTTGAGCTGTTCGATAACGGCCTGTCCTTGGTTCCCGGTGCCTCCGACGACAAGAATCGTGTCAACCGACATACGTCATCCGAACAGTATGCAAGCAACCTGTAAAAACGCAACTCTTCATCCCGCGGTATAACGAATAGTAAACGCGAAAAGAGACCTCGGACGAATCCGGATCGAGGGATTCTGCTTCGTTTGTCGATGTGTGTTCGTTCAACTATCGGACGGATCGATATTGACGTTGCGGCTGAAGACGTTGTCCGGGTCGTACTCCGCCTTCACCGCGGCGAGGCGGTCGTAGTTGTCGCCGTAAACCTGCTCCATCCAGTCTTCCCAGTCTCGTTCATCAACGCCGGTGAAGCCGGCGTACGCGCCTTCCGCGCCAGCTTGGCGAAGTAGACGCTCGGTCTCGGCCGCCCAGTCGAGAGTCGGCTGGTTCTCGTAGTCCTCCCAGTTGCCCTCGATTGTGAGCATGCACTGCTTGTCGTCCCACGCGAAGGCTGCATCAGGGCCGTGACCGACGTTGCCACCGAGCGGCCAGACACCGATGGCCGCCATCGGCGTCGGAGCCTCTCCTTTCCGCTCGAAGATGATGTCGTGGATCTCGTCGGTCAACTCATCGACGAACACCGAGCGGTGGGTGTACTTGCGCCCCCACGGATACATCTGCGTGCAGAGATCGTGGAGCATCTCGTAGGACATCACGTCGCTCATATCGATGAGCGGCTCGGTGACGTTACGGAACGGCTCGATCACTTCCTTGCCCTCCTCGGAATCGCCCGCATAGCATCCGAGGATGCAGACAGCGTCCTTGCCGATGAGTTCATCCGGCATCGGCGGCAGTCCGGGGACGTGGGCGTCGAGTAGAATGGTCGTCAGTTCTTCGGGCGCGTCGGCGAAGACTTCGCGGTGCGTCTCGAACACATCTTTAGCTGCGTCGCGGGGATAGAAGATTCCGAGGCCCTGCACAAGCGGGCCGACGTCGTACAGCTCGAACTCGAAGCTGGTGACGACGCCGAAGTTGCCGCCGCCACCGCGAACCGCCCAGAACAGATCCTCGTTGGTGTCGGGCGAGGCCTTCACCACCTCGCCGTGGGCGGTGACGACTTCGACGCTCCGAAGCGCGTCGACGCCGAGGCCGTTCTTCCGGCGCATCCACCCGATGCCGCCGCCCAGCGTCGATCCGGGGATGCCGACGTCGCCGGCGCTGCCGGTCGGGATGGCGAGGCCGTGGGGCTGCGTCTCGGCGTGGACGTCTTCGGCGCGGGTGCCGGGCTCGACGCGGACGGTCTGCGCCTCGGGGTCGACGTGTACGCTGTCGGGGTCTTCGAGGTCGATGACGAGCGAAACCGCTGGCGATTAGCGCGGCGACGAACTCGATTCTCGGATGTAGGTTGGCCAATTTCTCGGCGCATCTGGGGGAGCTCGCACAACGATCAACTTCCTCTGGTTCAATGAGAACTGATAAGCATTACTGGATTCCCTCGACGAAAAACGATCTGGAGCCACAACTTTGAGCGTCAAATCAGGGAGTTCGAGGGAGATTCTCGCGCTGCAACTCGATTTTCACCGAAGTAGATGTGGGTGACTTCTACTCCCCCCACCATCGGGACAAACACTAATTGTTGAATTTCGTACAATCCGTGTGAAAGGTGTTCGGAGCATCCTACGAACTCACCGAAGCCGCACAGCACCACGACAACGACTACTGGATCTCGCGGAAGTCTCTCCCCGAAGGTGAAGATCCGGCTGACCATCGCTATCCGGCGTGGGAAGCTGAAGACGACGCGTGGACGCTCATCGTCGGCGACGCAGCCCCCGACACCGCCTTGAACGCAGCCGACGAGGAGGGATTCGACCCGGTGTGGGCAAGCGATGCAAACCGGACGCAGGTGAAGCGAGTCAACCTGCAAGTTCGAGAGGAGACCGCGTACTACCTTGAAGAAGCGCCCGATGACCGCTATCGAACCGTCGGACGCCGGGAGACGCTGGAGTTGCTCGACCAACGCGGAATCGAGGTCGGATCGTACGTGGACAGCTGGTGGTATCCGGAGAAGCGAGAATTCGTGGCCGTCTTCGACCGCGTCGACGAGAGCGGCGAGAGAGGGCGGATGGTGTGGCGATCGGACTCAATCTCGACCGCAGAGAGGAAGCTGATCCTCGACGGCGAGCCAATAGAGGATGACAGCCCCGCCACGCACGAACAGATCGCTGAAACTATCTACCGCAACTCGACGTTGACGCCCAACGAATCGGAAATCATCGCCTGCTGGATAAAGGGTATCGACGATTACCGGCGGATTGCGGAGCGCATCGATTCATCGTACCAAGCAGTCTCACAATCCGTCTACTTCCTCAAAGGCAAGTTCCACCGTCGTGCATGGGAGTGGGAGTACGTCCTGCCGTACGTCTCGGATGAACTGTTGCCCGAGGACGCATCGGCTGGAGATGGGACGTTGAAGACGGTGGCGGATGTGGAGTGTGCTTACGAGGATGGTGAGGAGATGTATTGGTTCCGTGAGAAGGAGTCAGAAGAATTGAATGCCGACTTTCCGTTTCGGATCGGAGACGAGGGTGCAGCGGCGGACTAAACGTGTTTTCACCTATTTGGAGAGCGCATCGCGAAACGCGTCTTTGTCCACGACGAGGCCGGCAGGCAGAATTTGCATCGCGATTTCTTCATCAACGTCCTCATCGGGCCACTCCTCCCGCAACACTTCTGCAGCATCCTCGGCGTCGCCGTCATCTTCCACGATCGCTTCCAACACAGGTTTGTAGATTTTGGAGATGACCCTCCCCTTTTCGATGTCTTCGACGGTTAGTGGGAACGGTTTGGCTTCCCCCGGCGTTCCGAGCCCCGTATTTCCCGGTACGTCAACGACCTTGTTCTCGACGCCGGCTTCATCAAGACGGCGGGCATGTTCGCGGAGGATTTCGAGTTGTTTGTCTTCGGTGAAGTCGTCTCGGTTGCGGATGTCTTCCACGTCGGACATTTCACTATCAGTTGTGGAGTTCCTGTTTTTAATGGGTTTGCGTGAGAGAAACTTGTAGTCATGATACGACTACAATCAATCTCCCCGGTTTTACCACTTTTATACCCAACCCATGACAAGTCGCACCCGCGATGAAGCAAAGAGAAATCACCCCTGACGACATCGAAGAATGGGCCGCAGAAAACGACTACAGCGACGAAGACCTCGCCAACTTCGCCGGCATCCTACAGGTCGGACAGCTCCTCCTCAGTCATCTCGCCCCCGAAGCGAAGGAGGACTTCGGCGACGACATCGACGAGGCGTACGAAGCGTTGTTCCAAGCGTCCCCGCTCGACGCTGATGACGACCTGCCGGAACCGATGGAAGACTACCTGCCGAAGATGGCTCTGGACTGGACTGACATCCGCGACGTGGTTGACGAGGACGACGTGGATGCCGTCGAAAAGCGACTCCGCATCACCCAACAGCGGATTCGCGATTCGTGGCAAGAAATCGAGGAACTCGACGTCCCGCGCGAGGCTGTCGATGAGTTGTGGGACGCACAGGACAACGTGGAACGCGCCATCGAAATCCTCGAAGACGCAGACTAGCCCACCATCGACGACACGACGACGCTCGGCCTCCGGTGTTCTCTGCTACACTTCCCCGTCGAACCACTTCCACAACTCGCCCTGCTTGCGCTCCGCGGATTCGGCGTCGATCTCCCGTGTGACGCGGTAGGAGTGCCTGACCAACGTGTTCACCGATGCGAGGTAGTTGGCCGCGGTTCTCTGCTTCTCCAACTCGTCGCCCTCTCCCAAGGTCTCTTCGAGCGACTCGCGGTTGTTGATGACGATCTGGAGCGTGCGAAGCAAGTCCTCCATCTCACCCTCGGGATCGCGTTCGTCCATACGACGCCGTCTTGAGTCCTACCAGATAAGGATCCAATCGGCAGCGAAGACGAAACGGGAACGCGGCGGCGAGGACTCCCCTGAACCACTCTTATCAGACCGGCGCAGAGTCCGGGGCCGCCGCCATCCCTCTGCCCCCCGGAATGGGAGGCACGCGTACTTGTGAAAACGCACCACCGTAAAGGCTGCCGATGCGGCTAACGCCGGCGTTTATCCGCGTGGACTCGAGACGAGGCGCCAAATGAACAGACCGAGATACGAATCCCTTGGCGAAGCCAGAACCGCACTCGAAGAACGCCTCTCCTCTGGTCTCGTAGACAGAGCCTTCGAGGCCGTCGAAGAGGCCGCCGAAGAACTCGTCTCCGAATACGAACTCGAAGGTGAGGTAGACATCAACGAGGTAACGAAATGGTTGCAAGTTTCCTTCTGCGAAAGCGGCGTGATGTTCGTTGAGGAGGGAATCTGGGAGGATGAAGACCACGCACGCGGAATAATCGAGGACATCGAAAACGAACCCGTCGGCAACGCACAGATGCTCGTCGGGGCTCAGATTGGACGAGGACGGGATATGATGCTCGTCTCCGGGGCGATGCTGCAACGACAATACAGCTTCGACGGGTAGCTAACCTCCGTCGAGATCGTCAGTCATCCCGATCACCCGCGTCACCACGGTCAATCTCTTCGAGCGCGTCTTCTACTCGCTCGTCTCCGGCCTCCTCTTCGAGGTACCACCGACGCCGCTCTCCGTCCTTGTCGATGTTCATCAACGTCTGTCGGGAGCAGTTTGGAAGTTCCCGGGCGACCTTCCTGTACGACTCTCCGTCCTCGATGGCTTCGAGGGCCTCGGCGACATCGAGGAAACCGGTCTCGCCGTCCTTGTAGTCGGGGGAGAGGTTGGGGTGAAGGTACCCCTCGTCGCTGCGGACGAAGCCGGTCGGGACTTGGCCGAGCCACTTGCCTTCGCGTCGAGCGCGTCGGAGGCCGGACTTGGTTCGCCGAATGATCTGGCGTCGTTCCTCCGTGTAGACCATCCCCACAACGTCGGCGACGAATCGGTTCGTTCCGTCGGGCTTGATCTTGTCCACTTTCCCGTTCGTGATGTGGACGGTTACTCCGTTGTCCTCGCAAGCGTCGAAGAACTCCTGAATGATGGATCCGCGTCGGCCGATGCGGCTGATTTCCCAGACGACGACGTGATCGACTTCTCCCTTCTTGATTCGGTTGAGCAATTCGAGGTAGCCTTCTCGCTCCCGGGTGCTTCCGCTCTTGTCGAGGTCTACGTGTTCGACTACCTCTTCGGAGTCGATGTCGGTGTTCTCGTCAATCCAGTCGTCGAGATCGTGCTTCTGGTGAGACTTCTCTTGGGTGTCGGTGCTCGCTCGAATGTACTTCTCGTATTGTTCGTCAGACTGTGTCATAGTTTGGAGGGCTTGTTCGGTTCTGAGGGGTTGCCAGTTTACCACAGAACCAGCACTTAAAGAATCGCTCTCGTTTACAGGCCTGTAAACGAACATCCGTCTGGTTAACCACTCAATAATAACTACTCTGTCACGAAACTTAAACGCCGGCTCGAAGAGGTCTCGGCAGCGAGAACGCGTGGCCGCGAACTCGGCATCGAACCCGTTCGCCGAGCAATCGAAACCAGAAACCACCCCCTCCCCCGCTCAACGAGCTGACGAAGATATCCGCGAACGCCGGGATCGCGGACACCGACTGGTTACGAGTCCGTTCGCACAATCGACACTTGGAACTTGTCGAAAGACCGCACCATCTCGAGGAACTCGTCAGGGTCAACCGGCTTTTCGATGACTGCGTCTTCGTCCGCATCGTGATCGAGGTCACAGGATTCGATTAGGTCTTCATCCATTCCGGTCAACACGATCACCGGCACGTCCTCCATTTCGGGGTGGTGTTTAATTTCGTGAAGGACGTCTTCGCCGTCCACCTTGGGCAGCATCAAATCAAGCAGCACGATGTCGGGCCGCGGGGCGTCCTCGTAGCCGTCGCGTTTGTGGATGAAGTCTAGCGCGACTTGGCCGTCGTTGACCGTATGAAGCGTGTTTGCGATGTTACCCTCGGAGAAGGCTTCTTCGACGAGACGGACATCACCGGGGTTGTCTTCGACGAGCAGTATTTCTGCTTTTGACGTTCCACTGACCGTAGCGTGACTGGAGGGGGAAAGTTGATTCAGAGCTGTGGCAAGCTGTTCCCCACGTTCAGTCAATTCCACTACGTCTCGCTCCTGTTCGTATCGAACGGCTTCCATCTCGGACAACTTCGGAATGTGCGTGTGATAGAGAGACATGTAGACCCGCTTGACCTCCTCTGCAGGAACCTCTTGGATCGAACGATCACCGTTTTTCCGAACGACTTCCTCAGCAGCGTCGGCCAGTGCCACCGGAACACCGTGTTCATCGAGACAGTCGATGAGAGCACGACGATTCGTGTGGCTCAATAATCGATACACATCCCCACGAGAAAGATCTTCATTTACCATTCGAAGTTGCTCCTCACTCATCGTGGTGGTTATACTCGATAGCGGGAAGAGGAGTCGACTTGCAACAGGCAAGATTTTAAATATAGATGGGGGATTATTGACCCCTTGTACCATCCTCGACGGTCAGTGTGGAGAGCACGAGATTCTCGGTTCCGCGTCGCAAGAGCTCCGAGACGGCTTGATGGGAGATGTCGAGTTCGTCCGCGAGTTCGTCCGTCGTCGTCTCCCGCGGGACGCGGAAATAGCCGCGCTCGGCTGCGGTGACGAGCGCGTCCCGCTGCGCCGGCGTGAGATCGTCGTATCCCTGATGTGGGGTCTCGGGTTCGGACAGTCCACGGAGCCGAAACGTATGGCCAGCATCGGTCAGATGTTCGCGGAACTCGTCGAACTGATCGCGGGAGCCGAATCGGAAGTCCACTTGCCACTCACCCTCGTAAAACTGCGCTTCGAGGATCGAGCCCTCTTTATCGGTGTACGCGTCGACGCGGTGCTGCACCTCTTCAGACCACTCAACGTTGAAGAACGCTTCTTCATCGAACTGTTCCATTTCGACTATTTGGGCAATCGAGGGATCTGAACGAAACGCCTCCTCGACTGCGTCGAACTCAGAGTGGGAAATCCAGAGGCACGGCATCACCCATTTCGTACTGTGGGCGGCGATACGTTCCGCTTCTATCTCGATGTTGGGCACGGATCGTGTCGCCTGTTCCAATGCGAATGCTTTCGGCGGGATCGAGACGGATGCTATCAGCATATCGCAGGTAGGAACTCGAGGGGGAAAAGACGGTGGGCAGCCCCCAATAACTCTAAATCGCGCGGCACACGCTTTTTCACGTTCAGCCCGAAAACACCGTATGGCTACTGTAGCAGAATTCACCATCGGCGGTGACGACTTCCCTCTCGGCCGGGTTTTCGAAGAACTGCCCGACGTCACCATAGAACTTGAGCGACTCGTTCCGACAAACAAGGCCATACTCCCGTACTTCTGGGTTTGGGGTGACGATATGGAACGCGTTGTGGACGTGATCGCAAATCAACCCGAAATCCTGTCTGTCACCCTCGTTGATGAGGTAGAAGGAGGCGGACTCTTCCGCGCCGAATGGGACGAGGAGAAGGAAGGCGTTCTAACTGCGATAGCAACATCCGAGGTAGTGTTGACGAGAGGAGAAGGGACTGGAGCGCGCGGCAACTGGGTGTTTGAATTCCGTGCCGAGAGCCTCGAATTCCTCTCCGAGTTCCAGCAGTACTGTCGTGACCACGATATCGACGTGACGCTTAACCACCTCTTCTCACTCGCCGAAATGCGGGGCGGCGGTGAGTACAACCTCACTCCGGAACAACACGAGACTTTGGTTCTGGCGTTCAACGAGGGGTATTACAACGATCCAAGGGAAACACACCTCGAAGAACTGGCTGACATCCTCGACATCACGCGTCCATCGGTGTCGTCTCGCCTCCAGCGAGGGTATCGGAACTTGATTGGAAGCACCCTCATCCACACGGAAGACGACAATTGACTCATTTGTATTTAAACTCCTTTCATAATTAGAACTTGGATTCATTTGACAACGCGTTCTCCATCCAGTATATTATGAAGGCTAGCGATGGGACAGTGAACGATGAGTCGAATGAATTGACCTACAGAATTTCTCCAACCGAACCTCCAAGCAAGGCGGTTATCGAAGCCACCGCCGAAGCAACTGGTTCCAGCGTGGTCGGCCCAACCGACGATGAGGATGCAGACGTTCTCGATCCGCTCTATGAAGCCATAGACCCGGACGCGTTGGACGAACTTTTCCCTTCGACTCCCCGAGGTGAAGAGCGTCCAGAGGGACGAATCTCGTTTGTCTACGAGGGTTGCGATGTCGAGGTTCATAGTCATGGCATCGTGATGATACAACAAAGACAGGATATTGAAGCGCCGACAGATGCAGTCGACTGATGGGGGACTCCGAGGATCTGCCCGGTTCCGATTCAGACCGCGTCATCGAACGGGAAGAGACGTACGAACACGACGAATACGGCCTTGTTGAAGTAACCGGGATTTGGGAGGGAGTGGAACAAGTCGATGCCGCACACCACACCGAACAGAAGGAGGTCATCATCGTGCGCTACTCTACGAAGGGGGATGGCGAACAAGTGGACGAACTTACCGACACGATTGATGAATTTATCGACTCCACCGACAATGAGTGAAGACGCGGTTCCGTCATACGTGTTGCGTAAAGCAAGTTGAGGCGGGTTATTCTCCCACCGAGTTGCTCTCCGAGATGTCCTACTCGATGTTACACAGGTATGAGCGGTCGCCGTTCTCGGAGCACGGCTAGATCCACGCCGGTTGCTCTTCCACGAGACCGACGAAAACACACCCCAGATTTCACGAGTCCTGCTCGCCGAGAACGTCCAGAATCAGGTCACGCGTGTACTCGTTGTGCCTCCAGTCGTACGCGGCTTCCCGCCGCCGCTCCCGCTCGTCAGCTTCCATCTCCTCGCTGACCGACTCTTGCAGTTCTCTCGGCGACTCGACATCGTACTCGTTCCGCCATTCTGCGTTCTCCTTCTCGATGCGTTCCAACTCGCTACGGAGTTCCTCGTCGGCCAGTTCGGCGAGGCGCTCACGTTCCTCAGCCTCCGAGGAGTCTGGCCAGTCAATTCCATCACCTTCGCCGATCTCGAAGTCAGCTGAGAACGATTCGCGCCATTCTCCCTCGTCCAAATCCTGCTCTCGATGGGCGACGGCAACCGAGATAGAATAACCGATGTCGTCCACGCCTCCGAACTCCTCCCGGACGCGTTCCTCGGAAACACGCCCCTCAGCGAGCGCGTCAAGCGCATCTCTCACGGTGTCGAAGTCCTCACCCGTCATCGTCTCCGAACTCTCCCCGGTGGTCATCGTAGTAGGCAAGCGCAGTCTCAATATCATCAACCGTGATGCGGTACTCGAAGGCTTCGGCCACCTCTTCTGGATCGATTCCGTCCCGACGAACGAGACGGTGAATCTGTTCGACGCCAATCTTCGTCCCAGCGACGATGGGGCGACCGTTCTTCTTCGAAGGATCTCGGTCAATCACAAGCAGACAATACGCCCCGGCACATCAAAAGAGCCGGCAGACCCGGGTCTGTGCCGCGCCCACCTCATATAATATAAACGTACGCCTCCCCGTGCAGTCACATTACGACTACACCCCCCTCTCCTGCCTTTATCCGACACCCATGCCGACAAACCCAGTGCAATGCCCGAACGACCCACCGACCCCCACAGAATCGATGACCAAGACATCTCCGAACTGCGAAACCGCGTCCGGCAAGCCGAAGCCGACGACCACCGCATCCGAATCCACCGCGGACACGACGACATCGACGAACCCAGTATCACCGGCGACATTGAACTCATCTGGGATGGGGGCGGGAAGACCGCCGCACGCCTGCACTCCCCGCACGACCGCACGTACCGCATCACCCTCATCACGGTCGACGGCAGCAGGGAAGCCACCGCGGGACTGGTCAACTCGGACACTGAACTCCTCGACCGCCGCCCCATCCACGAAGTCGAAATCGTCGAAGACGACAGGCAGACCGTCGACGAAATGCACGCCGTGCTACGACAGTCGATTGGCGAACGCGTCCGCGTCCAATCCGTGCAGGGGCACTCGACGCAAGGCGTGCTGTACCACAGCATCTCCAATGTCGAAACGGTCTGCGGATTGGTGTTCGCCGAAGACGCCGACCCCGACCACGACGATGCGAGGGCGGTCGTCAAGACTGACCGTCCGGAGTCCAGCGCCACGGTCTGGATGCAGGAATGGCCGCCGCGGCGCAACATCGGACTCCAGAGCGTCGAACTACGCGAGGACTGACCGAACTCTTTTCCTACGCTTCCGGTAGTCGGTCGAAGTGGACGAGCGCAAGCCCAGCGACAATACCAGCGACGAGACCGACCGGGCCTACCAACAACATTCCGACGGCGGGCAGCACGCCGAATACGACCAAGAGGTTTGTGACGAACCAGAAGACACGCATCGTTGCGTGGGGATCCTCCCCCACGCCGGAAAACCACGTCGCCCCGTTCCACCACCACACGCCGACGTCGAGACTCCCCGTCTGAGAATTCCGCCGCTCACCCCGTTTAAAATCCTGTTAACCCGCCGTAAATCGGCTGAAGGGGTTAAACACACCACCTCACAAACCCTCGCATTCACGCGATTATTTGTGCAGGGGTTACAGCCATGCCGTCAGAGCCTCTACTGCGTGTTTTCGTTTCCGGTCACGATGTGTCTGGTTTGAAGAGCGTTGCGTTCAAGGTTCCCGGTGTGTATGCGGTTCAAGTCTACGGATAACCCGGACGGGATGGTCGACTTGTTGCGGCACGCGGAGGATGCTCGGGTTCGCGTGCGTGATCTTGATGGAAGCGAGTGGGAGGGAGGTGTTGAACAGATACTTTACAACGACCCCGACGCAGAACATCGTGACAAAGGCAGTTTGAGCATATCCTTTAATTTCCAAGGATTGGAGGTGAAAGACGAACAGCCGTGGCACGGCGATATGACGCCGGGGCTACGAACGGGTCAAGAGAAGTTTGCGGACGAGTGGCAAATGTTGGAGGCGGTGTACCCGGTTGAGGAGGCGTACCCGGAGGCGGAAGCGGATGCTGACGTGGTAGAGGTGGACTGGGTGGCCGTCGACGTGGATTCGCCGAGTTTCCCCAATGGTAAAGGAGGACTGCCGGTAGATGTGTTCGACGTACTCTCAGACGAAGATCCGATCCGTATCACGTCCCCGCGAACGGAGGCAGATATAGTGGCCGGGGTCGTCGGCGAAGAGGAGCGGGGAAGGCTGGCCGTGGAGCGCCCTGTCGACTTGTACTTTCCACCTGAGGAGTGGAGTGCCGACAAGGGAGTGTTGCGGGCGGCGTATCGTAACGGTAGGTGGAGTACGACGCTCAAGGCTGATGGCGAGCCGCCGTTGCCTGTAGATGAATTTGAGTACGGCTGGGAGTGTGAGGCGTTGGTAGAGGAGGTTCGAGATGCGTTGAGTGGTATGCGGTCGAAGTCTTTTGAGCGGATGGTGTGGACGGACGCGGTGGTGCGGTATCACACGAATCGGGATGGTAGGGTGTTAGGGGATGCGCTACGGGATTTTGATGGAAATTTGGATGAGGTGGCGGTTGTAGATGTGTTGCAGCGAGAGGATATCGTGGAGATCGTGGAGCTGGATGCGTGGGCGGTGGTGCGTGATCGGGAGGTGTTTGACTGGATGCCGCCTTCGACGCGTACCGCTTCTGATTATTTGGATGTCGCGCAATATTTCGCGGGACGTGAATGGATTTGAATGTTTGCGTGGTTTTGTAGTCGTTTTGTGACCGCGAAGATCTGATGTTTCGCCGTTTTCGAGGGGTGTTTCATATCAAATATACGAGTATTCTGGTGGAGAATCGCGGGAGGGCAGTACGCCATTATGGGGCTAATTGGACTCCAACCGGATTTTACCCAAAGTTTTAAAAGAACCCCTACGCCGTATGTCGAATCCGGAGCAATTAGGGTCTAAGTGGGCGCTGCAGGCTTCGGTTCACGGTCTGAACAGAAAAATTTCAACCCTACCTGTATCGCCCGAAGACGATCTGTTTTCAGCAGCAAGTTCGATAAGAGTATTCGCTATTTCCAGACGGCTCAGTCGATTGTCGGTGAGTGGTTCGTAACTCGACCGACAACCATGTCACTGGAACCAATACACCCAGAAATGGCGCTAGAACTGTATCTCGCAGACAGAGAAAGCGAACTCACCGAAGCAACACTGTACTCCCATAAATCGAGAATCAGCCACTTCGTTCGCTGGTGCGACGAACAAGACATCGAGAACCTCAACACGCTCACTGGCCGTCAGCTTCACCACTACCGCTTATGGCGACGTGAGGAAGGTGACCTTTCGATTGTCTCCGAAAAGACCCAGATGGACACAATTCGTGTCTTCATCCGATGGCTAGAGCAGGTCGATGGAGTCGAACCGGATCTGAGTACCAAGGTCCGTTCTCCAACGATCACCCCCGAACAGAACACACGCCACGAGATGCTCGACTCCGAGCAAGCAACGAAAGTGCTGGCTCACCTCGAAAAGTACGAGTATGCATCACTCCAGCACGTGACGATCGCGTTACTCTGGCACACGATGATGCGTATTGGAGCTGCTCATTCGTTGGATCTCGACGATTACAGCTCCGAGGAACAGTATTTCGAGATCAAACATCGTCCCGAAGAGGAAACTCCAATTAAAAACAAAGAAAAGGGTGAACGGTATATCGCATTGTCCGAGCAGATCTGTGATCTTCTCGATGACTGGATCGCCGACAAGCGACCAAACGTGACCGACGAGTACGGCCGGGAACCATTGTTGGCTACCCAACAAGGTAGAGCTCATCGAACAACCCTGCGCCTCTACTGTTACATGGCCACTCAGCCTTGCACCTACAGTGGAGAGTGTCCACACGACAGAACCATCGAAGATTGCGAGGCAACGAAGCGAGACACAGCGTCCAAGTGCCCGTCATGTGTTAATCCTCACGCAATCCGTCGAGGGGGGATTACACACTCGCTTAACAGTGAGATGCCGGAAAACGCGGTATCGGACAGAGCGAACGTCTCGAAGGCCGTGCTTGAGCAGCACTACGACCGCCGTACAGAGCGCGAAAAGATGGAACAACGGAGAGGATACTTAGACGATCTATAATTAACGCACTCATCGACGGTAAATAGTAATCGCCCGTCTACTCGGTTTTCTCACCCCCCTCCCGCAAATATGTCTGAAAACGGTTACTGAGGTTCGGAACCAGTAATGTTCTGAACATCAGACGTGATTTCTTGCCGGCCGATATGGGTAATCTGATAGAAGGTTTGCCGTCCATCCCCATCCCCTGGAGCTCCAACACGAGCGACTAAGCCGGCATCAACGAGTTCTCCGAGGTGATGAGTGAGATCAAACCTAGGATCGTCAATCGCCTCGGCAAGCTCTTTCCGTGGGACTTCCTCACGATCCCACAGGTAGTACAGGATCGCGTATCGTCGCCCATCACCCAACGCTGCTTTCCGTGCAATGTGATCCGTGAGCGTCCCCATACTACCGCTGAACAGCTGCTCGTCCACGTACTCTTCCAGATCTCCCTCACCGGAGTCAGGCATCGTAGAAGTGGAATCCGAGGACATCGTTGCTTGGACGTAGAGTATTGGTCCATATGAATCTGCTGACTAGAGTGAATAATTTCTTTGTTTTTAATTGATAACTTCGAGTCCCCGGTGTTACTGTAGAAGTTATGAATCGGGGCAGATCACTGAGTACTGATACACTGTCCTGAGCGCGGTCAGGGTTGGTTCGTTCCGGCGTTGATGTTTGTCATCGACCCCTCGTCAAGTGCTTGTCGCCATAAGAGGTGAATTGCCCGGGCAACGATGTCAACTGAGGGTTCCCTGAGACACGATGCCTCTACGTGGGTATCCACGCTTGACGCGTCTGGTGGCGGGTGGAAGTGTCGGTCGTCGGGCGGTGCTGAAAAGTCGTGCGGGTGGATATCCCACCGGAGGTTGCGCCCGGACGTATCCGAGTAGTGGATATTGTAGTCGCCCACCGTCGTCCATCGAACCGTGAATATGGTTGTATCTGCCTCCCCGATGCCGTACGGGATCGTGAGTCGGAGTTCTCGGGGGTTGAGTCGGTCATCGATTTCCCCTGAGGCCATCGGTTCGATGGCGGTGAACGCATCTCGAAACGCATCGAGTTTCGTCACGTCGATAGTGCCTCGAAGTGCGTGAGATTCACCGTCTCCATTATCGAAGTGCATCAGAGTGCTTCTGCGGCACCAGTGGGGTTTTCGACCGCGCTGAGTGCGAGCGCCACCTCAGCGAATGCGAGGTTCCGCCGCGTCGTTCGCCACTCCAGGAGCGTCTCTGCGTCGATATCCGCGTGGGATCGGACGGCGTCATCGGGCGAGGTAGCGCCGAACCGGTCGCCGTACTCTCGAAGCTCCTCGCGCATCTCCAGCACGCGTGTCGAGAGCGTATCAGTGTCCGTCTCGTCGAGGATACGCCGAGCCTGTTCGAGGGCGAGCGAGTCCGTGGACCGCTGATACAGCGTCCCCGTCGTGTCTGGCGACGCGGTCTCTGCTACGTAGCCGTGCTCGACAAGTGAGCGAAGGTGCTTGCGGGCTGTCTGCTCCGACGTGAGGGCGTTGTCGGCAACGGTCGCCGCGCTCATGGGCTCGTACGCCGTGCGCATCACTGACCGCACACGGTCGAACGGGCTGGTCTCACGTTTCCAGTCCTCTTTGGCGCGCTCGTTCACATCCTCGAACGCCGG
>LKMJ01000772.1_pt1 | contig 26226 bp, 18 predicted proteins | sample 643391 | NCBI WGS metagenome assembly LKMJ01 (sample SAMN04112250, study PRJNA286221) | soda lake metagenome | biome: soda lake; feature: Kulunda Steppe; material: water; isolation source: sample PL-Br10 brine of Picturesque Lake | place: Russia: Kulunda steppe | collected 2010-07 | reverse complement strand
GGCGAGCGTGGCGGAATGGCAGACGCGCTAGGTTCAGGACCTAGTGGGCTTTACGCCCGTGGAGGTTCAAGTCCTCTCGCTCGCACCAGGTAAACAAGGGGCTTAACGGGTTTTAGACATGCCTGGAAAGCCCCTAAATTATACCTTTTTGACACCAGTTTTAAATAAGACGAGGTTTCATGTTGTAATATATACTCCTTAATAGCAGGTTGTGTTGTATCTTTAATTAAGGCATCTTTAAATCACTCACTGCTGTTAAGATTATTGCTTTGCAACTTCTTTATGGTAAACTTAAAGCAGATAATTACTTTTGAAAGGGAGCGTTAATATGAAAATATTAGTATGTACGGATGGTTCGGAGCAAAGCCAAAAAGCCTTAGAAAAGGCTGCCGTAATCGCTGAAGGATGTAATGTTGATGAAGTAGCCATAATTTATGTTTATGAAGACAAATTGGATTTTTCTCCTTTAAGACACAATGGAGAATCGACCATAACAGAAGAAGACATAGAGCGATTTAGAAAGCTTAATGAGGAACATAAAGAAGAAAGGAAAAAGATCTTATCAGAAGCCTTAAAAATATTTGAAGGAAAAAATATCACCACGCGTACAATTTTTGAAGAAGGTCATCCGGCCCATACTATTGTTAATATAGGCTGCGATGAAGGATTTGACATGATTGTTGTCGGCAGCAGGGGGAGGGGTGGTTTGAAAAAAACGTTTCTGGGCAGTGTAAGCAGTGCTGTAGTTCAAGAAGCGAAAAATTGCAGTGTACTGACAGTAAAGTAAGAATTTAGGATGACAGCAGGTTGATTCTGATCGAGCGCTTTCCATTTTACAGCCACTGTTACCGGTGTCATTAACCCGGTTCTGCATTGTGGTTGTAAATTTATTTGAAGCATTCGACATTAAAAGGAATCCTTAACAGCCTAAAAAGTTTCGAAAGCGGGCCTAAATTAAACCTCTCACTAAGAATACTATCCCGATAAGCAATAATAATATCGAAATAGGGCCGGTTACGATCATAAACAGCTTGGAATCTGAAATTCGATGTGAACCAATCCAGGCAAAATCTGCAGGCCCTCTCATTACAGCACCCCAGTAGTTCAACGTGATACCACTTACAAGGGCCGCGCCGCCTAAACCCCAAAGAGCGCTGCCGGCAATCGCGCTGAGGATTATCCCAAAAACACCACCAAGCGGGCCGAGTGGAAGCAAATCAAAAAGCAGTAAGAGTCCTACGGCCAGGGCATAGGAAATTGGCGGCAAATCAAGTAAAAAAAAGGCAAAAGTAAAGACGGCAATTGATAATCCGAATAAGAGTAATTTACCAAACACTGTGTTTTCCTCCCATCATTTAATAGACCTGGTAGTATACCTGAATATTCTTTATTATGAATATGTAAAGCTCCTGCCTGTCTGCAGTATATGCTTTTTTCTGTCCTGGTATTACAGGCAAAGCTGATCGAAATAGGAAGCCGGTTACTTTCCAGATGGCGGGAAATCTTTAAGACAGGCGGTTAAAAAAATCGATGTGCTGAGCGGCGATAGCATCCCAGGTAAATTTTTCATAGACGGTTTTTAAACCGTTTTCAATAAGGTTTTTTCTTAAAGAATTATTTTTTAAGATCTTATCGATAGCCAAAGACATTTCTTCGGTGTTTTTCGGGTTAACGGTCATGGCGTCTTTATCATGATTAAGAAAATGCCTGATCCCACCAAGCGAGGTGACCACAACAGGAGTGCCGCAGGCCATAGCCTCGATTACTGTCATACCGAAGGGCTCAAAGCGGGAAGATAGAACAAAGACCCTGGCGTTGCGGTAATAAGGGGCCATCAACTCGTCGGGAACGTAACCTGGCAGTAAAACCCGGTCCTGCAGATTATAGCTTGTGGCTATCTCCATAAGTTCTTTTTTAAGATCGATTTCCGGCTGTTTTGGATTTTTGGAACCGCCGCCGATTACCAGGCAAAGGTCAGGATTTTCAGGAGCAAGAAGGGCAAAGGAGTGGACCAGTAAATCAAATCCTTTGTTATGATCTATCCGGGCCAGGGCCAGAATATAGTTTTCAGGCAGGCCTGTTTCAGGTTCGTTTTCTCCTTCCTGAAGCGGGTGAAAAACTTCTATATCCACTCCCGGAGGTATGATGACCATGTTTTCATTTTCAAAATCATAATAATGTTTGTAATTATCATACTCGGCCTGACTGGTCGCTGTAATGCCGCGGGCATGCTGAAAGATAACTTTTTCCCGGGCTATTCGCTCTTCAAAATGAAACATTTCTTCAGCTCCGCTAACATCCTTGAACCTTTCTTTTTTCCAGGCGCCCAGAGAATGAGAAGTATGCACAAACCAGTGGTTAAAGCGGGCTGCGATTTTCATGGCCACATAACCGGCATCCCAGTAATGTGAATGAAATATATCGTATTCCAGGCCGTTTTTGACAATATAGCGCTCCATATTATCCACCAGTTCATCCAGGACAGGCAACAGTTCTTCTTTCGGTATAAATTCGTCCGACCCGGCGGGTATCCGGACAACGCGCACATCTTCATTTACCGCTTCTTCCGGTAATCTTCCTTCAAAATTGCGGGTAAAAATATCGACCTTGTAACCTTCCCTCCGGGCCAGGGCCTTGGCCAGTTCAAGCACATATACCACCTGACCGCCCGTATCAGTTGCCCCGAGCAAAGGTTTGGGGTCAAAATATCCGTGCACACTTAACATAGCAACTCGTTTCATCGATTTATTAGCTCCTTTCTCTTCCATGGTGGATCATGATGGATGGATCATGATGGATGTTGAAATGTTTAACCGGTGCTCTGCAGCCGCCAGGGATGTGCTGTTTATACGGCATTTTCGTTTTCCGGCGGAGGTATGATAATATCTGCTAATTTTTTGTGTTCAGAAATGATCTCATGTTCAATAGAAAGTACTTTTTCCAGAAAAGCGGTTGCCGAATCCCGGGAGCGCGCCAGCCTGGACTTCTTTGTCTGCCGGTAATCGCGGTTGATGAAAGCTTTCAAATCAGCATTTTTCAAGATAGTGGTATATGTGCCTTCAACAATGACAACGGTAATCTCATCGACCGCAACAGTTTCCTCAGTAATACGGTCATCATCGAAAATTACCAGCGGCTTGGTAATAACAGCCGTGTCGCCTTTTTTTATGTCCGCAATATTTTTTTCAATGGTATCGAGTTTTACCTCCTGCGGGCCTACCCGGTTAATATTCTCCAATCTTTTATTATGGTTTGTTTTTGGCGGATACACAAAATAATCATCCTGCTGCAGTATTAGAGCATTATTCCCCGCATCGGCACAAAGTTCGGCGAGCACTGCCGCAGTTTCAGATTTTCCACATCCTGATTCGCCGGCAACTGTAACCACAACCGGTGTTTCCAGATCTTTTAGTTTTTCTTGCAGTATTTTAAAAATAACAGCAGCGCTTTTACGATGATATTCGGTTATGAGCAACTTGTCACCGATCATTTCCAGGCCCTCCGGGTGTAAAATTCATATTATACAAACAAATAATTAATTCAACTAGTTGGTGCAAAAACCCTTTTCTAAACGATACAAATTATTTATAGCCGTAAATATTTAACGCAGAACAAATTCATAATATTGCGGTTGCATTGCCGGCCGGCAATTGCTACGATATACTACAGGTTGTAAAGATATTATATGTGGTGATGGATAATTATAGCTTTTTCCACAGCAGCATGGAAATCATGTTAATTTGCAGGGTATCAACGAAAACCGGCGAATATAATAAGTAAACGAATTTAGATCATTTGGGTGGTTTATTGGATAAATCACCCATTAATATGGAGGTCAGTATGAGCAGTGAAGCTGTAATAGTCAGTGCGTTTAGAACTGCGGTAGGAACTTTCGGCGGTTCGTTGAAAAGCACAAGCGCGGTCAAACTGGGCAGCCTGGTTATAAAAGCTGCCCTTGAAAAATGCGGCATTAAGCCGGAGCAGGTTGATGAGGTGTTGATGGGCTGTGTTCTTCAGAGCGGGCTGGGGCAAAATGTCTCCCGCCAGGCAGCTTTGAAAGCAGGTTTGCCGGTAGAAGTACCGTGTACGACCATTAATAAAGTTTGTGGTTCAGGCTTAAAAAGCATCACTACAGCCGCAACAGCAATTGCGGCCGGTGAAGCTGATATCATTGTCGCCGGTGGAACAGAAAATATGAGCGCTTCGCCTTATGCCCTTACAGGCGCCCGCTGGGGCCAGCGAATGGGAGATGCCAGTGTTGCTGACTTGATGATTAAAGATGGCTTGAACTGCGCTATGGGCGATTATCATATGGGAATAACAGCGGAAAATATAGCCGAAAAGTATGCTGTTACAAGAGAAATGCAGGATAAATTTGCCCTGGCCAGCCAGGAAAAAGCTCATGCGGCCATCAAGAATGGTCGTTTCAAAGAAGAGATCGTTCCGGTTTTAGTGCCGCAGCGCAAAAAAGATCCGCTCGTTTTTGAAGTAGATGAACACCCGCGGGTGACTTCAGCGGAGGCCCTGGCTAAACTTCGCCCGGCTTTCAAGAAAGACGGGACGGTAACAGCCGGGAATGCTTCTGGAATTAACGACAGTGCGGCTGCGGTGCTGGTTATGAGTCTCGAAAAAGCATCCGCATTGGGCTTAAAACCACTGGCTCGTATCCGCAGCTACGCTTCGGCTGGAGTTGATCCTTCTTTAATGGGAACCGGACCGATTCCGGCTACCAGCAAAGCTCTCACCCTTGCAGGCTGGTCAGTCGATGATTTAGACCTGGTTGAAGCCAACGAAGCCTTTGCCGCCCAGGCTCTGGCGGTGATAAAAGAGCTGGCATTTGATCCGGACAAAGTAAATGTTAACGGGGGAGCGATTGCCCTTGGCCACCCGATTGGAGCCAGCGGAACAAGAATATTAGTGACCTTGCTGCACGAAATGATTAAAAGGGAGTCAAAGCGTGGTTTGGCGACCCTTTGTATCGGCGGGGGTCAGGGTATCGCCTGCACTGTTGAAAGAGTTTAATAACAAGGAGGTTGCTTAATAGTGGCATTAGATATGAAGGGTAAGGATATTATTTCAATTCATGATCTTAGCCGGGAAGCAATAGATCAGATTCTTGCTACAACCGAAATTCTTAAAATGAAGCAAAAACTCGGTGAGCTGTACCACCCATTAAAAGGCAAGACCATGGGGATGATTTTTCAAAAATCATCAACCAGGACCAGGGTGTCTTTTGAAGTGGGCATGTGGCAGCTGGGTGGTTATGCCTTGTTTTTAAGCGCTAATGATTTACAGCTTAAGCGTGGTGAAACTATTGCCGATACGGCCAGGAACCTGAGCCGATACCTCGATGGTGTTATGATTCGTACTTACTCCCACCAGGATCTAGTTGATTACGCCGAGTACAGTACGATCCCGGTCATTAATGGTTTGACCGATTTACTGCATCCATGCCAGGTTCTTTCTGATATATTTACAATCAAGGAAAAGAAACAAGTCCTGGAAGGTCTTAAGCTTGCCTATATCGGCGATGGTAACAATATGGCCCATTCCCTGATGTTTGGGACGGCAAAGACGGGTATGCACATTACTATTTGTTCTCCTTCCGGTTTTGAACCGGATCCCGAAATAACGCGATTATCGAGGTTGGATGCCGCCAAGACAGGAGCAACTATTACTATTGAAGACGATCCTTTTCAAGCGGTTCAAAAAGCTGATATAATTTATACTGATGTCTGGACCAGCATGGGCATGGAGGATGAACAAGAACAAAGGATGCAAAGCTTCTCCCGCTACCAGGTTAATGGGGCTTTGCTTGAAAAAGCGAAAGAAGATGCTTTGGTTATGCACTGCCTTCCTGCCCACCGGGGCGAAGAAATCACCGATGAAGTTGTTGACGGTCCCCGCTCCATTGTTTTTGACCAGGCTGAAAACCGGCTGCATCTTCAAAAAGCGATTATGGCGCTGGTAATTTAATAATCTTACCGTTAAAGTAATTTTCAACAGCATTTAAAAGTGAGAGGTTGTTATGACGAAAAAAGAACAAGCTATTATACCTGCAATCAAAATCGGTCTTGATATCGGCGTTTTTTCTGCCAAGGGAGCACTGATCGAAAATGATAAAATTAAGAAAGTTAAATTCCCGACTGCGGGCCGTCCCGTTGAAGCGGCCAAGCGGTGTATTGACGAACTTGTCGGCGAAAAAAAGGATTATAAAACAGTCGGGATAGGTGTGATGGGCCAAAACTCAAAGCTGGTCGCTGAAAGCCTTGGTCTTAACCCTTTGCTGGAAATCGAAGCTCTACAGGCCGGCCTTTATCATCTGAATGTTAAAGCCGATTATGTTTTGTCACTGGGTCATGAAAACATACATTATCTTGAGCTGGACGAACAGGGCCAAATCAGCTACTTCAGCCGTAACGGGCAATGTGCAGCCGGCAGCGGTTCTTTTTGGTACCAGCAGGCAACCAGGATGGGTTATAACGATCGTGAACTGGCGGAAATTGCAGTAGAAGCGGAATCGGCGGTTCCTATATCGGGCCGCTGTGCTGTTTTTGCCAAATCGGACATGACTCATGCTATCAACGAAGGAGCAACTCAAAGCGCAGTTTCGGCCGGAATGGGCAGGGCCCTGGTAGAAAACGTGGTGACCAGCGTGGCCCAAAACCGTTTCCAGGGTCCCGGCTTGCTTCTTGCCGTCGGGGGAGTGGCTAACAACCGGGCAGTTATTAAATACCTGGACGAGTTTGTGCGCAGGGAAAATATTACCTTGTCGATTCCTGAAGATCATGAGTATATCAATGCTATCGGTGCTGCCGTTAAAGGCGTCCCCATGAATTCATCGTCTATATTTAATAAAGAATTTGCAACTCCCCGATACGAGCCGGAATCCCCGCTGCCTCCGTTAAAACCGGAGCAGGTCTGTTACCTCGAAGATAATCCGTTTACCGGTAAATATGATCTTACCCGGGTTTACCTCGGCGTAGACTGCGGATCTGTATCGACAAAATGTGTCCTGATTGATAACTGCGGACGACAAATTGGTGGTGTTTACCTGCCGACAACCGGACGTCCGGCCCTGCAGGTCCTTGAACTGATGAAGCAGGTAGAAGATAAATATGGTTCCTTGATTGGCAGCGTTCCGATAGTGGCCTGCACAACCGGTTCAGGGCGGTTTTTGTCCCAAAAAATATTAAATGCGGAGTACGCCGTTGACGAAATTACCTGCCAGGCAGAAGGCATCAAAAATATTTTCAGAGATGAAGACAGCCTGTCGATTATTGAAATTGGCGGTGAAGACTCCAAATTTATTCAGCTGCATGACGGGATACTTTTCGACTACAACATGAACCCGGTCTGTGCTGCCGGAACCGGTACTTTTTTGGAAAACCTGGCTGAACTGCTCGGGATTAAAATTAAGGAAGAGTTTTCCGCAAAAGCTTTTGCAGCCAATTATGCAGTTGATCTCGGCGATATCTGCACTCTTATCTCCCAGTCAATCCTGGCCTCTGCTTCGGCCAGGGGTCTCGCCCTGAATGAACAATTAGCCAGCCTGGCCTACTCCTCGGCACAAAACTATCTCAGTAAAACAGTGGATAAGCGGCCTTTAACCGGGAAAATTGTTTTTGCCGGCGCCACTGCTAAAAACCATGCGTTGGCCGCTGCGCTTGCGGCCATATGTGAAAAAAACGTCTATGTACCCTCTGAGCCGGAGTTAACCGGCGCGCTTGGCAGTGCCCTGGTGGCCAGGCAGTTTCATCAGCGGGGGCAAGAAAGCAATTATTCATTTCGGGATTTAGCGGCGGTTAGCAAGTTTAACAACAGTAAAAAACCCTGTAAGGCAGAATGCAAGCATGAACATAATTGTGTGCTTAATGTAATCAGCTTTAATGATGGCAACAAGTTTATTTATGGTGACCGCTGTGGACGCTATTCCGGTATTGAAAAAAAAGAAGAACAGACCGGATTGCCCGATTATGCAGCAAAACGAAAGGAAATACTTAACCGGGCTGCAGGAGAAAGTATAAGCCAGGGTCCCCGGGTCGGAATTGCCCGCTGCGGCCTTTACTTTGATTATTTTCCTTTCTGGGCTGCTTTTTTACGCAAACTGGGCTGTTCTGTGGTGCTGTCTGAAGAAACAAGCGCAGAAACCCTGCACAAGGGTAAAATAATGCTTGATTCAGAAATGTGTTACCCGATGAAAGTAATTATCGGTCATTACCAGGAACTGAAAGAAAAAGATCTCGATTTTATTTTTCTTCCGGAAGTGGTGAACACAGAAGAACTGCCCTGGGCTCCCCAGTGGCCCCGTTCTTTTGTTTGCCCTTTGCTCCAAACATTACGGGGCACGGTGGAAAATTCGATAAGCCTCGAACCGGAAAGAGTGCTTTATGCCCAGCTTAATTATATAGATGGTTATGAGGGTATCAAAGAACAGCTGGAGCCGCTGGCAAAAAAAATTCTCGGCGCAAATTACAGAAAAGAACTGGTAGAGGATGCAGTACAGGAAGCCTACAGCGCCCAGGATTACTTCCGGAAAGGCATTGTTTCTGCCGGACAAGCAATGTTTGAAGATCTTAAGCACAACCGGGATTCGGCGGCAGTGGTATTTTTAAGCCGAAGCTATACGCTTTACGATGAATTTATATCGAAAAAATCGATGCGTTATGCCCGGCAGAGCAAGTTAATGGCTGTTCCGCACGAATTTTTTACGATATATCTGCAGGCGTGGTATACAGGTGAAATTAACTCTCCATATCTTGATCCTTATCGAGATGAATTTAAAGCTTACCTTGAAGAGCATGTTAACCGAATGGAAAATATTTACCCGGCACAGCTGCAAAAAATACTTTCATCAGTTATCCTGGTTAATTTCCTGAACAGTAAATCTGAAGAAACCGGTTTGCCGCAAATTAATATGATCTTTTTAGATCCTTTCAAATGCGGGCCCAATGCAATGCTGCGCCACTTTTTGAATGATATGACCAGCTATCTGCGCCTGACGCTCGATGAACATACTGCGGCCGCGGGCATGATTACCAGGCTCGAAGCTTTCAGGAATACCTGTCTGTCCAAAGAAGAGATCCACGCACCGGTTATGCATTCATCTGCTACACGCAGGATTGACCAAAATGACTGGAATAAAATACTAATTCCCGAACCCACGCTTCACTCTGATGTTTTTGCGGCAATGTTCAGGAGTCGCGGGATCGAAGCCGAGGTTTTACCGCGGGGTAAGGGCGGTGATCTTTCGTTGGCTCAACGCGTTGTTAACGGAGAGGAATGCCTGCCCTTTATCCAAAACCTGCAGGATTATTTGCAGTACCTGCAGACAAACGGTGGCGGTGATAATGGCGAAGTATTCTTTCAGGGCTGGGCCTGCGGTCCCTGCCGCTACGGCCTTTATGCTCCGGCACAGTCCCTGGCCGTTAACAGGGCCGGTTTCGGTGAACGTAAAGTGTGCGCCATAAAATTTTCTGATATAAGCAAACGCTGTGGCTACACGTTCGTGGTCGGTATTTATAACGCTATGCTGGTCATGGATCTGCTCTATAAAATGCTGCACAAGGTTCGACCCTACGAATTGGAACCGGGCGCAGCCGAGAAACTTTTTAATCATTACAGCAGTAAACTTTTTGATCTGCTGGAAAATTACAAACTTCCGCTGACCAGCCTGGTAAGTGGAAGTTACAGAAAACCGCTCGAAAAACTGGTCAAGGAAGCGGCGGATGATTTTGGGCGCGTGCCGGTCGATAATACCGTAAAACCGAGGATTTTGCTCGGCGGTGAATTTTACGTGCGTATTGATGATCGCTGTAACCAGGCGGTAATCAAAAAAATAGAGGAGGCCGGAGGCGAGGTTTGCCTTGCCCCGACGACTGAAATATTTAGCTATACCATTTATATTGATTATCATGAGGCCCTGCAGGCATTTAAATTGAACCGCAGAGCCGCCGACTATATTAAGCAGGCCCTTTATTCCATCCTGAGCAAAATAGCGCATCGTGACGAAGTTGCCCTGGAAAACGCAGCCGGGCCGCTGCTTGAAGACCTGCATGAACCTGCACCCTGGGAGATTATGGAGCACGCCGTAAAATATGTTTCCAGGCATTACGGCGGTGAACCGCCGATGACGATCGGGCGTTCTGCTGCTTTTGCCCAACGGGACCGGGTTACAGGGGCCATCTTTGTCGCCCCGTTTACCTGTATGCCCAGTTCAGTGGTCGAAGCGCAGCAAAGACCTTTGCAGGAAGAACTGGGTATTCCGGTAGTTACCATTTACTACGACGGAAAAGAAAATACCAACCGCGACGAGTTGGTCGAAGGACTGGTCTTTCAGGCCCGGCAGAAACTTAACGGCGATCGGCCTGCTCCAGGCAGACAACATCCGCGACCCTGATCGCCCGGCACCGGCCGGATTCTGCAGCCAAAATGATTGTGCCGGTTGCCGGGTCGCCGCGCAGGGGTATACCGCTGTATGCCTGCCGCCCGTTTTCAGTTAAGACGGTAATGGTGATGGCTTGTTTATTTGCGAGAGCCTGTTCAAGAATTTGCTGCCGCTGCTCCTGCTCCTGTTCATCGGGAACAGGACGGCGGTGTTTTTGATCCCAGCGGCTTTTTGCGTCATGGCGCTGCAGGCTGCCGCGGTGTTCGGGCAGCATCATTTTACTGCAGCTAAACTGTTGATTAAACTTTCGGCTCACGAGTCATGTCCTCCGATCTTTTCGGACCGTTGGAAAAATTGTGCGCCCGGCGTTAGTGAGGAGGCCCGGAAGATGCTGGTTTTACCGAAACGTTCACGCACCCGGTCAACTGCCCCGGTTAAAATCTCTTCCTGCTCGCAGCGCTCGGAGAACCTGATCTGCAGTTGACGGTAAACGGTCAGACCGGTCAAGCTTATACCGACCGCGCGGAGCGGTTTTCTGTCCCAGTGCTTGCGGAAAACCCGGAGCACTGTCGGGTAAATATCCATGACCGAGGCGGTCGCCTCCGGCAGTTTTTTCTGGCGCGCGAAACCGGTCGGGTGATCGAAGTCGGACCCTTTGCAATAAAGGTGGACAGTGGATCCTATTTTCCCCTGGCGGCGGGTTCTGAAGCATACTTCCTCGGTCATTTCCAGTAACACCAGTTCGATCTCCTCCTGTTTCCGGTAGTCCCTGGGCAGGGTCGCCGTATGGCCGACCCCTTTTTGTTCATGAATCGCCTCCGGCTGAACAGTGGAATGATCGATGCCGTGAGCATTGAGCCAGAGGACTTCTCCGTTTATGCCCCAGCGCCGGCGGAGCATTTCCCGCGGCAGCCCGGCCAGGTGGCCAATGGTCCGCACACCAATACGGTAAAAGTTGCGTTCCATGCGGTGGCCAACACCGAAAAGAGAGCCGACCGGCAGGTTCCAGGTGCAGGGGGCATAGTTGGCGCTGTTCAGCTCAAAAAAAGCATCCGGGCTTTTTTTGGCAAAGCAGTCACAGGCCATTTTAGCCTGGAGCAGGTTTTCACCCATGCCGATGCGGCAGCGTATCCCGGTTTCTTCCCAAACCTGCCTGTTCACAGCCGCGGCGATTGCTTCCGGTGGGCCGAAAATATTTTCCAGGCCGGTAAGATCAAGAAACTGTTCATCGATAGAATAAGGGAGGACCCGGTCGGTGAACTGCTCAAAGATCCTGGTTATGTGCAGTGAATAGTCAATATAGGTCTGCATATGGGGATGGATAAAAATAACCCAGGGGCACATGCGCCTGGCTTCCCAGGCCGGCTGCCCGGTTTTAATCCCAAAGGCCTTGGCCTCGCGGCTGGCGGCAAGGATTATTCCATGACGCAAAGCAGGATCACCGCAAACAGCAACCGGCTTACCGCGTAAAGAAGGGTTACAGCTTGTTTCTACGCTGGCATAAAAGGATTCCATGTCGGCCAGAAAAATAACTTTTGCGCGCATGATAACCAATCACCTGTTTTGCGAACTAGTGTTTGCATGACTTATTATACACCCCCGCCGATAAAAAGAAAAGAGGAAATTACGAACTCATGTTTAACGCTTTCTGCTTATTTTCTGACAAATCTTCTGGTTAATCCGGATAAGCGTAAAGCAGGCGTTTTTTTTACAAATATCAATACAAATTAGACTGCATCTATTATAATTAATAGTAACGGATCTGCCTGTCATGATACTGTTCTTGACAAAAAGAAATCGTAAGCCACAAATTACCAGACCTGTTTGCCGGTTAATCCGGAGTTGATAATTATCCGCTTCTGCTGTTTTTGGTGGTGGACGAGCTGCGCTAAAAGAGATAATAAGTGGATAATAATTGAAGGAGATCTTTTGAAATGAAACACCTGTCAATTGACCGTTCTTTAGTCATAAATGTTCCGGCTATCATCGCTTTCTACGGGGCCGGCGGAAAAACCACGCTGATGTTAAAACTTGCCAATGAAATGACTGCCTTGGGGCATAAAGTTCTCCTGACCACTACAACTAAGATATTTAGCCCACCGGAAATACCTCTTTTTTGCGATCATAATATTGAACACAAGGTTCAATCATTGCAAGAGCATTTTAAGCACAGCGATACTGCGGTTCTTGGCAAAAAAATGCTTCCCGGCGGGAAAATAGAGGGCCTGGAGCCTGCTTCTATTGAATACCTGCGTAATAAATTAGCGGTATCGGTTCTTGTCGAAGCCGACGGAGCGAAAAAAATGCCGATCAAGGGCCATGCTGCCTATGAACCGGTGCTGCCGGCGTCTTCAGATTTGATCATTTCCTTAATTGGCGCTGACGCTCTTGGTGCCGCTTTAACTCCAGCTTCTGTTCACCGCCTGAAAGAATATTTACAGGTCACCGGCGCTGAAGAAGGAGACTTGATTACTGAAAAGCTAATTGCCGATACTTTCAAGCATATGTTCAGGATTGGCCGTAACCAGGCGCCCCGGGCCCGGATCTTTTCTGTTCTTAATAAAGCTGACTTGCTGCAAAAACCCGGACCGAGCGCACTAAAAATAGCTAAATTTTTATGTAAAGAGCATAATCGTCCTGAACGCTTTCTACTTACCGAGGGAACCGGCCTTAACCCGGTTACAATAACATTAAACTTAGATCCAGAAGAACATTTTGCTTCCGTTTCGTGCGTAGTCCTGGCCGCGGGTGAATCTTCCCGTATGGGCCGCGCTAAGCTTTCACTTCGGTCGGGAAATAAAACAATACTGGAACAAACTCTTACCCAGGCCGCCGGTTCCGGACTCAAAGATATCGTGGTTGTAACCGGCCCTGAAAGTCCCTGCTCGGAAACAATTAAAGCAAGCGGGTTTAAACTGGTTGAAAACCCAATTTACAAAACCGGTATGGCCAGCTCTTTAAAGGCCGGACTGAATGCGGTTGATATAACAGCGCAGGGAGTTATTTTCGCCCTGGCCGATCAACCGCAGGTGCCCTCAGAAATATACAGCTCGCTTTATAAAAAGTATAACACTCATCTTTCGTTATGCACTTTCCCGGTCTATAGGGGCCAAAGGGGCAATCCGGCTCTTTTTGACCGGCGGTTATGGCCGGACTTAATGAATCTGTCCGGTGATCAAGGGGGAAGAGCAGTACTAAATAATTTAAGAGACGATCAGATTGACTGCATTGAAACTAACACCCCGGCAGTGCTTTTAGATATTGACAGCCCGGAAGATTATTTGTTCTATTTAAGTTATTTAGCGAGCTCCCAGTTATTCTGATTATATAAGTTTAGCAAAGGATTGTGTAACGCCTGCGAGATTCAAAAGCGGACACTAAAAGTAAATAATATGTATTTTTTTGCAAGATCGGTATAAAACCGTTTGTACTTATCGGAAACCTGTTCAATTGCTCTAAATGGGTTTTTATGGGAAATATTAATTTGACTCCAGGCGACTGTAGTGGTATACTCACAAGGTGGATATTTCCCATTTTAAAGACGTTTACCGGGTGAAACAGGATAAAATGTTTAACTTAATTATGATCTCAGCCACTACAAAGTATCGAATATTTTAACGAAGAAAAAAGCCATTATATGGGCTTTTTTTCTTCCCGCTGCAAACTGCTGATGACCAGCAACTGTATCTTTAACCTGCAGTGAATTGTTGGTAAAACATTTTTTAGTAAAACTTTTGATCAAACAACGTTAGTAAATGATATAAATGAAGGAGATTACATATGGCAGATAACACCACCGGCAAGGTAGAAGTATACGGTATTGGTAACCCGTTGATAGATGTGCTTGCCCATGTAAGCGAAGAGGAGATCCTGGAACTCAAGCTGGATAAGGGAAAAATGACCTTAATTGATACTGAGCGGGGCAACAATATATTGAATTATCTTAATGACCATGAAAAGATTTATGCTTGTGGCGGTTCAGCGCCAAATACAATGATCACCCTCACTGCTCTTGGGATTCAGACCGCACTGGCCGGAATGGTTGGTAATGATGAGCTGGGAACTATTTACTGTACACGCCTCGGAGAAAAAAACGTTATATCTGATTTATCAAGTTGCCCGGGAGACACGGGTAGCTGTATAGTGCTGGTTACTCCTGATTACGAACGGACGATGAACACACGGCTTGGAGTATGCCAAGAATTTAGCCCCGATCATGTCAACCACAGCTTAATAACCGATGCCGGCTATTTATATTTTACCGGTTACATGTGGGACACCGAGAACCAAAAAAATGCATTAGCGGCTGCTATTAAAACCGCACGACAAGCAGGAACCAAAGTGGTTTTTGATCTGGCCGATCCGTTTGCTGTAAAACGGCATTACGATGATTTTCTTGACCTTATAAAAGACAGTGTGGATGTGCTGCTGGCAAATCGCGAAGAAGCGCGTTTACTTTTGGGTTACGATGATCCTGAAAAAGCTTCAATAGATCTGGCAAAAAATAATGTGATTGCTGCAGTGAAAAATTGTGCTGACGGATCGTGTATCGGGTGTATTGACGGAACGTGTATCCTTGTCGATGCCTATAAAGTTGATGCCGTGGACAGTACCGGCGCCGGCGATAACTATGCAGCAGGTTTTTTATATGGTTTAATCAAGGGTTATTCTTATGCTGATGCCGGTAAGCTGGCTTCATATATTGCGGCGCAAATTGTGAAACAGACCGGGGCCCAGTTTGATCAGAAAAGCATTCAAAGCGTACGTAAAGCCATTGCCGAAGGCTATTGGCAGTAAGATTATTACTTATCCGGGAGGGACAAATTATTAAAATGAATGAAAAAAAGAAACTGGATTACAAGGTAGCAGATTTAAACCTGGCTGCCTGGGGCAGAAAGGAAATTGAAATAGCGGAAAAAGAAATGCCGGGATTGATTGCCACCCGCGAAAAATATTCCCGGGAAAAACCGCTAAAAGATGTCCGGGTGACCGGAAGCCTTCATATGACTATTCAAACTGCGGTTTTAATCGAAACATTAGTGGAACTCGGCGCCGATGTGCGCTGGGCAAGTTGTAATATATTTTCAACCCAGGATCACGCCGCTTCTGCAGTTGTTGTCGGCCCGCCAGAAAAAGGTGGAACAGTTGATGATCCGAAGGGGACACCTGTATTTGCCTGGAAAGGTGAAACTCTGGAAGAATACTGGTGGTGCAACCTGCAAGCCCAGGTTTGGCCGGATGGTTCCGGGCCGCACCAGATAGTCGATGACGGCGGTGATGCCACACTGCTTATCCACCGGGGCTATGAGGCTGAGAAGAACCCCGCGATGCTTGACGAGCCGACCTCGAATCAAGAACTGCAGGCGGTAAATAGTTTGCTGAAAAATATGCTTGCCGAAAATCCCCGGCACTGGCACACAATTATCCCTGATATTCGTGGTGTAAGCGAGGAAACAACAACCGGCGTAAACCGCCTTTACCAGATGGAGAAAAACAAGACGCTTTTATGCCCGGCTATTAATGTCAATGATTCAGTGACCAAGGGTAAGTTTGACAATATTTACGGCTGTCGTGAAAGCCTGCTAGACGGTATCAAACGGGCAACAGACGTTATGATTGCCGGAAAAACAGCCTTTGTAGCCGGTTTTGGTGATGTGGGCAAAGGTTCGGCAGAAGCGCTGGATGCTTTCAAGGCCAAGGTGCTGGTTTCAGAAGTTGATCCGATTTGCGCTCTGCAGGCGGCTATGGCCGGTTATTCAGTGGTTACCATCGAAGACGCCCTGCCCGATGCAGATATTTATGTAACAGCTACCGGAAACAGGGATGTGATTAGAATCGAACACATGGAAAAGATGAAAGACCAGGCCATAGTGTGTAACATTGGTCATTTTGACAACGAGATCCAGGTTAATGAACTGGAAAACTTTCCGGGAATTAAAAAAGTTAATATTAAACCCCAGGTCGATCAATTTATATTTCCGGATGGACATAGTATAATCTTGCTTGCTGAAGGACGCCTGGTTAACCTTGGCTGCGCAACCGGCCACCCAAGTTTTGTGATGTCCAACAGCTTTACCAACCAGGTTCTGGCCCAGATCGATCTGGCTAAAAACGAGCGTGAGTGCGTCGTCCACCGTCTGCCCAAGGAGCTCGATGAAGAAGTGGCCCGCTTGCACCTGGAAAAAATCGGCGCCCGGTTGACCAGGATGAATAAAGACCAGGCTGATTATATCGGTAAACAAGTAGAAGGTCCTTTCAAGCCGGATCATTACCGTTACTAAAAATAGAAATTAAAAATATGCCGTAAAATATTAATATGCCGGGGAAAAATCCCCGGCATTTCTGATAGTGCGTCCGGCATGGGCGTTAACCTGGCGGTGAAAATTCGCTGTGCGCATGGCAGTGGGAAACACTGGCTGAGGGCAAGGATGTCTGCTGTGAGGCGGAAGCTGGTATCGAAATTTTATTGCCTCAGCTTTTTAGCGCACCGGTTTGCTTCAAAATAGATCTTTTCCTCATCAAGCGTCAAGAAAGCTCCCTTATCATACAATATTTTACCGTCAACCAAAACTGTTTCTACATCACCGGCAGAAGCGGAATAAACTATATTGGCTATCGGATCATTATGAGGCTGCAGATGCGGTTTTTTAAAATCAAGAACCGCGAGGTCGGCTTTTGCTCCTTCTTTCAGGACACCGATGTTATCCATGTTGAGCGCTTTTGCTCCTCCGCAGGTTGCCATAGCAAAAGCCTCGTTAGCGGTAATATAGGTCGGATCTTCATACAGCCCCTTTTGAAGCAGGCTGGAAAGCCTGATTTCTTCAAACATATCCAGGTTATTATTGCTTGCGGCGCCGTCTGTGCCCAGGCCTACACTGGCCTTTTTATCTTGCAATTTTTTTAACGGGGCGATACCGTTACCCAATTTAAGGTTACTGCCGGGATTATGAGAGATCCCCACTTTTTTTGAAGCCAATATTTCAATATCATCATCTGTGAGATGCACGCAGTGAGCAGCCAGTACCGGCCTTTCAAAAAATCCGAGATCATCCATTAAAGCAACCGGTGTCTTGTTGTACATTTTTAATGATTCATTGACTTCATGCCTTGATTCGGATAAATGGATATGGATCAGGGTATCTAAGTGCCCGGTTTCGTTTAAGACTCTTTTTAAAAATTCTGGAGGGCAGGTATAGATGGCATGAGGACCGAGGATCGGTTTTACGCGCCCGCCGGTTTGATCCTGCCAGTTCTCAATAAAATAGATAGCGTCTTCCAGGCTGTTGAAACCTTCACTGCTGTTTTCGGCGCCGATAAATACCTGGGAGAGTAATGCTCTTATGCCACCTTCCTGGCAGGCCCGGGCAGTCTCATCCATGTAGTAATACATATCAACAAACGTAGTGGTCCCGCCACGGATCATTTCCAGCAGGGCCAGGGAAGTGCCCCAAAATACATCTTCTTCAGTAATTTTTGCCTCGGCGGGAAATATTTTTTTTGTCAGCCATTCCATCAGGGGAAAGTCATCGGCATAACTGCGAAACAGGCTCATCGCCGCATGATTATGCAAGTTAATTAATCCGGGTATTACTACTTTTCCTTCACCGGGAAGTGTGATCAAATTTTCATCTCGAACAATTATTTCCGGTGCGATAGATTTGATTAGATCGTTTTCAATTAAAACATCTCCCGAATCAAGAATATCGTTATTCTCATTCATGGTAACAACGGTGGCATTTTTGATTAACACTTTGGAAGTCACAATTACCCTCCTTAGAATATTGCTGCAGTCGTTTCAGCGGTAACCGTTTAACGAGCGTAATGAGGTAGAAAAACCTATATTTTTCAAAGCAATTTATTGTTTACAAACATTAGCGGGTTGGGAGCACGTCCCATCCAGTTTAATTGGAAGGATAAAAAGCAGGCGGCAAAATAACCGGGTTTTATAATGATCTACAGGTATTTTAATCAGAGATTATCAAAGTTGTCAAGAGGCTCAAAATAGCAATTATGTTCGCTGCTTTTAAGATATAACTGAAAGTGATCACGGCCCGGCTGCATGACCGGCAACCCGGGTGAAAGAAAAGGCACTTTTTATTGCGCACAAACCCCGCATATTTTTCCGCACAAAAAAAGGGGTTTCAAGATTTTTACAAACCCTGAAACCCCTTTGTTTACTGGTGAGCCATCCAGGTCTCGAACCTGGGACACCCTGATTAAAAGTCAGGTGCTCTACCAACTGAGCTAATGGCCCGTTTTTGGTGGAGAGGACTGGATTCGAACCAGTGAAGGCGAACGCCAGCAGATTTACAGTCTGCCCCCTTTGGCCAACTTGGGTACCTCTCCACGTCTCTTCATGGAGCCGACGAAGGGACTCGAACCCCCAGCCTGCTGATTACAAATCAGCTGCTCTTCCGTTGAGCTACGTCGGCGAAACATTCATTTCTAAAAGCATTATATAGTATAGCTTATTTTATAATACACGTCAACACATATGCAGGAATTTCATGTTCATTGCTCGAAGATTCTTAAGCAGAAAAACAAAAATTTATTTTCGTTTTTTCGATTTTAAGGAGGTTGGTTATGGAGGATGTAAAGACAGCTGTTATCGGGGGATCCGGTGTTTACAAGCAATCTTTTATAAAAGATGAGCGCGAAATAAACGTTGATACGAAATTTGGCCCGGTAACTGTAAAGCAAGGAATTTACAATGGGGGCATAGTTTATTTTATGGCCCGCCATGGCGGAGGGCATACAGTACCCCCGCACCTGGTTAATTACCGGGCAAACATTGCCGCCTTAAAAAAACTCGGAGTTGATGCCGTTCTATCCACAGCAGCTGTCGGAACTCTTCGTCATGATATGCCGCCCGGCAGCATTGTAATTATTGACCAGTTTATTGATTTTACAAAACAGCGGGCACTGACCTTTTATGAGGGTGAAGAAGGCTTTGTGGTCCATATTGATTTCTCAGAACCATATTGCCCTGAAATTAGATCGGCCATGCTCAAAGCCGGGACAAAAGTCGGCCAACAGCTGATTGACGGCGGATGCTATATATGCAGCGAAGGCCCCCGATTGGAAACCCCTGCTGAAATCGGGATGTTTAAGAACTGGGGCGCCGATGTGGTGGGAATGACCAACGTTCCGGAAGTGATCCTGGCCCGTGAAGCCGGTCTGTGTTATGCAACTATTGCCCTGCCGACTAATTATGCTGCCGGAATTACCGCAAAGCCCGTGCGCCATGAAGAAGTTCTGGAAACAATGGAAAATAACCGGCCCGAACTGGAGAGGCTGCTTGCCGCTTGTATCGATGAAATAAAACCCGGGCATTATTGTAAATGCAAGGATGCCGGTAAATACTGGCCCAAGGAGTAATCGAACATAGATGAACAAGGAAAACGAACTGCTTACCTTGTACTGGAAAGATAATCAACTCTACATCCTGGATCAAAGGCTGCTCCCGCACAAAATTGAGTACCGCATTTGCGGCGCTTGTTCCGATGTAGTTGATTTAATCTGCAGCATGTCTGTTCGCGGAGCGCCGGCAATCGGAATCAGCGCCGCTTTCGGAATGGCTGTCGCCGCCCGGGAGGCCCAGGCGAAAGGCTATAACTCAAGTCAAATGCGTTCATTCCTTAAAAATGCAGCTGATAAATTGTTTCAATCAAGGCCTACAGCGGTAAATCTATCCTGGGCTCTGGATAAAATTGATAAATGGCTTGCCCGACATGGTGATGCAAATCCGGATCAGATCGTTGAAGGCTTGACCCGGCAGGCCCAAATAATACTGAAAGAGGATTTGGAAAACAACCGCCTGATTGGTATAAAAGGCGCCGGTTTAGTCCCGCCTAAAGCTTCAATATTAACCCATTGCAATGCCGGCGCCCTGGCCACCGGCGGATACGGCACTGCCCTGGGCGTAATACGCGCTGCAGTAGAAAAAGGCAAGGAGATTCACGTGTTTGTGGACGAAACCAGGCCTCTTTTCCAGGGAGCACGGCTTACCGCCTTTGAACTGGTTCATGAAGCTATCCCGGCGACCCTGATTACCGATAATTGTGCCGGTTACCTGATGAGCCGGGGTAAAATCGACCTGGTTGTAGTGGGAGCTGACCGCATTGCCGGTAACGGAGATACCGCCAATAAAATTGGAACCTACTCCCTGGCTGTGCTGGCCCGTTACCATGACATTCCCTTTTATGTGGCGGCTCCGCTTTCGACCATCGATTTGTCCCTTTCTTCAGGAAAGGAAATTATTGTAGAAGAACGCAACCGAAGCGAGGTGACCCACTTTTGCGATTGCAGTATTGCTCCGGAAACAATCGAAGTTTATAACCCGGCTTTTGATGTGACCCCGGCTGAATTGATCAATGCGATCATAACCGAACGAGGCGTGGTAAACAATCCTGACCGGGAAAAGCTTTATAATCTTTTTGCTAAGGTTTAAAATATAGACAGCCGTTTTTTTAACTGTTGACAAAAATTGATGCGCCGGGGCGCTTTCCCGTGCCTGCCGGCAGTATGAAGGGAGATAAGAATAATAAATAACAGTATGGAACAGACCCATATCTTGATAACCAACGATGACGGTATTTATGCCGAAGGTATCCAGTCCCTCAGCCAGTGCCTGATTGAAAGTGACGGCAACTATAAATTATCGATAGTGGCACCCGATCGGGAGCGCAGCGCTATCGGGCACGCTATAACCATGCATCGCCCGCTGCGCGTAGATGAAATTCGTTACTCGCATAATCCGGAACTGACCGGCTGGTGTGTAGACGGAACTCCATCAGACAGCGTTAAACTGGCGCTCGAAGCTATTCTTGAGGAAAAACCGGACCTGGTCATTTCCGGGATAAACCGGGGCAGCAACCTGGGCACTGACGTGCTTTATTCCGGGACAGTTTCTGCAGCCGTAGAGGGGTTAATCCTTGGTATTCCATCAATTGCTGTATCCCTGACCGGCAGTGGAAATGGCGACGGCTTTAATTTTGCCGCCCGTTTCGTTTGTGGTTTGATCCCGCGGCTGCTGGAAAGTAATATGCCGGCGTCAACATTAATCAATATTAATGCACCACCGGAGCCAGATACCATCAAGGGGGCGCGGGTTACCCGGCTGGGTAAAAGACGCTACCGTAATGCTTTTGAAAAGAGGTTCGATCCCAGGGGAAGGATTTACTACTGGTTGGCCGGAGAACTTGTTGAAGATGACCCTGAAGATGAAGACAGCGATACGAAAGCAATCAGGGAAGGCTACATCTCCGTTACCCCGATTCATTTCCCGCTAACCAACGACGATATGATGCCTGAGTTGAAAAACATTTTGGAAAAATTACCGCTAAAATATTAAACCCATACAGGCGATCGCCTTTTACTGCCACTAGCGAGCAAACCTTTTTGCCAATCCGGCAAGTTACTGATCCGGCGGCAGCAAAATATTAATGTAACCGCGCATGACTGACAGCCGCAGAAATGAATTAAATATATAAGGGTGGAATTGACATTATGACTTTACTGGAATCAGCGGGTAAAAATTGTTACCGCATTCCACGCCGGGGGAAAATGAAAGCTGATGTTTTGGTTTATCTTAACCACCTGCTTTACCGCTCCTTTAGCGAAGACCAATCGCTGCAGCAATTAATGGATGCCGCCTCTCTTGAAGGTGTTTTAAGCCCGGTAATTGGCATGCCCGATATTCACAGCGGTTTTGGCCTGCCGATTGGTGGAGTAATGGCCATGGACCAATCAAAAGGGCTGGTGTCCGCCGGAGCGGTTGGTATGGATATTAACTGTGGAGTCCGCCTGCTGCGCACCAATATCGACCCCACCGGCCTGGATAAAAAAATACTGCGAAAATTGATCGACGCCATCGAACAAAGGGTCCCCAGTGGTGTTGGACGGAAGAGTAAACATGAACAATTCATCCGCCAATATTTTGAACCAATTATTAATAATGCTGTTCCTTTTCTGATTGAGCATGGTCTGGGCCGGCCTGAGGATTTGCAGGCCATTGAAGATGGCGGACATACCCCGGGAGCAGACCCTGGCGCGATCAGCAAAGAAGCACGCTCACGCGGCTTGCAGCTATCGACTATCGGCGGCGGAAACCACTTTATTGAATTGGGTTATGTAGATACAGTTTATGATCAGCAGGGAGCCGATACTTACGGACTGCAGGAAGGTATGCTCACAGTGCTGATCCATACCGGCAGTCGCGGATTCGGACACCAGGTATGCACTGACTATACTGCACAGATGAAAAAAACTGCCGCCAGGCTGGGCCTGGATATACCTTCGGCCGGCTTGGCTTCTGTACCAATCAATTCTGATACAGGTAAAAAATACCTTGCTGCGATGGCCTGTGCTATAAATTTCGCTTTTTGTAACCGCCAGTGGATCACCGACAATGTCCGCAAAGCTTTCAGCGGTGTACTTGGCGGCGATGACTATAAATACGATCTGGGCCTGATCTACGATGTTGCTCATAATACAGCCCGCTTTGAAGAAATTGACGGCAAAAAAATGCTTGTGCACCGGAAAGGGGCAACCCGGGCCCTGCCGCCGGGCCATTCGGACAATCCACAGCAGTACAGATCAACAGGTCACCCGGTTTTAATCCCGGGCAGTATGGGCAGCGCATCTTATGTGGTCAGGGCTGAACCGGGGGTGGAAGCGATTTATAACTCAGTAAATCACGGGGCAGGCAGAATTCTTTCCCGAAAGGCGGCTAAACGTGAAATAACGGTAGAAGACCTGAAAGGCAGCCTGGCCGGGGTTATGGTTTCCACCCGAAACTACAAGGCTTACCTCGATGAAGCTCCACAGGCCTATAAAGATATCGACCATGTGATTGAAACATTTACAGAAATTAGCATGATCCGTAAAGTAGCCAGGCTGCTGCCGCTGGCTGTAATAAAAGGGGAAGGAAAGGATTAATCACCGGTTTTTTTAAAATTAAACGGCTAGGGATCATTCAATTCATAAAAGCCGGATTGCATTAACTGCAGGATGGCTTGGAATAATAGGGAAAAATATGTAATTTCGGGGTCTTTTTAAGTTTGTCAACTATTTCATGCGTCGGTTTTGCAATTTCTCCGGCAGCGTTGACATCGGCATTTAAATGAGCTAAAATATGAGCTGTGAAGGGGAGTAGCTCAACTGGCAGAGCAGCGGTCTCCAAAACCGCAGGCTGCGGGTTCAAGTCCTGTCTCCCCTGCCACCGAAATAAATGAGATGCCGCTTTTGTTGGTGGCATCTCATTTACAGTATTGGTGTTTTTGAAAGGAGCTCATCGGTATTCAGAAGTCCCCAGGTTAAAAACCGGCGCGATATTTGCCCCTGTTAAAACGAAAAAGAGTATTGATAAAGATACTGACTAATCTTGATGGAGTGATCGGCAGCTATAACTAAGATCTGTTTAATGATTCTTCGGGTTAGCAGGATTGTGTGCATCCAGCATAAATTAGGCTGACTTATAATAGTCGGCGCTAAAAAGTAAAATGCCTGTACATAGAAAACTAATCATAAAGGGGTGTAAAAAATAGCTACTACTGAAGAAGTTTTAAAATTAACTGAACAGTACAGTGCTCCAAATTATCTTCCACTGCCGGTAGTCCTCAGCCGGGGAGAAGGTGTCTGGGTCAAAGATCCGGAAGGAAACCGTTATATGGACATGCTCAGCGCTTATTCCGCAATGAATTTTGGCCACTGCCATCCTAAAATAATCAAGGCTTTGAAGGAACAAGCTGATCGGATTACTGTAACATCCAGGGCTTTTAATTGCGACAACCTGGGTTCTTTTTGTCAGAAATTAGCGCAGAGAACCGGTAAGGAAATGGTTTTGCCAATGAATACCGGAACTGAAGCTGTGGAAACAGCTTTGAAGGTTGCCCGCCGGTGGGCCTATCGCGAAAAAAAAATACCGGGCGATAAAGCGGAAATAATAGTTTGTCATGGTAATTTTCACGGTCGGACAATAACAGTGGTTTCATTCAGTTCAGATGATGCTTACCGAAATGATTTTGGACCCTTTACTCCCGGATTCAGATTGATTGAATATGGCAGTATCGAAGCCTTAAAGAAGGCTGTTACCCCCAGCACCGCCGGTTTATTAATTGAACCGATACAGGGTGAAGGGGGTATAATAATTCCTCCGGAAGGTTATCTTAAAGATGCTTACCAGGTTTGCCGGGACAATAATATTCTTTTTATGGCCGATGAAATTCAAACCGGCTTTGGCCGTACCGGCAGGCTATTTGCCTGCGACTGGGAAGGAGTCAAGCCTGATCTATATATTCTGGGCAAGGCCCTGGGCGGCGGAGTTATGCCGATATCCGCTGTTGCTGCAGATAAAGAAATACTGGGGTTGTTTGATCCCGGTTCTCACGGATCAACATTTGGCGGCAACCCCCTGGCCTGTGCTGTGGCCATTGCCGTACTAGATGTCCTGGACGAAGAACAGTTAGTCGAAAAGTCAGCGGAAAATGGAAAGTACTTCCTGCAAGAGCTTAAAAAAATCGAAAGCCCCCAAATAGTCGAAGTCAGGGGCAAAGGCCTTATGTCTGGCATTGAGTTGAAAGTTAAAGCGCGGGATTATTGTGAAAAGCTTATGAAAATGGGCATCCTCTCCAAAGAAACACACGACAAAGTAATCAGGTTTACTCCGCCGTTAATAATCAGCAGAGAAGAGCTGGACTGGGCCCTGGAAAAAATCAGAAAAGTATTTGCCTGACAAAACATCCTGAAAGGATTATTCCAAATAGTATTTGAAAAATAAATATATAAAATATTATAAAAAGGTATTGACAGATTAACTGCGGTGATCAATAATAAAATAGCCAGGTTCCGAGAGACTGAATTGCGAACCGGGTTCGGTTCGAGGGATGAAACCAGAGTGGAAGAAGGGCTTAACCGGAATCCGTGAAAGGATGAACCCCGGAGCCGAACCGCTGCACGAGCCGGTCAATGAGAAGCCTGAGGGCTTCAAATTGACGGAAAGCACAGCACGGAAAATAGTAACTGCCCGGAGGTAGAGTGAAAGCCATCCAGAGGTGGTGGCGGAAGCTAAACTGTAGAGGGGCCAGTGAAGAAATTCCGGTGGTAAGCATAAAGGCCTGTTGGAACCTGGTTTTATTATGTACAAAGTTTTTTAAGCCGATCCCACAGCTTTCATAAGGTAACCTTCCAACTTCGATTTATCCAATTATATTGCCTCTAAACCCGGCGTTCACTCTTGCATTAATTATGTCATTTCGATAGAATTGTAGTTAAGTTTTAAAAGAGAGGAAAGATTATAATGGAGAATAATAAAATTGGTTTGATCGGCTGCGGAGCTATGGGTTCAGCCCTGGCAAAGGGTATAGTTAAAAAGGTGGGAATTGATCCTTCATTAGTTTATCTCTATGACCTGAACAGGGAAAGATTGGAAGATCTGGCGCATGAACTAAACACAGTCGGCGCAAACGACCTGGATGAATTAGTTTCACAATGCCGGAAAATATTCATCGCTGTAAAACCACAAGATATCGAAAGCCTGTTATATTCAATAAAAGATATGGTTCAGCAGGGGCAAATATTTGCCTCGATAGCAGCCGGCATAACAATTAATTTTATTGAAAGCTGTCTTCCTCCGGACAGTAAGGTTATACGCCTAATGCCTAATACACCCTGCTTGCTTGGAGAGGGAACAATTGCAATCAGCAGCGGAGAAAATGTTTTGCCGGAGGAACGTGACGATATTATAGATCTGCTCAAATCAATGGGAAAAACTATTCGCATACCGGAATATTTGATGGATGCGGCCACAGGATTAAGCGGCACCGGACCGGCGTACGTTT